>Ga0187776_10001035_pt1 | contig 13662 bp, 8 predicted proteins | sample 0216_BV02_MP12_2_FD_132426 | JGI IMG/M metagenome (GOLD analysis project Ga0187776, IMG submission 132426) | Tropical peat soil microbial communities from peatlands in Department of Meta, Colombia - 0216_BV02_MP12_20_MG | ecosystem: Environmental > Terrestrial > Soil > Wetlands > Peat | place...
CTTCTCTCGGACGTAGGCTACGAGGTTCTCACCGCGGACGACGCCGGCAAGGCGCTGGAAATGGTCCAGAGTCATGACCTCGACCTAGTGATCACCGACATGCGCATGCCGGGTATTGACGGCATGGAGTTTCTCGCCCAGTTGCATGGGCAGCGGCCCGAACTGCCGGTGATCATGATGACCGCCTACGCCACGGTGGAAAAGGCCGTCGAGGCGATGAAACGAGGCGCCTTCGATTACATCACCAAGCCCTTCAAGAACGAAGAATTGAAGCTTACCGTCCGCAAGGCCATCGACATGCACCGGCTCGTCCGGGAAAACCGTCTGCTCACTCAGGCGCTGCAGCAACGATTCAGCTTCGGAAACATCGTCGGCCGGAGCAGGGCCATGCGTTCGGTATACGAGCTTATCGAGAAGGTGGCCCAGACACGGGCTACCGTCCTTATCACTGGGGAATCCGGAACGGGCAAGGAGCTCATCGCGAGGTCGATTCACTTTAACAGTCCGAGGCGGGATAAGCCGTTCATTTCGGTGAGCTGCTCGGCCCTGCCGGAGTCGCTCCTGGAGAGCGAGCTTTTCGGCCACGAACGAGGCGCGTTCACCGGGGCATATGCGCTCAGGAAAGGTCGTTTCGAGCTGGCCGAAGGTGGTACCTTGTTTCTCGATGAGGTGGGGGAGATAGCGCCGGCCCTCCAGGTGAAACTCCTGAGGGTCCTCCAGGAGATGGATTTCGAACGGGTGGGAGGAACCAAGACCATCCACGTGGACGCAAGGGTGCTCGCGGCTACCAACCGCGATCTGAAGAGGGATGTGGAGCAAGGGCGCTTCCGTGAGGATCTCTACTACCGTTTGCGGGTTGTGCAGCTCGAAGTGCCGCCCCTCAGGGAGCGGCGTGATGACGTACCGCTCCTTGCTCACCACTTTCTCCGCAAGACGGCGTCCGCCAACGGGTTGCCGGCGAAACGGATAAGCGAAGAAGCGCTCAGATTGCTCTGTCAGTACGAGTGGACGGGCAACGTGCGGGAGCTGGAAAATGCTGTCGAGAGGGCGGTGATTCTCTGCGACGGAGATGAAATTAGACCCCAAGACCTGCCCGAGGAACTCCGCGCGGCACATGCAGCGCCGACACCCAAAGCAGAGCAGGTAAGGGAGGGTGAAGCGGTCCCCGACATTCTGGGTGAAGGCGATCTGCTTCCTTACGTTGGCCTAAACCAGCGCCAGATCAAGGCTCTGAACTTCATCAAGAAGAACGGGTTCATTACCAACAAGTATTACACTCAAATAAACTCAGTTACGAACAGACACGCGGTTACCGAGCTGAGACATATGGTGGTGCAAGGCCTCATTCGCCGGGAGGGTAAGGGGCAGAGCGTGCGATACCTGGCGGCATAATTCGCGATCAGTTCCCGATGATTTCTCGATCAGTTCCCGATCAATCAGGCTGTTAACTCGTCGCAAGCCGGGTTTGTCTATGCATTTCAAATAGATGTTGGTCACGAGCGGAACCAGCCATCCCCTGCTATTCCGCCGACCCGGGGAGGGGTCTCGGTCGCGTCGTAATTTCCTGGCTAACCAGCTGAACTAACGAACAATCTAAGACTAGAAAAAGCCTCTCCCCGGATGCGCAGGATTGGCAGGGACATTGCTAAGATAATCAGGCGAAGAGTTTGTTGTGCAGATATGACCCTGCCTTCTTGACTCTTCGACTCTTTTCTCCTTAGTTTTGGCCGATCGGATGTGGCCCCGTCCGATCGGCCTCTTTTTTTCTCCCCGTTCGCCAGGGACTCTCTTCCCGTGGACCCGCGCGAGGATATTGCATCTTGACAAGCACGGGCGTGGTTGCTAGATTCTTTAGCACTCACCTATGAAGAGTGCTAATAACGGTGGGACTATGGATGATGCACTGCGGGAAGATCGGAACAGGTTCGTCCTGAACGCCATCATCGCCGAGTATATCAAGACGGGGATGCCGGTCGGCTCACGGGCCATCTCCAAAAGGTACGGCATGAGCGTAAGCCCGGCGACCATCCGGAACGTCATGGCTGACTTGGAGGATCTCGGCTACCTCTACCAGCCTCATACCTCAGCGGGTCGCGTGCCGACAGATGTCGGCCTTCGGCTGTATGTGGACTCGATCCTCACGATTCAACAGCTCACCCAGGCGGAGCGGGAGCGCATCCGCCGTGCTTACCGCGGAGGATTTCGCCGGGTGGAAAGCCTGCTCAAAGAGACCTCTCGGATCCTATCCGCCTTTTCGGGTCAGGCCGGAGTGGTGCTCACGCCCAGACTTTCGACCATCGCCGTCAAGCACATCGACTTCGTGAGGCTGCGGCCTCGGATCGTCCTCGCGATTCTCGTCTCCCAGGCGGGAATTCTCCACAACACCATCGTCCAAACCGACGACGATTTCTCTCAGGACGAGCTTGACAAGTATGGACGCTACTTGAACGGGATGCTCACAGACTTAACCATTTCCCAGGTGAAGGAGCGCTTATTCGCCGAAATGAAAGAGGAGAAGGTGCAGTTCGACACTCTCCTCGCCAAGATTCTGGAACTGAGTCAGAGCGCTCTTCAGAAAGAGATCGTCGATAGTGATCTCTACATCGAGGGTCGCACCAATCTCCTCGCCCATCCCGAATTCGCCGATGTTGAGCAGATGCGGCGGATTTTTGCCGCCTTCGAGGAGAAGAGCAAGATCGTTGAACTTCTCGACAAGAGCACCGCTGCAGGGAGAGTTCACATCATCATCGGCTCCGAGAGCGAACTGAAGGGGATGGAGGGAATCAGCCTCATCGCCTCGCCGTATACGAGCGGCGAGGAAGTCCTCGGCACCATCGGGGTGATCGGGCCGACGCGCATGGACTACTCGAGAATCATTCCTCTGGTTGATTACACTTCCAAGCTTTTGAGCAAAATGCTGGATGAGAGCCTGTAAGGCGAGAACCGGGTTCGCGCTTCGCGCCGTCGTCGGTGAGGCGGGCGGGTAAGTGAGCGCGCGCTTTTCCCGGGAACAAAGGGACTTGACTGGACGTCAATCGGTCTTAACAGAGAGCCGTGTGGAGGCTTCAGGTGAGTTGTATGGGAGATGAACAAGCAAGAACCGGAGGCGGCGCAGAAATCTCAGGAAGCCACGCCGAGGCGAGGCAGGTCGAGCTGGCGGGCACCGAGGGAGGCGGGGCCGAGGCCCCTGACAGGGGGGGGACCGCCTTCATCCCTGAGGCAGCCGATGGGGAGAGCCTGCTCTCGAAGTATGGCGAGCTTGAGGAACGGCTTCGCCAGGCGGAGGATAGGGTTCTGCGGATCGCGGCCGACGCCGACAATTTCAGGAAGCGAATGGAGCGAGAGAAACAGGAAGCCACCCGGTACGCCAACGAACGATTCATTGGGGCCTTGCTGCCGGTAATCGATAATCTAGAACGTGCCCTTGAGCATGCCGAGGATGGTCGCCACCCGGACGGTCTCACGGAAGGGGTGAGAATGACGCTCAAGAGCTTGCAGGACACGCTGGCCAAGTTCGGTTGCACACCCATTGAGTCGCAGGGCAAGGTCTTCGACCCTAAGTTTCATGAGGCGGTGTATCGGGAGGAAACCACAGCATATCCAAGCAATACCATTGTGAGAGAGCTGCAGAGGGGTTACCTGCTCAACGACCGCCTGCTCCGACCGGCGATGGTAGTGGTGGCCTGCTCACCCAACAGGAATGCCGACAACAATCAAGGAAATACGTGCGTCCAGGGGGATGGTTCAGCGAATTCTCATGTAGGAGTCAAGGTTACTCCCGCCTGAGTCCGGCTCTCACGGCAGGGTCTGATTCGGGCTGGAAATGAAGGAGGAAGATATGGCGAAGGTCATCGGCATTGACTTGGGGACCACCAACTCGGTTGTTGCGGTGATGGAGGGGAAAGAACCGAAGGTCCTCACCAACAGTGAGGGGAGTCGCACCACTCCTTCCATTGTCGCCTTTACCGACAGCGGCGAGCGCTTGGTTGGGCAGGTAGCCAAGCGGCAGGCGATTACCAATCCCGAGCACACGGTGTACGCGGTAAAGCGCCTCATCGGGAGGAAGTTCGACGACCCGATTGTCCAGAGGGACACCAAGATTCTTCCTTACAAGATCGTGAGAGCGGCAAACGGTGACGCTCACGTCATGATTCGGGGCAAGGAGTACAGCCCGGCCGAGATCTCGGCCATGGTGCTCCAGAAGATGAAACAGACCGCGGAGGATTACCTCGGAGAGAAGGTCACCGAGGCCGTCATCACCGTTCCGGCGTACTTCAATGACAGCCAGCGCCAGGCAACGAAAGACGCCGGCAGGGTCGCGGGACTCAACGTGCTTCGGATTATCAACGAGCCGACCGCGGCCTCGCTGGCATACGGCCTGGACAAGAAGAAGGACGAGAAGATCGCCGTCTTCGATCTCGGCGGCGGCACTTACGATATCTCCATCCTCGAGATCGGCGAGGGTGTCTTCGAGGTCAAGGCCACAAACGGGGACACCCACTTGGGCGGCGAGGATTTCGATCAGCGGGTCATCGACTGGCTGGCGGACGAGTTCCGGAAGGACCAGGGCATCGATCTCCGGAAGGACAAGATGGCCCTACAGCGCCTCAAAGAGGCCGCCGAGAAGGCGAGGATGGAACTCTCCACGTCCATGGAGACAGACATCAACCTCCCCTTCATTACGGCGGACGCGAGCGGACCCAAGCACCTGAACATAAAACTTACCAGCGCTAAGCTGGAGTCCCTGGTAGAGGATCTTATCGAGAAACTCGTGCCACCGGTTCATACCGCGCTCAAAGATTCCGGGGTAAGCGCCGGCGACGTGGACGAGGTAGTGCTCGTGGGTGGCATGACCCGCATGCCCCGGGTGCAGGAGAAGGTGAAAGAGATCTTTCGGAAGGAGCCCCACAAGGGCGTGAATCCCGATGAGGTCGTGGGCGTGGGCGCAGCCATCCAGGCGGGGGTGCTCAAGGGAGATGTAAAGGATGTCCTTCTCCTTGATGTGACGCCTCTCTCTCTCGGCATCGAGACCCTGGGCGCGGTGATGACGAAGCTCATCGAAAAGAACACGACGATTCCCACGCGGAAGAGCCAGATCTTCTCTACCGCAGCGGATAACCAGCCGGCGGTTTCCATCCACGTGCTCCAGGGTGAGCGGGAGATGGCGGCGAACAATAAAACCCTCGGCCGGTTCGAACTCGTTGGCATCCCTCCGGCGCCGAGAGGGCTCCCCCAGATTGAGGTGACCTTTGATATCGATGCCAACGGGATCGTGAACGTATCGGCCAAGGATCTGGGCACGGGCAAAGAGCAGTCCATCCGCATCACCGCTTCCAGCGGTCTGAGCGAAGCGGAAATCAAGCAGGCCATCAAAGACGCCGAGATGTTCGCCGACGAAGACCGGAAGAAGCGAGAGTTTGTGGAGGCCAAGAACAATGCCGACTCGCTCGTTTACCAGACGGAGAAGACCCTGAAGGAGATGGGTGACAAGGTGGACGCCGCCACCCGGCAGAACCTGGAAGATCATGTCCAGCGGGTGAAGAAGGCTATGGAAGGGACCGACAAGGATGCGATCAAGGGAGCATGCGACGATCTCATGAATGCCTCCCACAAGCTGGCGGAGACCATGTACAAGTCGGCATCCCAGCAAGCAGCGGGCGGCGGCGGTCAGGAGCAGGCGCGTGGCGCCTCCGGGAGACCCGGAGGGAGCGACGAAGAGGTAGTCGAGGCGGAGTTCGAAGAGGTCAAGGACGACAAGCGCTAAGTCCTTCGATTCATGAATTCGGTGACGAGTGTGTTCCCTCGGCAGTTACTGCTGAGCAAGTAGGAATCATTCATAACGAGGTTCTCGACGCCTCACGGCGTGTGCGGATCGAAGCACCAAGCGGTACTCGGTACTTGCGTAAAGTGAGAAAAGGGTGCTACAAGGGATATCTTCCCGTAGCACCTTTTTTCTGTGAGCAAAGCGAGAAAGGCTCTTCGGTGAACTCAGCGTAAACTCGACAAGCGGGAGAGGCCTCAGGCATTGTGACTCGTTCTTCATTACGCGTTATTCGGGAAGACAACTACCGGCGGTGCCATTTTCCGAGGTAGTAGGCCATGAGACTAACCGGGTCCATGTCAGCAATAGTGCTCCAGCTAGTGCTCGTCCTTCTTGCGGGGTGTGCTCTCCTCCAAGCCCCACAGGGGGTCGAGACCGTTCCTCCCCCTTCCGAGCCGACGTCGCCTCAGGCGGCTCAGGAGCTGGCTATTGCCGAGGGTGCTTTCCGCCAGGGGGAGCTCGACGCGGCGGCGGAAGCATACGGGCACGTGGTGAAGGCCTACCCGAGGAGCGCCGAGGCCACCAAGGCCTTACTCCGCCAGGGCGAAATCCAATTTCAGAAAGAGCGCTACGACCACGCGGTCTCTCGGTTTCAGGATGTAGCCAGTCGCGCTCCCCTGGGCCCCGAGGGCAGGGAGGCACGCCTATGGTTGCTCCGCTGTTATGTGAAGGTGGACCGGTTCAACGATGCGGTGGAATCCGGCAAATCCCTCATGCCCTTTCTCACGGATAAGACGCAGCGGGCGGAGGCCTCGGAACTGGTGGGGGACGCCAATGTCGGTCTCGGCAGACACATCGAGGCGGTGCGCTGGTATGCGAGGGCCTACCCCCTGGCTCGGGGCCAGAGGCCTGCGGAACTGGCAAGGAAGGCGGCAACAGAGGCGAAGTATCTGGACCGGGAATCGGTGGCCGCCCTCCTTGCCGAATACCCCGATGGCTTTCCCTATCTTCTGCTGCAGACGCGGGCCGTTGATCTCGAAATGGAGAGCGGGCAGCTGGATTCAGCCCGGAGACGGCTCCAGGGGCTCATGGCCAAGGCGCCCACGGATCCCCTGGCTGAGACGTGGAGGTCCATGAGTGCCAAGCTCCGCACGCTCACGGACGTTGACATGAAGGCCGTCGGCTGTCTTCTTCCCCTGAGCGGGCGGTACAAGGGATACGGTGATCTGGTGCTCCGCGGTATAGGAATGGCGGCCCAGGGCTCGGGCGGTGGTGATTCCGGGCTCAGGCTGGTCGTAAACGACAGCGGCGACGATCCTGCGACGGCTGCGGCGGCGGTGCGCGAGCTGGCCCTCACTGAGAAGGTCGCGGCGATCATCGGCCCGCTCAGCCGCCAGGCGGCGGAGGCCGCCGCCAAGGAGGCGCAGCAGTTACAGATTCCCATCATCACCCTGACCCAGAAGCGGGAGATCAGCCAGGTCGGCGACTATGTGTTTCGAGATTTCCTGAGCAACGAACAGCAGGTGCGCGACCTGGCCGAGTACGCCGTGCTCGAGCTGGGGTTGCGGCGGTTTGCCATCCTTTATCCCCAAGATGCTTATGGCAGCCGGCTGATGCAGCTGTTCAGGTACGAGGTGGGCCGCCTGGGAGGCGAGATCCGTGGAGTCGAGGCCTACGATGCATCCCAAACGGACTTCGCCCACCAGATCAAGAGCCTCCTCGGCCTCGGTTCTTCTCGCCAGAAGGTGGGGCCCTCGGAGGTGGGATTACCCGGAGAAGATACGGAGAGCCCTGATGAGCGGGCGGACCAGGAGCAGTCCCAGGGCTCGGGTCCTAAGACTAACGGCGCCGCCGACTTTGAGGCCATCTTCATCCCCGACGGATACGAGAGGGTGGGCCTCATCGCCCCGCAGTTGGCCTATCATGACCTCACCGAGATAAGGCTCCTGGGGACCAACCTGTGGAACTCTCCCAAGCTCCTCGATATGGCCGCTCCCTATCTCGAGGGCGCCGTGTTCGTGGACGGGTTCTTCACGGACAGCCAGAGGCCGCTCACCCGCCGGTTCGTCCAGACTTACCGGGAGGCCTTCGGGGAGATGCCGGGCTATCCCGAAGCCCAGGGCTACGAAGCGACGCGTTTGCTGATAGCGGCCCTAGGGCAACCGGGAGTTACGTCACGATATCACCTTCGTGAGGCCCTTCTCGCTATGCGGGATCTCCCCGGGGTTGAGGGTATGGCCACCATGACAGCGGCACGGGAGGTGGAACGGCAGTCTTTTCTCATCACCGTCCAGAAGCGGCGTATGGTGGAAATTCCGGTAGACCTGAGGGCGCTGGAAAAGAGGAGATCGGTTCCCAGACCGTCCGAGGGCCCCGGTGTGCCGTCAGGACCACCGCCGGCATCAGACGCGCCCCTGGGGAAGTCGCGCCCATAGTTCGCCATCGGTAAGGGGCCGGATGGCCGGTCTCAGGAGAATTGCCTCCATCCGGCCGGAAAAGGATCGGCCGTGAAAATTACCCCGAAAGAGGTGGAACACGTCGCCCGGCTCGCCCGTTTGGACGTGAGCCCCGCGGAGAGGGAGGAGCTGACCCGGCAGATGAATCGCATCCTCCAGTACATGGAGAAGCTTAACGAGCTTGACACTACGGGGGTTCCTCCCACCGCCCACGTGATCGACCTCGAGAACGCCTTTCGCAATGATGTGGTGGAGAGATCGCTCCCGCGGGATGCCTCGCTGGAAAACGCCCCGGAATCCAATGGCGCCGAATTCGTGGTGCCGAGAATCATTTAGGAAGCCCGCGATGGAGCTGTATCGCCTGACGATCCACGAGCTGCGTGCTCTCCTCGATCGACGTGAGGTGACAGCCGAAGAGACGATCCAGTCCCTCTGCCAACGTATAGAGAAGTGGGAGCCCAGGATCGCGGCCTACCTTGCCGTACTCGAGGAGGCCGCCTTTGAACAGGCGCGGAGCTTCGATCGGCAGCAGTCTGGAAGGGAGTCCGCTCTCCTGGGCGGCGTCCCCATCGCGGTGAAAGATGTCATCTGCACCGAGGGGATCAGGACCACCTGCGGCTCCAAGATTCTCGCCAGCTTCGTGCCCCCGTTCGACGCCACGGTGGTGGAGCGGCTCAGGGCCGCCGGCGCTATCCTTGTCGGCAAGACCAACATGGATGAGTTCGCCATGGGCTCGTCCACCGAGAACTCGGCCTTCGGCCCCACCCGTAACCCCTGGAACCTCGCCTTCATCCCGGGAGGCTCGAGCGGCGGGTCGGCTGCGGCCGTAGCCGGCGACGAATGCATGGCCGCCCTCGGGTCCGACACCGGCGGCTCCATCCGCCAGCCCGCATCTCACTGTGGCGTGGTGGGGCTCAAGCCGACCTACGGTCGAGTATCGCGATTCGGCCTCGTGGCCTTCGCCTCGTCGCTGGACCAGATTGGGCCGTTCGCCAAGGATATGACCGATGCGGCTATCATGATGAATGTCATCGCCGGTTACGATCGTCGGGACTCAACCTCGGTGCCGGTGGAGGTTCCCGATTACCGGCGAAGCCTTGGGGAGGGCCTCGAGGGGATTACCATCGGCATCCCTCGGGAATATTTCGGCGAAGGGCTGGATCCGGCGGTTGAGCGGGCGGTTCGCGACGCCACCCGGGTGCTGGAAGGAGTCGGGGCTCGGTGCGTGGATGTGTCACTGCCGCACACGGCATACGGCGTGGCCGCTTACTACATCATCGCCCCCGCCGAGGCGAGCTCCAACCTGGCCAGGTATGACGGGGTCAAATACGGGTATCGCCATGCCGACTCGCGGCAGAGCCTTATGGAGATGTACCAAAAGAGCAGATCGGAAGGATTCGGCCCGGAGGTGAGGCGGAGAATCATGCTCGGCACCTATGCCCTGTCCGCAGGCTACTATGACGCCTATTACGGGAAGGCCTCCCAGGTGCGGACTCTTATCCGGCAGGACTTCATCGACGCTTTCAAGGTGTGCCAGGTGCTGGTAACCCCGGTGGCCCCCACCCCGGCGTTCGCCCTGGGTGAGAAGGCGGACGATCCGCTCCAGATGTACCTCTCCGACGTTTTCACCCTGCCCGCCAGTCTGGCGGGGATTCCCGGTCTCTCCCTACCCTGCGGCTTCAGCAACGAGGGCCTGCCCATCGGTCTCCAGATCCTGGCGCCCCACTTCCAGGAGGGGCTCACGCTCCGGGTGGGGTATAACTTGGAGAAAGAGACGGATTTCCACCTCCGGCGTCCGCCGGAGTAGAGCAGCGGCGCAGAGCGCGAAGGGTCCTCGCTCTTGTGGATTACCCCTCAGAAATCATTTTGCTCAGGAGGATTCCTTGGGACGGAAGTAACCCCTTGGCACCACGACGATCCCGCGGGGCGTCACGGTGAAGCGCTTCCGGTCTTCGTGGGGACTGACGCCGATCTCTGTGTTGGGTGGAATCTCGTTGTACTTGTCGATGATGGCCTTCTTGATCTTGCAGTGCCGTCCCACCACCACTCCGTCCAGGATCACCGACTCATCGACGGTCGCCCAGCTCCGCACTACCACGTTGCAGAAGATGACTGAGTTGCGCACGATGCCGCTGACGATGGCGCCTGGAGCGACCAAGGAGTCAAGAGCCTTGCCGACGCGGAACCCTTCCGGTCGCTCGGTGGCGAAGATGAACTTGGCCGGCGGCGCCTGGATCTGGTGGGTGTGGATGGGCCAGTTGATCCCGTAGAGGTTGAAGTAGGGGTCCACACCGGTCAGGTCCATGTTGGCGTTCCAGTACGCGTCCAACGTTCCCACGTCCCGCCAGTAGCCCGAGTCCCTGGTCTGGGACTCCAGCCGCAGGATTCGATCGCCGCTCTCCGTGGTGCTGTAGACGTAGTCCTCGATCTTGTTGAACTGACGATATGGGTAGGCGTAGACCCTGTGGGTGTTCAGCATCCGGGGGATGATGTCGCCGCCGAAATCGTGGTCGCTGCCGGACCTGAGCATTCTCAGCAGGGTATCGGTGCGGAAGACGTAGATCCCCATGGAGGCGAGCACATGGCCCGGATCCCCGGGAATGGTCTTGGGCTTCTCCTTGGGTTTTTCCTGGAAGCCGAGAATGCGGAAGGCCTCGTCCACCTCGGCGATGCCGAACTGGTGGGCCAGGCTCACATCCGCCTCGAGGAGGGAGATGGAGAGATCGGCATCCTTTTCCTCGTGGTAGCGGACAAAGAGGCTGTAATCCATCTTGTAGATGTGGTCGCCGGAAAGGATCAGGATGTGGCGGGGCCTCGTTCGCTCGATGAGGTACATGTTCTGGCGGATGGAGTCGGCCGTGCCCAGGTACCAGTCGAGCCCCGTGCGCTGCTGGGGCGGCACTATCTTCAGGAAGTGGCCGAGCTCCTGCCGGAAGATGTTCCAGCCCTCGTCCAGGTGGTCGGTGAGGGACTGGGACTTGTATTGCGGGAGGATCATGATTTTGTAGATCTGCGAATTGATGCAGTTGCTGAGGGTTAAGTCAATGAGACGGTAGATGCCGCCAAAGGGAACGGCAGGCTTGGCGCGATCCTGGGTGAGGGGCATGAGCCGCTCGCCCCTGCCGCCCGCCATGACGAAGGCAAGGACGTCTTTCATGAGCCTATCCTGTCGTGGAGGTGGAGCGGAGAGTGAAGCCTGTAAGTCTATGATCCGTTGAGAGAGACCAAATGTCAAATGAAGAGCACGGCCTTGGGGCGGCAAGGCCGCCACTTCTGGCTGGTAGCCGGTGGCTTATTGGAGGTGCCGATGAAGCGAGAGCTACGAGCTAGTCGTGGCGCGCAAGCGCCACGTCGCCGGCTCAGAACAGAGCCTCGGCGAACTGGTCGGCGTCGAATTCCTTGAGATCATCGAGCCCTTCGCCGAGGCCGATGAAACGGATGGGAATCTGGAACTCCTGGCAGATGCCGACCACGATCCCGCCCTTGGCGGTGCCGTCCAGCTTGGTGAGGACGAGACCGGTCACGCCCAGCTCCTGGTGGAAGAGCCGGGTCTGGGAAAGGGCGTTCTGGCCGGTAGTGGCATCGAGGATGAGAAGGATCTCATGGGGCGCGCCGGGAAGATGCCGATCGATCACCCGCCTCACCTTCTTGATCTCCTCCATGAGGTTCACCTTGGTGTGGAGCCTGCCGGCGGTGTCGATAAGGACCACGTCCACTTCCCGAGCCTGAGCTGCGGCGACGGCATCGTAGACGACAGCGGCAGGATCGGCGCCGGTCTTCTGCTTCACAAGCTCGGCCCCGACCCGCTCGGCCCAGGTCGCGAGCTGCGCTACCGCCGCAGCCCGGAAGGTGTCGCCGGCAACGAGCATGACCCGGAGCCCCGTCTCCTGGTAGAGGTGGGCGATCTTGGCGAGCGTGGTGGTCTTCCCGACGCCGTTCACGCCGATGGCCATGATCACGAAGGGCTTGTGCGCCCCGACCTCGAGAGCCGGGGCCTCCACCTTGAGAAGGCGGCGCATCTCTTCTTTCAGGCAGACCCGAAGCCTTTCCGAATCCGTGAGCTCCTGGCGACGGAGCTTCTCCTCCATGGCCTTGATGAGCTTCTGAGTGGTAGCGACCCCGAGGTCGGCCCCGATCAGCACTTCTTCGAGGTCATCGAGAACCTCCGACGTGATCTCCTTCTTGCCGTGCACGAGGCGGTCGATGCCGCTGACGAGGAGCTTACGGGTCTTCTCGAGCCGCTCCCGCATATGGCCGAAGAAGCCAACCCCGCTCGCCTGCTCCGGCGCCGGTGCTCCGGGTTCTCCCTGCTCCGAATCCGGGGCCGCCGTGGGCTCGGGCTGCGGCGCCCCGCCGGTCTCGACCTGCTCCCCTTCCGGTTTTCGTCTAAACCAACCGATCATGGTGGTCTGTGGCTCCTTTGAAGTTTACCGACATGACCGTGGAAATACCCGGTTGTTCCATGGTGACCCCGAGGAGGAGGTCAGAGATCTCCATGCTCCGCTTGTTGTGGGTGACCATGATGATCTGCGACTCCCTGCTGATTTTCTGGAGTACCAGGTTGAAGCGTTCGATATTGGCGTCGTCCAGAGGGGCGTCCACCTCATCGAGAATGCAGAAGGGACTGGGCCTGATGAGGTAGAGGGAGAAGAGCAGGGCGACCGCGGCCAAGGCCTTCTCGCCCCCGGAGAGAAGACTCATGCTCGTGAGTCGTTTCCCCGGCGGGTGGACGAGGATCTCTACACCCGACTCCAGCGGATCGTCCGCGTCCAGAAGCTGCAGCCGACCGCTGCCCCCGTTGAAGAGTATGGGGAAGACCTCTCCAAGCTTTCGGTTCACGGTCTCCACGGTTTTCAGGAAGCGAGTGCGGGTGGCGCGATTGATTCGGGCTATGGCCTTCTTGAGCCCATCGAGGGACTGGACCAGGTCGTCGCGCTGCGCCGTGAGAAAGTCGTGCCGCTTCTTCTGTTCCTCGTACTCCTGAATCGCCGTGAGATTCACCTCGCCGATGCGCTCCACCTGATCCCGAAGACGCTCGATCTTCTCTTCCACCTTCTCCGGGTCCAAGGGTTCCGACTGGTCGTCCTCGTTTGCCGCGGCAAGATCCACGTGGTAGCGCTCCTGGACCTGGCGGGTGAGGTACTGGAGCTTCACCGTAAGCTCGGTCATCTCCTGGTGGAGCCGCTGGGTCTCCTGCTGCTCCTCCTTGTCGCCTTGGAGGAGATCCAGTCGCCGTGACTCGAGCTCCTGCTGCCGTTCGGTGAAGACACGCCAGCGCTCTTCTTCGGTCTTGAGACGGGACTCCTGCTCCAGGAGAGCCCGATAAGCCCGGTCCAGGCGCTCCCGGACCTCCCATTCCTCCTGGACCGCCAACTCCAGGTCCCGGCCCGAGTCCTCACCCTCTTTCCTGAGGTGCTGGAGCCGCCGCTCGCTCTCGGCACTATA
>Ga0187776_10001036_pt1 | contig 13650 bp, 11 predicted proteins | sample 0216_BV02_MP12_2_FD_132426 | JGI IMG/M metagenome (GOLD analysis project Ga0187776, IMG submission 132426) | Tropical peat soil microbial communities from peatlands in Department of Meta, Colombia - 0216_BV02_MP12_20_MG | ecosystem: Environmental > Terrestrial > Soil > Wetlands > Peat | place...
ACGCGGCCGCAATCACCGACGCGTCGATCGAGCTGCGTCCCTCCCGCGACCAGTAGACATCGTCGAGGTAGATCCAGAGGGCAAACTCGTCGATCGTCAGGCCCATGCCGATCCCGAATACGAAGGCGCACACCTCATACCACCAGCCGGTATCGAGAAGGGCGAAGCTGACGACGCCCGCTCCCATCATCGCGGCGATCCCCCAAACCAGATGATGCAGGTGCACACCGCTCTCGCTGACCACGCTCCCGGGCCACCAGGGGACGCGCGGGCTTCGCATCAGCCGCGCCGACAGGCGGATGAACCCGAACGACCCGATGAAGCCGACGAACACCAAGAAGAGGTACTGGCGTCCGTGGTGGACGAGCTCGTGGTCCCAGAAATCAGAGATGAACGATCCAGCCGGGATACCAGCCACCATCAGCAGAGGCTAGCCGGGGGCCGCGCCGCGCCGCAACCCGAAGACTCGAGGTCCCCGACAACGAGCTCAGCCCGGCCGTCACGTCGCCCTCTCGATCTCATGCCCCACTCAGAACGGCCAGGGGCCGGAGAGTCGCTGGTTCCAGGTTCGAGCTTGTCTCCACTGTTATCTTCGGGGAGAACGCGATGAACCGGTAGCGACCGCGTCCGTGCCACGGACGGGCAGTTGGATCGGCGCAGTGTGAGGGCTCGAATGTCGTTGTTGTACGGGGTTGGAACGGGGGTTGGCGAGGTGACTGATCCCGCAGTGGGGTTGCCGCTGATGGGGATGGCCGATCCGAACCAGATCGCGACGGGTGTGGAGTCCCGGCTGTATGCGCGGGCATTTGTGGTGGCGGAGTCTGCGTCCGGTATGCGCGGCTGGCGTGTCGCGATCATCGTGGCTGATATCTGGTCGGGGACCCGTCGCATCAAGGAGGCCGTTCTGAGGCTCCTGGCAGCGAGGTACCGGCGGGCTTACACCGACAAGAACGTCCTCCTCGCCGGGACGCACACGCATAGCGCGCCGGGGGGATACTCGGGCATGCTGCTGTATGACTACACCGGCGGTGGATGCGACGGGGCCGTGGTCCAGTGCATCGCGGACGGCTGCGTGCGCGCGATCGAGATGGCAGACGCGAATCTCGGCGCCGGGCGGATCTACGTCAACCGCGGCGAGGTCGATGACTGTGGGCGCAATCGGTCGCCGCACGCGTATCTGTGCAATCCGGAGGCCGAGCGCGACGAGTGGGGCGCGGACACCGATCGAGAGATGCTGTTACTGAAGTTCGTCAAGGTCGACGACGCTGGGCGGGAGCGGCCGGTCGGCGCCCTCAGCTGGTATGCGATCCACCCGACCGATCGCGGCCAGAAGAACACGCTCGTCTGCGGCGACAACAAGGGTCATGCCAGTCGGCTGTTCGAGCAGGAGATCGGCTGTGACTCAGCCGGCGAGCCGTTCGTGGCCGCATTTGCGAACGCCAACTGTGGGGACGTCTCAGGGAATGTCGAGCTGGGCCACATCCCGGACGGTATTGGCGACCGAGCGCAGATGGAGAAGCACGGACGCCAGCAGTTCGAGGTCGCCAAGCGTCTATTTCGGACCGCGACCGAGGAGGTCACGGGCCCCGTCGACTTCAGACATACGAGGGTCGACTTCTCGAATGTCACCGCTGGAGCAGATGGAGCGCGCACCTGGCCCGCAGCGCTCGGGATCTCGTTTGCGGCGGGCAGCTCTGAGGACAGCGTGCCGGTGCCGGCAGTCGGAATCCGCGAGGGCGTAACCATCGAAAGCGCCAAGGGCCTAGACCCCCACATCATTCGCGCGGCGCGCGCGGTGTTGAGCACATTGGTCGGTGTTTCCATGATCGATCAGGCGACCGCCAAGGCGGAGCGCAAGGGACATCATCCAAAGCCCGTGGTGCTGCTACCCGGCGTCGAACGGCACCCAGCCGTGCCGCAGGTACTACCGGTTCAGCTGCTGCGCATCGGGACGTTTGCGATCGTCGGGATCCCCGGTGAGCTGACGACGATGGCCGGCCGGCGGCTACGCGCGACCGTGCTCGATGCGATTTCGGCGATCGGGGTCACGAAGCTCGCGCTCGGCACATACGCGAACGAGTACTCCCAGTACATCACCACACGCGAGGAGTATTGCTCGCAGCAATACGAAGGCGCATCGACACTGTTCGGGCCCCATACCTTGGCGGCCTACCAGCAGGTGGCAGCCGAACTGGCGACGGCGATGGCGCAAGGGACCTCGTCGCCGTCAGGCCCACCCCCGACCGCTTGGACCGCTCCCCCACAGCGGCGCTTCCGCTTCCGCAACTTCTCGGATGAGCCAATTCAGCTGTATTTCTATAACCACAGAGATCGTGTGCACTTTGCCACGCTGCCCAACGGACGCAAGACGATCGACGCTCGAGCGGAGGTGGCCTACCCGGAGCGGGAGTTCACAGGCCCGGGTCTGCCGACAGTCCGCACGGTGGCCGTGCGGAACCGCGACGGTGCGCAGCTGACGATGTCCGCCGGTCGCCTGCTGACCATCTCAGCAGACGGCTCGATGTCCGTCGGTAGCTACGTCCCCCCGCCACGGGACCGAGGCTAGATGGTCGGGCGCTGCCGGCGCTGGCCCTCGATCCTCGTCTAGTGGTTCATCCCGTACGTCCGTGCCCCGATTCGCGAGCAGAAAATCGAGCATCGCAAGGACGCAGGACCGAAGGTGTGCCTCTGGCACAGCGAGGTCCGAGGACGCAGCCGGGCGAAGTTTGCAGCCGCGAAAAGGGGGTGCGGATTTGCGGGATGGGCCACCCGGTTGAGCATGCCCGCGTCGGTCGGATCCGACAGAACCACCTCCTCTCCGGGCTCTGTCAAGCAGAAGATGGCATCGGGCATTGCGTCGCCTTCGCCGTTCGTGATCACGATCTCCCGGCGCCCGTCGTCGCACGGCCCACCCCGACGCTCGATGTAAGCCGCCACCGCCTCCTTGAGGTCATCGCGTCCGGTGAACGGAAGGCAGCTGTTCGCCTCGTCGATCGCGGCTCGGGTGGCCTCCATCGCCGCCTCGGGCGGCGGGATGTCGGTGCCCAGGTTCTCGAGCCGCACGACTTCCGGGTCGTCGCCGGCCGCCGCGGCAACACGATCGATGTTGAAGCCCGGGATGTGCCTGAGGCGCTCGACCGCCACACGTCGAGCCTACCTGCACTCGCGTTGCCGACTTGAGAGGACTCGCTGGCTCGTAGGAAGAGTCCCCCCCCTTTGCGCGGACTGCAGGTTCGTCTGGCCTCATTCCCGCGCGGCTCAGTCCCCCTCCTCGGGCCGCCACGCAGGTTGGGGAGGCGCTGAGACGAGCGCTTGGCGCAGCAGCGTCAGTAGCCGACGGCGGTCGGCGGCGGTGAGTCCGCCCAGCACCTCGTCTTCGACCTGCGTAGCCAGTCGTCTGGCGCGCTCCAGGGTGCGCCGACCCCTCGGCGTGATCGATACCTCCCACGCGCGGCGATCGCCCGGGCGGCGCCGGCGCTCGGCCAGGCCCGCGGTTTCGAGTTCGTTGATCAGCTTGACCATGGCGCTTGGATCGATCCCCATGTCGGAGCTCAGCTGCTGCTGGATCGTCCCTTCGCGAGCGCCGAGCACGTTGAGTAGGGCGAACAGGGCCGGTGTGAGGCCAACTGAACTGAGCGCCTCCGCGGTGCGCGTGTGCGAGGCCCGCCAGAGTCGGAAGAACAGTTGGCCGGCGAACTCGGCCACCTCGACATCAGTCGACACGGACGCTGTCATTGCTCAAGCTTCGCAGATTCGCTGGACAGTTACAATGGTTGACAATCACCACCATAGGGGCATACCATGATGGTCATCATCCAGCCATCCGAACCCCCCCCACGAAAGGACCTGCCATGACGTCCATCGATTGCGTCACCCTCGAGGTGCCCGACCCCGCGGCCGCCGACGCCTTCTACGGCGCTGCCTTCGGTCTGGGCGCCCAGGTCGGCCTCCGCGCCTCAGAGGCGCCGACGACCGGCTTTCGAGGATTCACGGTGTCGCTCGTCGTGTCCCAGCCGGCCACGGTCGACGCGCTCATCGGCGCCGCGCTCGACGCCGGCGCGACGCCGCTGAAGCCCGCCAAGAAGAGCTTCTGGGGCTACGGCGGCGTCGTACAAGCCCCGGACGGGACAATCTGGAAGGTCGCGACCTCCTCGAAGAGGAACACCGGCCCGGCCACCCGGCAGATCGACGAGATCGTGCTCCTTTTGGGAGTCGCGGACGTCGCCGCGAGCAAGCGGTTCTACGTCGACCACGGCCTGGAAGTGGCCAGGAGCTTCGGCCGAAAGTACGTCCAGTTCGACACGACGCGCTTCAAGCTGGCGCTCTACGGGCGCCATGCTCTCGCCAAGGACGCCGGTGTCTCCCCGGACGGCACGGGATCGCACCGCATCGTCATTGTCAGCGACGCCGGGCCCTTCACCGACCCGGACGGGTTCGCGTGGGAGGCCGCGTCAGTCAAAGACGGGCGGCGCACGGAGTTCACGACCGCGGACTCCCCGATCCCGCAGACAACCTGATCTGCATCCAGGAGCCGCTCCGAGCCGTACGGCCGCAGACACGACCCGCACAACAAGAGGAGGTTTCTATGAGCGCCAAGACGCAGAAGTCCGCCAAGAGCACCACCCGAGGGGCATCCCAGGGATTCACGGACGAGGAACGAGCCGCGATGAAGGAGCGCGCCCAAGAGCTGAAGGCGGAAGCCCGCCGCGGCCCGCGCGCGAACAAGAACAAGGCGGACGGAGACAGTGACGTGCTCGCGAAGATCGCGGAGATGCCGGAACCCGATCGCGCCAAGGCCGACCGGCTCCACGCGCTCATCACAGCCAGCGCGCCGGCCCTTTCGCCGCGAACCTGGTACGGGATGCCCGCGTATGCCAAGGACGGCAAGGTCCTCTGCTTCTTTCAAAGCGCGCAGAAGTTCAAGACGAGGTACGCGACGCTCGGCTTCAGCGACAAGGCGAACCTCGACGAAGGCGCCATGTGGCCGACCGCCTTCGCGCTGAAGGAGCTGACCGCCGACGTCGAGGCCAGGATCGCAGCGCTCGTGAGGCAAGCGGTCAGCTAAGGACCGATCTCCCCGATCACCTAGGAGTAGCCAGACCGCGACCCGACCCGTAGAGGGACGAAGAAGATCTCGTCGCAGATCGCGTCCGTCGACTCCTTCACGATAGCCGTCGCGACCTCGAGGTCGCGTCGAGAGTGCCGGCGCTCGACGTCACCGAGGACGCTCCGGATGAGGTCCTGAGCGACAGTCGGAAATCGGCGCCGCATCAGGAACGGATCTTCCGGCAGCTTCCCACCGCACCATGCGACTGATCATCTGGCTGAGGACGGCACCGCAGCTGAGGAGTTGGCCGACGAGCTCATCGAGCGCGTCATTCGGCTGCTGCGAATCAATGTGTTCGGCCATGCAATCTAAGAGCCGCGAGCGGCCTGCAGCGCTTCGACTTGAGGTCATCGCTCGCGCGCGAAAGACCGGCGCGCAGCGCAAGAGCATCGACAAACCGGCGCAGGAGTGGCTAGATCAGGTCGCGGACGCGCGTCGGCTGGCCGTCCTCGGCGTCACGCTCCGCGATCTCGATGACCTCGCGGCCCTCCACGGCTATGTTCGCGAGCCGGCGCTGCGCTCAGGCATCGAGCTCGCGATCCGAGAGCGGCCAGCGGCTCACGCGGCGCTGTCGACCGGCGCCCGCCAGCGCACGAGGCTCGACGAGGGCGGACGTATACTCGATGCGCTCGCGGCCATCACCGACGCCGGCCAGCTCATTCGCTTCATGCCGGGCCCTGGCGGGCTCGATGACTACTTCGGCGAATGGCCCGAGGTGCACGTGTTCGGCTGCGAGGAGGGCCACTGCCGCACACGCGCTCGCTCGAGGTGACTCGCGAGGAGCGCGCCGCCGGTGAAGGCGTCGAGGCCAAGCGCCGGCTCGCGTATGTGGCGTTGACCCGCGCCCAGCGGGCGCTGGCGCTGCAGTGGACCGCCGGAGCCGCCGAGTAGGTTCCTGACCGAAGCCGCGCTCCGCCGAGAGGCGCTGCTGCGGTCGGCGGGCATCGACAATCGCCGCCGCCGTCTGATGCGCCTGCAGGGACGGACGCGTGCTCGCCTTGTCAGGGCGATGCGTGATCTCGCAGCCCGAGCACCGAACTCGCCCGCGCACGGAAGCCCACCTGCGCGGTGAGACAAGCGAGTTGCGCGAGAGCGAGAAGCTGTCGAGTGCGGTATCAGGCTGCGCCCCCGCAGCCGCGTTCAATCGAGCGCGACGGCCTCCTGGATCGAAGCCAGCCAGAACGAGCGCTCTTCTCCGCGCATGTGGCAGTAGGCATGGACGGCGGCGCCCTCGATGTCATGCGGCGTGATCTGGCGGCACGTGGTCTCCTGTGCGCCCGCGTAAACGATCAACAGATCGGTGCCGCGCTCGATCGCGTCGAGCACAGCGTCAACCGGATCGTTCTGCCAGTCGGGACCATCGGTGGGCCCGCCGTTCGTGTCCACGTTCACCGGGGTGGCCGCCCTTGCCGGCGCCGGGCCGGGTAGCGCGGTATCGGCGCCCAGCGTGGAGATTTGCTTGCCTTCCGGGAGCGCGTCGACAACGTCACGCTCCCATGCCGTCTCCGCGTCCGTTCGCGGCGCGCGGTCGCCCAGTTGGCCGGATACGCGGTCGAGCCCTGCCTCGAGCTCGTGGCCGGTGCGGCACAGCGCGGCCTCGACCGCGCGTACGTCGTCGGCTCGGATCGCGAGATGAGTCGGCCCGAGCCGCTCCACCACACGCGCACCGAGCTCGCCGGCGATGAGCTCGTCCGCAGTGCCCGGATCGCCCGTATCGACCATCATTGCCGTGCGCAGGCGCAGCGGCCGCCGCACGGACGATGTCCAATCCGCGAGCGAGCGCGCGACATTCTGCGGCAGCTCGCCCGTGAGCCGCTCGAGCGCCGCGACGACGCCGCCGTCGAGCATGCCGCTCCGATGCGCCGACTCGACCGAACGGCGCGTGAGCCGGAAGACGTGCGCTTGCTCTGCAACCGGCTCGCACGCGAGCGCCAGAACGAGCCGCTCGGCCGGAGTCGGCGGCGACAGCGTGATCAACTCGAAATTCGCCTGACAGACGATCCGGCCGGAAGCCGGGATCGTGGCCGGCGCGGCCCGGAGCGCCGTCGGTACGCCGTCGTGATCCAATCCGAGAACGACCACGCCGACGAGCCACGGGAAGTGCAACCCGCCCATCGCCAGACTGAAATCACTCGCCTCGCCCAAGTCCCAACCCGTCTCGTCGCACAGCGTTCTGAGCGCCCGGCCGAAGCTCGTCAACTCGACGGTCGCGCCATCCTCGAGCGCGTTTGCCAACGCCAAGGCCGGGGCCGCGAGGGTGACATGGTGGGCATGGCGCAAGACCGCTGCACGCAGGGACTCGGGATCCGCTCCTAGCAGCGCCGCCGGATTGCCCGCCGGAACAAGCTCGCGCCGCTCTCCGTGGTATGGAGCATCGTCGACGCGGATGCGGACGAGCCGCTCCTCGCCCAGCAGCGCGAGGGCGAAGCCGAGGCGCGGGCCGGCCATGACGTCCGTCGGACCGTGCAGCTCGAGCGCCGGCAGCGCACCCAGCAGCTTCGGCACGTCCCGCTTGTACACCGCCCCGTCTTTCTTCACCTGCACCGGCGAGCGCGCCAGGTAGGCCCACAGCGACGCCATGTCGTGCGCGAGCTGCACCGGCGCCTCGACCCACCGTTCCGCGCAAGCGCCCGCGAGGTCGCGTGCGTAGGGTGCGGCGAGCGCGTCGGCGAGCAGCGGGTGAAGCTCGGCAGGCACGAAGTACTTGAGCCAGTACGAGTGCTCAAACGCGAACGCCAGGCCGTGCCGCTCGAGCTCAGCGGCGGCCTCGTATGGACGACGGCCCCAGCTCTCCGCCACCACCGCCTCGCCGAAGAAGGCCGCCTCGGCGGCCAGTCGTCGGGCCTCCGGCGAGCGCCCGCGAACGATGGCGGCGATCCGATCGGGATCGCGCAGGGCATCGGCGACCACGTCAGCCGGCGCCGGCGGCGGCAGCCCCACCGTCGTCGCGACGGTCCGGCGGTGCGCCGCCGGTGCGGAGGCGAGCAGACCGGCGAGATCGGCAGCGCTCACGCCGCCCGCCTCATCGGGACTAGGGTCAGCTCCTCGGGCGCGAGCACCGTGTATCGGTATCCCTGCTCGGCGAGGAACAGCTGCCGGCGGTGGGCGTAGTCCTGCTCGATCGTCTCGCGCGAGACCAGCGTGTAGAACCAGGCGCGGTTATCACCAGGCTTCGGCCGCAGCAGCCGGCCGAGCCGCTGCGCCTCTTCCTGACGGGAGCCGAACGTTCCGGAGACCTCGACCGCCACGCTGGCCGACGGCAGGTCGAGCGCGAAGTTCGCCACCTTGCTCACACATAGCACCGGGAGCTCGCCGGCGCGAAACCGCTCGTACAGCGCCTCGCGCTCGTGGCGCGGAGTCTTGCCGGTGATCAGAGGGGCGCCGAGCCGTCCCGCGATCCGCGCCAGCTGTCCGACGAAGTAGCCGATCACGAGCACCTGTGCGCCCGGGTGCCGGGCCAGGATGGCCTCGACGAGCCCGTCCTTATCGGGGTTCCGGCTCGCGAGACCAAACCGCTCACGCTCTTCGGCAACCGCGTACTCCACCCGCATCTCGGCCTGTAGGGGAACGCGCACCTCGGTGCACTCGGCGCTGGCGATCCAGCCGGCGTCCTCGAGCTCGCGCCAGGCCATGTCGTAGCGCTTGGGTCCGACGAGCGAGAACACCAGCGGTTCCGCGCGGTCCTCGCGAATCAGAGTGGCGGTGAGGCCGAGCCTTCTGCGGGCCTGGATCCGCGCGGTGGCGCGGAACACCGGCGCCGGCAGTAGGTGCACCTCGTCGTAGATCACGAGGCCCCACTCGCGCCGCTCAAACAGGTCGAGATGAGGGAATCCCGCATCGCGCTTCGGCCGGTGCGTGAGCATCTGGTAGGTCGTCAGCGTGATCGGCCGGATCTCCTTGGCCTGGCTCGAGTACTCGCCGATCGCCTCCGGTGCCACGGTGGTGTGTCGCTCGAGCTCATCGCGCCACTGCGCCAGCGACGCGGAGTTGCTCGTCACGATCAGCGTCTCGGAGCCCTGGGCCACGATCGCGGCCAAGCCGACGATCGTCTTACCCGAGCCGCAAGGCAGCACCACGACGCCGGCGCCCGCAGTCTCCCAGGCGGCAGCTGCGTGCCGCTGGTAGGGCCTGACCTCGAGCGTCTGGCGCAATGAGATCTCGAGCGCGTCTCCGTCTTCGTACGGCGCGAGGTCCTCGACAGGCCAGCCGAGCTCGATCAGCGCCTGCTTGAGCGGCCCGCGCGCCGGCGGGCCGAGGGTCGCCTCGAGCGGACTGGGCCGTCCTCGGAGAAGCCCCTTTACCGGCTCGGCCCGCGCCACCTCGGACAGCAACGCCGGCTCGTCGGCAACGAGCCGGAGCAAGCCGAGCTGGCCCTCGATGAGTCGCAGCCGCCCGTACCGTGCACAGAGATCGCGAACGTCCTCCAGCACCGCTTGAGGGACGTCGTAGCGCGAGAGCTCGACGAGCGTCGCCGCGATGTCGCCGGCGCGCAACCCCGCCGCCGCCGCGTTCCACAGCGACACTGCCGAGATCCGGTAGGTGTGGATGTGCTCCGGGCTCTTCTCGAGCTCGGCAAAGCGCGCAAGCGAGGTCCGCGCTTGCTCGAAATCCGGATGGGCGACCTCGAGCAGGACGGTGCGGTCACTCTGGACGATGACTGGTCCCGACACGACCGTGCAAACCTAATCCCCGGTCCGGACGGCATCCCGTCCCGGACCGTGCACGTCCGGTCCTGACGTCAGGCTCTCGCCTCACTATCACAACTGACCTTCGATGACGCGTTCCCGGAGTCGTTCGGCATGGTGGCGGTCGAAGCAGCCGCTTGCCGCGTGCTGCCGATCAGCGCCGAGCATTCCCGGCTTGCCGAGGTGTCCCGGACACTGGCGAGGAGGCTGCCTGAACAGATACGCCCGCTCGCGTCCTTCCCGCTCGGGCTCCTCCGCCGCCCAGTCGATCCCGACGTACCGACACACCATCTCCACAATGCCCGTTAGAGCAGGCCTAACCAGCCGTGACACGGTAGAGCACTACGGCGTCCGATTGCACGAACGCGCTGATTGTGCCTCTTGAAGTGGAGCTTTGGTTCGTCCAGACGTTCAGCACCGTGTAGTGACTGGCCTTTGGTAAGCCGGCGGCGGTGGCCGTGGTTGTGATCTGCTGAGCACTAGACCCGCGGTTGAAGAGCGCGACCGCGCGGGCGCCGCTGGCCAGCGGTTTGACCCACACCTGCTGCCCTGTACTGGTCGGCGAGAGCAGCCACCCCTGCGCGCCGAGCGAGTCTTGATCGATCGCGATCACCTGCGAGTTCTTGAGCATGTTGATGCTGGTAGACGAAAGCGAGCGTGGGTCGCTGCCCAGGATCAGCGGCGCCGCCACCATCGCCCACATCGAGAACTGCGACTGCGCCTGAGTGCTTGTCATGCCGAGTCCAGGACCGAGATAGTCGGGGTCGTTCCATTGACCCCATCCGGGCCCAGACGACCCGGGAGGGCGCGCCGCGTTCTGGATGTTCGGGTATGGGGTCGAGTTCCGATCAAGGTTGCGCAAAACCCACTGAAACTGAATGTTTCCTTTGTAGCCGATATCCGTATCGGTCCGCCAGCTCTGCGCGATGGCAGGCGCCCACGAGAAGCTGTCCCAAGAGGAGTCCGCGTATGAGGGAGCCGTTCCGTTGATCTGCCCTGGCGTCCAGAAGTTGCATACGTTTAAGATCATCGACCGCGGAGCGGCAGCCACCGCCTGGGAGAACTGCCTGTAGAGAGTCCGAGGGTCGTTCGGCGGCTGGTCTAACCAGTTCTGTCCCGCGCCGCAGAAATCCATCTTGATGGCGTCGAATCCCCAGGTCGCGAACTGGTTGGCGTCCTGCTCGTAGTGGCCGTACGACCCCACGCCCTGTCCATTGCAGCCGCTCGTGCCAGCGTCGGTGTAGATCCCGGAATAAAGCCCCTGGGCGTGAAGCCAGGAGGTCAGCCCCGACATTCCATCCGGCCACTGGGTCGAGTCCACCATCAGGTTGCCATTGCTGTCTCGCGCCCCCGTGGCCCACCCGAAATCAAGCCAAACGATCTTGTAGCCGGCTTGCGCCAATCCGATCGAGATCAGGGACCCGGCGACCGACTTGACCGTCGCCTCATTGAAAACCCCGCCTACCCCGTAATAGGTGTTCCAACCCATGTACGGCAGTGGATCCGCTGCCAGGGTCGCCTTCGCCACACTCACCGGAATCGTTAACACAGCCACCAGAGCCGCAAGCCCTGAAACAAGAGCCGCCCGCCGGCGACGGACAGCCGGCGCCGGAACAATCGCACCTACGGTACGGTGCAAAACCCCCCAATAGGTCGCAGCGCCAAGCAGTCGGCCGACTATACTCGTCACGAGCGCGCGCGTGGGAAATCCAAGCAACTCTCCGCGATTTCGAACCGGGGCGCAGGAGAGCGCGAGTAAACCGCCAGCGGGACACGACTCAGCGCGGTGTGGCGCGCCTATGCCGCTCACGGATGCATCGGCTGCCTCACGGACCTGCGAGATCCCGATCCGCAGCTGACCCACGGCGGTTTGCACGCGAGGAGGCGCCAACCGACCCGACCGCGTACCGTGACCCGGCCGGTTCTCTGCCTCGGATGGCCGGCCGCGCGGTTGCAGCCGCGCGCCTGACCTATGCTGTCGAGACGGAGGACCGACCTCCTGCCCGGCCTTGAGGGGGGCCCGCTCGCCTTCATCGCTATTCCGTTCCACAAGCAGATCAAACTCGTCCGGATCGACGGGACGCGCCGGCGGGACCACGAGCCGCTCGGCCGCCTGGAGCAGGGAGTCCCGGTGCACGAAGTCGCCCCCGCTGTCAGCCGTGGATTGAGATCTGCTTGATCCGGGAACGGTCCCAGGCGAACGCGGTGACGGTGACGGTGAGGTGATCGCGCGCAGCGCGAAGCGCGATGTCGCCGATGCGGGTTTCGCGAGTCTGGAAGGTGTGCTGCTCGCAACACTCCTCGAGGACGAAGCCCTCGAGGTCCCCATGGCAGTCGAAGCGAACCAGCGCAATCCGCCCGCACACATCGACAACGTCATCGCACCGTCGGCGCCGGCCGTGCGCGGCACCGCGCGGTGAGGGGGCGATCTGCGACGGATCTCCGCCCAGCCCGGCCACGCGGCCGGCGATGAGCTTGACGTAACGCGTCAGCACCGGATGCCACCGATCTGACGGTGGCATCTGTTCCAGGCGCCAGCGGAGGATGGCAAGGGTATCCTCCTCCGGCCCCAGCATCGTCGCCGCGGTTGCCACCGGGATCTTCACCTGAAACGTCCCCACGATGTGACGCCACGGTGCGCGCCCCTTCACCCCCACCGCGGCTCCCTCCGTGGCGCGCTCGAACTCCAGCCGGCGCAGGTCGCGGACCGCGACTCGCCGCACGACGACGTCGAACTCCTGCCCGGTGACGACCGTGGCCGGCAGGTCTACAGTGAGCAGCCCGGCGAAGTTCTCTCCGGCGCCGCGAGGAATGGGCACATAGGTCACGCCCCCGGTGATTTGGCAGCGGATCGTGTGGTCGCCGGCCGCGGTCAGTCCGTGCCGGCCGTACAAACTGGAGGCGAGCGACACTACTTCGACCGCCGGAACCTGCGGCCAGTCGATGGAGGCCGTGCTGCCCGCGGGAATGCGCCCCCAGTCGATCATAAGCTCGTCAACCGGGAGCTGCGTCGACAAAGCGCTGGGGCGGATGTCGAACGTCTGCGGGATCCGATGGGCGGCCACCGGCCCGGGGTTGTCCGACCGGGTTACCTGGAGGTTGCGCTGGGCCAGTTTGTCGGAGGCCTCCGGGCTTGACCCGGCGATGACCGGCGCGCCGTCGTAGGCGATCTGAGCGACAAGGCAGTGGTGGGTGCCGTTCAGCCACGCCTGGACGGGCTTGCCATCGATGGCGTTGCCCTGGTCGTAGACGTTCAAAAAGCAGCCGAAGTACGCCCAGACGCTGTGCCCGCCGGTGGGGACGCTCACGTCGCGAGTGTTCGCTCCGCCGGTACCGTAGTCGGTGTTGGTGCCCAGATCGCCACTGGCGAAGAACGGCAGCGTATGGTGGTCGACGCCGACGAGCGGGCTGGCAGGCAGACCGGCCGCGTCGAGGGTGCTGGGATAGGTTGACCCCGTCTGGTAGTCGGTGTCGGCGGTCTGCGTCGACCAGAGCCGGAAGAACACGCGCACGTTGTCGGCAGCGCCAGCTGGTCCCGCGGGGCCCCGGAGCCGGACGCGGGCCACCGCGAAGTTGTAGTTGGCATGGATCTGGATGTTGAACGGCGGAGTGAAATCGACCGTGACCGGGGAGACCGACGAGTCACCGGCCAGCGCGCCCGCCTGCCCGGGCAGGAGAGTGTTGAACGGATCGGCGCCCCCCGGGTCGCTGAAGTTGGTGTTAAGCCACGTCAGCAGATCCTGGATGTAGGCGAAGGCGCCCGCGGTGTTGTCAGCGCCGAAAGTCGGCGCGCCCATCACCGGCTGCGGGTTCTTGGCCGGCGTGGCGGTGAACACGCGCAGGTCCTGGCTCAGCCAG
>Ga0187776_10001038_pt1 | contig 13646 bp, 9 predicted proteins | sample 0216_BV02_MP12_2_FD_132426 | JGI IMG/M metagenome (GOLD analysis project Ga0187776, IMG submission 132426) | Tropical peat soil microbial communities from peatlands in Department of Meta, Colombia - 0216_BV02_MP12_20_MG | ecosystem: Environmental > Terrestrial > Soil > Wetlands > Peat | place...
AGACCAGCGGCGCCCTGGGCTTCGCGCTGCTGGCCGACGCCTGGCGCGCGACCTTCGCCGCGTCCCGGGGCGGGCGCGGCGAGTCGGCGCCCGGCTTCGTGGACCTGCGCGCCGAGGGGTACGCGGTAACCCTGGCGCACGATGGCGAACGCGGCGAGGCAGCGGCTCTAACCGGCGACTACGCGCTGGTGTTACTCGACGTCATGCTGCCTGGCAAGGACGGCTTCAGCGTGGCGCGCGAGCTGCGCGCGGCTCAAAACTACATTCCCATACTCATGTTGACGGCTCGCGGGCGCCCGGAGGACGTGCTCAAGGGCTTCGAGTCTGGGGCTGATGATTACCTCTCCAAGCCCTTCAACCTGGCCATTCTCATTGCCCGCATCGGAAGCCTGCTGCGCCGCAAGAGCTGGTCAGGAAATGACGGTGGCTCCCCGCCCGCCCCCTCCGGCCCGCCCGAGATCTTCAGCTTCGACGGCAAGACTGTTGACTTTCAGAACCTGCAACTGCACACCGGAGATCAGGTGATTCAGCTCACCTTGATGGAGTTGGAACTGCTCCGCTACCTGATTCGCAACAGTGGCCACCCGGTATCGCGCAAGGCGATTCTGGAAGATGTCTGGAACCTGCGGGAAGACACCGATACTCGCGCCATCGATAACTTCATCGTGCGCTTGCGGCGCTACATCGAGCCGGAGCCGGCCAAGCCCCGCTACTTGCTCACCGTCAGGGGACTGGGCTACCAGTTCGTGCCGAATCCGAAAGCCTAGGATCGCCCGCGCTCAGTCGAACCCGATCTCCATGTCCTTGTTTCTTTCGCACTTGACGCTGAGCACAAGCTTGCCGTTTTCAGGGAAATTCCCGGCTATGACCTTGGACTGGTCGTACCTCTCGTCAGCCGACTGTACGCGCACGCGCACTCTGTGCTTGCCGGCGGTGAGCGTCAGGTCATGCGCGAATGCGCCGTGGACCTTCTTGAAGATGCCCAGGCGCTTCTTCACATCCCCGTGGAAGGAGTCGCTGTAGACCTTGGCGCCATCGACCCACACGGTCATGGTCCCTTCCGCCAACTGATGTTCAACTCCGAGCTCTAAGGTTGCAGGAGCTACATGCGGTGTGGGGGTGTACGCAACCGGCTTGCTTTGCGGTGCTGCCGAGGCCTCCGTTTCCAGCCCGGGCAGGGAATTGGTCGTCATCGCCGAAAGGTCGGCCGCGGAACCGCCCGCCGAAGAGGCAGAGCTCTTTCCTCGCGCGGGACGGCCGTCGCCGGTTTTCTTCACCGCCGGCTTGCCATGCGCCGAAGCCGCAGCCGGAGTGGCGCTCTTCGCGGCGCGCTTCTGGTCGGGCTGTGCGGACTGCTCGCCGCTGATAAGCAGGCCATCGGCAGCGCCGGCGCTGCTCGGCATCGTCGCCGTGGCCTCCGCCACATGGGTGGAGGCGGAGCGCGACGGCTGATGATGCGATCCGATAACGTCCAGGCCGATAATAAAGAGCACCGACCCCACCACCGCCACATACCACCTGAGCGACACGTGACCGGTTGTGGTTGTCAGCTCGCGGAGGACTCGTCTGCAGTCCTCTCTCCACGGCTGCACCAACTGGGATACGAGTTGCTTGCACTCGGCCGCCCACTGCTCCGGGAACCTTCCTTTAATCAGCTGCTGCAGTCGCATCTTGGCAACCGCTACGGAGCCGCGGATTCTCGGCGCGGTTCTAGGTTTCAAGTTCGTCGCTGTTGGCGCCGGGGTCGCGGGCAGGGAAGCGACCCGTTCAAGGATCTGGCTGGCTTTAGCTGTCAAGTGCGCAGGCGCAGCGCTCGGTCTGGAACCCAGCTCCTGCCGCACCTGCCGGATGCCAGCCGCCATCTCCGCTCCTGTTTGGTAACGCTGCCCGGGATCCTTGGCCATGGCGCGGCTGATGATGCTGTCCACCTGCGGAGGCAAATCGATGTTGTAGGTGGCCGCCGGAAGGGGCGTTCGATGCATGACCTTGAACTGCACCGTGCTGTTTCCGTCACCCTGGAAAGGCCTGTGGCCGGTCAGAAGCGTGTATAGAACCACGCCCAGCGAGAACAAGTCGGAGCGCCCATCGACGGTCGCCCCTCGCAATTGCTCAGGCGACATGTAGGCGGGTGTGCCGAACAGTTCTCCCGAGGGGGTGGTCGTCGTCAAATCCATCTTGGCTATGCCGAAGTCGGTGAGCTTCGCGTGGCCATCCTCGGTCACAATGACATTAGCCGGCTTGATGTCGCGATGCACCACGCCCTGCGCATGCGCATATCCCAGGCCCTCGGCCAGTTCCTCGATCAGCCGCAGCGCCGTATCGCAGGGCAGCCCGCGGGTGGCGGTGGAGAGCAGCTTCTTCAGCGACTGGCCGGGCACGTACTCCATCACGATGTAAGGATCCCGCGTCGTGCCTTCCTCCCCGACGTCGAAGATGGTCACGATGCCGGGGTGCGATAGTCGCCCGGCAGCCTGGGCCTCGCGGAAGAACCGTTCGCGATATTCCACTTGTTCGTCGGCTTCCAGCCCGGCGACCGACACCGTCTTGATGGCGACCAGGCGGTTGATCCGGGGATCGTGGGCCTGGTACACAACACCCATCCCTCCCCGCCCCAATTCGGCCAGGATTTCGTACCGCCCGAACGACACCCCACCGCGAGTTCCTATGGGCATAGAGCTACGCACTTGGCCGGGGAATCTGCCAAGGCTAAGGGTACCGCTGAATTCCTACACATGAGGGCGGGCAAATGCCGTTATCGGTAACTGAAGTAACGTGAGGCTGCCGGATTTTGGCAGCCTTCGTGGCTGACATCCGGCCAAATCAAGCTCCTGCTAACGACTTTGCCCGCTCAGCTCTCCCTTTTGGCCAACAACGTTCGTGCGTTGCTCCCACGGATCGAGTGACCTACCCTTCCCTAAAAAGGGGTATGGAAGAACCGCAACAACCCGTCCGTGAGGCAGCGACGGTCGAGCGGCGCAGCGAGCCACGATCTCCGGCCTGCGATCCCATTACCGTGATCGTCGAGGAAGGCAACGGCAACACCCAGTTTGCCGCCTATTTGGTCGATCAAAGCCAGCGCGGCTTGTGCATCCGTCACCAGTGCAAGGCCCTGCCCACCGGCCGCCGCGTGCGCATCTCGCTGTCCGGCCAGGACGTCGATACCGAGGTCGTCTGGAGCTGGTCCGTCGGCGAGCTGGTCATGTCCGGACTGCGCCGCCTCTAGCTTGTGAACCCTGCCCTCCGCCTTTTAAGATATCCGCACCCATAGTGCTCTCCTGTCGTTCCGAGTGGCGCCTGCTGGCCCTGCCAATCGGAACTGTAGGAGGGCGATTTCGCAGTCGCTGGCAACCGTCCTGTCGCGGATCCCTTTAGTGCGGCCGCGCGACCCAATGCAACCGTCTCCTGGAGGTCTGATGTGAGCAAGAGGTTGCAGTCCGTAGCCTTGTTCCTGCTGGCGGTAGGTTTGTGGGCGGCGTGCGCCGGGAAGGCGGCCACGCAAAATCAGGTGGGCACAGCCGTCGCTGCGCAGACGCCGGCGTCGCCGCAGACCGAACAGCGTCTCTCGGCTGCCGTGGAGACCACTTTCCGCTCTTGGATAGATGCTGGAACCCTGTCTGACCTGAAGTGGCCCAACTTCTCCGATTATCGCGGCCACGTACAGCACTTCTACCAGCCCCACGACTACGCCCTGGCATGGGTCCACGATTCGCAGCCTACCCCGCAGGCAGCGGCAGTGATCGCCGTGTTGCAGAACGCCGATAACAAGGGGCTGCACGCCGAGGATTACGACAGTTCGCGTTGGAGTGCCCGCATGAGCAGGCTTCGGCCCGCAGTCTCCTCTCCCGCCGACGCCGATCTGGCAGACTTCGATCTGGCCCTGACCGTTTGCCTGATGCGCTACATCTCCGACCTGCACATCGGCAAAGTGAATCCTCACTTCTTCCACTATGGATTCGATATCGAGAACAAGAAGTACGACCTCCCCGACCTGATACGCGAGCATGTCCTGACCGCCGCCGATGTCAGCACCGCGCTGCAGCACATCGAGCCTCCCTTTCCCGGCTATCAACGCACGCAGAAAGCGCTGGAGACCTATCGCAAGCTCGCCAGCCAGGATGACGGCGAGGCGATTCCCGTGCCTTCGAAGCCCATCGCGCCCGGCCAGCCCTATGCCGGAATTGCTCGCCTGACGCGCCTGCTGCGCCTGCTGGGAGACCTTCCCGCCGATGCCCAGGTTCCTCCCGATTCCACCCTCTATTCAGGCCCGCTCGTGGATGCGGTCAAGCACTTCCAGCAGCGCCACGGCCTGGATACTGACGGCCGTCTCAATGCGGCCACCGTGCAACAGCTCAATGTCCCGCTTAGCCAGCGGGTCCATCAGCTCGAGCTCACATTGGAGCGCTGGCGTTGGGTTCCCCATGACTTTCCCCGCCCGCCCGTGGTCGTCAACATCCCCGAGTTTCGTGTGCGGGGGCTGAACTCCCAGGGACACGTGGAAGTCGCCATGAACGTGGTGGTCGGCCGCGCCTATCGCAGTGAAACCCCGGTCTTCTCCGACCAGATGGAATACGTCGTCTTCCGTCCTTATTGGAACGTTACGCCCAGTATTCAGCGCAGCGAGATGGTCCCCAAAATCACCAAGGACCGCGACTATCTTGCCAAGCACGATCTGGAAGCCTTCAACAGCCAGGGCCAGGTGATCGCAGCCGGCCACGTCAGCGACGAGGTGCTGGCCGACCTGCGTTCCGGAAAGCTCTCCATTCGCCAGCGGCCGGGCCCCGACAACGCCCTCGGCCCCGCCAAATTCATCTTTCCCAACCATTTCAACGTGTACTTGCACGGCACGCCGGCCCACGAGCTCTTCGCGCGCTCACGCCGCGACTTCTCCCACGGCTGCATTCGCCTGGAGGATCCTCTGGCTATGGCTGTCTGGGTGTTGCAGGACCAACCAGAGTGGACGCGCGAACGCATTCAGGCCGCGATGAACGGGCAGACTTCCTCCCAGGTGAACCTTAAACAGAAGATTCCCGTTCTCATCGTCTATGCCACCGCGGTGGTCCTGGAGAATGGCGACGTCGAGTTCTTTGATGACATCTACGGCCATGACCGCGAGCTCGAGGCGGTTCTGGCCAAAGGCTATCCCTATCCGGGCTAGCCCTATGCCTCGCGAACGGGCATGACTTCAAGATGAAAAGTAGGCCTTACCAGCGGCGCACGCGTCCCACGTCAACGTGCACGAAATCCGAGGTGCTGTAGTAACCCACGCCTCCGCGGTGCAGCGCCAGCGCGGCGTCCCGCAGCTGCGACGTCTTCACGCCGGGAATCCGGATATCGATCGCCATCGCCTGCATGTGCAGGCTGTGTTCCGCCACGCCATGGCCGTGGCTGCGCAGGTATTCATTGCTCCAGGGGGCGCGATAGCCGCAGATCACGTCTATCTCGGCTCCCGGTCTTTCCAGGGAAGCGGTCAGATCGCTGAGCAGATCGAACACCCGTGGGTCGTACTGGTGAACCTCGCCGGTTCGATGGTCGCGCAGAAAGTCGTTGAGTTGCTCCAGAGCTTGAGGGACGTATTGCTCGCCGCGGCGGTAGACGATGTCGAGCCGCTCCCCGGTGTGCGTATGAAACAGACGTAAGCGATGTTCCGGGCTCACGCTGCTAATGGCCCTGCCGGCCGCGGCAGTCGATATCGCCGGCCCAGCGCCCGCAGCAGCAACCGAAGGCAGCAGAACCAGGCCAAGCCAGATTCCGAATCGCTGCAACCTCACCAAGCTACTGATTCTAAGCAATAAGCATCTCCATCAAGCAACAGGCCCGTGGCTCATTGAGGGCCACCGGGCCAGTTCGAGTGTTTATTATCCCAACTACCCTCCGCCCCTGTCCACCCAGAACGTATCGCAGGCCGTCACCACGGGGCAGGTCCGTGTGACCCTCGGGCGGGAGCGCAAACCTGGCGGTTTCGATTACCTACCGTTCCAGGAACGCCCCCACCCTGGCGGTGATGTTCGCGTCTTCGCAGACCGTCGCCCAGTGGCCACAGTCATCGTGCAATTCCCAGAGTTCGGCCCCCAGCAGCCTGGCGAAGTCCTTCGCCGGACCGGGCGTGACCATTTGATCGGTGGCCGAAACTATCACCAGCGCTTTGGCGCGGACTGCGCTCGCCGCTTTTTCCATCGAGCCCCCAAAATCCTGCGAAATATCCAGCGCCATCATGGCCTGCGCCTGCCGGATGCGGTCGTTCGCGTCAAAGCTTGCGTTCTTCGCATTCATCGCAATTCTGTCCCCCACCTGCTGGCGCGTAGTTTCTCGGTTGTAATGCTCGGGCGTGGTTAACATCAGCTCTCCCATCTCCGCCAGGGCGGTGCGCGCCGGCTGTTCCGTGTAATCTCCATTTTTCCAGTTGGCATCCTCTCGCACCATGTCGATTTGGGTCTGCCACAGCAGCAAGTCGTACGCCGCCAGGCGTGGGGAGCCGACGATGGGCACAGCCTTGTCCATGAAATTGGGGTAACTCACCATCCACTGAAAGGTCTGCATCCCGCCCATGGAAATTCCCATCACGGCTTCGAGATGGTGAATGTGCAACACCTGCGTCAGCAGCTGGTACTGGCTGTTGACCATGTCGCGAATGGCAATCTGGGGGAACTTCCTGCGCGGTTGTAACTTGCTGTTGGAAGGAGAGGTGGAGACCCCATTGCCCAGCGCATCGACCAGCACTACGAAATACTTTGAGCTGTCTGCCAGCTTGCCCGGTCCTGCCAGGTCGAGCATCCGTTGAGTGACTCCGCCAAACCACGTGGGTACAAGGATCGCGTTGGAGCCGTCCCGGTTAAGTTGCCCCAGCGTGCGGTAGCCAATGCGGCAGTCGCGGACCACCTCACCGCTGACCAGCTTGAAATCCCCCAGGGAGGCAAACTGTTGCTGACCCTGCTCCGCCCGGCACAGGGAGCCGAACACCAGCAAGACCAGCGCGTATCGGACTGGCGGTTTGAGCATTTGCGGAAGGCTCCTCATGCTGCTCCGACCACAGAAACCGGGCGGTTGATTCCGAATGCACTTGCACCCCGGGCCTTCTGTGACACTTCGCGCCCTGCATTGTATCCTCGGCAAGTGCTCCCTCATTCTGCGCCCGGCCGTTCTCCCACCACCGCTCTGTTGCTTGGCCTGCTCATTACGCTGGCGGCGGTCGTGGCGTGTTCCTGGTATGTTACCCGCCAGATCTCCGGGTTGCGCGACCTGCAAACCAATCTTGTCGACCGCAACCGTAAAGACTCCCTGCAGTTGCTGCGCATTCAAAACGACCTGAATTCACTCGCCCTTGCCATGCGCGACATGCTCGACGCCGATGAGCCCTATCCGCTTACCGCCTGGTCAACCCAGTTCCAGCGCATTCGCACCGACCTGGAAGATGCTCTGCGGGTGGAAGAGCAGGTGGCGGTGGCTACCCGCACTCCGGAACAGCGTCAGTTTCTGGGAAACTCGCTGGCCCAGTTCTGGGATGCCGCCGATCGCATCTTCGCTCTGGCCCGCGATGGCAAGCAGGCAGAGGCTCGCGCCCGGATCCGGCTCTCGTTGCAGGCGCGCCAGGCAGCCCTGAGCACCGCGGTTGCCAGGCTGCTGGTGGAGAACAATGAGAGCGAGGAGCAGGCTACCCAGCGCATCAACGACATCTACAACCGTGTCCAACGCCAGGTCTATTTTTTCCTGGCTGCGACCCTGCTGGCCATCGTTCTCACCAGCCTCTACCTGATTTACTCCAACCGCCGTCTGTTTACTCAACTGGCCGAGCTCTCCGAGCACCGCAGCGAGCTGGCGCAGAAGCTGATTGCCACGCAGGAGTCCACCCTGCGTTACATCTCGCGCGAGCTGCATGACGAGTTTGGCCAGATCTTGACCGCCATCGGCTCCATGCTGGCCCGCGCCGGAAAAGATGTGCCCGAGGGATCGCCCCTGCGCGTCGAGCTGCGCGAGGTTTCCCAGATCGCGCAATCCACTCTCGACAACGTCCGCAGCCTTTCCCAGGCCCTGCACCCCGTCACCCTGGATGAATCGGGCTTGGAAAACACCTTGGACTGGTATCTGCCCACGGTGGAAAGGCAAACCGGAATTGTCATAAGCTATGAAAAGTCGGGAACGTCTTTTCCCGTGGATGGCAGCACAGGAATCCACATTTACCGCATCCTGCAGGAAGCTTTGAATAACGTTGCCCGCCACTCCGGAGCCCGCCAGGCTTGGGTGCGGCTGCAGTTCCTCTCCGATTCCTTGCAGCTGGAGGTCGAGGATCATGGTTCCGGTTTCGTGGCACAATCGCCTAAGCAGGGAATTGGCCTGGTGGCCATGCGCGAGAGGGCTGAATTGATGGGCGGTACAATCGAATTTCTACAGCTTCCCGCCGCCGGGACGCTCGTCCGGCTGAGAGTTCCACGCGAGAGATCGGATTCCCATGGCGGATAAGATTTCTGTTCTGCTGGTGGACGATCACAGCCTGGTGCGCCTGGGATTCCGCCGCATCCTCGATGATGAGCCCGACATCACCGTCGTGGGAGAGGCCAGCAATGGTGAGGAAGCCATCCGCTTGGCGCGCGAGCTGCGCCCCGCCGTGGTGGTGATGGATTGCGCTCTTCCGGGCGTGAATGGGCTGGTGGCGACCCGCCAGATTCTGGAGAAATCGCCCAAGGTCGCCGTCCTCATGCTCAGCATGCACTCCGAGGACACTTGGGTTCGGCAGGCGCTCGACGCCGGCGCTCGGGGCTACATCCTCAAGAATGCCGTGGATCTGGAGCTGCCGGTTGCCATACGCCGCGTGGCGGCGGGCGAAACCGTGCTCGATCCCCAGGTCGCGCGTCCCGCCACCCTTAAGGGCGAGCGTGGTTGGGGATTGACGGAGCGCGAACTGGAGATCCTGCAGCTGATCGTAGATGGCAAGTCGAACAAGGACATTGCCTCCCATCTCGACCTCAGCGTCAACACCGTCGCCGTCCACCGCGCCAACATCATGGACGCTCTGGGCATTCACAAGACGGCAGAACTGGTCGTGTACGCCATCCGCAACGGGCTGGTGAATATTCCTTGAGCTCCAGCCTGCTCTCCCCGCTCAGCCGCAGATCCTTCCTCTCTGGCCTGTCGGGCGCGCTCTGTGGAGGCTTGCTGGCGCCGCTCCGCAGCCTCGCGCTGCCTTCTCCCGAAGCGCCCCTGGCCCCGGGCTTCCGCCTGCTCGACGTCACCTCCCGCGCCGGCATCCAGTTTCGGCACAACAGCGGCGCCTATGGCGGCAAGCTCCTGCCTGAGACTCTGGGCTCCGGCTGTGCCTTTCTCGATTACGATCGCGATGGCTGGCAGGACATCCTTCTGGTCAACGGCATGGATTGGCCGGGCCACAAACGCCAGCGTTCCACCCTCCATCTGTTTCGCAACAACCGCAATGGCACCTTTACCGACGTCACCGCGAGCGCCGGTCTCGATGTCGAGATGTACGGCCTGGGGGTGGCCGTCGGCGACTACAACAACGATGGTTTTCCCGACATCCTCATCACCTGCGTTGGCCAGAACCATCTCTTCAAAAACACCGGCAAGGGAACCTTTGTCGATGTCACTCGCTCCACCGGCTTGGCCGGCAGGCTGGGCTTCAGCACCTCTGCCCTGTGGTTTGACTTCGATCGCGACGGCCTGCTCGACCTCTTCGTCTGCAACTATGTGAAATGGTCGCCCGAGCACGACGTCTTCTGCAGCCGCGATAGCAAGCACAAGTCCTACTGCACTCCCGAGGCCTACCGCGGCGAGACCTGCTGGTTGTTTCGCAATCGCGGCGACGGCGCCTTTGAGGACGTTACCGCCGTCAGCGGCATCTTCGACACCAGCTCCAAATCCCTCGGTGTCGCCATGCTCGACTACGACCATGACTCCTGGCCCGATCTACTGGTGGCCAATGATACCCAGCCCAACAAGCTCTACCACAACCTGCACAACGGGTCCTTTAAGGATGTTGCGGTCGAGGCCGGCATTGCCTTCAGCGCGGAAGGCAAGGCGCGCGCCGGCATGGGAGTCGATGCCGGTGACTTCGACAATTCCGGCAGCTCCGGCGTCGCCATAACCAACTTCGACAACGAAATGATGGGGCTGTATCGCGCTGTCGCCCGCGGCGGGTTCGAGGATGTTGCCCTCCAGGCGGGCGTGGGCCGGCCTTCCAAGACCACGCTCGGCTTCGGCTGCATGTTCGTCGATGCCGGTTTGCGCGGAGCTCTCGACCTGATCGCTGTCAATGGACACATCGACGACACCGTCCGCGACATCCGCTATGGCGTTGGCTACGCGCAGCCACCCCACCTCTTCCTCAATGATGGCAAAGGGCACTTTCGCGACGCGGCCGCGGAAGTGGGCTCCGACTTCGCCCAGCCGAAGGTGGGACGAGGCCTCGCCTACGGGGACTTCGACCGCGATGGCGATTTGGACATTCTTCTCACTACCAACAACGGTCCTGCCTTTCTTTACCGCAATGATCAGCTCGCGGGCAATCGCAGCATCCGTTTCCGGCTTACAGGCACCCAATCCAATCGCGACGCCATCGGGGCCAGCGTGCGCATCTTCCATAATGGCGTGAGCCAGACGCGCTTGGTCAAGGGGGGATCGAGTTATCTGTCGCAATCGGAGCTGCCGGTTACCTTCGGCCTCGGAAAGCTGGATTCCATCGAACGCGCCGTGATCGAATGGCCCAGCGGCCGAACCGAGGAATACAAGAACCTCTCCGCCGGGAGAGCTTACGAGTGCATTGAAGGCAAGGGAATCACCCCGCAGCAGGGTTTCTAGCTGGCGGCTCCAGGACCCCTCTGTTCCCAACCGTCTCGCCTCCAACCGAATGGCCGACGTGGCACGCGGCAGGCCCCCAAACCACCCTGTTGAAGACCGAAACCATTCGCTTCGCCACCCGCCTCCGGTATCCTCTGGGTGAATGGCAAGCGCCTGTTCCGTCCGGGTTCGAGGAGTGGTGCAAGGCGTCGGCTTCCGCCCCTTTGTCTATCGCCTGGCACACGCTTACCACCTCACTGGGTGGGTGCTGAATGCGGAAGAAGGAGTTGAGATTCGCCTGGAGGGACGCAGCGAGGATCTGGCGTCTTTTGTCAGAGACCTGGAGGCGCAGCCGCCCGCAGCCGCATGCATTGCGGCCATCGAGGTGAAGCCGGAGGAGCCGGTTGGTCTCCTCCAATTTGAGATTCGCGAGAGCGGCCAGGGTGAGGCCCCGACGGTTCGCATCTCCCCCGATCTGGCCCTCTGCGACGATTGCCGCCGCGAGCTCTTCGATCCCGGGGACCGGCGCTACCACTATCCCTACATCAACTGCACCAATTGTGGTCCGCGGTACACCGTGATCCTGGCCCTGCCCTATGACCGGGCCAGGACCACCATGAAGGATTGGTCACTGGACCGCGATTGTGAAACCGAGTATCGCGATCCCGGCAATCGCCGCTTTCACGCCGAGCCCATCGCCTGCCCCGCTTGCGGACCGGGATATCGCCTGGAGCTGGCCGGCGAGACGCTCAGCGGTGACGTCGCCATCCGGCGCGCCGTCGAGCTCCTTCGCAACGGTGGAATTGTCGCGATCAAGGGCCTCGGTGGTTACCATCTGGCTTGCGACGCGCTCAGTTCCTCCGCTGTGAATCAACTGCGAGAGCGCAAATACCGCAAGGAAAAACCCTTTGCCCTGATGGCCGGCGACCTCGCAGCGGCGCGCCGCATCGTACGGCTCTCTTCCGCACATGAGGAACTGCTTGCCTCCGTGGCCCGGCCGATTGTGCTGGCTCCTGCAATAGAGGAGATCCCAGGAGTGGCTCCCGACAACCACGAGCTGGGTGTGATGCTGCCCTATACGCCGCTGCAATGCCTGCTCTTCGACGCGGGCGCCCCTCTCATACTGGTGATGACCAGCGGCAATCGCTCCAGTGAACCCATCGCCTACGAAGACGAGGATGCTCGCCTTCGGCTCTCTGGCCTTGCCGACGCATTTTTGGTCGGGGAACGGCCGATCGCGCGCCGCGTGGAGGATTCCGTGGTTCGTGCCGGCACGTTTGGGCCAGCCATTTTGCGGCGCGCTCGCGGATATGCTCCCGGCGCCGTGGCCACGCTTCCCATCGACAGGCCGTTGCTGGCTGTGGGCGCCGATCTCAAGAACACGGTCACCCTGGTGGTGAAGGGTCAGGCTTTTGTCAGCCAGCATGTCGGGGACCTGGAGCACTACCCGGCCCTCCTCGCCTTCCAGCAGACCATCCAGGACCTGATCTCCATGTATGAAGTATCGTGGGACGATCTGGTGCTGGTGCACGATGCCCATCCGCAATACCTTTCCACCACCCACGCGCTCACGCTTCCGGCCGCGGACAAGCGAGCAGTGCAGCATCACCGCGCGCACATCGCTTCTGTCCTCGCCGAACGGGGAGCCTGGGAGAAGCCTGTTCTCGGAGTTAGCTGGGATGGGACCGGCTACGGTGACGATGGCGCCATCTGGGGCGGCGAATTCTTTGTAGGCAGCATTCGCGAGGGCTTCGAGCGCGTCGCCCATCTGCGGCCCGCCGCGCTGCCCGGTGGCGACAGGGCTGCGCTGTATCCGGTGCAGGCAGCGGCAGGATTTCTGGGGCAGATCGATCAACTCCCCAGCCTGCATCAGGCTCCGTTTCACTTTCCATCCCCCTATCAGGACGCCCTGCAGATCGTCCGCAGGAATGTGCGCACCTTTCCCACTACCTCAGTGGGCCGGCTCTTCGACACTGCGGCGGCGCTGCTCGGCTTCACCCGCCAGATCACCTTTGAAGGCCAGGCAGCGATGTGGCTCGAACACCTGGCTCACAGCTCTGCCGACGTCCAGCCCTACCCCTTCCCCTTTCACGGCCGGCAGCTCGACTTTCGTCCGCTTCTCCTGGCCCTGGCCTTGGATCGTGTCCGCGGACGTGCAACCAGTGAGATCGCTCGCGCCTTCCAGCGCGGCGTCGCGCACGGCCTCTGCGATGCCGTGACCGGGCTCACAAGCGCGCACGGGCTGGATACCGTAGTGCTCTCAGGAGGCGTCTTTCAGAACCAGTTGCTGTTAGCGGACATTCAGTCCCTGCTGCCTCCATCCCTCGCCATCTGGACCAATCACGCGGTTCCCGCCAACGATGGCGGCATCAGCCTGGGACAGGCCGCGCTGGGGGCCTTCATGATTGTTGCAATCGTGTGAATTCACGGTCACGACGTGCGTCGGGCGTCAATCGCAGCTTCTGCCGCCGCATTTACCCAAACGCTGCGCACAGGTAAGATCGCGTGCACGAATGATGCGGCGCGCCGAATGGATTCAACTTGTCTTTGTCTCGCTCCTCGCCCTGGTGGCCTGGATCCGCCCTATTCCCAGTGCGCGGCGCTGGCGCGTGGTCGCGTTTGCAGCGCTCGCCGCCGTGCTCATTCTCTTGGCGCGTCTTTCAGCATCATTTCTCCCACCGCTGGCCTCTTCGGTGGTCCGCGATTGGCTGCCGGCGGCCCTGCTGCTCGTACCCTACTGGCAGACCGGCTTGCTGTTCGTCGGTCCGGATCATCAACTGGAGGAGAAGCTGCTGCGATTTGACCAGCGCCTCTTCGCCCGACTGGACCTCACCCCTGCCTCCACCTCTGTCGGCCCTGCACTC
>Ga0187776_10001039_pt1 | contig 13637 bp, 15 predicted proteins | sample 0216_BV02_MP12_2_FD_132426 | JGI IMG/M metagenome (GOLD analysis project Ga0187776, IMG submission 132426) | Tropical peat soil microbial communities from peatlands in Department of Meta, Colombia - 0216_BV02_MP12_20_MG | ecosystem: Environmental > Terrestrial > Soil > Wetlands > Peat | place...
CGGGACGTTTTCCTGATACTTTGGCGGCGGTAGGGCTGGCCTCGGAGGCTCGGACCAGTGGGGAACATCCCGTCTGTCCCCGAATTTCCCGGCTTCAACCTGGGCACCGCCGACAACGGCAACCTGGCCTCGCTGGTGGCGACGGGCACGGCGGGCACCCAGAGTTTCAGCCGGGTCTATGGCTACGATTCGCTGAACCGGCTGCTGAGCATGTCCGCCCCGGGAGACCCGTGCACCGGTCTCTCCTGGACCTACGATGCCTGGGGCAACCGCACCGACCAGACTCCGACCGGAGGAAATTGCTATCCCTTCCACGCCGCCGCCGACACCAACAACCGCCTGGTGGGGTACTCTTACGACGCCGCCGGCAACATGACCTGGGACGGCACGCACACGTACACCTACGATGCTGAGAACCGCATCATCTCGATGGATGGCGGGGCGGCGACCTACTGTTAGATTCCGCAACAGTGGAATGGTTACTCCTATTCGCGAAACGAGCCTCTTGGGCACTACGACCCTGACGGTCGAGAAACCACCACAACAGCCACGGGTCCAGCCTATCAGCAGATGGTCAAGGCTCTCGCCAAGGCATACACCAGGGCTGACTTTCGAAGGGAATTCAACCAGCTGAAAGCAAGCCCGATGAAGTTCACTTTCGGCAAGGGAGACCTTTCTCACCTAGATTCAAAGGGGGGAAAGGAAGAAACCCTCGGAACTACTAGGTTGGAGGCGGTCAAGAATCCGCAGGGTGAGATCGACAAATCGAAGTCGCAAGTCACTATTACGCTTGACCTCGACAGAGCAACCACTCCCACCGTAGTTGCGCGAGAAGAAGTGCATCACGGTGTCCAGGCCGACAACGACCCGGCGAAGTTCGATCAGGGCCAACACGCAAAGGACTCACCGGCGAACCAAGCTGTCCACGACCAGATGGAAAGCGACGCACATGCCTTTGCGAACCAGTATTACGAGCAGGATGACCCCAACACCCGGATTTCCCAAGACGAGGCTGAGGACAAGATAAAGGAGATGATGCCCGAACCTTCGAAGGGCCCCGCTCCGGAAAAGCCGCAATAGAGAAGGAGTCAGGAGGAAACATGATGGGGGGAAGGACTTTGGCCGGTCTGGCCCTTACTCTTCTGCTAGCCGTATGCGCGCAGGCTCACAAGCGGTCTTGGACGCTCAACTTCCCGAAATCACCCGTGTCCTTGGTCGGAGAGAGCAATGGCTACTTCACCGTAACCAACCGGAGTTCGCACCGCATCACGCTCTTCACCTTGGCGTGCGTAGCTAGCAACCGAAAGAGGGCTGTGACGCTCTACGGGTTTGCTCCCAGGAGGGAGGCGCTCGACCCAGGTTGGAGTGTGAGCAGCGGGGTCTTCGACGCTCCATACACGGACGAGTACGCCGAGTGCGTCGTCAGGCGAAAGGCTACGTTAGCCGTGGTTCACGTTGAGTTCAGTGATGGTACGAGCTGGAGTGCCCCCGTCACCAGCGATTCTGCCGCTGCGGGCGGTCCACGGAAGTAATCTGGACGAGTAGGGCGGGTGGCCCAACCAAACACTACTGCGGCGAAGATCGAGCCTTCGCTGTTATCCAATCAACTCTGCGGGGGGTGGCCCTGAGGCGGGTGGCCCACTCAAGCCCGGTTTTGGCTTGAGTGGGGATTTTCTCGGGGGTAATCTAACCTTGTGCCTTGGGGATTGAAACGATTTCAGCAAACCGGACACAGCCACTTCGTCACCTTCTCCTGCTATCGCCCGGCAGAATCTCAATATCCGAACCTATCGCCAGTTTGTCGAGAAGCTTCGCTATATTCACGGCAATCCGGTCAAGCGCGGATTGTGTGCGCGCCCAGAAGACTGGGAGTGGAGCAGCTTTCGTCAGCACGCAACGGGATGTGAGGGACGAGTACAGCAAGAGTACTCGTGCGTGATGCCGACGCCAACACGGAGCACTGGTATATTGGACAAGTCGCAATTGCCTGGTATAGACCCGGCCTTACCTCCAGGTAAGGGACCATTCCGCTAGCGTCACCCAGTGCGCGGAGTACTTCGCCTCCGCCTTCGAGTGACTTCACAACCACCAACGCGCCCGGGAAAGGGTCGCCGCCGCGAAAGAGAACTCTCACGCGCAGTGGCGCGGCACTTGCTGGGAGACAAAGAAGGCTCCAAACCACCAGCATTAAGGCAAACTCCCGGGGTGAGGCACATGTCGAACTGCTCGACTCCCCCATGACGTTCGTCGTCCTTTACGACGGTGCGTTGACAAGACAAACGTTCACCGTCGCATCCGTGAAGGAAATCCGGGCCCAAGGGAAGGACATCGTGCTGAGAGTTGGCCACGGTCCTTCTCAATGCGCAGTCCAGCCCTAGTGGTCGCCACTGCCGGCCAGTCAGATCGCGTTGGTTAAGTTTGCCTTGGGCGGCAGCGGAACAGGACCATAACGTTACGTACGTTCGTAACGCGGGGCTAGCCGGGCAGGCGATCTTCCCAATGGGGCAGCATCATTAGAGGGAAAGCCCACACAATCAGCAGTGCGCTCACCAGCAGAATCGCCACGAACTTACCCCAACCGGACTTAATCTCCCCGATGCCCTCTAACAGCGGTTGCCAGCTCTTGATTGCTCCATAGGCTCGCACGGCACCGGCAAAGCTCTCCGCCCGCGCTTCCATGTCGACGAAGCTGCTTGCGACCGGACAGCCCATTTCCCGGAACTCATACTCGATAAGCTCCCGCAATTCGTGAAACAGGGTGTGCTCCCGGGTACCGGGAAACGCCGTCGTTGTAACCTCTCCGACAATGATCTCCCTCTTCCCCTCGTAGCGGTGGTTGTGGCCCCGGAACTCCCTAGGAAGCTTCTGGACCGAAACGCCCACGCCGAGATCCCGGCAGAATTGCTCCAGGTCCTTGAACTCCAACGCTCCTTCCACCCGGAAAAAGGAGACGAACTCGTCTGCAAGGGTGTGTTCGTCCGGGGGCCACTTTGCGGAATGGTTTGTGACCACCGCTTCGCAGAAGCCGCGAAGCGTCAAGGGAGGCTCGATGGTGATTTCCGGTTCCAAGGCTTTAGCTGCTCTCCAGGAGCGTTCTACCGGTCACCTTCTCGTACATTTCGACGATAAAGCGCTTGGCGTCCAGGGAGAGGTGGGCCGCCTTGAGCCGGGTCCCGTGGCGGTAGTTAGGATCGGAGAGGACATGCTCGTATGCCCGCTCGATGCGCCGCTTTTTCTCCATCTCCGCCTCATCGGGCAGATACCCCGCCTGTACCATCAGCTCCCGCACTGGCACCTGGTAGAGCGCGGCCAGCCGGTTGAGGATATCGGGATGGGGAGGCTTCCTGATGCCCCGTTCAATCTGAGAGACGTATGCGTTGGAGACCTGGGCAGCCTTCTCCACCTGCTTCAGAGTCAGTCCCCTCTGCTTCCGTAACGTTCGCATGTACGCGCCGAACTGGGATGGCATGCCCACAGCATAGCTCAGCCTGTTACTTATTGCAAGATTACGCGTTCTACGGCTTGACACAACGCGACCAACCCTGCTCTAATACTACAGCAAGATTCTGTTAACTATATGCCGATGCAATCTGGATCGAAACTCCGGTTCCCCTGTCCCGTCTGCGGGGCAGGCCTGGACGTGCGGGAAAGCAAGAAACGCAAACCCTACGTGGTCTGTGATCCCTGTGGGGTGCAGATGTTTGTGCGCAGCCCCAGCGGTATTGACCGCTTCAATGCGCTGGTGGCGCAGGGTGAATCCGGAAATGCCTTTGACCGGCTGGCGAAGATGGAGCGGCGCTACCGGAAGGAGTGCCCTAAGTGCGGCAGGAAGTTTTGGATCACCCCGGAGCTACTGGAAACGAGTTGGTTTGACGGTGAGCTTTCCGGTTGCAGGTGCCCAGAGAAGGGGTGTGGGGGAGTCGTGAAACTGGAGCGTGGAAAATGAAGATCACATTCTTGGGAATACTGTTTTTCGTAGGGATCGCCGTCGTCTTGGTCGCAATTATCGGGCAGCAAAACAAGAACCCGGGCGAGTCCCAGGCGAAATGAAGCCCTTGCCAATCCCAGTCAACGGCTCACCCAGCCTGCTCTCAGCCGAGCAGGTCTCGGACCTGACGGGCCTTTCCATCGAAACGCTGGCGCAATGGCGTTCGCAGCGGCGGGGCATCCCGTATTTGAAAATCGGACGACGGGTCCGATACGATCTCTCCGACGTTCAAGCTTACCTGCGGGGTTGCAGGGTTTCTGTCTCCGATCCGCAAGAAAGGAGGCAGGAATGAGCGTCTACAAGCGGGGCGGGGTCTACTGGTACGACTTCTGGTTCCAGGGACAACGCTTCAGACAGTCAACTGGGCTCAATAACAAGACGGCTGCGCTTCGCGCAGAGGCCATCTGCAAGGCGGAACTAGCGGAGGGTCGGGCTGGTATCGTCCAGCGAAAGGCGTGCCCTACCTTTGAGAGTTTCGTCGTGAACGAGTTCCTACCCTGGTCCGAGAAGCAGCATGCGGCGCATCCCAACACGCACAAGCGGTACAAGGTCAGTTCCAAGCCGTTGATTGCGTTTTTCGGGAGATTGTCGCTGGATGCCGTCTCTTCGGGTCAAGTGGAGAAGTTCAAACTGGCCAGGGCAAGCGAGATTTCACCGGCAGGCACCAATCGGGACCTGGCGGCTCTTCGGTTCATGCTGAATCTCGCTATCCGGCAGGGGCACATGGGGCGTAACCCAGTGCTGGGAGTCAAGTTCCTACCGGAAGGCCCTGGCTGCATGCGGGTGGTCTCCCACGAAGAGCAGCAGCGGTACGTGGCAGCAGCACAACCGTTACTCAGGGATGTCGCAGTGCTGATTTTGGAGACTGGCATGCGCCCGGAAGAGGTGTTCCGAACCAAGCATGAGAATGTGCACCTCGACCGGCGCTATGTCTTTGTGCCGAACGGGAAGACGAGGTTCGCCCGACGCAATGTCCCGTTGACCGACGCGGCAGTGGAAGTTCTGGCGCGGAGGTTGGACGCGACGGAGGGTCCCTTGCTCTTCCCAAGCCAGGGCGACCCCACAAGGCCGCTCGGCTCGGTCCAGAGGCAGCACGAGGCAGCCCTGAAGGAAGCTGGTATTCAACCACGGTTCCGCCTGTACGATCTCCGTCACACGTTCGGGTCACGCTTGGCAATGGCGGGAGTAGACCTGCCGACTCTCAAGGAGTTGATGGGGCACTCCCATATCTCGACCACCATGAGATACGTCCACCCGACGCCAGAGCACAAGCGCGACGCGATACGGAAGCTGGAACGTTTCAATGCCGGGCAGGAGAAGGGTCCGGGGTCCCCACAAAAGTCCCCACAGGAGGCTTTTGCGGCACCGATTTCAGGCCCGGCTACTTCCTCGCAGGTGATTGAAATGGCGGAGAGGGAGGGATTCGAACCCTCGATACAGGTGTTAGCCCGTATAACGGTTTAGCAAACCGCCGCCTTCAGCCACTCGGCCACCTCTCCGGAGATGCAGGGGTGCAGGCGGGAAGAATGTGCTTCCCCAGCATTATAGCGGATGGTGCGTCTCACGGTTGTCAACCGCTGGCGGTGGAGTTCCGAGCTTTCACCCTTTTCTGAATCCCAGGGGCTCAACGCCAGCGCTCGGACGGCTGCTTGATGTAGTGGCGATAGACGTAACCCCAGGGGATGACGATCGGCATCAGGATGACGCCAGCGGTGATGGCCTGAAAGTCCCCGGGCCAGGTCGGGGGCGTTTGGCCGGTGGACCATTGCGGTAACCCAAACGCGAGGAGCCAGATAGTCTTCCAGGAGAACTCGAACAGCAGCAGCGGCAGCATCTGCACGGGATAGCGCAAGCCGAGGAAGGCCAGCAGCCATATCCCGCCAAGCAGGCCGGGGATCACCCCGCGCGATGTTAGGTCGTGGCTGATGAGCACCGGCAGGTTGGTCGCGCCGAGGCCGACGATCAGCAGCAGGTAGGTGGCGCGGAGCACATACAGCCGCGCCAGCGAAACATCGCTGTGGGCGCGCGCCTTTGTAGCAGTCGAAGCCATGGCAGCCTCCAAAGTCATGCGGAGTCGGGCCGAAACTCCAGAAGATCCCCGGGCTGGCAAGACAGGGCCGCGCAAATGGCCTCGAGCGTCGAGAATCGGATCGCACGCGCCTTGCCGGTCTTGAGGATCGAGAGGTTGGCGAGCGTGATATCGATCGTTTCGGCCAGCTCGGTCAGGGTCATCCGCCTCGCGTACAGCAGATCGTCGAGCTTGACGACGATTGCCATGTCACACCGTCCCTTCGAGGTCTTCACGCATCAGCGTCCCTTGAACGAAAACCCGGGCGAGAACGAAGGTCAGGAAAACAGCCAGCCAGCCGCTGGGGGAAAAGCCGGCATTGAGATGAAGCGGGTGGGCGGGCGTCGAAATCGCCTTGCCAATTCCTCCTATGACCAGGCTGAGCAGCTGGAGAGCGAGCAGCATCCAGGCGATGGCCTGCAGGCGGTAGGCGTTCGCCGTGACGAACGGGTCGCCGCTCCGCACCGTCTCGACCATCGCGAGCAGCCGCTTCAGGACGGCGTAGTTGAGCGGGATTGCGACCAGGCCGAGTGCCGCAATCGCGCGCATGCCGATGACGAGGGCTCGGGTCTCGGGCGAAGATGGGACGCCGAGCGCGGTGAACGTCCATTGCTCATACGCGATCGAACAGATGAGCAGCGCGAGAATGGCCGCGCCGGACAGCCAGTTGAGGACGACCAGGATGCGCAAGGCGAGCCAGGTGAGGGGCAGTGCGGCCGAGTGGTTCATCATCAATCCTCCGCCAAAAACGTGATGTATCGATAAACGATAACACATTTATCGACTATCAGCTACTTTATCGCGTGCAGCCCTATGGAACCCACGCTGCGGATAACGCCGCTCAGGGCCGGGCGAGCACGGTCTGGTAGGGATCAAGCACGAGCTTCCTGGTCTCCGGGGGGACGGGGAACTGGAAGCTGGTTTCGGGGCCGTCGGCGAAGACGCGCCCCAGCCACAGCAGGCGGCCGCCGCCGGTATCGGCATACACCGGCACGCCGCTCACCAGCGCCGCCGGAGCCTCCTGCTGCAGGATGACGCCGCTGGCCACGGTCTGTTCCGGGCGGCGGGTGATGCGGACCTCGCCCAGCTTGAGCCGGGGCACGGCCGTGCCGTTCACCCACTGCTCGAAGAACCAGTCCAGGGAGCGTCGGCCTTCGTAGAGCGACGAAGGCGGCAGCGCCTCCTCGAAGGCCTTCTGCAGGTCGGCGTTGGAGATGGACTTGCCCGCGAAGCGCTCCTGCAGGCCGCGCAGGACGCGGAAGAAGGCGGCGTCGGGATCGCCTTCGGCTGCGCCTGCCTTGCCGGGGCCGGCCTTGCCCTCCTCGCGCAGCAGGTAGCGCAGCATGTGCAGCAGCCAGGTCCCGCGCCCGTAAGCGACCGCATCGAAGCCGTCGGGGAAGTACCACGAGTTCAGGCGCTGGCCCAGGGTGACGGGCCCGGCCTCCAGGTAGGCTTTGCCGTGCGGCCCGGCACGCAGCAGGTCCTGGCGATAGTGCTCCATCACCGCCCGGAAGTCCTCCGGATGCTTGCGCTCCAGCAGCAACAGGGCGGAGTAGTTGGCCAGCGCTTCCATCAGCCACTGATCGCGGTAGCTCTTCCACAGGACGGCGTCGCCCCACCATTCGTGGGCGGTCTCGTGCCATTCCATGAGATTGCTGTAGAGGATGGCGTCGTACTCGTCGCGACCGCGGCGCACGCGCTCCTGCGAGGCCAAATAGGCATAGTGGGAGAGGAAGACCAGCCCCGGCCAGCCCTGGCTGGCGGTTCCCGGCATCTCCGTCAGGGCCAGCGAGCTGTAGGGGAAAGGACCGAGGCGCGGAGCCAGGAAGTCCACCGCCTGGGCCGAGAGCCGCGCCACCGCGTCGGCCTTGGCAGCGGGATCGGGGGGAGGCAGCACCACCGGGCTCTCCATGCGCGGCGAGGCGCCGGGGAACCAGCGCGGGATGACCACCACGTCCTGGGCAGGGGGAGGAACCGGCGGCCCGGGCGCGGCGAAGGCCTGGATGGTGACTGCGCCCGCCCGCGCCGTCGCCCCGGCGTACTGCCCCAGGTTGAAGCCGCCGAGGGGTATCGGCTTCTCCGCCACCCAGTGCGCGACCTGCTCGCCCGCGTTGTCCTGCAGGGAGACGCGCTTGCCGGTGGCCAGGAGCGTCCAGGGCTTGGGATAGTGGAACTCGAGATCGAAGCTGGCCATGGCCGGGCCCACGTTGGGATACCAGGTGCCGCGCGCGCCCACGTACATCAGTCCGCCGCCCGCCTCGGAGAGGACGGGGCCGGCATAGACGAAGCGCAAGGAAAGCCGCTGTCCCGCCGCCAGGGGCTCGGGAAAGGCCAGCGCCAGCAGGTCGTTGCCGCGGCGGGCCAGTTGGCTACCCTCTACGGGCTCGTTCTGGATGACCTCCAGGGGCCGGCCGTCGGCGCTCACCGCGCTCACCTGCAGGTTGCGGGAGAGTTCGAAGACCAGGACGCGCTCGCCGCCGCGCAGCATCTGCACTTCCAGCTGCGCCTCCGCACTCAGCTCGTGCGGCGGCGACACGTGCGCCACGATGCGGTAGCTGCTGATCTGCAGCGGCGGCCCGGTCGGGAAGGCCGGGGCATGGCGGGAGGCGGCGGCGCGCGCCGAGGCCATGGGAAACGCCGCCCACAGGTCGTAGTACGGCACCCCCTCCACGGTGGTGACCTGTCCCACCGAGACCTGCTCGGCATAACTCGTGTCCAGGCTGAGGTCGAAGGCGCCGTAGTGCACGCCCGCCAGTTGCAGGCGCAGGAAGCGGCCGGCGGGGGCGCCCTCGCCGGGCGCGCGGGTGAAGTTCAACAGCAGGCGCAGAGCGTCGGTCTGCGCCAGCACGCGGGCCGCCGGGTCCCAGCGCGCCACGAACTCGGCGGCATCCTGGCCGGAGAGGGGCTGCAGCCCGGCTTCGAGGGCGCGGGCGGTGTCATCGTCGAAGCGCAGGAACGCGCTGGTGAACTGCTCGTCCAGGATGGGTGCGCCGGTGAACAGGGTCATGGAGATGCGGTCGGGCTGATCGGGCGGAGTCAGCAGCACCTCCCCGTGGCCCTCGAAGTAGGCCCCCGTGATGCGGCCGTCCACCGCCTGGGTGAAGGCCAGGGTGCCGTCGTCGAAGGAGAGGTGGATGTCCTCGCGATCCAGGGAGGCGTCGCGCACGCTGTAGACCTGGGCGGCGTCCAGGCCGACGCTGCTGAGGCGGCGGTAGAGTTCCTGGGCGGAGCCCGCCGGGGCAGCCGCCTGGGCCGGCGCCGCCGGCGCTGCCGCCAGCAGCGCCAGGGCCAGCACCGCCATCCCCACCCGGGAGCGGTCTCTGGGTACCAACTCTCGCACTTCAGCCGGCCTCCACTTTGTTGCTAGAATGCGCCCTCGTGCGCTTCCGTGTCATCCTCTTCGGGCTGCTGGCCGTCGCGGTGTCGGCGGCGGACACCATCCACTTGAAGAACGGCCGCCGCATCGTGGCCGACAAGGTGCGGACCTCCGGCGACCACGTCGAGTACCAGATCGGGGACAACACCTTCGCCATCCCCAAGTCCCTGGTGGACCACATCGACGCCGGGGGCGTGCCCGGGGCGGCCCCAGGGGATGCCCTCCCCGCCCTCGTGCCCCAGACCCAGATCAAGGGCTGGGAGGACCTGCGCGCCAAGCTGATCCACGACGGCAAGGTGGACCCGGCGGCGCTGGCCGCGCTCGACAAGGCCGGCGACCCTGAATTGGCGGCGGCCGCCTACTTCGTGGCCGGGGCCTTCGAGGCCGGGAACGGGCGCGCCGAGCCCGCCCGCCTCGACCTGGAGCAGGCGCTGCGCTACCAGCCCAACAACGCCGTCATCCTGGCCAACTACGCCAACGTGCTGCTGGCGCTGCGGCGCTTCGCCGAAGCCGTGCCCTACGCCGAAAAGGCGGTCCGCCTGGCCCCCGACTCCTTCGATGCCCAGGCGGTGCTGGGCGTGGCCTACTTCCAGAGCGGCCGCACCAAGGAGGCCATCGCCGCCTGGAAGCGCGCGCTCGCCCTCCAGCCCAATGCCACGGTGCAGGGCCTGCTCGACAAGGCCGAGCGCGAGCAGGCGGTGGAAAGCAACTTCGGCGAGCAGGAGAGTTCGCACTTCATCCTGCGCTTCGAGGGCGGGCAGAGTTCGCCGCGGCTGCGCCGCCAGATCCTGGAGACCCTGGAGGCCCACTACAGCGAGCTGGTGGGCACGCTGGGGGCCGAGCCCCGCGACGCCATCTCCGTCACCCTCTACACCAACCAGGCCTTCTTCGACGTGACCGCGGCCCCCTCCTGGACCGGCGCCCTCAACGACGGAAAGCTGCGCATCCCCATCGAGGGCAAGGAGGAGGTGGACTCGGAACTCTCGCGCGTGCTCAAGCATGAGTTGGCCCACTCCTTCATCAACCAGATCACTCACGGCCGCTGCCCGGTGTGGCTGAACGAGGGCGTGGCCATGGCGGTGGAGCCGCGCAGCTCGGCGGGCTACGGGCGCGAGCTGGCCCGGGTCTTCGCCACCCAGACCAACATCCCGCTCAACCAGCTGGAAGGCTCCTTTCTGAACTTCTCCCCGCAGCAGGCGGCCGTGGCCTACGCCGAGTCGCTGGCGGCGGTGGAGTACATCCGCGACACCTACGGCATGAGCGACGTGCAGCGCATCCTGCAGCGCATCGGCGAGGGCGCTTCCACCGAGTCGGCGCTGCGGGCCACCATCCACGACGGCTACGCCCAGCTCCAGGACGAGATCGCCGCCTACCTGAAACGCACCTACGGCGACTAGCCCGCTCCCAGCCTTAGACACCGCCCGCGGCCATGCGGCCCATTGCCCCATTGAGGGGAAGGCCGCGATGTGATAACGTTCAGGCCCTCCCCACCCGGACCACGCAATGAGCATGAAGACATTGTTCCGCGGCAGCGCGCCCTCCAAGCAGCTCCGCCAACCCGCGCCCACCATCGTGCCGCAACTGCAGAGCGTGCAGATCGCCGCCGCCTACCGCGCCGCGCGTCTGGGCGGCGACTTCTATGACTTCGTGACCACGGAGTCGCAGCGCCTGGTCTTCCTGCTCATGGACATCGCCGGCAAGCGCGACCAGGCCCTCAACATCGCCGCCGCCGTGCAGGACCGCTTCCGCGCCGAGGCCGCGCAGTACATGGGCCCCAACATGCTCAACCAGTCGGACGCGCTCACTGAGCTGCTGCTGGGGCTGAACCGCACCGTGCTCGACGCCTCCGGCGGGGTGCGCTGCGCTCCCACCTTCCTGGGCTGTTATGACGAGCCCATGGGCACGCTCTGGTACCTCAACGCCGGGCATCCTTCCGGCCTGGTGCGCGACCAGGAGGGCGTCACCCTGCTGGAAGCCAACGGCATCCCCCTGGGCCTGTTCTCGCACTCCACCCACGACGCCCAGATCTGCGTGCTGCAGCCCGGCGCCTCCGTGGTCATCCCTTCCAAGGGACTGGTCGAGGCCAAGGGCAAGGGCGGAGAGTTCGGCATCGAGCGCCTGAAGGAGTCCTTGCAGGCCGGCTCCTTCTCCACCGCCTACGATCTCTGCCAGACCGTCCTCAACGCGGTGGAGAGCTTCGGCAAAGGCACGCCGCAGAACGACGTCACCATCCTGGGCCTGATCCGCTCCTGAACTGTCTGCGCCCGGACCTTGGGGGGATGGCGGGATTTGCTGCGCTTTTTCGCGGGTGCTAGCATGCGGCTAGCGCCCACGCTGTCCGGCCCGGCAGGCACCAGCCCAGCGTCTTCGCGATCGCGGCGGGAGGTCTTCCATGAAAAAGAAAACCTGGATCCTGGTGGCCGCCGTGGCTGCGGGGATCGTGCTCGTGCTGCTCGCCCTGCCCCTGCTGGTCAACGTGGACGCCTATCGCCCCATCATCCAGAGCCAGTTGAGTTCCTCGCTGGGGCGCGAGGTGAGCATCGGCCACCTCAGCCTCTCGCTGCTGGCGGGCGGCATCTCCGCCCGCGACATCACCATCGCCGACGATCCCGCCTTCAGCAACACGCCCTTCCTGCACGCCCAGTCGCTGGACGTGGGCGTGGACCTGCTGCCCATGATCTTCTCCCGCTCCCTGAAGGTGCACTCGCTGACCCTGGAGCAGCCGGAGGTGACGCTGCTGCACTCGGCCGCGGGACGCTGGAACTTTTCCAGCCTGGGGCAGCCCGGCAGGCCGGGCAAGAAGGGTCAGCCACCCAGCGAGGCATCTTCTTCCAGCAACTTCTCGGTGGGCAAGCTGCGGGTGGTGGACGGCAAGATCACCGTGGGCGAGAGCGGGCGCAGCGCCCGCCGCACCTACGAGAAGGTGAACCTGGAGGCGGAGAACATCTCCTACGACTCGGTGATCCCCTTCACCCTGGAGGCGGTCACGCCCGGCGGCGGCAAGCTCAGCCTGGAAGGCAAGGCCGGCCCCATCGACCGCCAAGACACGGCCGCTACCCCGCTCGACGCCACTCTCAAGGTTGAGCACATGGACCTGGGGGCCACCGGCTTCCTCGATCCCTCCTCCGGGCTGGGCGGCAGCCTCGACCACACCGGCACCATCAAGTCCGACGGCAGGACGCTGCACGCGGAAGGCACGGCCAGCGTGGACAAGCTCAAGGTGGTGAAGAGCGGCCAGCCCGCCCGCCAGCCCGTCAAGCTGGACTACGCCACCGACTACAGCTTCCCGCGCCAGTCCGGCGAGTTGACGCGCGGCGACCTGCACACCGGCTCCAGCACCGCGAAGCTTTCCGGCAGCTACAGCACCCGCGGCGAATCCACCGTGCTCAACATGAAGCTGCGCGGCGACAGCCTGCCGGTCGGCGACGTGGAGGGCGTGCTGCCTGCCTTTGGCGTGATCCTGCCCTCGGGCTCGCGGCTGGAAGGCGGCACCGCCAGCGCCAATCTCGCCCTACAAGGGCCGCTCGACCGCCTGGTGACTTCGGGGCCGGTGAGCGTGAGCAACACCCGCCTGGCGGGCTTCAACCTGGGCTCCAAGATGTCGGCCATCGCCGCCCTCACCGGCCTGAAGACTGGCTCCGACACCGTCATCCAGTCCATGAGTTCCAACCTGCGGGTCGCCTCCGAGGGAGTGCGCGCCGACAACCTGAACATCGTGATCCAGGACCTGGGCACGGTGACGGGCGCGGGCACCATCGGCGCCAACAACGCCCTCAACTTCCGCATGCTGGCCAAGCTGGCCAACGGTGGCGGGCTGGTCGGCGGCATGGGCCAGATCCTCAGCATGGGACAGCAGCAGGGCACCATTCCCTTCCTCATCCAGGGGACCACGTCCTCGCCGATCTTCGTGCCGGACGTGGCCGGACAACTGACCAACACCATGGGCGCGCCCGCGCAGGGCGTAGGCGGGATCCTGGGCGGCCTGCTGGGCGGGGGGCAGCAGCAACAACAGCAGCAACAGAAGAAGAAGCCGCACTAGATCGGGGTTGTCGAATTCAGCCGTCCCTTACACAACCCAGACGCCCAGAAGGATTCTGCCGAACACTTGGCTCCCCTCACTTCGCGTTCTTCACATACTTGTCCAGAAACTCGGCGATCGCGCTGTAGCCCCGGATTCGGTTGCTGCGCTTGGCCATGCCGTGGCC
>Ga0187776_10001040_pt1 | contig 13624 bp, 13 predicted proteins | sample 0216_BV02_MP12_2_FD_132426 | JGI IMG/M metagenome (GOLD analysis project Ga0187776, IMG submission 132426) | Tropical peat soil microbial communities from peatlands in Department of Meta, Colombia - 0216_BV02_MP12_20_MG | ecosystem: Environmental > Terrestrial > Soil > Wetlands > Peat | place...
CGTGGCATCCGGAACTGCTCGAGCCCCGCCAGGCAGCACGCGGTCGGCTCGGTCATGGCGGCGACGACGGGGTCGAGGCCGCGCGGCAGCGCGTGCACGTTGCGCGCGGGCAGCGCGACGCGCTCGGCGAAGCCGCCGACGCGCACACACTGGGGACACTGGCTCACGCGGCCGGCCGCGCACTCCGCGCACTTGCCGCAGCCATAGGACGGCTCACAGCCGACGGTGCGCCCGACGAGGCTCTTGCTGACGCCGCGCCCGACCTCGCGCACGACGCCGGTGTACTCGTGGCCGAGCACGAGCGGCGGCTTCCAGGGGAAGAGCCCCTGCGTCGCGTGGACGTCGGTGCCGCAGATGCCGGCGGCGCGGACGTCGACGACCACCTGTCCGGGTCCGGCGGCGGGCTCCGGCGCCGTGTCGATGGTGAAGCGGTCTTCGCCCTGCCAGGTCGCGACTTTCATGTCAGCACCTCACCTCGCGGGGGTCGCGTCGGCGTGCCGCGAGAACGGCGGCATCACCTCTGTGGCCAAAAGCTCCATCGAGCGCCGCCAGAGCTTGGGCTGGTCCCAGTCCTGGCCCGACATCAGGAGCGTCCCGAAGTGGCCGACCTCCTCGCGCAGCGCCACGAGCTGGTCGAGCACGCGCCGCGGGTTACCGGCGATGACGAGCGCGCGCTTGACGTCGTCGAGCTTCACCGCCTCGTCGGCAACGTCGAGATCGGGCTTGAGCATGAAGAGCGCCTTGCGGCCTCGCGAGAAGCTATGGATGAAGAACCGGTAGTAGAAGGAAAGGCCGTTGTCCGGGTCCGAGAGATAATCCTCGGCCTCGGCGTCGGTCTCGGTCACCAGCACCGTCCGGGCGACTCGCCAGACGCTCGGATCCGGGCGGCGGCCGACGTTCTCGCAGCCTTCTACATATCGCTCCCAGTGGCCCCGCAGGTAGCGACGGTGGAAGAATTGGCCCGAGATGGGGATCCAGCCGCGCTCGCCGGCGGTGCGCGCGCTCGTCGAATTCGGCGTCAGGATCGAGAGCGCGATCGGCGGATGCGGCTGCTGGAACGGCCGGGGAATGTAGCCGACCTTGAACTCGGGCCAGATCGCCTGCTCGAGCGAGATCTTCCAGAAGCGGCCGTCGATCCGGTAGGGCGGCTCTTCTGACCAGAGCTTGAGGATCATGTCGATCGATTCGAGCAGCATCTGCGGGCGCAGCTCCGGCTGGCCCGAGTCGAAGAGCTCGAGGTCGCTCACGAGGCCGCCCGGGCCAATGCCCATGATGAACCGCCCGCGCGCCAGCTGGTCGAACATCGCCGCCTGGGCCGCCACGGTAGCGGGGTGGACGTGCGGCATGTTGATCACGCCCGTTCCGAGGCGGATGTCGCGCGTTCGGTGGATCACCGTCGCCAGGAAGATCAGCGGCGAGGTGATGCGTTCGCTCCACGAGCTGAAGTGCTCGCCCACGAAGGCTTCGGAAAAGCCGAGACGATCGGCGAGGACGATCGCCTCCTGGTCCTCTTCGAGAAAGTCGGCGTAGTCGCGCGCGGGGTGGTGGAAGGGCATCGAGAACATGCCGAGCCTGACGGTCACGGGCGGCTCCTTTCGCTCCGTGAGGCTATCACAGGGATCGGAATGACATACAATCCGCGCAATCCCTCGAAAAGGAGCCCGACACCATGGCTGTGAGCGAGACCTACGAGAAGGGACGCGAGGTGCGCCGCCAGCTGCTCGGCGACGCCTATGTCGAGCGCGTCAACCAGACTGCCTACAACGATCCGATCATGAAGAAGTTCATCGACGTGGCGACCGAGACGGTCTTCGGCGCCCTGTGGACGCGTCCGGGCCTGGATCTGAAGACCCGCACCCTGATCTGCGTCGTGTCCGACGCGGCGACCGCGCGTACGCCCGAGCTCGCGATCCACTTGCGCATGGCGCGGCGGCAGGGCTGGAGCGAGGATGAGCTGATCGAGGTGCTGCTACATCTTTCCGGTTATGTGGGCGTGCCGCTGATTCGGGAGGCGATGCTCACGGCGAAGGAGGTCTTCGCCGACATGAAGAAGGAGCGCTGAGCGCGGCAACTACGTGAGGAAGCGGCGGTACGCCAGCGCGACGATCAGAGCCAGGGCGAGCTGGAACAGATCCAACGGCGAAATCATCGGCATCACGGTTGGCCACCCTCCCATAGGGTGTCAGGATCGTTGTCGGTTTAGCCCTCTGCCCCGACGTGCGCGATGGGGCTGCAATGGGCGTACCCGCCGCGCGCTCGCTGACGCGCACAGCGGCGAACCGCGCGAAACCCCTCGGCGTTCGGGTTGCCGTCGCCCGGGTGTCCGACCCGCGTCGCCGCGCCGAGGTCCCGAGATCGTAAAGTCTCCCGACGAGAGCGGCGCCCGGCTTCCAGAATTTGCTTCGGGTCAGGCGTGCTATCGTCGGCCCGGGAGGTCCCCATGTCCGTCGTTCTCGTTACAGGTAGCAGTACCGGCATCGGCCTCGCCACGGCTCTCCACTTCGGGCGCCTTGGCGACGGAGTGTACGCCGGAGTCCGCAACATCGCCACCGCGACCGAGCTGGCGGAGGCGATCGCGGCCGAGAAGCTCCCCGTTCATCCGATCACCCTCGACGTGGACGATCAGGCGTCGGTTACGCGCGCGGTCGGCGAGGTCCTGGCCCAGGCCGGTCGCGTCGACGTGCTCGTCAACAATGCGGGGATCGGCGGCGGGGGGCCCGTCGAGGACGTGCCGGTCGACTGGGTGAAGAGCCTGTTCGAGACGAACTACCTCGGCGCCATCCGCATGATCCGCGCCGTGCTGCCCGGGATGCGGGAGCGCCGGAGGGGCGCGATTGTCAACGTGAGCTCGATCGCGGGCCGGCTCGCCATCGCGGGCCACGGCCACTACTCCGCGGTGAAGCACGCGCTCGAAGCGATCAGCGAAGCGCTCGCCCAGGAAGTGCTGGAGTTCGGCATCCGGGTGGCGATCGTGGAGCCCGGTGTGGTCGTCACGCCGATCTTCACCAAGGCCAGGCGGTTCGCCGATCCCGCCTCGCCTTACGCGGCGCACGTTCACCGGTTGCTGCTCTTCTATCAGATGCAGATGAAGATGCCGAGCCAGCCGATCGACGTAGCGCGCGTCATTCACGAGGCGGTCACCACCAAGGATCCGAAGCTTCGCTACCTGGTGGGGCAGGATGCCGAGATGCTGGTCGCGGGACGGCGTAAGCTGACCGACGAGGAATACGTGGCGACGGGCCGGCCGATGCCGGATGCGGAATACCTGGAACTCATGCGCCGACGCTACGGATTCACATGGTAGTGCGAGCCGCCGGCCGGCTCGGCGGCCGAGGCGCGCCTTAGGTGTAAGCAGGCGAGAGGAGGACTCGATGAGCGCTGAGAAGATCACGATTCTGAACCCGGTCGGTTTCCCGCCGAAAGTGGTCAATAAGCCGCTGGCACCGCGTCTGTCGACGCTCGAGGGCAAGACCGTCTATCTGGTCGATTGCCGATTCGACGACTCCGACGTCTTCCTCAAGCAGATGCAGGCGTGGTTCGGCGAGCACATGCCGGGCGTGCGTACGGTGTTCAAGCCGATCTCGAGCGTCTATCTCAAGGACGATCCGGCGACATGGGAAGAAATCAAGGCGAGAGGGCACGCCGCGGTCGTCGGCGTCGGCCACTGAAGCACCTGCGCGCCGGCGGTCGCCGCGCACGCGATGACGATCGAAGCCCAGTATGGAATTCCCACCGTCGCCATGCACACCGACAAGTTCGACCGCGTGGCCCGGTCGGTAGCCGCCGTCAACGGCATGTCCGAGCTCCGGCAGGTGTTCGTCCCCCAGCCGGTGATGGGCAAGTCTGCCCGCGAGCTCCGGGCCTACGTCGACGGCAAGGATCCACTCACCGGCCGGCCGGTGATGCGGGAGGTCATCGAGGGGCTCACGATGCCGCTCGACGGCCGCGGCGTCGGCACGATCGAATACGACCGGTCCAGCCCGCGCCTCGTCGAGCCGGACACCGAGGAGAACCTGCACCAGCTATTCATGGAGAGCCGCTGGACGGATTACCTGCCGATCGTGCTCCCGACCGAGGCGCGCGTCGCCGCGATGCTGGCCGCGACGCGACGCAAGCCGGACGAGGTCGTCGGGCGCATGCGTCCCACGCATTTCCGCGAGGCCTGGGAGTACACGGTCGAGAAGGTCGCGGTGAACGCGGTGATGGCCGGAGCCCGCCCCGCGTATTTCCCGGTGATCCTAGCGCTGGCGGCGACTGGCGTCAGCGCGCGTGGCAGCACCACCAGCTCGATGGCCGCGATGGCGGTCGTGAACGGGCCGATCCGCAACGAGATCAGGATGAACGCGGGGACGGGGGCGCTCGCGCCGTACAACCACGCCAATGCCACCATCGGGCGCGCCTACGGGCTGCTCTCGCAGAATCTCCAGGGCAGCTCGATCCCCGGCATCACCTACATGGGCTCGCAGGGCAACAATTACGCGTACAACAGCATCACGTTCCCGGAGAACGAGGAGCGGAGCCCGTGGGAGCCGTTCCACGTCCAGCACGGCTTCCGCGCGACCGACAGCGCCGTGAGCGTGTTCAGCGGGTGCCGCGCCACCGCCTACACGCTCGGCGTGCGCGAGAAGCACTGGCGCGAGCACGTCCGCAACATGCTGCGCGGGATGGATCCGCACATCCCACCGGTGTTCGTGCTCGATCCGATCACCGCGCGCCAGTTCATCGACCGCGGCGGGTTCGCCAAGAAGGACGCGCTGATCGACTGGGTGTACGAGAATGCCCGGATGCCGGCCCGGGAGTTCTGGGATTACCAGCTCGTCCAGAACTACCTCTATCCGCGCGCGACCTTCGGTGAGGAGCCGTGGGCCTCGAAGCTCAAGGCCGCGCCCGACGAGATGATCCAGATGTACAAGCGCGAGGACATCCACGTCGTGGTGGTCGGCGGCGAGACGAACCCCTACTGGCGCATCATGGGTGCGACGTACGCGAAGACCGTCTCCGTCGACGAGTGGCGGTAGGAATCGAGCCAGCTGACGCTATCTATCGCGTAGCGGCTGGTTCTTGATGGCCGATCCGCGACCATCTACCGTGGTGATATGCCTACATATCATCGCGTCTCGGGATCTCGCTGGAGCACTCTCGCGTCGGTCGGTCTTGCCGCGAGCCTGCTCGTGGCCTTCACGCTCGCCGGCACCGGCTCGGCGCCGGTAACGTTCCCGGATGCTCCCACGCTGGGGGGCATCGTCGTCGACGAGGCGAGGCTGATCGTCCCTCTCGATCAAGTGGATCTCGAAGGACTTGCGATCGCACTCAAGCGCGACCGCGGCTTTCCCATCACCGTGGTCACGATCCGGTCTCTCGCGGCGCACGGCGCCACGGGCTACACGATCGAGCGCTACGCCAACGAGATGCTGCAGTCGTGGCCACCCGACACCGACCGGCAGGGCTACGGGCTCACGTTGCTCGTCTCGGCCGACGATCGCCTGGCCCGCATCCAGCTCGGATCGGCGTGGCGGGGGACGCACGAGGGCCGGGCTCGAGAGATCACGGACCACCTGGTCCTTCCGGCGCTCCGTCGTGGTGATCTCTCGAAGGGAATTCTGGCCGGCGTGCGAGGGCTCGACGCGATGGGCCGCGGGCTCCGATTGCCCGGAGAGTGGTTCGGATGGATGCTCCCCGAGCCCCTGGCCCCCCTGGCTCGACCGTGGTGGCTCATCCCCGCGATCGTCGCTGGCTTCGTGCTGCTCACCGGCGCCGTCACTCCCTTTGGCCGCAGGCCTCGCAGGAGGCTGACGCGGGCCGCCGCAGGGCTCGTCGGCGAGATCCGGCACGTGGTGAGCGCGGAGGGGCGCCGCTAGTCTCGGTCAGATGCCCAGCAGCCGCTCTAAGTTCCGCCAGAGGATCGCTTCCTTCTCGCCCTGCGTCAGGCTCTGCATGGCGAGGATCCACGAGACCGGCCAGTCGAGGGCCATGTCGTAGGGCCAGTCGGTGCCGAACACGACGCGATCGGCGCCCACCGTGTCGATCAGAAAGCGCAGGGCCGGCTCGGTGTAGACGATGCAGTCGTAGTAGAAGCGCCGGAGATACGCGCTCGGCGGCTGGCTGATGTGCACGCGCGCCTCGGTCCGCACCTTCCAGCCGTGGTCCATGCGGCCGATCCCGTAGCAGGTGTAGCCGCCGCCGTGCCCCAGCACGATCTTGAGGTCGGGATGCGCGTCCATGACGCCGCCCGACACGAGCGTGGCGAACGTCACGGCGCGATCGACCAGGTTCCCGATGCTGTTCGGTAGGTGATAGCGCCGGGTCCGCGGCGTCACGAGCGTCTCGCCGGCCTGGTGGAAGAAAATGACGGCGCCAAGCTGTTCCGCCGCCTTCCAGAACGGACGAAACTCCGGCTCCTCGAGCGTGCGGCCGTTGACGTGGTCGTTGATCTCGGCGCCCTTGAGGCCGAGCCGGATCACACACCGCTCGAGCTCGGCGATCGACGCCTTCACGTCCTGCATGGGAAGCGTGCCGAGCCCGGCGAAGCGCTTGGGCCACGCGCGGGTCATCGAGGCGATCTCGTCGTTGGTCTCCCGGGCGGTCGCCGCGGCGACCTCGACGTCGAGTTGGTAGTTGTAGAAGCCGACGTAGGGCGAGACGACGTGCACCTCGACGCCGAGCGAGTCCATGTCGGCCAGGCGCTCCTCGGGGGTCCACCGCGCGCGCGGCGGGAGCGCCTGCCGGCCGCTGCCGACGAGGGCGATCTCTTGGCCGGTCGCGTCCTTCTCGCGGCGTAACGTGTGCCAGCTGCCGCCGTGCTCGGTCGCCTTCCAGAAGCATTGAGGCGTCAGGTGCGCATGAATGTCGATGCTCCGCATCGGCTCCTCCTGTCCCTGCTATGCTTGCGGCGTGCCCACCCGGGTCGCGGCGATCGGTGTCAGCCACTGGCACTCGCTCTACGACTCCGCCTACCTGCGCCATCTGCGCGGTATGCCCGACGTGCAGCTCGTTGCGATCCAGGACTCGAGCGAGTCGATCGCCGCGCGGCGGGCGGCGGCGCTGGGCGATCCGGCGGTCTACAGGGACTACCGGCGGATGCTGACGGACACCCGCCCCGATTTCGTGATCGCGCTCGGCCGACACAGTAGCATGGCGGAGACGGCGCTTTATCTCCTCGATCAGGGCTATCCGTTCCTGATGGAAAAGCCGATGGGGCTCGATGCCGGCGAGGTGGAGCGCGTCGCCGACCGCGCTGCCGCCAAGCACGCTTTCGTCGCCGTGCCGCTCGGCCAGCGCTATCAACCGTTCGTGGCCCGCGCGCGCGCGCTCGCGGTCGAGGGCCGATTCGGCCCCTTGTCGCACATCTATTTCCGACTGAATCGGCCGACGTCGGCGCGCTACGTCGCCTGGGATGCCTCGTGGATGCTGGATCCGAGGGACGCGGGTGGCGGCTGCCTGCGCAATCTGGGTCCGCACGGGTTCGATCTGTTCCTGTTCCTGACCGGAGAGGACGCGCGGGTGACCGCAACGCAGATGAGCTCGGCAGCCCTCGGCCAGCCGGTTGAGGACTACGCGTCGGTCCTGCTGCGCTCGGCGAGCGGCGTGCTCGGGACCATCGAGGTGGGCAACACGTTTCCGCGAGACGGGACCGACGGGGAGGCGAAGATCGCCTGGCGCGACGCGATCCTGACTTCCAAGGACGATACGCTTCGACTCACGACGGCGTCCGGTGAGGAGATCGCGCCCGGCGCTGCGGAGGAGCCGATCGCGCTGACCGCGCTCCGGGATGCGCTCGACCACTGGCGGCGAGGGCAGCCTCCACCGATCGGCGTTCACGACTGCCTACGCGCGGTGCGCCTGATCGACGAAGCCTACGTGCTGGCCGGGCCTCGGAGCTGAGGGCGCAGAAACTTCTTCCAAAACAGCTGCGGCGTGCCGAGGTCCAAGAGATCGGCCGCGGCACGCCGCCAGGCGATTCGCTCTTCGGCGGAGCTACTTCTTGGCCATGCCGAGTCGTTGCTCGAGGATGAGCCGGACTTCCTGCGCGGCGGCGCGCCAGAGCGGGCCACCCGGGGCGGCGTAGAGCTCGCCGACCTGCTTGCGCATCTCGTTCATCGCCTCGTCGGCCTTTTCCTTCGGCGCGATGTCGGTGGTCTTGGCGCGGATCTGCGCGGCCTTGCCCGTCGCCGCGTGCGAGCGCTCGATCCAGCGGCCGATCTCGTTCCAGTCCTTGTCGAAGAACGCAATGACCGGAATCGACTGGTAGCCGTTGTTGAGATAGGTGTCGCGGAGATCGGTCTCCTTGTCGCGGAAGAAGACTCGGAGCTCGCAGCCCGGGATGGCCTCGCAGATGTGCGCCAGCAGCGGTGAGTTGCGGTGCACGTCGCCGCACCAGTTCTCCGCAAGCATCATCGCGTACTTGACCCCGTTGACGCTGCCGAAGAACTTCCGCTCGTCGTCGGTCAATGTCGACTTCGCATAGTAGTCCTCGGTGCGCGCCCTGGTGTCGCCCATCTGGGACATGTAGTCCTTCCAGGACAGGCCTTTGGAAAAGCGCTGGGCGTCGATCGGAATTTTCAGCTGGGCCATCGAGTCTCTCCTTTGTTGGTGTTCGAGCTACGGGCCCTTGTTATACACCAAAGCGAAAGACCGCGACAGCGAAGGCCCGGCGGCGGGTGTCCTGACATCTAGACCGACAGCCTGTGGCACCCGCGGCGACGGAAACGGCAACGCCGATCCCGGAATTCCAGCCCTTTTCTTGCTAAGCCGTCGATTTTTCAAGCGTCCGGCCATGGCACACCCGTTGCTCGATCCCCGGGTTGGGTGCGTGGCGCGCAAGCTGTCTCGGCGCTCCGAACCCCGGAAAGGGGAGGCCGGTCATGAAGACAGCGGTCGTACTGACAACGACGATGATGATGACGGCGATGGTGGCCGCCGGTGCCTCCGCCGAGTGGCGCCTGTACGTGAATCGGGACAACAGGGCGTGGTCGCTCGAGCGCACCTACCTGTCCAACGATGAATGCGATCGCGCCGCGCGTACCATGTATCACTCGGGGCAGGCCCTGGGAGTTGGCTGCGCGGAATATCCGTCGCTGGCCGCGCAGACTCCCGCGTCCCGGCCCGCCGACTACGCCCGGCCGAACCCGACGACGCAGCGGACGATCGCGCGGGCCGATGACTCGGCACGCATCAGCACCACGAGGTCGTCGGCCGCGCGGACGGCCGCCGAGTATGCCGCTCGACCGACACCCCGCCCGGTGGCCGCGCAGCGCACGGCCGCGGCCGTCGCGGTAACCGCGCCTCATCCGGCGGCGGTCATCTTTCCCCCGACCGGCGGCGTCGAGGTCAGATCAGAGGAAGCGTCCGCGCCGGCGGTGGTCGCCAGCCGCCCGGCTCCGGAGCCGCGCCGCCACGCTGCGCCGACGCCGACCGCGCCGCAACGACCGGTGGAGGATCCGACGGCGGTCGCACTCGCCAAGGCTGCCGTCGAAGGCTCCGTGGTATCGGCACGCGAGATGGCGGCCGAGACGGCCAAGCGGGAGGAAGCCGCCACGGCGGACAGGGCCGAGCACCGCAATCAGCTCGCGATCCTCGGCGGCATCGCGCTGGTGGCCTTGACGGCGATCGCCTACAGCGTGTATCGAGCGTCCCGGACGAGCGCGCTTCGCGCGTTGGCCGTCTGTCTGATCGAGCTCGGCTTGCTGACGTCGGCGCTCGCCTATCCGGCCGTCGAGCTGTGGAACCGGCTCAAGGTCTCCGGCCTGATGCTCTCGACATGGTTCCCCGGGCTCCTGGCGGGCATGGTGGTCGCGGGAGCAGGCGTCATCGCGCTGGCCTTGGACATGATGCGAAGATCGGCGCGTCCGAAAGCCACCGCGGCGGCCCCGAGCGCCGAGCGCAGGCCCGTCGAGCTGATCAAGCCCGGCGAACACGTGAAGGTGGGTGATTCCGGCAAGTCCGGCGAGCCCGTCAGGCCGTTGACGCCGATCAGGCCGCTCGAGCCCGTGCGACCGCTCGATGCCGCAGCGCCGGTCGAGCCTTCGAAGCCTGCCGATGCGCCCGTGCCGTTGAGCGGGGGCTCCCTGGCCGACAGACTCACGCGTTAGCGAGCCCCGACGCGGCTCGCCGCTCCGGTACAAATCCGGAGGGCATACTGAGCGTCTCGACGTTGACGCACGTGATGCGGAGAGCTGTGATAGAAGTCACAGGGTGCGCCCGGCCTCGCGTCGCTGGCTGATCGTCGCTGCGCTCTTCACGGTCACCTACGGGGTCTCGACTCCGCTCGCCGCGTATGGCGTCTTCCTGCCCGTCTTCGCCGAGACCTTCGCGTGGAGCCGCGGCGCGATCGCGACGGCGCTGTCGCTCAATCTCCTGATCGGCGGCGTCGCCGGTTTCGGGATCGGCGCGCTCGCCGATCGCCATGGCCCGCGGGTGATGCTGGTGGTGACGGTGATCCTCGCCGGATGCGCCTTCGCGATGGTGTCGACCGTCACGACGCTGTGGCAGCTCTACCTGCTCGTCGGCGTGCTCGGCGGCATCGGCATGTCGAGCTTCTATCTGCTCTCGACCACGACCGTCACGCGATGGTTCGATGCGCATCGCGGTCTGGCGCTGGCCCTCGTGCTCGTGGGCTTCAACCTCGGCTACATCTCGGCTGGTCCGCTGTCAGCGTGGCTCATCGGCCGGGTCGGCTGGCGAGCCGCCTACGCTCTGCTCGGAAGCGCCAGCGGTCTGGTGACGATGCTGGCCGCGCTGACCGTACGCCTGCCGGGTATTCGCGAGGCGCCCGTGCCGCGCGCGCGGCCGGCCTACGCTCCGGTGGGCGGCCTGACGCTGGCCGAAGCGATGGGCGACGTGCGCCAGTGGTATCTCAACGTGTCGTGGCTCCTGCTAGGGGCTCTGTCGCTGATGATCTCGGTTCACATCGTGCCGTTCGCCCACGACCAGGGCATCAGCCTGGCGGGCGCCTCGGTCGCGCTCACCGCGTACGGCGTGGGCGCCGTCACCGGGCGGGTGGCGTCCGGCGTGATCTCGGATCGGATCGGCACGTTCAGGACGATCCGCCTGAGCTATGGGCTCCAGATGACGGCGCTCCTGGCGCTCATCGGATTCTCGTCGCGGTCGGCGCTGCTCGGGTCGCTCGTCGCGCTGGGCATCGGGTTCGCCGCGGCCGACACGATGCTGGCCAAGGCGGTCCCCGATGTGTTCGGCACGCGCGCGCTCGGCGCGATCCTCGGCATCCTCAATCTCGGCTGGCGGTGCGGCGCGGCGATGGGACCGGCCGCCGCCGGGTTCCTCTACGATGTGACCGGCTCCTACGCGATCCCGTTCGGCGCGGCGCCGTTCGCGGTACTGGCGAGCTGGGGGTTGTTCGCGTTAGGCTCTGCGCGCCGGCGGACCTGAGCCCGGCGTCAGCGTCGGTTCGTCAACGTCAGACTGAGGAGAGGCCCGATGGATTGCTGCGCACACGAAGGACCCGGTGGCGGGGACGCGCGGTTCGACATCACGAAGGTCGCCGACGGCGTCTGGGCGGCCGTGGCGTCGCCCGCGTACAAGGTGAACTGCAACACGGCGATCATCGAGAATGCCGACGGTGTCATGGTGGTCGACACGCACTCGAAGCCGTCGGCCGCCCACGTCATCGTGGAGCGGCTGCGCGAGATGACGAAGAAGCCCGTCCGCTACGTTGTCAACACCCACTTCCACTGGGACCACTGGCACGGCAACGAGGTCTACCCGCAGGCGTACCCCGACGCCGAGATCGTCACCAACACCATCACGCGCGAGGCGATGGTGAACAAGGGGTTCAAGCGCATCCAGGACCACGTGCGCCAGGTCCCGGGCGAGATCGCCAAGCTCAAGGCCGACCTGCAGGCCGCCAGCCCGTCCCAGCGGGGCAAGCTGGAGGCCGATCTCAAGCTCGCCGAGTCCTACCTGGCCGAGGTGCGCGCGCTCAAGCCGGCCCTGCCCACGATCGCGTTCGAGCAGACGATGAAGCTCTACCGTCGCGACCGCGAGATCCATCTGCTGCACCTTGGCCGCGCCCATACCGAAGGCGACGTGTTCGTCTACCTGCCGAAGGAGAAGGTCGTGATCACCGGCGACGCGCTGATCGGCTGGACCCCGTACATGGGGGACGGCTATCCGGAGGACTGGGCCGGGACGCTCGATCGACTCGCCCGGCTCGACTTCACCCACATCATCATGGGCCACGGCGACGTGACCGGCCGCGAGTGGCTCAACACGTTCCGCAGCTACGTACACGACATGGTCGAGGCGGTTCGCCAGGAGGCGGCGACTGGCGCCACGCTGGACGAGGTCAAGCAGCGGGTCATCGCGAAGCTCGCCCCGCGCCACGAGAAGGCGTTCGCGGCCTACAACGACTATCGCCCGTGGCGCACGGGTGCGGCCGCCAACATCGAGCGGACGTTCGCGATGGTCAGCTAGGCGAGGCGCTTGCGGAGGAAGACGCGAACGTCGTTGCCAGGCCAGCCCGGCAGGGTGCCGATCACCTCGTAGCCGAGCTTCTGATAGAACGCGGGCGCCTGGTAGCTGTGGGTGTCCAGGTGCATCTGATGACAGCCGCGCCGGCGCGCCTCGGCCTCGGCCGCGCCGAGGACCCGCGAGCCGAGGCTGAGCCGGCGTCGGCTCTCGTGCACCCAGATCGCCTGCACGAACCCGGTGCCGCCCCAGGTCCATCCGTGCATGCCCGCGACGACCGCTCCGGAGCCGTCGCGCACGAAAACCGCGAGCCAGCGCCCATCGCGGACGCCGCTCGCCGCCGCGTTGAACTCGTAGAGTCGCTCGTCCAGGAGCGCGACGTCCTCGCGGCGCGGATCGTCCTCGACCCTCAGGTCGTCGTCGGCCATCCCGGCCTGCGGTCGCGTTACCCCGCGTGCACGGCGTCGGCTTCGAGCTCGAGCGCGCGGATCGTCTCGGCCGTCGGCACGCCGGACGCCGGGTCCCAGCCTTGCTCCACGTAGTAATCGGTGACGATCTTCTCCTGCTGCTCGCGGGTCAGGCCCGCGTGCTTGGGCAGGGGGTCGCTGAATCGCGCCGGAAGCTGGTCGTCCGCGCGGGTCATGCCCTCGCGCAGGTTGAAGAGACGCGCGAGCGTGAGCCCGCGATGCGCGGTGGTCACCATCTCCTCGGGCGTGATGTCCCAGCCGGTGACGGTCTCGAGGATCTCGAGCGTCTGGTCGTCTTCGTACGCCAGGAAGTGGCAGAGCCCGATCTGGTTGCGCAGGCCGTTCCGGTTACTGGTCTGGCGCATGTGGTCGCCGCCGGTCGGCGCCAGCAGATAGGACGCCCGCATGACCGGCATGTGACGCGGATCGTGCATCGCCATCTCCATGCCCTTCACGGTCGTCAGGAACGCCTCGGAGCCACGGCCCAGCCGCCGCGCCGCGCGCTGCGAGCCTTCGGCGAGCAGGTCGCCGATGCCCCGCCGGTACGCGATCATCTCCACCAGCTTGATGACGCCGTCGGCGTCGCGGAAGCGGAGCGGGACGCCGCCCGTGTCATCGAGCGTGAGGATACCCTTCTCGAAGCACTCCATCGCCCACGCGAGCGTGCAGCCCAGCGACACCGTGTCCATCGCCAGGTAGTTGCACATCTCGTTGGACTTGCAGATGGCGATTAG
>Ga0187776_10001041_pt1 | contig 13624 bp, 14 predicted proteins | sample 0216_BV02_MP12_2_FD_132426 | JGI IMG/M metagenome (GOLD analysis project Ga0187776, IMG submission 132426) | Tropical peat soil microbial communities from peatlands in Department of Meta, Colombia - 0216_BV02_MP12_20_MG | ecosystem: Environmental > Terrestrial > Soil > Wetlands > Peat | place...
CGTCGCACACCCTCAGACGGCGCCGCATCTATCGCTATCTGAACCAGCGTCATCGGGAAGTGGGAACCGAAGATCATCCATTACGTCGGATTAGGATGGTTAAGTTGGATCGACACTAGCGGTCGAGCGCACCGGCGGCTTCGCCGTCGAGCTCGGAAAGATCGGGCAGCGGCGCCTTCAGTCCCGCCACGAGGAAAGGGGCGAGCCGCCGGAGCAGGAGCTCATCGCTCACGGCACGCCCCTGCGAGAGCTCGGCGATCAACTTCAGCGCGTCGGTGCCGGCCAGCGTGAAGGACAGCGCACCCATCACGAAATGCAGTCGCCATGTGAGCTCGCGCTTCGGAAGCTGCGGCAGCGCTCGCCCGAACGCGGCCTTGAAGCGCGCGATCATCACGGCGTATTGCTCGGAGAGGAAGCGGCGGATGAACGGCGCGGGATCGGCGTAGGCTCGGCCGAGCAGGCGCAGGAAGTTCTTGCCCCCGCGCTCGGGATCGCGCGCGAGCTTGAGCGCCGGGATGAACATCGCGGCCAGGATCTTCTCGCAGGAGAGCGGCCGGGGCGCCGATTCGCCTTCGAACCGGGCGAGCAAGGCCACGCGCTCGAGATTCATCGGATCGAGCCGGCGCTTGAGCACCGCCTCGAACAGCTCCTCCTTGCTGCCGAAGTGATAATGCGCGGCGGCCAGATTGACGCCCGCCGCGGCCGTGATCTGGCGCAGCGTCGTCGCCTCGAATCCGTGCTCCATGAACAGCGTCTCGGCGGCGTCGAGGATGCGCACCTTGGTGGCCGAGCTGCGCGAGGCCTCGAAGGCGATCACGCGGCCCCGCATCGCGGACTTGGTGCCGATGCCGGCAAGGTTCATTCAAACGTCCGTTTGAACACGAGGCCGATGTTAGGCCGCCCGGGCCCGCGCGTCAACGTTTGGCTTCAGGCCGCTATCGGCCTGCGCTCCAACTCTTCGGCGTACACCGCCTCGATCGCCGCTTTGAAACGGGCGAACACCAGCGGACGCTTGAGCTTGAGCGTGGGCGTGAGGAGCCCGTTCTCGATGCTCCAGGGGTCGGTGGTGGCGATCACGCGACGCACCCGCACCCACCGCGGAAACGCCTTGAGCCGCTCGTTGGCGCGGTCGATGAGCACCTTCTCGTCGGTCTCGCGGGTGACCGCGAGCAGCGCGAGGAAGGGACGGCCCTCGCCGACCAGCATGACCTGCTCGAACACCGGGTCGTGCAGCAGCGCGAATTCCGCGTCCTGCGGCGGCAGCTTCTCTCCGTTGGACATCACCACGATGTCCTTCAGTCGTCCGCGAATGTAGATGCGGTTGTCGCGAATCTCCGCGATGTCCCCGGTGTGCAGCCAGCCTTCGGCGTCGACCGAGGCACGGGTCGCTTCGTCGTTACGCCAGTAGCCGCGCATCACGTTGCCGCCGCGAGCGAGGAGCTCGCTGGCTTCGCCGATCTTCACCTCGATGCCGGGAAGCGGCGGGCCGACGGACTCCGGATCGTTGTCGTCGTCGCGGTTGACGGAGATCACCGGCGAGGCCTCCGTCATCCCGTAGCCCTGCAGCATCGGCAGCCCCAGCCCGATGAAGGTGTGGGCGATGTCGGGATCGAGCGCCGCTCCCCCCACGACCGCCAGCCGCAGCCGCCCGCCGAGACGGGCGAGGATCGGCTTGCCCACCACCGGACGCAGCGCCCACACCGCCAGCGCGTCGAGCGCTCCGCCGCGCCGCTGCTCGTGGCGCCAGCCCCGCGCTGCGCACTGCTCGAACAGCCAGCGCTTGAGCGCGGATCCGGAGAGCGTCTGGTCGATGCGCGACTTGAACCGCTCGAATACCCGGGGCACGGCGAACATGACGGTCGGCGCCTGCGACGCGAGGTCCTCCGCGATCTGCGCGATGCCGCGCGCATAGACGACCTTGGCGCCGAGCGCGAGCGGGAAGTAGTACCCGCCGGTGCGCTCGAACATGTGCGAAAGCGGCAGGATGGACAGGAAGACGTCGCTCGGATGCGCCATCGCGGTGTCCTGGCAGGAGCGCACGTTGGCGATGATGTTGCCGTGCGAGAGCATCACCCCCTTGGGCCGGCCCGAGGTACCGGACGTGTAGCAGATGGTCGCGAGCGCGCTCTCCGGCAGCGCGGCGAACGCCGGAGGCTCGGCCGCCGGCGGAAGGAGCGAAGCGACCGCGGGAGTCGCGTCGGCCGGATCGGGACGCAAAACGTATGTCGGCGGCAGCGTCGCACCGGTCCTGCGCAGCGCTTCGGCCATCTTGCCGGTCTCGACGATCAGCAGCTTCGCTTCGGCGTTCGCCACGCACCAGGCGACGTTGTCCGGATTGTCGTCGACGTAGAGCGGTACGACGACGAGCCCCAGGCCCAGCGCCGCGAGATCCAACGCGACCCAATGGATGCCGTTCCGGAGGCACACCGCGACCCGGTCGTGGGGGCTGAGACCGAGATGCCGCAGCGCGCCCTGCCACCGCCCGATCAGCGCGGCGAGCTCGCTGACCGGGACATCGGACCAGTGCTCGCCCTCGAAATGGCGATACAGCACCTTGTCGGGCGTAGCGAGATGTTGGACGAAGTAGTCCGCCAGGTTGGCCATGCTTGCCTCCGAACCCCTTGCGCTCACGGCGCCTCGCGCGGGCGCCTTCCCCGGCGATTCTGCCTCCGCGCGGCGCTTCGGTCCATGACCCCCGCCCGGCGCCGCGGCAGGCGGTTTCGCTATACTCGCGCTCGCGTCGACCCGTTCGCGCCCATCGCCGTGTCCACGATCTCCATCAAGCGCCGCCACAGCCTCGACCACAAGCACGCGAAGAGCGCCGCGGACAAGGTCGCACGGGACCTGAAGTCGCGGTTCGACCTCGACTACGCGTGGGAGGGCGACCACATCGCGTTCCGGCGGCCGGGCCTCTCGGGAACCCTCCACGTGGGCAAGAAGGAGGTGAGCCTCGAGGCTCAGCTTTCGTTCCTGCTCACGCCCCTCAAGGGCCCCATCGAACAGGCCATCCACCGCGAGCTCGATACGCTGTTCAAGAAGGCGTAGCGCAGCAAGCACCACCCCTGTCCCGGCCGTTGTTACGCCGTCTCGCCGGGATCGGAAAAGGGCGCCGAGTCGCCGGCCAGGATCGCGTTCATCAGCTCCGTCTCGCGTCGCTCGACGGTGGCCAGGAAAGCCTCGGCGCCGTGCATGCTGCGGAACGCTCCGAAGCCGCGTTCCAGGAAAGCCTGCAGCGCGCCGAAGCCGGCGAGATGGGCCGGCTGGCGCATCGCGAGCAGCGCGGCGCGGACCAGCGGCTTGCCCACGTAGCGGTCGAGCGCGCGTCCGACGCTCACGATGAGTGCGATTTGCCGCTCGCGGGAGGCGCGATCGTCGAGCGTGCGATAGGCTTCGCAATAGCGCGCGACCGACAGCGGACCCGCGGGATCGAGTCGCTGCAGCATTGCCCGGTCGAGCTGCTGCGAGAGGACCGAGAGCTCCATCGCCCCGGCCACGGTGGCCAGCACGGCCTCGGGCAGCATCACGCCCATGAGCGGAGCCACACGCGCCAGGTCGGCGTCGCGGCGCGAGAAGTCGCCAGGTCCGTAGAGATCGCTCCCGAAGAACGCGATGGCTTCCGCGTAACGCTCGTCGCGGGCGAGATCGGCGTAGGTGGCACGGAGACGCCGTGATTGCCAGCGCGCGAGGCGGTCGAGCCTGGCGGCGAGCCGCGGCGAATCCGCGCGCTCTTCGTGCAGCGTGCGGGCGCGCTCGAGCTGCCGCAGGAGCGCGCTTTCCGCCGAAGTGGACATGATGCGGGGGCTGGAGGCAACGGGCCGGCGCCATCATAAGGCCAAGTCAGCGTCCAGCGTCGCGGGCGCCAGGCCACTCTAGGTTGTTTGGTCTAACGGCGCACACTACATTTCCGTGATCGCGTGCCTTGCGGCGATGCACCCCGTGCCCAATCCCGACCCGTCTGCCTTCGCCGAACGCCGCCGCACCTTCCTCAAGACGGGAATCGCGGGCGCCATGGTGCTCATTCTCGCGCGCACGCTGAGCGCCTCGACGTCCGCGCCGCCGGCGTCTCGGCCCGTGATCAGCCGGGATGCGCGGGCCATGCTCGCCTCGGTCATTCCGGTGTTTCTCGACGGTGCGCTGCCGAGCGGTGCGGATGCGAGCGCGCAGACGCTCGCCGCAGTGGAAGAAGCGATCGCCGGCCTTCCCCCGGCGAGCCGCGACGAGCTGGCAGATCTGTTCTCTCTGCTCGCCTTCGCGCCGTCGCGCTGGATCGCCACCGGCCTCTGGTCGCGCTGGCCGCAAGACTCGACCCCCGCGGCCGCCGCGTTTCTCGACCGCTGGCGCTCGAGCCGCTTCGCGCTCCTGCGGTCGGCCTACGCAGCGCTGCACCAGCTCGTCTTCGCCGCCTGGTACGCGCAGCCGCGCGCCTGGCCCGCGATCGGCTATGCCGGCCCGCCGGTCCTGCCGCGACGATGACCGACGATCGCCCAACCGATTCGGCTTCGGACGACCCGTTCCGCGCGGGGTTGGCCGCAGGCTGGAAGGTGATCGACGCCTCGACGCTTGCGGCTGACCGCACGCTGGAGGCGGACGTCGCAATCGTGGGCACGGGCGCCGGCGGGGGAACCGCCGCCGACATCCTCGCGAGCGCGGGCTTGAGCGTGGTCATGATCGAGGAAGGGCCGCTCGCCTCCTCCTCGGATTTCCACATGCTGGAGAGCGAGGCCTACCCGCAGCTCTACCAGGAATCCGCGGCGCGCAAGACCAAGGACCGGGCGATCAACGTCCTGCAGGGCCGCTGCGTCGGAGGCGGCACGACCGTCAACTGGACGTCGAGCTTCCGCACGCCGGCGGCCACGCTCGAGCATTGGCGAAGCGAGTACGGGCTTACCGAGCTTACCGAAGCCGGGCTCGCGCCGTGGTTCGAGCGCATGGAACAGCGGCTCGCCATCGCGCCTTGGGGGGTCGCGCCAAACGAGAACAACGAGGTGCTTCGCCGCGGCGGTCAGGCGCTCGGCATCCGGGTCGGCTCGATCCGGCGCAACGTCCGCGGCTGCTGGAACCTCGGTTACTGCGGCATGGGCTGCCCGACCAACGCCAAGCAATCGATGCTGGTGACCACGATTCCTGCCGCGCTCGCGCGCGGAGCGACGCTGCTCACGCGGGCGCGGGCGCTGGCGCTCGAATGCTCGGGGCGCCGCGCGGCCGTCCTCCATTGCGTCGCACTGAACGCGCGCGGCACCGACCCGACCTCGCGCCGCATCGCGGTGCGGGCGAAGACTTTCATCGCCGCGGGAGGCGCGATCGGCACGCCGGCACTGCTCTTACGCAGTCGGGTGCCCGACCCCTACGGCGTCGTCGGCAAGCGCACGTTCCTGCATCCCACCGTCGTATCGGCCGCCCGCATGCCCGAGCGGGTGGACGGCTTTTCCGGAGCGCCGCAGGCGATCTACTCCGATCATTTTCTTTCCGCGAATCCCGCGGGTCCGATGGGCTACAAGCTCGAGGTGCCGCCCATTCATCCGGTTCTGGCGGCGATCACGCTCCCCGGTCACGGTCCCGCGCACGCGCGCTGGATGCGCGCGCTCGCGCACATGCAGGTGATCATCGCGCTGCTGCGCGACGGGTTCCACCCCGACAGTCCGGGCGGCGCGGTCGGGCTGCGCGAAGACGGCACACCCGTGCTCGATTACCCCCTCAACGAGTACTTCTGGGAAGGCGCTCGACGAGCCCTCGCGACGATGGCGGAGGTCCAGTTCGCCGCCGGCGCGACGGAGGTGATGCCCGTTCACAGCTCGGCAGTCAGCTACCGCACGCCGAGCGAAGCGAAGGGCGGGCTGGCGCGGCTCGGCCTCGAGCCGCTGATTGCGCCCGTGTTCAGCGCCCACGTCATGGGCGGGTGCCCGATGGGTCCGGACCCGCGGCGCAGCGCCGTCGATCCAACCGGGCGCTACCATCACCTGGACAACGTCTACGTGCTCGACGGCTCGCTGTTTCCGACGAGCATCGGCGCCAATCCGCAGCTTTCGATCTACGCCATCGTAGCCAAGCTCGCGAGCGCCCTCGCGGCGGCCTCCCGCGGCTGACGATTAGGGCGATTGCTCTAACGCTCCGCGCTACAGTGGGCGCGTCATTCTTTTTCACCAAGGAGCCATCAATGCTCAAAGCAGCCGCGGGAAGCCTCAACGCCACACGGGTGCGGGACGCCGCGCTCTTCGCCTCGCGCCAGGTCTGGCTCGCCGGTATCGGCGCCGCGACGGTGACCCGCCAGTGGGCGGTCAACGACGCCGGCGAAGTGTTCCGCTCGCTCGTCAAGGAAGGGGAAGTCGTCGAAGGACGCGCCCGGCGGATCCTAGGCAAGCAAGTGGGTAATTCGCTCGCGCTTGCGACCGGCGCCTGGAACAGCGCGCGTCACAGCGCGCTCACGGCCGTCAACGGATGGGTCGATGCCGCCGCAGCGGCGCTGCCGAGACTGCGCGCGCCCGCGATCGCCAAGAGTCCCGGCAAGGCCCGCCGACGCGCTCTCGCCAAGGCGCGAAACACCCGCACCGCCAGGCGTTCGGCGCGCAAGACGTCGTAGTCGCGGGCCGGTGGTGTAACATCGCCCCGCCCGACGCCACGACGAAAGGAACAGCATGCCGGTAGGGGCGCGGCCCCGGGCCGCGAGCTTCAGCGCAGCGTCCCGGAGGCGCGACGCCGCGCGCCCGCGCATCGGGCTCGCGCTCGCCGGCGGCGGTCCGCTGGGCGGCATCTATGAAGTCGGCGCACTGCTCGCGCTCGGCGAAGCGCTGCAGGGCGTCGACTTGAACGATCTCGACGTCTACGTCGGCGTGTCGTCGGGCGGGTTCGTCGCCGCCGCGCTCGCCAATGGCATCTCGCCGGCGCAGATGTACCGGCTGTTCATCGCCGAAGGCCGCGATGCCGCGCTGCCGCCAGCCCTCTTCCTGCGGCCCGCGCTCGGCGAATTCTGGCGCCGCGCGATCTCGGTGCCGCGGCTTGCGAGCGCCTCGCTCGGCGCGTTTTTGCGCGATCCGTTGCGTCACGGAGCACTGGAGTCCTTCGCCGCGCTCGGTCGCGCGGTGCCCACGGGGCTGTTCGATCAGCGCGCGATCCACGCCTTTCTCGCCCGTCTCCTCAGCAGGAGCGGACGCAGCAACGACTTCCGCAAACTGCGGCACAAGCTGCTCCTGGTCGCCACCAATCTCGATACCGGCGCTTCGGTGACGTTCGGATCGCCGGGCTTCGATCACGTCCCGATCGACAAGGCGATCGCCGCCTCGGCGGCGCTGCCGGGGCTCTTCCCGCCGGTCGAGATCGACGGCGAGCACTACGTCGACGGGGCGCTCAACAAGACGCTGCACGCCTCCGCCGCCCTGGACTGCGGCGTGGAACTGCTGCTGTGCGTGAACCCGCTCGTCCCGTTCGACGCCAGCGCCGCGGCGAGGCGGCGAAGGCTGACGGTCGAGAAGATCGACCACGGCGGCCTGCCGCTCGTGCTCGCGCAGACCTTCCGCGCCATCATCCATTCCCGGATGCGGGTCGGCATGGAAAAGTACCGCCAGCAATACCCGCACGCCGACGTGCTGCTGTTCGAGCCCGACCGCGAAGACGCCGACATGTTCTTCGCCAACATCTTCAGCTACACGCATCGGGCGCATCTGTGCGCGACCGCCTACCGCAACACGCGCGAGCGCCTGCTCGCGCAAGCCGGCTCGCTCGCGCCGATGCTGGCGCGCCACGGCATCGCTCTGGACAGCGCCCGGCTCGAGGAAGAGCACCACCCGCTGCGCGCGGCGCTCTCCGATCCGCGCACGCTGTTGCTCGAGCGCCCCAGCGTGAAGTCGGCGGCGCGCGCGCTCTCGCGCACGCTCGACGCTCTCGAGGACTGCCTGCGCCGCGCGGCGCCGGCGCAGCGTCGGAGCGCGGCGGCGTAGCGGCGCCCTCGCGCCGGCGTAGGCATTCGCTCCCGCTTGGGAACCATGGCCGAGCGCAAGCGCCCGCGCCGCACCCGCGAGCGGATCCTCGAGACCGCGCTGGCGCTCTTCAACCGCTTCGGCGAGCCCCACATCACGACCGCGGACATCGCCGCCGAGATGGGCATCAGCCCCGGCAACCTCTACTATCATTTCCGCAACAAGACCCAGATCATCGGCGAGCTCTTCGGCGCGTTCGAGCGCCGGCTAGACGCACTGCTCGTGCCGCCCGGAGGCATGGCCGGCGTCGAGGATCTGTGGCTGGTGCTGCACCTGCTGTTCGAGGCGATGTGGGACTACCGCTTCTTCTTCCGCGACCTGGACGAGATCGTCTCCCGCGACCGCCGGCTCGCATCGCGCTTCGCGCTCATCCTGCGCCGCGGCGTGCGCACGGTGATCGAGCTGTGCCGCGCCCTCGTGAGCGCCGGCGCGATGCGCGCCTCCGAGCGGGAGATGGCGGCGCTCGCCGACAACGTGGCGCTGGTCGCGACCTACTGGATCTCGTATCAGAACATCTCGAGCGGCCAGCCCTCGGAGCGGCGGGCGGACCTCGATCGAGCCGCCTACCAGGTCCTGTCGCTCATCGCGCCCTTCCTGCTGGGCGACGCACGTGCGCTGCTCGAGCGCCTGAGCCGCGATTACGTTTGACCGCTCGACAATGGAGACCCGCATGGCCAAGGCATGGACGAAGTTTCCTCACCCCGACAAGACGTACGCCTACGACGGTCCGGCGCTCAAGAAGCACTGGGAGCGCCTGCATCGCGGCGACTGCGAGCCGTTGGCCAAGGACGCCGCCGCGCTCGATGCGTGGCGGCACTACCACGCCGGCGAATTCCGCGAGGCGGTGGAGGCGGGCATCACGGCCGGCGGAGCCGGCACCAACGCCGCGGTCAAGGCCCAGGCGATCTACGCCAACTATCTCGAGAAAAACGAGAAGACGAAGCTCGCGCTGCTCGAGGAAGCGGCCGGATGGGCCGACGAGCGGCGCGGCAGCGCGCCGCGCGACGCCAACGCGCACTACCTCTACGCCTACGCGCTCGGCCGCTACGGGCAGGGCATCTCGGTGGTCAAGGCGCTCGCGCAAGGCTTCGGCGGCAAGATCAAGGACGCGCTCACCACCGCGATCAAGCTCGCCCCGTCGCACGCCGACGCGCACATCGCCTACGGCGCCTACCAGGCCGAGGTCGTCGCCAAGGTCGGCGCGCTGGTGGCCGGCATGACCTACGGGGCGAAGAAGGATTCCGCGCTCGAGCACTTCCAGAAGGCGCTCAAGCTCAATCCCGACTCGGCGATCGCGCGCATCGAATACGCCAACGGACTGATCCTGCTCTTCGGCAAGGAGAGGCTGGGCGAGGCCACGAAGCTCTACGAGCAGGCCGCGAAGGCGACGCCGATGGACGCGATGGAGCGGCTGGACGTGGAGCTCGCGAAGAGCGAGCTCGAATAGGCCGCGCCAAACGTTCACCTCCCGGTCGCGGCGCGGGAGCCTGCCGGGCTCCTAGATCATGCGCTTGCGCTGTTCCTCGATGAGGTGCTCGAGGAGCTCGACGTCCCGGCGCATGCCATCCAGATTCGGGTTGACGGCGAGCGCCCGGTGCGCGTAGTCGAGCGCGCGGTCGTACTGCTCGAGCCGGATGTAGATCTGGGCGTAGCCCGCGAGAGCGCCGAAGTGATACGGGTTGCGCTTGATCACTTCGTCGCAGTCCGCGAGCGACTTGCGCAGGTCGCCGGCCAGGAAGTTCAGCGTCGCGCGCTTGTTCCAGCCTTCGGCGAAATCGGGCTTGAGCTCGATGATCCGGCTGAACGTCGCGATGGCGTCTTCGAGCCGGCCGGCGCTCATTTCCTCGATCCCGGTCCGGTACAGCCGGTCGACCTCGCGGTCGCCGGAACGGGCCCAGATGTCCCAGAGCGCCTGCTGCGCGTCGTCGCGCGCATCTCGATCGGGATCGCGCAGCACGGCCACGAGCCGCGGCACGTCGGCCATCGTGCCCACGCTCGCGAGCCGGCCGATCGCGTCGCGGCGTACGGCCGGATCGGGTTGATCGATCGCGGCCAGCGCCTGCTCGCGCGTGAGCTCCGGCGCGGCGGCCGCGGCGGCTCCCTGCGTCAAGGCCGCCAGCGCGACGACAACCGCGAGCGACGGCTTCATGCGCGCACCATGCGCTCGATGGCTTCCGCCGAGGGCGGCTCGCGCCACGGCCACGGCGACATGAGCGTGGCGAGCGCAAGCTTCTCGAATTCGGGCGCGAAGCTCTGGATCACCCGCTGAGGATCGGGGCAGAGCGAGCGATCGGTGATCAGCCCGAACTGCACTCCGCCGGCGTAGGTCATGATCGACACGCCCATGCCGATATCGCCCGACTGCGGAACCCAGAACATCAGCCGGTCGAGCCTGGCACCCGAAAGGTACAGCGGCTCGCGCGGGCCCGGCACGTTGGTCATCACCGCGGTCGCGTTCCTGGCAAGCATGGCGAGGAGCTGCTCCTGCACGGCGTGCGGGCCCGCGCCCATGACGGCGAGGATTCCGAGTGCGATCACCGGTTGGTACGAACCCTTGAGCGCGCGCATGTTGGCGCGCACCGCGTACAGCCGCTCCACCGGGTTGGCGATCCCGATCGGCAAGTCGAGAAAGACGAGCCCGAACTTGTTGCCGAGGCGCTGCGCGTCGGCAGGCGATCTCAGGTTCACCGGAACGAGCGCCCGGATCACCACGCCATCGACGGTATCGCCGCGCCGCACAAGATAGGCGCGCAGCGCCCCGGCGACGCAGGCCAGCAGCACGTCGTTGATCGAGGCGCCGAGCGCCTTGCCGACGGCCTTTACCTCCTCGAGCGCGATCGGATCGGCCCATGCCACGCGCTTGATCCTTCCGGGCTTGCCCTTGAAGCGCGTGGGCGAATCCTCGCCCATCAGCGCCAGCCGCGCGAGCTCCGCGGTGAGCGCTCCGCCCTGCTCGGCGAGCGTGATGGCCTTTGCGGGATCGCGCAGCAGCGCCGCGGTCTTGTCGAGGAGCGTCGATCCGGCTCTTGTCGCGGCGTCCAGCGCACCGGCGAAGGGAGCGATGAGCTGCGCGAGGGGATCCTCCTCGCCGTCGCCGCGCTTCGGCCTCGGCGCCGACGGAGCGGATTCCGCGCCGCGCCTCTCCACATCGGTCATCGACAACAGCACCTGGATGAGCGCGATACCGTCGGCGTAGCAATGATGGATGCGCAGAACGACCGCGCACGCGCTCTTGTAGCCGGCCACGAGGTGGAATTGCCACAGCGGTCGGTCGGCCGGGAGCGGGGTCGAGACGAGCTTGCTCACGAAGGTCTCGAGTTCCTTGTCGCCGGCGCCGCGCCCGAGCTCGACGCGCCGGACGTGGTGCGCGAGATCGAAGCGCGCGTCGGTCTGCCATTCGAAGCCGGTCAGGGTCGGCACCGGCCGCTGCCGGAAACGGTCGAACTGCAGGAAGCGCGCCGCGATCGTGCGCCGGAGCGCCGCCACGCCGACGCGCTCGCGCAGCAGCAGCACGCCGGAGATCATCATGAGGTTGGTTGGCCGGTCCATGCGCAGCCAGGCGATGTCGACGCTCGACATGCTTTCGCGCTTCGTATCGGCCATGGCGGTTCGAGTTTGCCGGCGCCTCGCGGGACGCGCTAAAGTAGCATAGAAGCGCGCGGCGCCGGGAAGACGGCCGCGCGGCATCGGGAGGAGGGCACATGGCCGCCGCACCGAAGGACCTCAGGGCGCAATTCGAAGCCGCCGCCGCCGGCGCCAAACAGACCAAGAAGCGTCCCGACAACGCGACGCTGCTCAAGCTCTATTCGTACTACAAGCAGGCCACCGAGGGCGACGTCAAGGGAGAGCGCCCCGGAGGCTTCGACTTCGTGGGCGGCGCCAAGCACGACGCCTGGTCCAAGCTCAAGGGGATGAGCAAGGACGAGGCGATGCAGAACTACATCAAGCAGGTCGAGCGCTTGAACCGCGCCTAGCGCGCGGCTTGCGGACCCGCCGCGACTTCGCCGCGGCCTTCGTCTTCGCGCGCCCGCCCCTGGCTCGCTTCGCCGCGACGACCGCCGCGCGCTTGCCACCCTGCGCTTTGAGCAGCGCGTTGACCGCCTCGGAAAGCGCGTCGACGCGCTCGGTCAACCGCGCCACGTCCGCGGCCGAGTACACGCCGAGCCGGCCGAGCGCGCGGGCGACGCGCTTCTCGAAGACCTGCTCGAGCTTGTCCCAGGTGTCGCCGGCGATCGATTGCATCTCCTTCGCCTTGGCTTTCGCCGCGCCGCGCGCAGCCTGCGCGGTCTGCGCCGCCGCGACTCGGGTCTTCGCTTCCAGCCCTTCGCCCTGCTTGACCAGCGTCTCGAACACCTTCATCCCGCCGCCCTGCGCCTTGGCGAACGCGCCGAGGCCCGCGAGCCAGATCTGGTGCGATGACTCGAGAATCGCCTGCGCCAAGCCTTTCGTGTCTCGGCTGTGCTCCGAGGCGAGCTCGGCCTTCGCTTGCTTGAGCATCTTTCTCTCCTTCGCGCCGCTCCACGACGGCGACATCGATTCTAAGCCCGTACGCTAGAGCAATCATACTAAACGCCCGCGCGGGATGCGGCGCGCGACCGCCGTATAATGCCCTCGCTCCAGCTCGAACAAGCGCCACCGTGCGAGCTGCGAGTCGAGCGCTGTCCCCACAGGCGCGGTCGGCCGCGTCCGCCGTCCGCCAGGCGCTTCAAGGAGGAATCGCCATGGCCTACTTCGTCACCGGCGGCACCGGTTTCATCGGCCGCTTTCTGATCGAGAAGCTGCTTCGCCGCGGCGAGCCGGTGTACGTGCTGGTCCGCAAGGGCTCGCAGAAGAAGCTCGCGACGCTGCGCGAGACCTGGGGCGCCGACGGCGCTCGCGTGATCGCGGTCGTCGGCGACCTCACCAAGCCGAACCTCGGCGTGTCGCCGGCCGAAGTCGCGAAGCTCCAGGGCAAGGTGAAGCACATGTTCCACCTGGCGGCCGTGTACGACTTGACCGCGAGCGCGGAGGCGCAGGAGCTCGCCAACATCGACGGCACGCGCAACGCGGTGCGCTTCGCCGAGGCCGTTCACGCCGGCTGCTTCCATCACGTGAGCTCCATCGCCGCGGCGGGTCTCTACGAGGGCACGTTCCGGGAGGACATGTTCGAGGAGGCCGAGGAGCTGGATCATCCGTACTTCAAGACCAAGCACATCTCGGAAGGGATCGTCCGCAGCGAATGCGGGCGCCCGTGGCGCGTCTATCGCCCGGGGTTGGTCGTGGGCCACTCGCAGACAGGCTACATCGACAAGGTCGACGGCCCGTACTACTTCTTCAAGCTCATCCAGAAGATGCGCCGCATGCTGCCGCAGTGGGTGCCGACGATCGGCATCGAAGGCGGGCGCATCAACATCGTTCCCGTCGACTTCGTCGCCGCGGCGCTCGACCATCTCGCGCACAAGCGCGGTCTCGACGGCAAGTGCTTCCACCTTACCGACCCGGCGCCGCACCGCATCGGCGAGGTGCTCAACATCTTCGCGAAGGCGGCGCACGCGCCGCAGATGACGATGCGCATCAACGCCAAGATGTTCGGCTTCATTCCGGCGCCGATACTCTACGGCATCGGCTCGCTCGCGCCGGTCAAGCGCGCGATCCGCGTCGTGCTGAACGATCTC
>Ga0187776_10001042_pt1 | contig 13617 bp, 14 predicted proteins | sample 0216_BV02_MP12_2_FD_132426 | JGI IMG/M metagenome (GOLD analysis project Ga0187776, IMG submission 132426) | Tropical peat soil microbial communities from peatlands in Department of Meta, Colombia - 0216_BV02_MP12_20_MG | ecosystem: Environmental > Terrestrial > Soil > Wetlands > Peat | place...
CTGCAGCATGAGGATTGCCTCCTCCATGCGCGGTGCTGCTTCCATGAGCTTGAATAGGACCGGGCTGCTTATTTGGTAGGGAAGGTTTCCGATCACTTTCAGTTTGCGGTCCCAACGAGCCGAAAGGGAATAAAGGTCCACCTCCAGGATGTCCGCAGCAAGAACGGTAAAGAGATCCCCGGGGACGTCGGGGAGGATTTCATCACGAAGAAAGGCGGCAAGCCTCCTATCGATCTCCACGGCGACAACACGGGCGCCGCTCCTGCAAAGGGGCAGGGTGAGGGCCCCCAGCCCGGCCCCGATCTCGACCACCACGTCCCCTGTGCCCGGCCGAATGGCTGCCGCGATCCTCTCTGCAGTCGCCCGGTGAATGAGGAAGTGCTGGCCCAGACCCTTCGCCGGCTGTCGGCCGAGCCTCTTCAATGCTAGGCGAGGTGAAATCATTCCTGCCTTTCCCCGGAGGCGCCACAGAAACCGGGAGAACTGGCAAGCTTGAGGGTCAGGACGTAAACCAGCACGGCGGGAATGATCCCCAGGATGACCCCACCGAGGAGCATGGCACCCACGATTTCCCCGCCCAGTTTCGCCATGACCAGAAGCGAGTGGTCCTCAGGGCGCCTCAAGTCGGGAAGCCCGAGCACAAGCTGGCCGATGCGGTAACTGCCATAGTAAAAAAGGGGAATGCTGAGCGGATTGCTCACCCATACGCCGATCGCCGCCGCGAGCTTGCTTCCCCTGGCGAGCACGGCGAGACTCACGGCCAGGATGGTATGAAACGGGATGGTGGGGGTGATGCCGATAAAAACGCCGATGGCCATTCCCAACGCAATCTCGCGGGGCTTGCACCGAAGCTCCCCGAGTTGCCGGAGAAACTCGTGCCACCACCAGCGCGGGTTCAGGATCCGGAACCTGCGGGCTTGTCGCAACCTGTCATGTTCCATCGTCCGTAGCTCGGGCATCGTGGCGTCCCATCGAGACCCTTACGTCGGTTGTCTCTTATGTCCGTTCTCAGTCAGACGTTGTCCGTCGTAAGGGTCGCGCTGCGAGATTCATATCGCAAGCAGAGTTTGCCCCTACCCTGCACCCCTTGTGCGCCACGCCCTCTTTCCCGTGCCCGCTGCCTGCTGTTCTCTGCTTCCCTATTCTGGTTCCTTGGCCCAAATTTCGCCTTGACCCCTACCCTCTGCCAATTTCCCTTTACTCTTTGCCCTATGCTCTTCTCCCTACTTTCCCAGCTCCAGCATCCGCTCTACCGCGGTCCGCGCCCGCTCTCTGATCTCCTCCGGAACCTCGATCCGCGGCTCCATCTTTTGGAGAGCCCAAAGCACCTTCTCCACCGTGATCCGTTTCATGTTCGGGCAAACGCTTCTCTCCGTTACCGGCACATAGTCTACTACCGGGTTCGCCTTGCGCAGGGGATGGAGAATGCCCGTCTCCGTCCCGATGAGGAGGGTTTTCCCCTCATAGGCGCGGGCATAGCGGATAATGCCCCCGGTGCTCAGGGCTTCATCCGCCGCATCGATGACATCCGGACGGCATTCCGGATGAACGAGAACCTTCGCCCCCGGGTACCGCGACCGCTGCGTCGTGATATCATTAATCGTTATCTTCATGTGTGTCGGGCAGTATCCCGGCCAGAGATTGAACTGTCGGCCGGTCTTGCGCATGGCAAAGTGGCCCAGGTACTGGTCGGGGACGAACAGTATAGGCCGCCGGGCATCCAGGGATTCCACCACGCGAACGGCATTCGCGGAGGTGCAGCAGATATCGGAGCCCGCCTTCACCGCCGCGCTGGAGTTGACGTAACAAACCACCTGGACGCCTGGATACTTGGCCTTCTCAGCCTCGAGCTGCGCGGCGGTGATCATATCGGCCATAGGACAGCCCGCCTCTTCGTCAGGCAGAAGCACGGTCTTCGCCGGCGATAGGATCTTGGCCGTTTCCGCCATGAAGTGAACCCCACAGAAGACGAGCACCACCGCATCGGTTGTCGCCGCCTTGCGGCTCAGCTCCAGGGAATCTCCAACGAAATCAGCGATATCTTGGATCTCGGCACGCTGATAGTTGTGGGCGAGGATCAGGGCCCTTCGGTCACGCCGCAGCCTCATGATCTCGTCCACGAGATGCACATCCATGAAAGTTCCCTTTCCCCACACGGGTTTACGGGATTGTATGGGCAAAACCCCGAATCGTCAACGGGTTGTGAGGCTCCCGCCCGCTCCTTGACTGCTCCGCCCCTTCTGCCCATAATGTTTTGACTGGAACAATTGAACGGACGATCGGCGCAGACGCCATCGTCCTGGCCGTACGGCACGAGCCGTACCTAGAGCTTGCGCCCGAGACGACGGTCAAGATGACCGGAAGGCCTTGTGCCGTGATTGACTGCTTCGGCATCCTCGACGACGCTCGGATTCGGCGCTACTTCGAGCTCGGCTGCGAGGTGAAGGGACTAGGCCGCGGCCACGTGAAGCGCATCAAGGACGAGGTCCGCGCTCGACTGGGGACTTAGTGGCAAGCGAACCCAGCTGACACGTATCCCTAAGATGCGAAATGTCCCTGCCTGTGTGGTTCTTCGGCTCGGCAAGGGCCCATTCTAGCCGGAAGCGTAGCTCATGAGCGGCCCCCAGAGCAGGCGTTCTTGCTTGATTCTTGCAATTGCCCTATACTGGTCTAATTTTGATGCTCGGATATGTCGCGCTCGGATCCGAAAGGAAGGAGAATAGGATGACCGAACAGAAGGCAACGAACATCGTCTGGCACCAGGGGAAACTAACGCGCGCCAAGCGGGAGCACTTGAGCGGCCACCGTGGCTTTACCATCTGGTTCACTGGCCTCTCAGCGGCCGGCAAATCCACCCTTGCGGTGGCCATGGAGGAGGCTCTCTACAGACACGGCTGCCACGCCTACGTCCTGGATGGCGACAACGTCCGGCACGGCCTCAACAAGAACCTGGGGTTCTCCCCAGAGGATCGCACCGAGAACATCCGGAGAATCGCCGAGGTGGCCAAGCTCTTCCGCGATGCGGGCGTCATCAGCCTGACCGCATTCATCTCGCCCTATCGATCGGATCGGCAGTCCGCCCGAAAGCTTGCCGAAGACGAACGCGATGCATTCATTGAAGTGTTCGTTGACTGTCCGGTGGAGGTCTGCGAAGAGCGCGATCCCAAGGGAATGTACAAGAAGGCCCGTGCCGGGATCATCAAGGACTTTACCGGTATAAGCGCACCTTACGAGCCGCCGGAGCATCCTGAGATCCACGTTAGCACCGACAAAATGACGGTGGTTGAGTGTATCCAGGCGATCATGGATTACCTGATAGGGCACAAATACATCCCATGTTCACCGAACAGGATGCAAACTACCTACTGCGCTGAGCTTTCCTCGCCTGCTTGATTTCGACTGCCCCCCTGCCGGTCTTGGCCTTGAGCTGGCTCCGCTAAGAGTGCTTGCCGAGTCCGGAGAATGCACAAGGAGGACAACAGAAGGCGGAAGGCAGATGGCAGGAGCCAGGCGGCGGAACTTGGGCAGGCTGGTTGGATGGCCGTGCGGTTGGAGTTTGAAAGGCATCCTGTTGGACACGGTCGCTCTGGCAACTGGAAAGCTATTCCCGACAGAGAAAGGACGGGAGACAGGGAGTAGTGGGACGAAGACGGAGGAGAGCGCGGACGACTCGGAAGAGGAGTTTCCCGGGAGCTGAACCTATCTGGCACCCATGTTCGGTGCCTTTTTCCTAAGCGGCAGGCATCGCCCCTCTTGCACCACTTATTTGACTATCTGGCATCTACGTTCTATGGTGGCGCCCGCGCAGAGTCCTTGCACGCCGTGTCGGGCCACTCTCAAAGCGATGGAGATCGGCCGGTCTCTCCGCCGAACTTGAGCCGGCAGCTCGCGATAGGGTGGGGCTAGGGTTGTGCCGGAACGGCCTATGTGGCTCGCCGGTGTAGGATTGCAGAGGCAAGCCACATAGGCAGTGAGGGCTGCCAGCGACGGCAGCCCGAACGAAGTAAAGGCACCGCCCCAGCCCCCGACAAAGAACTCAGTTGGACAACAGCCTGTTAACGATGGATGGATGACCACCCACGGAGTCCCTCATGCGGATATTGGTTACCGGTGGCGCCGGGTACATCGGAAGTCACGTAGTAAAAATGCTCGGTGAGAGGGGTTACGACGCGCTGACCTACGACAACCTTTCCACCGGAAACAGGTGGGCCGTGCTCTATGGTGGTCTGGTCGTGGCAGATCTCGCCGACCGAGATACCCTTAACAGGGTGATCCGGGACTTCAAACCAGAGGCGGTCATGCACTTCGCCGCCGCCATCGTCGTGCCGGAGAGCGTTCGCGACCCCTTGAAGTACTATGGCAACAACACCGCCAACACCCTCACCCTGTTAAGGACCATGCGCGATCACGGAGTGAACTCCTTCATCTTCTCCTCTACCGCAGCAGTATACGGTATCCCCGCACAGAACCCCATCCGGGAGCAGAGCCCCCTATCTCCCATCAACCCCTACGGCACCTCGAAGATGATGACCGAATTGATCCTCAAGGATCTCGCCTTCGCCGATTCTGAGTTTCACTACGTGTCGCTCCGCTACTTCAACGTGGCGGGCGCGGACCCCGAGGGAAAGATCGGCCAGGCGTACAAGGACGCCACCCATCTCATCACGAGAGCGGTCAAGACTGCAAACGGCGAGTTTCCCGACCTGCAAATCTTCGGCACGGATTACCCTACACCCGACGGGACCTGCATCAGGGACTTTATCCACGTGAACGACCTCTCCGAGGCCCACATTCTGGCCCTGGAGTACCTCGTGAACGAGGCCCGGAGTGACATCTTCAACCTGGGCTACGGTCACGGCTACTCCGTGCGGGATGTGGTTCGGGCAGCGAAGAAGGTCACCGGGATCGGTTTTCCCGTCGAGGAGACGGGGAGAAGGGAGGGAGATCCACCCAGTTTGATGGCAGACACCATGAAGGCGAAGAGGAACCTCGGCTGGCAGCCCAGACACGACAACCTCGAGTTCATCATCAAAACCGCGTGGGAGTGGGAAAAAGTCATGAGCCGGAAAGTCTAGGCAGGCGAGAAAGGGACTGGACTGCTCTGCGGGAAGCCGCGTCGTGTCTCCTTGACACCCTTCTAACTTTTCCTCTTTCCAGCTCTCCCCGCCTTCTCGACACAGACGAACGCATATCTTGCCTCAATTGGCACGGTTTTCGCTTGCTCATTTCTGCGAATTCCGTTGTTCCCGCTCGTCGTGGAGGCGGATATGGTCACCATGCTCGCATACATTCTTGTGGTGGCCATCCTGTTTGTTGCCGTCATCACCGCGGTAGCGATTGCCTCCCTCCTGTTCCAACACGAAGAGTCTCCTGGCATTGATCTCCGTGACATCGAGGAACCTTTTGCCGATGGTCATAATCCTGAGCGAAAAGCGCAATCATGAGGCGGCGGGTCCGAAAGGAGAAGGCGACGCCGCAAAGCTTTCTTTAAGAAGGTGGTTGGAATCATGATACCGAGTTGTGTTCATTGCAGGAAAATCATGGGGTATGAACAACCGGTCACCTTGGTCAGAGACGACTGTTTGTCCCTCTTTTGCAGTATCGGTTGCCGTGACGGATGGCTCTCCATTCATCCCTTCCAGGAGGGAATGGAGCCGACCATGGAGGCATTCAAATCAAAGGCTTTCGCCTACGGGCCAGACCCGGCGGTCAAGTGAGACACCCGCAGTCCCCGCTCGCCTGAGTCCTTTCCTCAACAAAGGATTCCGGGGATAGCCTCGGACAGCCACGGCGAGTCGTCCGGCATTTCGGAGCCCTGCCCGCCCGCTACAAGTCGCCTGGAGCGACTGGATGCATTTTGCCTTCTCTCCATCGCAGTGAGTTCTTGATTGTGTCGCGACCCGCTGGTGAACATCGAAGTAGGAGGAGGCTCCCGTCTGCAACCGCTCGCCAGCAGGCCTGGTCCGGCACAGTCGGGCCCGCGGCACGACAGCACAAGGCGGTTGCATTCTCCCCGACCGCTGATTATAGTGACAGACGATTTCGCGGGCGAGATTTCCTGCCGGAGACGGCTTTCTGGAAGAGGCGATTTCCCCGTGCGAAGATAACGCGTCCTAATGGATAGTTGTGGGAGGTCTTTCCATGAAGGAGAAAGTCGAGCAAGCACTGGCCAAGATTCGGCCTGCACTGCAGCGGGACGGCGGCGATGTGGAGTTGGTGGAGGTAGGGGAAGGCGGCCTGGTCAAGGTCCGACTGACCGGCGCCTGCCGGGGGTGCCCCATGTCCCAGATGACCCTTAAGGCAGGGGTTGAGCGGATCCTCAAGCAGCAGGTCCCCGAGATCACGAGCGTCGTGGCTGTCTAGCAGGCTGTTGAGAAACGGTTCTCCTGGCGACCGAGGCGGGGTGATCTCCGAAGCAAGGCGCACCTGGAGCCACCTCTTAACGCCTTGGACCCGGGAGTGCCTCCCAAACCCGTGCCTTCGCTACGCAAGGGGCCGGACCACCCCAACTTTATTCATGGTGCGACTGTGCAGCCACTCGTAGGGCCGGTCTCCGTACCGGCCTTCCCTTTAGGCGCTTCAGTCACCAGGGCGCGCCCCGGCACACAGCCCCGTGTGCCAGCCGGGCCGGCTGGGGTTTCTCAACAGCCTGCTCACGCCACCTATCTGTGATACTTCTCACGCCGCAAGATGGTCCGCGCGCGGTAGAGCTGCTCCAGGAGCACGAGGCGGCTCATCTCGTGGGTGAAGGTCATATTGCTCAAGGAAAGCAGTGTATCGGCCTTCTGGCGGAGTTTCTCCGAAAACCCGAGAACCCCGCCGAGGGCGAAGCAGAGCGCCCGCGACCCGGCCCCCTCCAGGCGAGACCACCACCGGGCGAGATCCTCCGAGGTCATCTGGATTCCCCGTCGATCGAGCACGACCAGGTGGCCGCCTGAGTCTGCCTGAGCCGCAACCCGCTCGCTTTCCCTGGCGACGGCTGCATCCTCCCTGGCCTCCCCAAGGAGCGGCTCGGCCCGCACGATGGTCACCTTGACCGGCACGTAGCGACGCAGCCGCGCGAGGTAGTCCTCGATCCCCTCCCTGAGGCATGCTTCACGAGTCTTGCCAACGAAGATGAGATGGAGTTTCACGGCGTCGGTTTCACCGCGGAGAGGAAAAACTCGCGGTTTCCCTTGGGTCCGAGGATGGGCGACTCCGCCACCCCTTCCACGGTGAGCCCCTGATCGCGGCAGAAGTTTTCCACGTCGGACACTACCCGCTGTTGGAGCTCCGGCTCCCGCACCACTCCTCCCTTCCCGACCAGACCGCGACCCACCTCGAACTGCGGTTTGATGAGGGCGAGGAGGCGACCGCCCTCTTTGAGAAACTCTACCACCCTGGGGATAACCTTGTTGAGAGAGATGAAAGAAGTGTCGATGGTTGCGAGATCCACCGGCTCGGAGATTTTTTCCCGCCTTAGGTAGCGAACGTTCGTGCGCTCCAGCACGACCACCCGTGGGTCCTGGCGGAGCTTCCAGGCGAGCTGCCCGTAGCCTACGTCTACGGCGTAGACTCGTCGCGCCCCCCGCTGGAGCAGGCAGTCGGTGAAGCCGCCGGTGGAAGCGCCCACGTCCATGGCCACCAACCCGGCAACACTCAGGCGAAAGAAATCCAGGGCGCCAGCAAGCTTGATCCCCCCCCGGCTCACATAGGCCTCGTCCTCCTCGAGCACCTCCACCCTGGCGTCCGGCGCAACGGGCTGGGCCGCCTTCTGCGCCCGTTGGCCGTCCACCCTCACCTTGCCCTCGAGGATGAGGGCAGCGGCGCGCTGGCGGCTGGGGGCCAGTTCCCGCTCCACGAGAACTCTATCAAGACGCGGCCTTATCGAGGTCATTCCTCGCAACCATCGCCCTTGCCGCCTGGATGATTGCCTCGGGATCAATACCGCAGAGAGAGCGCTGAACCGCTGGCGAGGCGTGCTCTACGAACTGATCCGCCACTCCCAACCGGACCACCTTGACGTCGGTGAGCCCTTCGTCGGCGAGAAGCTCGAGCACGGCGCTACCGAACCCGCTCTGGAGCACGTTTTCCTCCACGGTGACGAGGTGCCCGGTATCGCCGGCCACCCGGAGGATGAGATCCCGGTCTAGGGGCTTGACGAAGCGGCAGTTGACCACGGCGGCCTTGATCCCCTGGACCTCCAGGACCATAGCCGCTTCAAGCGCTGGCGCAACCCGATTGCCGATGGCAAGGATGGCCAGGTCACGTCCACGACGCACCAGTTTTCCCTTGCCGAGGGGAAGGAGGTCGGGCTCGGCGTCCATGGGCACACCCAGGCCCGCTCCCCGGGGATAACGGATGGCGACGGGCCCGTCATGGGCGAGGGCGGTCTTGAGCATGCTCTGGAGCTCATTCTCATCCGCGGCCGCCATGAGGACCATGTTGGGCAGGTGGCGCAGGTACGACAGATCAAAGAGCCCCTGGTGGGTGGCGCCATCCTCCCCGACCAGCCCGCCTCGATCCAGGATGAAAACCACGGGCAGGTTCTGGAGGCAGACGTCGTGGAGTACTTGGTCGTAGGCCCGCTGGAGGAAGGTGCTGTAAATGGCCACTACCGGCCTGAACCCTTCAACCGCCAAGCCAGCGGCAAAAGTGACCGCATGCTGCTCGCAGATGCCCACGTCAAAAAAGCGATCCGGGTATCGCGAGGCGAACTGGCTCAGGCCGGTTCCTTCGGGCATGGCGGCAGTTATGGCGATGATCCGCTCATCCTCGCGCGCGAGCTTGACCAACGTCTGGCCGAACACCTGGGTGTAGGAGGGCGGCCCCTCTCCTGTTACCGGCTCGCCGGTCGTCACCTCGAATCGGCCCAGGCCGTGAAACCGCGAGGGGTCACACTCCGCCGGTTCGTAGCCCTTCCCCTTGGTGGTGATCACATGGACCAGCACCGGGCCCTCCACATGGGTGACGTTGGTAAAAGTCTCGATAAGACGATCGAGCCGGTGACCGTTCATGGGGCCGATGTACTCGAACTTGAGCGCCTCGAAGAGCATGCCCGGCGTAAAGAAGCTCATGAGGGAGTCTTCACCCCTTCTCACCAGTTGGAGGATATCCCGGCCGATCCCGGGTACGGAGTTCAGGAAGTTCCTGACCTCCCTCCTCAGCCGGACGGCGAGCTTGCTTGTCTTCTTCCTGCTCAAGAAGGCGGAGAGGGCGCCCACATTGGGGGCGATGGACATCTCGTTGTCATTCAACACCACGACGAGGTCCCGTTCCAGGTATCCGGCCTGATTGAGCCCCTCGAAGGCCATGCCGCCCGTCATGGAGCCGTCGCCGATGACGGCGATGACTTTCCCCTTTTCCTTCTTCATGGACCTGCCCACGGCCAGGCCCAGGGCGGCGGAAACCGAGGTGCTGGCATGGCCGGTGCCGAAGGCGTCGTAGGGGCTTTCGCTCCGGCGGGGGAAGCCGCTGATCCCGCCGTGCTGCCTGAGCGTGAGAAAGCGCTCCCTCCTCCCGGTGATGAGCTTGTGGGTGTAGGACTGGTGGCCCACGTCCCAGATGATCACGTCCCGCGGCGCATCGAAGACGTAGTGAAGCGCCAGGGTGAGCTCGACACACCCGAGGCTCGCCGCCAGGTGGCCGCCGTTCTGCGCCACGGTACAGATGATCTCCCGCCGAACCTCCTCGGCAAGCTGGGTAAGATCCTTGATCGAAAGGGATTTGAGATCGGACGGGCTTCTGATTCCCCCGAGGAGCGATCGCTCTTCCCCATGCGGCCGTGGATTCTGACTGCCGCTCGTTTCTGTCACCCCGATACTCCTTGTGCGTGATCCGTGATTCGTTCTACGCGTTTCGGCATATCTCTTTGGGGGGCAGTGCCCACCCTGTATCTCCTTGCGCCTTACGCCTCCTGCCTGCTGTCCGCTGCCCCCTGATCCCCGACCCCCGCCTATTCCTTCCTGGCCACGATGTACCGTGCCAGGGCCCCGAGGGGCTCGGCCCTCTCGCCGAAGGTCGTCAAGGCCTCCAGGGCCTCCCCGACCAGGGCCTCCGCATCTTCTCTGGCCTGCTCGAGCCCTACGGCTGCGGGATAGGTGGCCTTGCCCCTGGCCGCATCCACGCCCGTGTTCTTCCCGAGCAGCGCCGGGTCGCCCTTGATGTCGAGAAGGTCATCCACGATCTGGAAGGCAAGCCCCACAGCCCGGCCGAACCGGCCGAGACATTCCGCCTGCTCCCTGGACCCGCCCCCGGCGAGGGCGCCGGCCTGGGTCGATGCCGCGATGAGCGCTGCGGTCTTTTTCCCGTGCATGTAGCGTACCACGCTGATATCTGCCGCCTGACCCTGCCAGAGCATGTCCACCACCTGGCCGCCCACCATCCCCCGGTGCCCGGCTGCCGTGCCGATCACGCCGATGAGCTGCAACAACCGCTCGGCCGGAAGTCCCCCCCAGGCGCTGAGAAGGGTGAATGCCTCGGTCAGCAGCCCGTCCCCCGCCAGAATCGCCATGGCCTCCCCGAACACCTTGTGATTGGTGGGGATGCCTCGTCTCAGGTCGTCGTCGTCCATGGCGGGGAGATCGTCGTGAATGAGCGAGTAGGTGTGGATCATCTCCAGGGCGCAGGCGACCGGCATGGCAGCCTGCGGGGGACCGCCGACGGCCTCCGCCGCCGCCAGGCAGAGGATGGGGCGGAGCCTCTTGCCCCCGGCGAAGAGGCTGTAGCGCATGGCGTCCACGACCCGGGCATCAGGCCCCTCCTCGACAGGGAGAGAGGTCCTCAGGGCCTCTTCCACCATGAGGCGGCGAGACTCCAGGTACGACTTGAGATCGAACTCAGTCGGCATCTCCTTCCTCGATGAAGGGAGTGGGTTGGAGAGCGCCGGTCTCGTCGCGACCAAGCATGGCGACCTTCTGCTCGGCTTCGTCCAGCTTCTTGCTGCAGAAACGGGCGAGACCCACTCCCTCCTCGAAGTTCTGGAGCGCCTCTTCCAGGGGAATGTCCGCCTCTTCCATCCTGGCCACGATCTTCTCTAACTTCTTGAGCGCTTCCTCGAAACTCTCTTTTTTCTTGGCCATAGAAATCACCCTAGCTCGTTACGTCTCCCCGCCCGTCACTTTCACCAGAGCAAAGGGATCGACCCTGGCGCCGCCCAGACGCACGCCCCAGTGGAGATGAGGGCCGCTGGCTCTTCCGGTCGCCCCGGCGAGGCCGATCACCGCCCCTCGCTCCACCCGCTCGCCCGCCTTCACCTTCACTTCCGAGAGGTGGAAGTACATGGTGTAGAGACCGAGCCCGTGGTCGATCACCACGGCCCGGCCGGAAAAGAAAAACTCGCCGACCAGAGCAACTTTCCCGCGGTTCGAAGCCAGCACCGGCTCTCCGAGGGCGGCCCTCAGGTCAACCCCTGTGTGCGGGCTTTTCGGCTCGTCGTTGATGAACCGCGCCCGGCCGAAGGGTGCGAGGAGGCTTCCCGGGAGAGGCCGCAGGAACGGCCCGCTCCAGTAACACTCAGGGCTTCGCTTTCCCCACAGGGCGGCGAAGCGCGCCTCTTCCTCCCGTACCCTCTCGAGCGTCTTCGGATCCAGAGTCACCATCCGCTCGGGGAGTTGCAGGTGCTCGACGCCATAGTCCTTCGCCGTGACCTGAATGGTCTCCCGCCAGGTGATGGGGTTCTCTCCCTTGCCTCGCAGGCGAACCTCCAGGGGATAGGTCCCGGGCGGGAGTTGAAGATCGACGCCGATGAGCGCGCCCCGCTTCCCGTCAGCGGCCGGAGAGAAAACGACGGATTCGCCCTGCCACGAGCCCTCCACCGTGGTGCCGGCCGGCACCCCCTGAACGACGAGGCGAGCCACTTCCCCCTGGGCCACAGGCCCCGCCGGGGGAAAGAACTCTGGGTTCCCGGTCGAATTGGCTCCCGCGAGCGCAAGGGGAAGCCCCGCAAGAACGAGGGCGATGAAGACAGGAAGAAGTGTCTGCAACCGAAACTCCTCTCCTCCTACAGGCGAGATCTCCGCCTCGATCACAACCTGCTAGTCGTGCGACTCGGTCACCCGGCAATCCAGGGAGCCCTCATGCAGGCGGACCCGCACCTCATCGTCCCGCCGCACCTGGCGGGCGGAGCGAACCACCCGCCCCTCAGGCCAGGTCGTGGTGATACTGTAGCCTCGCGCCAGAACCGCCAGCGGGCTTAGGGTCTCCAACCGCACCGCAGCCCGTTCCAGGAGCTGTCGCTTGCGCTCGAGAACCCGCCTGCCGCAGACGCTGAGGCTCCCCAGGCACTGCCGAAGCGAGGCACGCAGGCCGGCAAGGCTCCTGGCCGGGCTGAGATACATGAGGTTCTCCCTCAGGCGCAGGAGCGCGTGACGGCGAGCGCCGATCAACCGCTGCAGGGCCCCTTCCAGCCTCTGGCCGCCCTCATCCAAACGCAGACGCGCGTCGGCTAGCCGCACCGCCGGATGCCGCAGCCGGCGCTCCCTGCTCTCCAGGCGCTCCCCTGCTCGGTCCAAGACCTGGTGCATGCGGTTCCCCAGGCGGCCGAGAAGCCCCGCCACGTGCGTCTCCAGCGACTCCTTGTGCTGCGCCACCAGCTCCGCCGCCGCCGACGGCGTCGGCGCGCGTACATCAGCCACGAGATCCGCGAGGGTCACGTCGATCTCGTGGCCAACGGCGGATATCACCGGGATCCGGGAGCCATAGATGGCCCTCACCACCGCCTCCTCATTGAAGGACCAGAGATCCTCCCACGAGCCGCCCCCGCGCCCGACAATAAGGACATCCACCGGGAACTCCTCGTTGAAGGCCTTGATGCCCGCGGCGATCTCCTGAGCTGACCCCTCCCCCTGGACCCGGACCGGATACAAGTAGATCTCCAGGTTGCTATACCGCCTTCTCACTACCTGGATGATGTCGCGAATCGCCGCGCCCGTGGCCGAGGTCACGACTCCCAGCCTCTGGGCCAGAAAGGGAAGCGGCTTCTTGTGTGCCGCATCGAAGAGCCCTTCCGCCGCCAATCGCTGCTTGAGCTGCTCATAGGCGAGCTGGAGAGCCCCGAGCCCGCGCGGCTCCATGGAATCCACGAGGAGCTGGTACTCGCCCCGGGGCTCGTACACACTCACCCTGGCCTGGCAGAGTACGTGGAGCCCATCCTCCGGCCGAAATAGCAGGAGGCGCTGCTGGGTACGAAACATCACCGCGCGGATCTGGGTGTGGGCATCCTTGAGGACAAAGTACAAGTGACCCGAAACCGGCACCCTAAGGTTGGAGATTTCACCTTCCACCCAGACAAAGGGAAAGCGATCCTCCAAGAGCTGGCGAATCCCCCGGGTGAGTTCGCTCACCGAGTACACCCGGCGCTCGGCTGTGCCATCCATGTCCCACGTGGAGACAGAGAAATCCATCGAAGATTCGCTCTCCCGACCAAGATAGAGTGACCATAGGTAACACATTTCCCTAGTCAGATCAATGAAGGCGCTGTCTACGCAAAGCGCGCCTCACTTCCCGAGCACCTTCCAGCAGCGGACGCGATGGGTCCCGTTCGCTTCGTACAGGGGAATTTCCGCCATGCGGCAGCGGGCTTCTACGAGGGGGCAGCGTTGCTGGAACTTGCAGCCGGGGGGAGGATCGATAGGGCTC
>Ga0187776_10001043_pt1 | contig 13610 bp, 13 predicted proteins | sample 0216_BV02_MP12_2_FD_132426 | JGI IMG/M metagenome (GOLD analysis project Ga0187776, IMG submission 132426) | Tropical peat soil microbial communities from peatlands in Department of Meta, Colombia - 0216_BV02_MP12_20_MG | ecosystem: Environmental > Terrestrial > Soil > Wetlands > Peat | place...
CGCGCACGGCTTCGCCCGTGTACTCCACCACGTAGCCGGTGCCGCCGGCGATGCCGATCTTGCCGATCAACGCGAGGATCATGTCCTTGGCGGTGACGCCCCGCGGCCGCTTGCCGCGAAATTCCACTTTCATCGTCTTCGATTTGAATTGGGAGAGGCACTGCGTGGCCAGCACGTGCTCGATCTCGCTGGTGCCGATGCCGAAGGCCAGCGCGCCAAAGGCTCCGTGCGTCGAAGTGTGGCTGTCGCCGCAGACGATGGTCAGGCCCGGCTGCGTGATGCCCAGTTCCGGACCGATGATGTGCACGATCCCCTGGTTTTTGCTGTGCATGTCGAACAGGTTGACGCCAAACTCTTCGCAGTTGCGCGCCAGCGCCTCGAATTGTCCGGCGGCATCGGCATCCAGGACGGGCAGCAGGCGGTTCTTGGTCGAGACGGAATGGTCCATCACTGCAAAAGTCAGCTCCGGGCGGCGCACCTTACGTCCCGCCGACTTCAACCCGGCAAACGCCTGCGGGGAAGTGCCTTCATGGATGAGGTGCCGGTCGATGTATATGAGCGAGGGTTGCCCGGGGGCTTCATGAACCAGGTGGGCGTCCCAGATCTTTTCGTAGAGAGTGCGTGGGGCCATACGGTCTGTAGAGGTCACCTACGGGAAGTATTGTAGCAAGCGCCCTGCGCCGGGCACAATCGCTGGCTGAGCCTCGTTGCATAACATCTCGCGTCTCCGTCATTGACTTCCAGTTTCAAGCGCCCCTAAGATGGACGGAAATGCCGGAATCCCAGCCTCTCACTGGGCAAACGATTTCCCACTACCGCGTCCTGGAAAAACTGGGCGGCGGTGGTATGGGCGTGGTGTACAAAGCGGAAGATACCGAGCTGGGACGCTTTGTCGCCCTCAAATTCCTACCCGACGATGTTGCCAAGGATCCGCTGTCTCTCGAGCGCTTTCGGCGCGAGGCCCGCGCCGCATCGGCGCTGAATCATCCCAATATCTGCACAATCTACGAAATCGGCCTGCACCAGGAGCAGCCGTTCATCGCCATGGAATTCCTGGATGGCGCCACGCTGAAGCACCTGGTCACCGCCAAGCCGATGCCGATGGACCACTTGCTTGAAATCGCCATTGACGTTGCCGAGGGTTTGGACGCCGCCCACAGCGAAGGCATCACGCACCGCGACATCAAGCCTGCGAATATTTTTGTCACCAAGCGGGGCCACGCAAAAATCCTGGACTTCGGCTTGGCCAAACTGGCGCCGGCGGGTTCGCGCAAGGTGGCGGAGACCACGGTCGTCTCCGCCTTGGTTACAGCCAGCGTCGCTCCCGAGGCGCTGACCAGCCCGGGCACCACTCTCGGCACCGTTGCCTACATGTCTCCCGAGCAGGTGCGCGGCAAGGAGCTTGATTCACGCACGGATCTATTCAGCTTCGGCGTGGTGATCTACGAAATGGCCACCGGTGTGCTGCCCTTTCGCGGCGAGACCACCGGACTGCTTACCGACGCGATTCTCCATCGCGCCCCGGTCGCGCCGGTGCGCCTGAATCCCGATTTGCCCCCGGCATTGGAGCACATCATCAACCGCGCGCTCGAGAAGGACCGCAAACTCCGTTTCCAGCATGCAGTCGACATGCGCGCGGAATTGCAGCGTGTCCTGCGCGATTCCAGTTCGATTCTCCACGTAAGCCACGACGCCGAGCCGGAAGAAGCGCCACAACCGCCCCCGACGGCGGCCGCCACTGGTCCGGCTAGCGATCCGGCCTTGAAGACTCCGGCGGCGACGCCCCCATTTTCGACCTCCAAGGTCGATCTTCCCGCGAAGGGAATCGAGCGTGAGGCTGTCGAGCGTATCCAGAAGTACCTGATCAATTTTCTCGGCCCCATGGCGGGCATCATTGTTCAGAAGGCTGCGGCGCAGACGAATGACCCGAAGGAGTTGTTTGACTATCTCGCCTCGATGCTCACTTCAGCGAAACAGCGGGAGGCCTTCTTTGCTCGCAGGGAGGAGCTTCTTCGAGGGGTGGCGCGGACGGGATCAGGCAAGGAAACTGCGAAAGGGTCCGGCGCTTTGTCTGGATCCGCCGCCCGGCGTGACGTTCCGCTTACGCCCGACTCCATCCGGCAGGCACGCGATTTGTTCTCGCGATACGTGGGCCCCATTTCGCAGATTCTGACCGACCGCGCCGTGAAGCAAGCCGATTGCGTGAGGACGTTATATCTGAATCTTGCCGAGCACTTGCAGGACGGCGCGGAGCGCGCCCGATTTCTGCGCGAGGCCGGCTTCCCAGAGTCGTAATCAAACAGCGCTTAGGTTACGCGCAGAGCCCCATCTAGCCCCGCAACATTTTCATCGCTTCCACCAGACTTCGAGCCATGCGGTTGAACGAATGCGATAAGTCCGCGATTTCGTCCTTGCCGAACACGGGGAATTCGGTCATCTCTGAATTTCCCAGGCTCACGCTGGTAGCCACCTCGGACAATTGATTCACCGGGCGGATAACCATGAAAATCAGCAGCGCGTTGATGGCGATCAGCAGGACTCCGAAGACTGCCGCGAGGGAAATCATAAAGGTCTTGAAAACGTCTCGAGCCCGTTGATTGGCCAATTGCATCGGCACCGAAACGATCTGTGCGGTCACGATATCGTTCAATTTCCAGCCAAATCCGTTTGCGGGGCCGTAGCGGTCCACCATCGTTTTGGGAGCATCCTCCGCCGTGTCATGACAGGAGAGACACGCCTGGCTGGACACCGTCATCGGCCGGGCCAAGTAGAGCGTCCGGCCGTTCGGGGTGTCGCGCTCGCCCACGATCTCTTTCTTGTCGTGCGACTTGCGAAATTCCTCGACAATGTCGGCCTCCCAGTCGGTGGCCCGATTGACCGGGTTCGTCGGGTTCAATGTCGCTTCTTTGTAGGAATAATCGGGAAATTTCTTCTGCAACTGGTTGAAGTAGGAATTGGCCGAATAGGCCGGGACGCTCTGAGGCAGGAAGCTGTACTTGATCTGCGTCTCCAGGAGCGGCTTGATTTGCGTGGCCGTGTAGGTCCGCACGGCCATCGCCGCCTCGATCATGATTCGCGCGTTCTCCATGATTTCCGCCTTGGCATTCTGCTGGAGCAGCCGGTTGCACACGTAGCCAGCGGTCGCCAATCCCACCGCAAACACGATGCACATCACCAGGTTGAATTTCAAAAGCAGTTTCATCTTTGAGCCCTCGTTTGCAGGAATTCCCTCACCTCGATTGCCGGCAGCCGGCCCGCGTTTCCCTCACTGCGATTGTGGATGCAGAACCGTCGCCCATTCCGGATATTCGGCCGCGTGAGCTTCCAATTGCTTGCGGAATTCCGGGTCCGCCAGCCGCGACTGGAACCGGTCCACAAAGCCCTTTCTCCAAGCCGAAGGAATCGTCAGCCACGGCTGGATTTCAGCGTACGAAACCGGATGCTGAACCTTCGGTTCCACCGGCTTGCCTTTGAAATGAGACAGGCGCGGCGGCAGAGCATCCCGGAACGGTCGCGGCAAGCCATCCAGAAAGGCAGAGGTGGGCCGGGAGGAACTCACCACGGCTTTTCCACGGTGGCGCGAAAAAAACTGTCCGGCATTCCCGGCGGCCGGCTTGCCTACCATTCCTTCTGAGGCCACCTCAGCGACCGCCGCCGAACCCGATTCAATAAAGACGTCGCTTTCACTTTCATCGGTATGAAGCACGATGGCTCCATTCTTGGTCGTGGCGGCGAGCAGGGGGCTTTCATAGCGGCATGTGCCCGCCTTGGCATCTGACTCGGCCTTCAGCCACCCGGACAACAACACAAACTCCTCGCCTGCGGCGCTGCCGCCAGGGCTGCCTCCCGCGCGGTGCCGGAAGATGTACATGCGGCTCGAGGGGCCGATGGCCGCAATCGCCCCGTCGGTGAACTCCATTTGCGCAAATCCCTTCTCGGAGCTCTCGAGAATGTCGCCCTGCCTCACGCGCGATCCTTCGGCTGCCTGGAGCACGGCTGTCCCCCGGATGATGCGAAGTGAACCTTCCAGGAAGGTCACCGTCCCTGCGTCTTGCGCCACGGCCGGCCCCGCCAACAATGAGAATAGCAATGCGACGCCAAAAAATTTCATCCAGACACCCGTATCGGGGAATTGTGGGAATGGCGATGAGTAACCAGCGCCAAGCGGCGTTATCTTATAGCCACGCACTCAGAAGTCAAGGCGGTTGCCTTCGCCCGGCACTGCAATCTGAGCTATACTTATGTAGCGCTCGCTCTGCAGGCTGCAGGCTTCCTGTGCGCTGGGGGCGGCGCCTGGGGCCCGACACACCGGTTCTAGTCCCGTTCATTTGGAGCGCTCGCGATGTTTCAGCGCAGGTGTGTACATAGCCGCGAATCGGACCCCTGCGTGAACGGCAGCAACTCATGAAAAGCAAGGCTGGCTCGCGGTGATCTTTGCCGCTTGACCCGAGGAGGCTCGATGACCACTACCTTCAAGAAACGCCAAAAAGAAATGAAGCGCCAGGACAAGGCTCGCGCAAAAGCCGAGCGCCGCGCGCAGAAGAAACTCGCCGGCCCCGGGGCAGGCGGGAGCTCCGCCGACAACATCGCCTGGGACGAAAAGGTGGTTCCCATCCGGCTCGAGGGCGACGTGGATGATTTCCAGCCGTAGCTTTGAATGGGGCGGGGCACGAAATGTCGCGGCGGCATCCTTCAGGCTGGCGGCGGACTCCTTTCGCGGCCCAGCGGCTGCTTCTTACGTGCACAACACGAAACCGCCCCGCCGTGGCCGGAGTCAAACGGATGGTATAATTGAGAAGTTTTGGTCGTGGCAGCGCCAGAAGGGAGCAAGGGCATGGGTGTCCAATTCCTTGAGATGATCGGTTGGGTGAAGAAGCGCAAGGTTTTCGCCCTCCTCCTGATCAGCCTCACCCTCGGCATCGGCATTGTCATCGGGACGGTCATTTCCGGCCACGCCCTTGCCACGCACGACCAGACTGCTTCCAACGGCGCGTCGCTCTTGGCAATCCCGGAGCCCATTACCCTCTCGAACGCCTTCACCGGGATCTCGAGGAAAGTCGGTCCGGCAGTAGTGAACATTTCCACCACCCAGGTAATCGACAAGCCCAAGGGCAACAAGAAGCCGCGGCATTTCAACGATCCCTTCCAGGATTTCTTCGACCGTTATTTTGATTCGCCCGATGACGGCCCCAGCGCCGAGCGCAGCCTCGGTTCCGGCGTCATCGTGGACAAGAAAGGCTTCATCCTCACGAACAACCACGTGATCGCCGAGGCTACAAAAATTCAAGTCGCCATGGACGCCGATCCCACCAAATACAGCGCGAAAGTGATCGGCACCGACGACGAAACGGACCTGGCAGTCATCAAGATCGAAGCGAACCGCGATCTGCCCGTCGCGAAACTGGGCAATTCCGACGGCACGCAAGTGGGCGACTGGGTGCTCGCCTTCGGCAGCCCGTTTGGCCTGAACTCGACGGTCACCGCCGGCATCATCAGCGCCAAGGACCGCACCACCGTCAACAACAAGCAGTTCCAGCGCTTCATTCAAACCGACGCGGCCATCAATCCGGGAAATTCCGGGGGCGCGCTGGTGAACATGGCCGGCGAAGTGATCGGCATCAACACCGCGATTTACACCGGCAGCCGCGGTTTTGAAGGCGTGGGTTTCGCGCTGCCGTCGAACACCGCCATCAGCGTCTACAACCAGCTCATCACCGCCGGCAAAGTGACGCGCGGCTCCATCGGCATCACCTTCCAGGAAGAACGCAGCAATAATCCCGTGCTCATGAAGGAACTGGGCGCGCCGTACGGCATCGTCGTCGAAGCCATCGAGCCGGGCAGCCCGGCGGACAAAGCCGGCCTCCAGCCCGGGGACGTAATCACCGACATCAATAGCCGTGCCATTCACACCGGCGCGGATCTCGTCAATCCCATCGCGCAGACTCCCATCGGCCAGTCCGTCGAGTTGCGCTACGTCCGCAACAAGCAGACAAAAGACGTCACGCTGACGGTCGCCGACCGCTCCAAGATTTTCCCGCAGACCGCGCAGAACTCCGAAGAGCGGCCGGACAAGTCGGAGGAGCCCAGCCGCTTAGGGTTGCACGTCGAAGAACTCACCCCCGACCTGACGCAGAAGCTCGGCATGGGCAAGCTCACCGGCGTGGTGGTCAGCGAAGTCGAGCCCGCGAGCTTTGCCGAGGATGTGGAATTCGAGCGCGGCGACGTGATCACCGAAATCAACCACGCGCCGGTCAATTCGCTGGCCGACTACCGCCGCGAGATGGGCCAGCTCAAGCCGGGGCAGGACGTGCTCTTCAAGGTGGCGCGCCGCGGAGCGAACGATCGCGTGCTCACGCTGTTCCTCGCCGGCGCCGTTCCCAGGGAAAAATGACCGTCCGGCGAGGATGGTCATGCCCAGGCGAGCGGACGGAGCCGAGGGATCTCTCGTGAGTCGAGCCCCCTTATCTCATTGGCGCCCCGCCGATTTTCGGCCCCTGGGCACGTCCTCGTTTCCGGCATAATAACCAAATGCGCCGCGCCACCTGGAAGCCTTCACGTTTGCTCTTTCTGCTCGCCGCATCCACCCTTGCCGTGCTTTTGATTTCCTTTCTTACCGCGCCGGAAGCAGTCGCGCGGCCCGGCACTCCGCAGGCGAGCGGCGGCTCGTCATCCTCTTCATCGTCTTCAACTCACGCTAAGAAGAAATCGAAGAAGCGCCGCTCCAGGCGCGAGCCTTCTCAGAAGGCGCCCACGCCCGAGCGCATTTCCGAAATTCAGTCGGCGCTGGCGCGCAATGGCTACTACCAGGGCGAGCCCAACGGAAAGTGGGACGCAAACACCATCGGCGCGATGCAGAAATTCCAGAGCAACAACGGCCTCGAGGCCACCGGAAAAATCAACGCGCTCAGCTTGCAGAAACTCGGCCTCGGCTCGGAAATTGCCGGCGTTTCTGCTCCCAAGCCTCCTGCACCGGCGGCAACGCCAACGCCCGCACCACCACCGGCGTCGCAGCAGCCGTCCCCGCGTCCAGCGCCTCCGGCGACGCCACCCTCGGCGCCGTCACCCAATAACGCCGCCAACGGTACAAAGCCTCCCGCGCCCTGATTGAAGCAAAACTCGCATTGCCTTGGATTCGGAAGAATTTCTCTGCGTCTCCCTGCGCTAAGAAGCCTACAGTTTGGGTTTTGAGGGGTGCGGCGAATGCTCTTCATTTTGCCAGGCTTGCGCCAATGCTCACGCGTGCGAATGCGCGGCGTCGAACATGGCAGAGACTTCGCAAAATCAGATACGGGGATCGGGAACACCGTGGCCAAAAGATTCGCCGCTGCAGCCGTTTTGCTGATCCTGGTCTTCCTCGCCGCATCGCTGCCCGCGCAATCACCGGCACAATCTGCCGCCGCGCTTCCGCTCGAAGACCGCGCGATGGTGGCCTCGCAGATCCACCACATCGTCAGCACGTTTTTCCCCGGGCTGTCGCAAGCGAAATTCGACACGTCTTACGCCGCCTATCTGCGCACGATTCTGCAAACGAGCGACCGCCGCGAATTCGATCTCGCCTCCATGCAATTCGTCGCCGGCCTCCACGACGGCCGCGACCCGGTCCTGCACAAGGCGATTGAGCTCGCCCAGTACCGGTAGCACAGACAATCCTGTCTGTGCGTAGTACAAGCTGCCTCTGCAATGGCGCGCTTCGATACTTCGAGCAGAAGTAGAGGTGGCGTCTGAAAGACCAAGCGCTTGCTGCCTGTCCTGCCCACCTGTACCTTCGTACAGTAGCAATCTGTTTACCGATGTGCTACCGTACCCCATGACTTACGCAAAGCGACCACGAACCGGCCCCGCCCCGCCTGCGACCAGGCAGCGCTCGTCAAGCCCTTCCACTTCCGCGACATCCCCTGATCTGGCTCACCACCGGCTTCAGTGCCGTGTTTGCCGCCACCCCGAGTGCCGCCAGATCGAGGAGGAATTCCTCCGCTGGCGCAGCCCCGAGAAGCTGGTAGCGGACTACGGCATCGCGGACCACTCCTCCCTCTACCCCCACGCTTATGCCAGCGGCCTCTATGTTCGTCAGTTTTGTGGAGGTCTAATCGACAGTTGGGCGATTAGAAATGGCCGTAAATCCTCTCCGCTCAATCACTTGATTTTTTCTAATCGACAGTTTGGGCGGTGGTTGGGTATCAGGTTTTCTGGCGCGAAATCGATGGTGAGAGAAGAGAGAAAAAGAGCCGGCGAGACGCCAGCGCTACCACTGCCAAGGGGAAGGCAACGGTGGCCCTTCGAGCTCCTTCACAGCTCTCGAATCACCCCTGGCCAGGCACGATTTTCCGCCATTCTAATCGGTACACAAACGCAAACCGGATCCCTCCTAACCCACTCAAAACAAACGACGGTGGTACTTTCTAATCGGTACAAAATCGGGGGGTCGGAAGCGGGGAATTTATTCGCTCGTTCCTCGCCTTTCGGCACCCCGGTACACGCTGCGCCGAGGCCTACCATGGGAGCGCGATGCTAGGGCGCGAGCGAGCTAACGGAACGGTTGCAAGAGGCCGGCGCGGGTGGGCGCGGAAGCGGCAGCGGTTAGTGCGCCTCGAAGAGGTTTTCCTGGGCATTCACGGCTTGCCAGCGGCCGTCGCGCAGGACGAACACGTCGGTAAACACGGTTTTCTTGGGCGTGCCGTTCTCTTTCTCGGCGACGACGATGCCGTTGACAATTCCAACCGTGCCGTACACGCGCACGCGCACATTCTCAAAATGCTTGGGGGGCTGCGGCGCATGGTTCATGCGGTGGCGCACGTAGTCAATGTGCTCGCCCTTGGTGGCAAAGCCTACCGGCAGGGCATGGATGAAATCCGGGGCGAGAATCGCTTCCAGCGCCTCGGGATCGTTTTCCGAGTTGAGCCAGCGGTTTTCAAGATCCAGCAGGGCCTGCTCCTGCTTGTCCGCGTGTTCGGGCCAGTGGCCGAAACCGGCTGCGGCGGCCAGGAGGACGGTCAACGCCGCGCCGGCGAGAATGCGAGCCTTCGGCAATTTGAGGCAAATCATGTATCCACCCCTGTGAAAATTTCGAATCGTTGCAACGAAGACAAGGATCTTAATAAGCGAACCCCACCATTATCAAATCAGGCTTTCTCTATGAATGACGCTCGCGGGGGGACTCCGTTAGCGACCGGGCCGGCCGCTGCTGAACCGCAGCGGCTGAAGCCGGGTTACACGCGGCGGCGTTTGCCGCGCTCGTCCCTCGACTTCGCTCGGGATGAAAAAGCGTGCCCTGACGGCTGCCGCGACGCGCGAATGGCAGTGCGCAATTGTTGCTCGTCAGGGCATGGCTTCAGCCGTGCCGTTGAGCGACGCAAGAAGAAGGGGTTTCAACCCCTGAGGTCGCCTCGCCGGCCCGAATTTTGGACAGACCGCCCCTCGGCTGCGCTCGGGACAGTCTCCCGACATGAATTGACGGGGTTGTGGAGAGACTGCTACCCTGAGTCTCCGGAATTTGCTGCAGCATCGAATCCTCGTCCCCCAAATCCATCGGCGAGCACCGCAAAGTCCACGGAGGAGCAAATGGCCACGGCAGTGATGCCCAAAGTATTCAAGAACTACATCAACGGAGAGTGGGTGGAATCGCGCAGCGGGAAGGCTATCGAGAACCGCAACCCCGCGAACACGGGAGAGCTGATCGGAATGTTTCCCTTCTCGACCGAAGAAGACGTAACGCAGGCTGTGGATGCGGCCAAAGAGGCCTACTCCCGGTGGCGACTGACTCCCGCGCCGAAACGCGCCGAGATTCTGTTCCGGGCGGGGCAGTTGCTCCTCGAGCGCAAGGAAGATTTTGCGCGCGACATGACGCGCGAGATGGGCAAAGTGCTGGCGGAGACCCGCGGCGATGTGCAGGAAGCCATCGACATGACCTACTTGATGGCCGGCGAAGGGCGGCGGCTGTATGGGCAGACGACTCCATCGGAGTTGCCAAATAAATTTGCCATGTGCGTGCGCTCGCCCATTGGCGTGACCGGGCTCATTACGCCCTGGAATTTTCCGATGGCCATTCCGTCGTGGAAAATCATGCCGGCGCTGGTGGCGGGAAACACGGTGGTAATCAAGCCGGCCGAGGATACGCCGCTTTCCACCTACAACCTCGCGCACGTGCTGGCCGAGGCGGGATTGCCCCGCGGCGTGCTGAACGTTGTGGCCGGGAAGGGAACCGTGGTCGGCAAGGCCATCCTCGAAAGCAATGATACGAACTTGATCAGCTTCACCGGCTCGACCGAAGTGGGCCGCATCATCAGCGAGGCCTGCTCGCCCACGTTCAAGAAGTGCCACCTGGAAATGGGCGGCAAGAATATTATCGTGGTGATGGACGACGCGAACCTCGAACTCGCCGTGGACGGCGCCATTTGGGGCGGCTTTGGAACCACCGGCCAGCGCTGTACGGCGGCAAGCCGCGTGGCGGTGCAGAAGAAGGTGTATGCGCAGTTCGTCGAAAAATTCATCGAGCGCGCCAAAGCGCTGAAGGTGGGCGACGGGCTCGATCCAGCGACGGATATGGGGCCGTGCATCAACGAGCCGCAACTGAAGACGGTGATGAGCTACGTCGAGATCGGAAAGAACGAAGGCGCGAGCCTGGCGACCGGCGGGCACCGCCTGGAGAGCGGCCCCTACGCGCACGGCTGGTTCCACGAGCCGACGATCTTCATCGATTGCGACCCGAAAATGCGCATCTGCCAGGAGGAAATTTTCGGGCCGGTGGTGAGCGTGATTCCCTTCGAAACCCTGGATGAGGGGCTCGCGATCGCAAACGGCGTGAAGTTTGGATTGTCCGCGGCGATTTACACGCGCAACGTGAACAACGCGTTCCGGGCGCAGCGCGACCTGGAGACGGGCATCGTGTACGTGAACGCGCCGACGATTGGCGCCGAAACACACCTGCCGTTCGGCGGCATCAAGAATACCGGCAACGGACACCGCGAATCGGGGCAGGCGGCGCTCGATTTTTACTCCGAATGGAAAACCATTTACGTGGATTATTCCGACCGGCTGCAAAGGGCGCAAATCGACAATGCCTAGCTTCTCGCCAGACGGCAGGCCGTTGAGAGAAGCGCCTCTCGCGCGGCCTGTACGTTCGTACAGGTTTCTGAACTGCACTGACCTGTACCTTTTTGGCGTTGCTGCAACTTCCTCCCCCGCCTACAGTGGAGGCACGGGGTTTTCCGTGGCTCAGCCAACGCTTTCCATCGAACGAGGGAGGAACAATGTGGACCAAGCAATCGCAAGGTGACGTGCCCGGCTATGCGCCGGCACAGGCGCCGTCGTCGCAACCGATTCCATTCAATTCACCGTCATCCAACCGCATCAGCAGCCCGGCGGCGCGCAATCTGGCCTGCCTCGGGTCGAGCATCGAAGTGAAGGGCAGAATTTCCGGGGAAGAGGATCTGCAAGTCGATGGCAAGGTGGAAGGGCCGATCGCGCTTGCGGGCCAGAGACTGACCGTCGGCCGCACCGGCCAACTGGCCTCGGAAGTGACCGCGCGCGAGGTCATCGTGTACGGCAAGGTGACCGGCAACCTGCGTGCCAGCGACCGGGTGGAGATCAAGAAGGACGGCTCGGTGACGGGCGACATCGTGACGGCGCGGATCAGCATCGAAGACGGCGCGTACTTCAAGGGGCGCATCGAAATTGATAGCACGAAGACTCGCACGTCACGCGAAACCGAGAGCGAAGCAGAACCGGTGGGAGCGGCGGCGAATTAGGCGTTTATTTTCGCTGCCGTCGGCGCAGTAGGGCTGCCGGCAGGAGAAATCACTTCGTGGTGGAGCAGGCGGACTCATCTCCGCCTGCTTTCAGTTTTAAGCGAGCCCGCTGAGGAACTCACGCGGGGCGAAGGCCAGTCGGCCGATGAAGTGGCCTTTGAGGATGCGTACGCGGCAGCCGCGCTCAGGTTCGCGAGCTTCGAGAATTTTTACCGTGGTGCCGCAGGGGACGAGCAGCAGTTTTTCGGCAGCGGTGAGCAGAGAAATTCCTAGGTCGTCGCTGGCCGCCTCGCATTTCTTTTTCTCGTGCAACGTCTCCTCGTCCACGGGCAGCAGCACGTAGTTGCCGCCGGTGCTGTCGGTTACGGTGGCCACCTGGCCGACCCAAGCATGCGCTGGTGCAGCCGGCGTCGAAGCGATGGCGGCGGGCGGCATTGAGTCGACTCGCACAAAGTCGCTTGTGGCGATGAAGCGATAGCCGCGGCGCGGGAGGGTCTCGATGAAGCGCGGCTTGTGGGCCGAGTCGCCCAGCGCGTCTCGCATTTTGCGGATGGCGCTGTTCATGCCGTGCTCGAAGTCCACGAAGGTGTCCGCCGGCCAGAGGCGCGTGCGAATCTCTTCGCGGGACACGAGTTCGCCCGGGCGTTCAAGAAGCAGCGCGAGGATTTGGAAGGGCCGGCCAGTAAGGCGGATTTTGCGTCCCTGCTTGCGCAGTTCGCCTGAGCGCAAGTCCGCTTCATAGACTCCAAAGCGGATTTTGGCAGCAGGTTCCACGCGTAGAGTCACCGGGAGAGGGGGGCGCCGGAAGTGTAGCTTTCGGGGCCCAGCATATCAAGCTCGAATATCTGCGCCAAATTTTGGTAACTCACACTGAATCAGTGTGTTACCAGCTTACCTAGGTCTTACCAACAACTGACCCGCAGTGCATTGAAGCAAATCCGAAACAGGTTAAGAATGCGCACCATGAACGCGCTACTAAATGGGACGCAAAAGAAAAGCGGAAGGCTGAAGAAGACCAGACGGCGCGCAATTGTCCCCGTGTGTTCACGAGCGATGTGGAATCCACTCCGGGAATTGCGCGCCCTGGTCACCGTGGATCTAACAGCGCGTGAGTTTGGCCTGTCGGAGTAGCGACCGCAATGACTGGAAAACTGGAATCTTTCGAGCGAGTCGGGAAAGGACAGGTGGGAGGGCCACATGAGCCCACTGACAATCATTCTCGGCTGTCTGTTATTCGATTTGATTCAGCTGACGGTATGGATTGTAAGGGTGCAAGGAGCGAGTATTCAAATTCGGGGAAAAAATTCGAAAACATAAAGGAGATCGTCATGAAAACAATGAAAGCAGTAAGAATTTCGGTCGTACTTCTGGGACTCGGAGTAGCGGCACTTGTGGCAACCCCTTGCCGCGCGCAATCGGAAGTGAACCCTGACTTCTACGATGTGGCCGTGCAGGCGGACCTTGCAGTGGCGGCGCAGCCAACCACCACCCTGGTGGCGAAGGCAGAGGCACAATTCCAGGGAACCTTCCAGCTGGCTTCGGCCGTGGAATGTTCCGGTAAAACGCTTCCGGCCGGTGAGTACACCGTGTCGCTCCCGCAGGGTGACGCCTTCGGGCGCGTGACCCTGCGCCACAACGGCGAGACCATCCAACTGGAACCACGCGCGATTTCGCGCAATTCTCTCTCCGGCAAGAGTGCCGTGCTACTGACTCGCGAAGGGAACCACCGCACGCTCGAAGCCATCTACGTGCGAGACATGCACACGACCATGTACTTCCGCACAGAAGGCCTGAGGCTCGTGGCGAGCAATTCGGTCCGCGCCCAGCGAGTTCCGATTACCTAAGCTCCCCGATTGCGCCCCGTCA
>Ga0187776_10001044_pt1 | contig 13600 bp, 16 predicted proteins | sample 0216_BV02_MP12_2_FD_132426 | JGI IMG/M metagenome (GOLD analysis project Ga0187776, IMG submission 132426) | Tropical peat soil microbial communities from peatlands in Department of Meta, Colombia - 0216_BV02_MP12_20_MG | ecosystem: Environmental > Terrestrial > Soil > Wetlands > Peat | place...
CTCAGCGCGCAACCGTACGAGAGATGCTTCGATCAGGACGGCTCGACGACCGCACTGCCAAGTAGGCGTTGGCTGCTTTGAAGACCTGATCCACGCTGATCGCGCTCATGCAGACATTGTCAGTGCACGCGCTCTTGCGATGATTGTTGACATTGACGCAAGGCGAGCAGGCAAGGCCGGCGTAAATCGGAATCGCTTTGCCGAGTGGCCGGTAAAGATCTGGCGTTTCCGGTCCAAACAGCACGACGGTAGGCAGTCCGCTGGCGGCCGCAAAATGCGCCGGTCCCGAGTCATTACTGACCATGAAAATCGCAAGCGAATACAAGGCCGGCAACTCCGCCAGGGAAAAAGCGCCCGCGATCGAAACGCAACGATCGCTGCGGGCTTGCGCGGCTAGTTTCTCCGCATCCGCCCTTTCGTGCGGAGCGCCGGTGATCAGCACAAGCACGTCATCATAGGCCAGAATCCGGCGGATCAGCTGGAGGAAGCGACTTGGCATCCAGCGCCGCTGCGGCAGCATTTCGCCGGCGTTGGGATTTATCAACACCGCCCGGAGGCGCGACACATCATGCGCCGGAACCAGCTGATTGACCTTGGCAATTACGGCAGCGCGCGCCCCTGGCGAGACCGATCGGAAGGGAAGCACCAGTTCATCGTCGTCGATGACGGTTTTCGAGTAGGGAATTGTCGGCGCCTCGCTCAAGAGCGCGTTGACCAGGGCAATGAAGTTCTTGGCAATATGGATGTGCGGATTATAAGCGACGCGGTGCGTCAGCATATCGCCGCGATACAGGCCTTCGTTGTTAAAACGATAAAAGCCTACACGGCGGGCGGCCCCCGATAGCCCGCTCAGCAGTCCGGTGAATCGCGAAAACAATTCGAGGTCGACGACGGTGTCGATTGAATTACGCCGCGTCCAGCGCAAAAAAGCTATTGTATCGATGGCGAGACGCCAGAACGAATTTGTGCGAATGGTGAAGAGATTCGAGCGTGCGATCGTGCCCATGATTGCGAGCGAATCGGCATTGCGTGCAAAAATGACAAAGTAGTTTTCCGCACCGGTCCTTTCGCGCGCCTTGCGCATGGCAGGATCGGCGAGAATTGTGCTGCCCATTTCCGACAGCTCGATAAATAGAATGCGATGAATGGGACGCGGCCGCTTCGGTCGAAGCCGCCACCAGAGTTTCAGGGCGATCGTCGCCAGAAAACAGAGCGGCACTCCGGCGATGCGGTCAACCCGCCGCATCGTGTCGATACTGATGCTACTTCCGCTCACAGTGTATTACGCCCCGTCGTGGCTATCGCACCGGTGCCGGGTATAGTACCGACTCAACTCATATTGGGAAACGACCTCATGCGAATTTTGACTGCCGGAATTCGATTGCTGCCTTTTGCCGAAAGGGCCATGATGTCGTTCCGATAATGGGGAAAATCCCGTTCAGGGAAGGGGAACGCCATGCCCGCAAGACATTCACTGCTTTTTCCGCTCGCTGCTGCGGCATTTCTGACTGCAACTGGTTCCAACTCCGTGTCCTCAGCGCCGTTTTTGATTGTCGGCAATGACGAAAAGCTCCTGTGGGACGACAAGGGCGCACCCGTCATTCATCCGGCCGGCAAGGATTCCGTCATCATCCTCGATCTTGCGAAGCCGGAAAATCCGAAGATTATCGCCGATCTGCCGCTGAAAAACTCAGTTGTCGGGCCTCCGGTCAACCTCGCCATTGATCCCACGAACTCAATTGCACTGGTGGCAGATTCGATCGACGTGGCCAAAGATGGTGACAAACTCAAAATGAATCCGGACAACAAGGTCTACGTCATTGACCTCAAGGCGAACCCGCCCAAACTTGCCAACACAGTTAGCGTCGGTAAGCAGCCGTCCGGCCTGAGCATCAATTCGGCAGGCAACCTTGCGCTTGTCGCCAACCGCATCGACAAGACTGTCAGTGTGCTCTCGATCAAGGGCACCGACGTGAAAGTAGTCGATACGGTTGACTTGGGCGGCATTGTCTCGCACGCCGCATTCACCCCCGACGGAAAGCGTGCGCTGGTCACCAAATTCAACGACCACAAGGTTTCCCTGCTCGACATCAACGGCGAAAAGGCGACCTACAACAAGCTCGATTTGCCGACCGGTCAATGGCCATACAATGTTGCGGTGACGCCGAACGGCAAACTCGCGCTGACCGCCGACAACGGTGCTTCGGGCTCGTCCGACGGCAGTGTCGACACCGTCAGTGTGGTCGATCTCGAGCTCAATCCGCCACGCATCACAGATCGCGTTGTCGTCGGTGACGGTCCCGAAGGCCTGGCGATTTCCCCAAAGGGCGATGTCGGGGTGGCGGTTATTCTGGCCGGCTCCAACAACAAAAGCGCCTATTTCCACAAGCGCAATGGCACCCTTTCAGTGCTGCGCATCTCCGGCAAGAAAGTTACCAAGGTCGGCGACGTCGAAGTCGGCGGCTTGCCCGAAGGCGTGGCGTTCACGCCGGACGGTAAATACCTCTACGTCGGCAATTATCTCGATCAGGACATCTCGATCCTGCGGGTGATTGGAACGCAAATCACCCCGGTCAAGCGCTTCAAGCTGTCCGGCCATCCGGCCTCGGTCCGCATGAGTACGCGCTGAGCTCTACAATAATGTGTTGAGAAAGACCGCCGCAGGGCGGTCTTTCTTTTGGTGCCTGTCCGAAGCGGCCTGTTGTATAAAGAAGCGAGAAATAGGGGTTGGACCCGTGGCACGCGATCAGAGACAGCAGGCCAGCCGTGATCAGGCAACCGTGGCCTTTATCGAAATTGCGATCCGGCTCGGCGCTCTCGCGCTCCTTCTTTATTGGTCCCTGATCCTTGTTCGCCCCTTTATTTCGATCGTTATCTGGAGCGTGGTGCTGACTGTTGCGCTCTACCCCGTCTTCGAGTGGATGACGCGGTGGCTTGGCGGGCACCGGCACCTGGCCGCCGTGCTGATCACGGTTTTGAGCTTGCTGGTGGTCATTGGACCGGCGACATGGCTCGCATTGGGTCTGGTCGACAGCTTGCGAGTCATTTCGGAGCGACTGGATTTTTCGACGTTGACGATCCCTCCGCCGTCGCTGACCGTGAAAAGCTGGCCAGTGATTGGCGAGCCGATCTATCAGTTCTGGGATCTTGCCTCGACCAATTCCAAGGCCGCGCTCGTCAAAATCATTCCACAGCTTAAACCGCTGGGCAGCAGCCTGCTTCGCATCGGCGCGGATACCGGCCTCGGCATCATCAAGTTTCTTGCTTCAATCATCGTCGCTGGTTTCCTTTTCTTGCAGGCACCGGTGCTCGTCGAAGCCGTCAAAAAGTTTTCACGCCGGCTCAGCTCGGCCCGCGGCGAGGAGTTCGTCAGTCAGGCCGGAGCAACCATCCGCGCGGTTTCGCGCGGCGTCATCGGCATTTCGGTTCTGCAGGCATTGCTCGCGGGCATCGGGCTCATGGTTGCCGGCGTTCCTCAGGCGAGCTTGATTACGTTCGGCGTTCTGGTGCTTGGCATTATCCAGATTGGACCGTCGATCATCATCGTCCCGGTCATCATCTGGGTCTGGATGACGATGGAAACGACGTCCGCGCTGTTGTTCACGGTCTACATGGTGCCGGTCAATCTACTCGATAATCTCCTGAGGCCCGTCGTGATGGGTCGCGGGCTGAAAACGCCAATGCTGGTCATTTTGATTGGTGTCATCGGCGGTACGCTGGCCTACGGCATTACTGGACTGTTCCTGGGACCGATTGTGCTGGCGGTCATCTGGGAGCTATTTGTTGCCTGGATCGGCGAGCACGAAGCTCCGCTGCTCAGCGAGCCTGAGTTGCGGAAAGTTGGGGCGCCGCGCGGCCAAGCTCTCGAGGAAGAAGATCGGACAGGACGGTTGCGTCCGCCGCGGTCCGAATCGTAATCGGCTCGCTACGTCCGCGGACCGAAACTTCAGTTCGCGCCAATGCGTCGCCCTCGATGCCTGCGGTGCCACAGACTTCATCGGAAATAATGATCTGGCAATTCAGTGTCTTGGTCATGTCCTGAAGACGCGCTGCGATATTCACCGGATCGCCCAGCGCGGTGAAAACGGTGCGAGTGCGTGATCCGATATCGCCGATGATGACCTCGCCACCGTGAATACCGATGCCGAATTCGATCGGTTTGCCGAGATCGTGGGCCAGCTGCCGGTTCATCTGTTCGATATTTGTGGCAATGAGTGCCGCGGCGCGGATCGCCTGTCGGCACGCGGACCTGGGATCAACGTCAACGCCGAACAAAGCCAGCATGCCGTCGCCGAGAAACTGATTGGGCTGGCCGCCGGCATCGGTGACCGCCTGCGACGCGGCTGCAAGAAACCGATTAATCAGGAAGACAACGTCGAACGGCAGACGGCCTTCCGCCAGCCTGGTCGAGCCCCGCATGTCGACGAATAGACTGACGATATAGCGCTCGCGGCCTGGATTGAGATGTTGTCGGTTGCGCACGAAATCCGCGCCAACATTCGGCGGCAGAAGGGGCACGATTGAGATGTCGGCTTGCGGCCGCAGCTGACACGCAAGGCGAATAGCAGGGTCCCGGCCGGCGCCGACGCGCGTAAGCACGAATTTTTCGCGCGGGGAGGGCTCGGGCAGTGCAGTGAGATCACTGACGACTCGGATGCGGCAGGTCGAACAGCGGGCGCGTCCGCCACAGACGCTGGCATGCGGTACATTAAACCGCAAACTTGCTTCGAGAATGCTCAGCCCTTTTGGTACGCGGATTTCCCTGTCAGGATATGACACGGTCACCATGCCACGACTGCGCTCGCGCAATGTGCGTGCGCCGCGTGCCACAAATACAAATCCAATTGCCGCCGCATAGCCGATTGGAAAATAAAAAAGTGTGACCGCATCAACTACAGCGCGTTGTGGAGGGGGCAAAGGCTTGAGGTATTGCGCGCGCCACTGCGGGTTTCCGGCAAGGCGGATAACGTCTTGCGCGCCGTGGTGTGCTCCGATCATTGCAAGCGGCGGCAACAACACCGCGACGGCCAGCAGGATTGGCGACGCCCATTTGAAAAAGGGCTTCATCCGCAGCCAGAAATAAAGCCCGATGCACCCATGCGTCCATGCGACAGTCAAAAGCGTGAACTGCACGACAATCATGTGCGGTCGGCTGACCCAATATGCGTACAGCGGCAATGCATAGCTTTCGGGCACGCGGTCGAACATGGTCGTCGCAATCCGTTGAGCTCCCAAATGACTGGCGAGCAACAGCGGAATGCTCAGCCCAAGGACAAGCTGTGTGATCTCGGCAGCGGCGAAGCGAAAATGCCGTCGCTGATAGAGCGCCCACAGCCCTAGTGCGAAGTGCGTCGTGGCCGCGGCGTAAAGCGTGTAGTTCACGATGGGAAACCGCCACCACAGCAGATGATATCTGAGCCACCAATCCATCGCCGCGAATGAAATATTTCCCAGCGCATGATTGAAAAAATGCGAGAAGATGTAGGCAAACATGACAAGGCCGCAGGCGAGGCGCACCTGGCGGACGCCGATGCCACGCCATGCGGGCAATCTGGTCGTGCCGCTCGTGTTTGCGCCCGCGGTGGCGCGCATAGTTAGCCCCTAGCAGCGGCGATGCGCCGGCGTTGAAACGGACGGCGCGGTTGTGGCAAGTCAGGCAAATATACCGAATTTCACGCCGAATTATTCCCATGAACACCGGAAAAGAGCCGCCGCGTATCGCTGGACCGGTCAGGCAGCCGCGGCGACCGCGGCAACTGCCGCCGCCCGGCGCCTGGGATGCGCATGCGCACATCTTTGGGCCGGCCGACAAGTTTCCTTATGCGCCGGGGCGCGGCTATACGCCGCCCGACGCCCCGGTCGAGCGCTATGTAGCGCTGCTTGACCATCTCGGTTTTGCCCGCGGCGTGCTGGTGCAGGGCAATGCGCACGGCTTTGACAATCGGGTTCTGCTCGACGCGCTGACACGCTACCCGCAACGGCTGCGCGGTGTCGCCATCATCGACACGCGCATCGGGCCTGCGGTCCTGAGGGACTGGCACAAGCTCGGCATGCGTGGACTCCGCTTCCATCTGTTCTCGGAGGCCGGGAAACCCGGCTATGTGCGTGGCGTCGGACTAGACGTATTCGAGGTGTTTCGCCCGGTAATGCGTGAGCTTGGCTGGGTCATGCAGGTATTTTGCGATTGGCGGCTGATGACAGAAATTGGCCTGACTCTGTGTGACATCGCACGCGAGATGCCGGTCATCGTTGATCACATGCTGCATATTCCGGCGGTGCGCGGCGTGAACGACGCGAATTTCCAGGCGCTGCTCAAACTTGTCGGCGATGGATACTTGCACGTTAAGGTCTCGGCGCCCTATCGGCTGTCCGATCAATATCCCGACTATCCCGACGCGAGGCCCTTTCACGACGCGCTTGTCCACGCCAACCCGGAACGGTTGATGTGGGGCACCGATTGGCCGCATCCATCGATCCCGGCCGACATCATGCCGGACGACGGCCGTTTGCTGGATCTGTTTTTTGATTGGACGCCGGACGAAGCGACGCGCCGGCGTATCCTTGTGGAGACTCCGGCGCGATTGTTCGGGACCTAGGCCGCCTTCGACCACAATTGTTTCGAGGCCCGCCGAGCACCCTCGGCCAGCGATTGTAGCTTCAGCCAGACAATTTTACTGTCAACCTGGACACGGCCGGCAAACGTGCCAAAGCCGCAGTCAACGCCGGCAATGATGTTCTCGCGGCCGACCACGGACGCAAAATTCAGGATGCGATCGGCGACAACTTCCGGGTGCTCGACAATATTGGATGTGGAGTCGATGACGCCCGGAATGATCTTCTTTCCATCCGGCAAGCGGATGTCCCGCCAGATCTTCCATTCGTGCGCGTGCCGCGCATTAGCCGCGGGAAACGAAACCGCATTCGGACGGGCCGACAAAACGATATCGATAATGTCGATCAACTCCACATCGGTGTGATTCGGCGCCATAGTGGAGCCCCAGCAGACATGCATGCGCATGCGGTCCGGTGGAAGGTCGCGCACCGCGTGATTGAGCGCGGCGACGTTGCTGGCGATGATCTTGCGATAGTCGGCGAGCGGCAGGTCGAGATAGACCATGTGCCGCAACATCGCGAGATCCGGACAATCAAGCTGAAGGATGAAGCCGGCTTCGACAATCGTCCGATATTCGCGACGCATGACATCAGCGAGCGCGAAAATATAGGCTTCGTCAGTCGGATAGTAATTATTCTTGAGATAACGCGCGATCTGGCCCGGCGAAGGCGAGGTCATGAAAGTATCCACCGCCTTCGCGTTTTGCATCGACTGCTTGGCAAGCGCGATATCGGCCTGCGCCGCCGGCCAATCCTTCCAGTCAACGGGGCCGGAGCAGGCCGGGCGGTACTGGAACGGCGAAGCGAAATGCTTCAGCATCGCGGCAAGCTCGGGAAATTCGTCGTCGCCGGTTCCGAGTGGAGGGGAGCTCGGCCCTTCGTAGCCCGTCAGGCGGCGCATTACGTGCACTGTGTAGTCGGCACGGCCCTGTTCGCCGTCATTGATAATGTCGAGGCCGCATTCGATCTGTTTCTTTACGGCTTGCGCGACCGCTTCGCTCACCGCCTTGCACAATTCATCGCGGCGCCCGCCAGGCGTTTGCTCTTCGGCAAGAAGCAGCTCCACCACCCGGGCTGTCCGTGGCAGGCTGCCGGTGTGGGTGGTGAGAATACGTTTCATTTTCTAGAAGCCGCGCATGACTTCGACCACGTGCTCGACATTCGGCGGCGATGCGAAACAGTGGCCGACCAGCTTTCGCCATTCGTGGAAGTCGGGAGATTCGCGGAAATCCTTGGTGTGGTTCTCCAGAGTCTCCCATTGGACGAAAAGCCGGTAGCGTTGCGGAATTTCACGCGAGCGCTGCAAGGTCATGGACTTGCAGCCTTTGGCACGCTTGAAGATCGGTCCCGCCTTTTTTACCCCGGCTTCGAATTCGGCTTCCATTCCGGGTTTCACGTCGATCTGTGCGATTTCGAGGATCATTGGTTGCAGCCTTCAATGGCGAGGTCATCAAGGTGCAGCATTATGGTCTGCACTTGCCGCACTGAAAAGGACAGGCGGCGAAATTACGCCCGCCTGCAAGCGAAGGGGCTCGAGTTGGCCGGAGGCTAAACCCGCGCGTATTTTCCGCGGCCGAAAAAACGGTCCTTCTGATCGTCGGAGGCCTTGTCGCGGATTGATTTGAGCGTGCCTACCTGAGCGAGCGCGCGCTTGACGGCATCGCGGGCCATGATCTTGTCGGCCCATTTCTTGACCACCGGATATTTGGCGGGGTCGACCGCGAGCAACTCAAAATTGCGCAGCCAGGGCCATGCCGCAATGTCGGCGATCGTGTAGTCATTGCCGGCAACGTAGGGTCGCGCTGACAGACGTTCCTCGTAAAGATCGAACAACTTGAGCACCTGCGTACGATAGCGGCTGACGGCGTAACCATTGCCAGGGCCGGCAAATTTGCTGAAATGCACGTGCTGGCCACCCATTGGCCCGACATTGGCAACCTGAACAAAGACCCATTGCAGCGTGTCGTAGCGGGCGACCGGTTCGTGCGGGATGAACTTGCCGGTCTTTTCGGCGAGATAGATCAGGATCGCGCCCGACTCGATCACGGTATATGGCGTGCCGCCAGGCCCGTCGCTGTCGACAATCGCCGGCACCTTGAGTAGCGGATTGATCTTGACGAATTCCGGCGTGAACTGTTGGCCGGCCCACACGTCCACCGGCTTGATATTGTAGGGAAGCCCGCACTCCTCGAGCATGATGAAGATCTTCTGCACGTTCGGGCTGGTCAGCGCGTAAAAGTCGATCATGGAAATTGTCTCACTTTGAAGGGCAACAGATTGCGGCCGTCCTCTATAGACGAGCGAACACAGGTTTGTCTCGTGGCGATCTAGCGGTCTGGCTCGGCCACGCGCCTGCTGTCGGCAAGAGCCGCCGCATTGCGCACGCACGACGGGCACAGGCAATCCTCGAGCCAGGCCCTGGTCATTGGCAGCTGGTAGGGCTCGGCTGCGCACCAGCAATCGGCCGACAGCCCGCATTCGAACACTGCGTTGCAGCGGACGCAGGCAAGTCTGCGAGAGGAGGTCTGGGCAGTCATGACCGCGAGCCTAAGTCAGGATTGTCATAAGAAATAGGCGAATCGGTCGTATGGCAAATACATGACATTCCGTTGTGCCATCGACATCATTGGTGTTACCGGCGCCGTTCTCACCACCCTGTGCTGGCTGCCGCAGGCACTTAAGGTGATCCGCGAAAAAGAGACTCGCGCGCTTTCGTTGCCGGCAACCGCGGCCTTCACGGGCGGTTTGGTGCTCTGGCTGATCTACGGGCTTGCAATCGATGACTGGCCGCTGATCGGCTCAAATGCCGTGACGCTTACCCTGATGGTGCCGATTCTGACGCTGAAGCTGCGTTACGGGTAAGGTATCTGCGACATCAACGCGCACTTCAGGTCAAAAGCGGACATTCCTTTTCGTCCCTCGTAAACTGCTATAATTTACGTAGGTGGGGGCGGTCATCATGCAGTTCGGTCGAGCTCAGTTGCTCAAAGGATTCGTCGCGGTTTGTGGCGTTATCGGCATTGTCTCGCTTGCGCTGATGTATTTCATTCCAGCGCCGCCGTCGAAGGTTGTTATGGCGACGGCTTTCAAGGGTGCTTCATTTGAATATTACGGCCGTCAATATCGGGAAATATTCGCGCGTTCCCATATCGACCTGCAGCTGCGCGAGACCGCTGGGGCGGTCGAAAACATCAAGCTTCTGCAAGATCCGAATTCCGGCGTTCAGATCGCCTTTACGACAGGAGGTATCTCTGATGCGAAACACGCACCGGGTGTGCTGTCGTTAGGAACCGTCTACAACCAACCATTCTGGATCTTTTATACAGCGAACGAGTCGATTGACCGGCTGTCGCAGCTCAAGGGCAAACGTATCGCCGTCGGGCCGGTCGGCAGCGCGACCAGATACACAGCCGAGCAAATTCTTGGAAAGGGCGGCGTGACTTCTGAAACTGCCACGCTCCTGCCTTTCGCGGGAACAGCTGCGGACAAGGCCCTGACTGACGGCAAGGTAGATGCCGTGTGGATTATTGGCGTGCCCGAGGCGACCGCCGTTCAGTCCTTCCTGCGAAATCCCAAAGTTCGACTCATGAATTTTCCCATGGTGGAGGCTTTCGCCCGTGTTTTCCCCGGCGTTATACGGATGGAATTGCCGCAAGGCGTGATCGATATTGACCGGGTCATTCCAGCAAGTGATGTGACACTTATCGGAACGACCTCCAAGGTTTTGATTCGCGGCGATCTCCATCCGGAAATCGTCCAGCTCCTGTTGCTGACCATGAAAGAGGTTCATGAAGGGGCGGATATTTTTGCCCGCAGCAGAGAGTTCCCCAACGGCACCGATACCGAGTATCCGGTCGCCCAGACTGCGATCGATTTTTACAAAGACGGACCGTCGTTCATGCAGAGGCACTTGCCTTTGTGGCTTTCCGTCCATGTACAAAGAGCAATTGCCGTATTGGTGACCGGGATTGCGATTAGTTTTCCTTTATTTCGCTTCTTGCCCCAACTTTATAATTGGGTCACGCGCCGCCGTCTGTTTTATTGGTACGGCCAACTAAAAGCCTTGGAGGCTTCCTTCGAAGCCAATCCGAACGACAAACATTTGTTGGAAAAGCAGCTCGAGATCGAGCGTATCGAGGACGCCGTCAGCCATATCCGTTTTCCGCTCACCTTCTCGGACCAGCTGTATAATCTGCGCAGCCATATCGACATCGTCCGCCGCAAGATCGCGGCCCGCGCGCAGGCGATGGGGCGAGTGCCGGCCGAGTAGCCGTAAGTTGCGCTATTGCGCGTCTCCGCCGCCGATGTAGCCGCCGATCTTCCAGCCACTGGCATCGTTGACGTAGCAGATCTGATCGTTGCCGATTGGCGCAATCGACCGACAGGAAATTACTCTGGCGAAAGCAAAGGTCAGGCGAATTGTGCCCATCGTATAGCTCCCGGTGCTACCGTTGGGCCGCGCGCAGGCGTGCCCGTGACCGCGAGGAAATCTAGCACAGGTTGCCTGCCCGTGACCGGAAAGCCGAAAGCTGTTGGTTGACAAAAAAAATTTGCGGTCCCGGAGAGCAGGGTCAGCCGACGGGACCGCAAGATGGGGCTACGCAATACGCAACGAAGACGGAACCAGCGAGTTGATAATAGAAAGTCATGACGTGCCAGTGACATAGCCGGACCGTTGTTGGCTTTTTCGGCCGCCGGAAACGGTAATCCCCACCGCCGTAAGCTGCATTTGCCTGCAGGCAAAGGAGAATTCATGTTCGCGCTATCGCCTTACGTCCGGCCTATCCTGCTGTTGCTCGGGTCCAATGTATTTATGACGGCGGCCTGGTATTGGCACCTGCGCTTCAAGGACGTGTCGCTTGTTTACGTAATTCTTATCAGTTGGAGCCTCGCATTTATCGAGTATTGCCTGGCCGTCCCGGCCAATCGCTACGGCAATGCCGTTTACAATCCCGCACAATTGAAAACCATCCAGGAGGTGATCACCTTCGTTGTGTTTGCGGGATTCTCCCAGGTGTATTTGCGCGAGCCGATTACGGTCAGCCAAGGCTTTGGCTTCGCGTTGATCGCGGCTGGAGCATTTTTGGTGTTTCACAAGTGGTGAGTTATTTGGCCGGGACGACGCGCAGGATCCGTCCGGATGAATTATCGGTGAGCAAATAAAGTGCGCCGTCGGGGCCCTGCCGCACATCGCGGATGCGTTCCTGCAAGTCTTGTAGCAGCCGTTCTTCTTTCACGACCTTGTCACCATTGAGCTCGAGGCGCACGAGCATGCGAAATTTCAACGCACCGTTGAACAGGCTGCCTTTCCAGCCGGGAAACAGGTCGCCGGTATAAAACGTCATTCCGGACGGCGCGATCGACGGTGTCCAGTGCCACAGCGGGTTGTCGACGCCATCCATCGTTGCCTTGCCGGTGCCGACAGGCGTGCCGCTGTAGTTCACACCATAGGACACCAACGGCCAACCGAAGTTGTGGCCTGGCATGATGAGATTGATCTCGTCGCCGCCCATAGGGCCGTGCTCCTGCTCCCACAGTTTGCCGTCCGTCGGATTGAACGCGAGGCCTTGCGGATTGCGATGGCCGTATGACCAGATTTCTGGCCGGGCATTGGGCTTGTTGGCAAATGGATTGCCGGGCACCGGAGCACCGTCTGGTGTGATGTGAACGATTTTGCCGAGATCGTTGTCGAAGGTCTGCGCCTTGTCACGATCCGTGAAGTGCTCGCCATTCGTAATGAACAGATTGCCATCCTTGTCCTGCACGATTCGGCTACCGAAATGATTTCCGTGCGACGGAGGTCCGAACTGGCGGTAGATGACTTCGAGATTGGCAAGGCGGGGCACCTCGCCGGCATCCAGGCGCGCACGGGCAACGCTCGTACGTCCACCGCCCTCGAAGGGTTCGGCATAGGAAAAATAGATGTTGCGGTTTTGCGCGTAGTTGCGATCAAGGATCACGTCCAGCAACCCGGCTTGAGCGACGGCGAATACTTTTGGGACGTTGCCGAGCGGCGGCGACAGTTGGCCATTGCGCGCGACAATCCGCATGCGTCCTGGACGCTCCGTCACCAGCATGCGGCCATCGGGAAGAAATGCAAGCGACCAAGGGTGCATGAGGCCGCCTGCGACAGTCTCGACCTTGAGATTGCCGGCGGAGCTCGGAAAAACGGATTCGGCTGCCTGCGCCACCGCGGTCACGGCCAGGGCGGCGGTCAGGGCCAGAGTTAATCGCATGCGGCTCTCCATTGATGTGCGCGTCGAATGTGCGACATCACCGGGAATTCCGATAGGCGCTGTCTAACTGTGGGTCTTTTTATGCCTGTCGTGCGGCATCGACAGAATGGTCAGCCCGCCCATGCCGATGAACAGCAGGCCAAGCACAAGGGCTATGGCAAACAAGCCGCCTTCGTTGTCGATCACATTGCTCGCGACATCGGCGTGCGCGATGCCGATGGAAACCACGGTCGCCGCAACAATCGTGGAAATTGCCAAGGTCACGCTTGCTATCAATTCGGCAAGCGCCGCCTTTTGGTGCTCACTGCCGAGTTTACGGTGGGCGGGAGGCATAAAGCCGGCCAATCGAATGGACTTGCGCATGACAGACCTGTAAATGGCCGTTTCGGCAATGGTGCCCGGATAACGCCGGAACTCGGCAACGGTTCGGCCTGATTGGGGCGGTGCCGTTGACGAAGCGCGGCGTTTTCGTGGCGTCGGATAAAAGGCGCGGGATTTCAGCGCTATTGCGCGGCAACCAGCTCAGGCTGCCAGTCCATGGCGATGTACCCGGGCTCTTCGCCGACGCGGTCAAGCCAGGCACGGATTGCCGGAAAACGGCTCAAGTCGAAATCGCACTGGTCGGCGACGTGGGTGTACGCGTAAAGCGCGATATCGGCGATCGTGAAATGATCCGCGACGAAGTAACGGTGCGTTGCAAGATGGGTCTCCATTACGCCGAGCGCACGGTACCCGTTTTCCATCCAGTCCTC
>Ga0187776_10001046_pt1 | contig 13598 bp, 13 predicted proteins | sample 0216_BV02_MP12_2_FD_132426 | JGI IMG/M metagenome (GOLD analysis project Ga0187776, IMG submission 132426) | Tropical peat soil microbial communities from peatlands in Department of Meta, Colombia - 0216_BV02_MP12_20_MG | ecosystem: Environmental > Terrestrial > Soil > Wetlands > Peat | place...
CTCCTCACCGCCGTCCGCGAGGAGTTCAAGGAAAACGAGGACCTGCCCAACACCACCAACCCCGACGACTGGGCCAAGATCGCCGGCAAGAAGGGCGAGCGCATCGTCTACGTGAAGCCGCTCGGCGGGGAGCCGACGGCTCAGAAGCGCAGCGTCGCGACGGTCGTCACCACGGGCCAGTATCTGTAGAGTGGCGAGTGAAGGATCGCCCCGAACAACGCGGGTCCGGCTGCGGGCGCCCTACGCCTGAGCGCTCGAGCGCAGGGCGCCGGCATCCGACGACGGCACGCCGACAACCGCGTAGCCCCGCGTGGTTAGCTGGCGCTGGACGTCGAGCTGCTCCCGCCGATCGGCGCCGCGCGGCGCGTGTCCGATCAGGCGCCGGCCGGGCGGGCACGACCGGCGTCGCTCCCCGCGCCGCCGGTCGAGCACGACCTGCACGGTGTCGTCGCCGCGAAAGGTCCGACGCAGCGACTCATAGAACGCCGGCCGCTTGCTCCCCACGATGAACAGGAGCCGCCGGATCACCTCGGCCATGCCTATTGCAGGCTCGACCTGACCGACGGAAACCACCGCGTCAGCGGCGAGTCCTCGCACAGGATCGTCTCGTCGCGCTGGGCGCCGGTCGAGATGAGGCAGAAGCGCGTGCCGATCAGCTCCTCGAGCCGCTCGAGGTAGCGCCGCGCCTTGGGCGGCAGGTCGGCCTCGTTCTTGGCCCCGGCCGTCGGCGCGAGCCAGCCTTCGATCTCCTCGTAGATGGGCTCGGCCGCCGCCACCACCGTCTCGTCCTCGGGAAAGTCGGTCAAGGTCTCGCCGCGGTGCCGGTAGGCCACGCAGACCTTGACCGTCTCGCACTGGTCCAGGACGTCGAGCTTGGTCAGCGCCACGGTGTCGAGCCCGTTGATGCGCGTCGCGTAGCGGCCGACCACCGCGTCGAACCAGCCGCAGCGCCGCGGCCGGCCGGTGGTGGCGCCGTACTCGTGGCCACGCGCCCGGATCGTCTCGGCGATCGAGCCCGTCATCTCCGTGGGGAACGGCCCGGCGCCCACGCGCGTCGTGTACGCCTTGCTCACCCCGACGACGCCGTGGATCTTCGTCGGGGGCACCCCGGTGCCAGTCGCCGCGCCGCCGGCGGTCGTCGACGACGACGTGATGTAGGGATAGGTCCCGTGGTCGATGTCGAGCATCGTCGCCTGGGCGCCCTCGAACATCACGCTGTAGCCGGCGTCCATCCAGCGCGAGAGCAGGAGCGCCGTGTCGGTGATGTAAGGTGCGAGCCAGCCCGCGTAGCGCAGGTACTTGTCCAGGATCTCCTCGACCGAGAAGGTCTCGGCGTCGTAGATCTCGCGCAGGAGCCGGTTCTTCATGGTCACGTTCAGCTCGAGCTTCTCGCGGAAGAGCCGCTCGTTCAGGAGATCGGCCATGCGGATCCCGACCCGCGCGGCCTTGTCGACGTACGCGGGCCCGACCCCGCGGCCGGTCGTGCCGATGCGGCGCTTGCCCAGCTTGGCCTCGGAGGCCAGATCGAGCGCCGGGTGGTACGGCATGATCAGGTGCGCGTTCTTGGAGATGAACAGGTTGCCGTCGAGCTGCACGCCGCGGCGCACCAGCGCCTCCATCTCCTCGATCAGCGAGCCCGGATCGATGACGACGCCACAGCCGACGACGCAGCGGCAGCCCGGGTGCAGGATGCCCGACGGGATCGAGTGCAGGACGTACTTCTCGCGCCCGACGACCACCGTGTGGCCCGCATTGTTGCCGCCCGCGAAGCGCGCCACGACGTTCACGTGGGGCGCCAGCATGTCGACGACCTTGCCCTTGCCCTCGTCCCCCCACTGCGTTCCGACGACCACGATGTTAGGCATGGCTTCCACCCCCGAATACGCGCTCTGGATGCTCGAGGATCTCGGCGACCGCCAGCACGCGCTCCGATCCGTCCGCGAGATTCATCGCCACCACCTGCCCCGCGCCCGCGCGCGGATGACCGATCACGAGGACCTGTCCGACCCGCTGCGCCCGCGCATACGCCACCGACTCCTCGAGCCCGCGGCTGATGATGTCGCGCGCCACGGAGGCGCCGAGATCGCGCAGCCGGCGCGCCAGCGACAGCGCCGCGTTCTTCTCGCGGGTGAAGTCGATGATGAAGAAGTCCGGGCCCGGCAGCGCGACCGGCACGCCCTGCGTCTCCATGACCGAGAGCGCCCGGCCCACGTCGAACGCGAAGCCGACCGCCGCGCAATCGTAACCGAAGCGCCCGAGCATGTCATCGTACCGGCCGCCGGCCGCGATCGACGCGCCGAAGCCCGCCACGTACGCCTCGAAGTAGGTCCCGGAGTAGTAGTCGAAGCCGCGCACCTCGCCCAGGTCGAGCAGCACGCTCTCGGCGAGGCCGTAGATCTTGAGCAGCCGATAGACCTCGGCCAGATTCGCCAGCGCGCGCGACGAGCGCTCGTTGCGCGCGAAGCCGGCCGCCCGCTCGAGCACTGCTTCACGGCCGAAGAGGGTCGGCAGCGCCAGGAGCGCATCGCGAACGTGCGCCGCCGGCGCCAGGTCGGCGACCAGCCGCTCCAGGGTCGAGCCGTCCTTGCGGGCGAGCGCCGCGCGGAGCTCGCGCCCCTGGGCGGCGTCGGTCTTGGCCTCGTCGAGAAGCCCCCGGAAGAAATCGGGATGCCCGAGGTCGATCTGGAATCGCTCGAGTCCGAGCGCCCGCAGCCCCTCGATCGCCATCGCGATCACTTCCACCTCGGCCTCGGGCTGGTCGAGCCCGACCAGCTCGACGCCGGCCTGGTAGAACTCGCGGTAGTGCGACACGCGCGGCTCGTCGTAGCGGAACACGTTCGTGACGTAGGCGAGCCGGATCGGCTTGGGCTCGTCGCGCAGCCGGGTCGCGACCACCCGGGCGATCTGCGGCGTGATGTCCGGCCGCAGCGCCAGCGTGCGGCCGGTCTCGCGGTCGACCAGGGTGAACATGTTGCCCTGCACGTCGACATCCGTCCCGGTCGCGAGCACATCCGAATACTCGAAGGTGGGCGTCACGATCTCGCGGTAGCCCCAGCGGCGGAAGACGCCCAGCAGCGCGGACTCCACATGCCGCTTGCGCTCGGCGTCGTCCGGCAGATAGATCCGGGCGCCCTTCGGGAGCTGGGTCCGGCGCGGCTTCACGGCGCCACCGCGTCGAGATGCGCGACCGTGTTCATGCGATGTACGGTCGCCCAGCCCGGCTCGTACTCGATCTCGGTGATCCCGGCCGGCGCCGCGTCGAGCGTCCAGAGCCGGTCGAGCCCGAGCCCCAGCGCCGCCAGCACGATCAGGCGCAGGACCACGCCGTGGCTCACGAGCACGATCGTCTGCGCGTCGTGCGCGTCCCGGAGCGCCTTCATGCCGGCCGTCACGCGCGCGGCCACACCAGGCAGGGTCTCGCCGCCGGCCGGCTCGACCAGGTGCGGCGCCGATCGGTATTGCTCCCACGCCTCGGGATAGCGGGCGCGCACCTCGTCGCGCGTCAAGCCCTCCCACGAGCCAAACCCCATCTCGCTGAAGGCGGGCACGAGGCGGACCGGCAGACCGTGCGGCTTCGCGATCACCTCGGCCGAGGCGCGCGCCCGCTGGAGCGGACTCGCATAGACGGCGGCCACGGCGGTGCCCGACAGCGCGCGCGCCACCGCCGCGCACTGCTCGCGCCCCACGCCGGTCAGCGGAATGTCCCGCGAGCCGGCGAACCGCCGCTCCCGGACCCACTCCGTCTCCCCATGCCGTACTACGAAGAGCCGCAGTCTTCCCACAACCCCGCCATTCTATCCGATTCCGCCAGCAGTTACGGCGTCGATGCCGCGTACGAGGTTCGCGGCCCGGGCCCTCACGCGGCAGGCTCGAATGCCGCCAGTCAGAGGCGCACGAACCGGCTAGAGCTTGACGAGCTTGGCCAGGACGATGTCCGGCATGGCCCGGATCTCGTCGAGGGCGGCCGGCGGCATCGGATCGTCGAGGTTGAGCACCGACACCGCGCGCCCGCCGCGGCGCTCGCGCCCGAGCTGCATCCCGGCGATGTTGATCCCATGGCGGCCGCACAGCGTCCCGATGCGCCCGATGACCCCCGGCACGTCGAGGTTGGCGAACACGAGCATCCAGCCCTGCGGCACGGCTTCCAGCGAGAAGCCGTCGACCTGGACGAATCGCGCCTCGCGCTTGAAGAACACGGTACCCGCGACCGACGCGGCGCCGCGATCGGTGCGAAGCTCGGCGGTGACGAGGCTGGCGTAGTCGGCGCTCTCGGTGGTCGACGTCTCGGTCACGCGCAGGCCGCGCGCCTTGGCGATCAGCATCGCGTTCACGTCCGTCACGTGCTCGGACAGGATCGCGCCGAGCACGCCGCGCACGAACGCGAGCGTCAAGGTCGCGGTCGGCCGGCCGGCGATCTCGCCGGCGTAGGTGAGCCGCACCTCCTGCATCCGGCCCTCGGCCATCTGCGCCAGGAAGCGACCCATCTTCCCGGCGAGGCCGAGGTACGGCGCCTGCTCGCGATGCGTCTCGGGGTCGACCGCGGGCAGGTTCACCGCGTTGATCACGACCCCGTGCAGGAGCGCGTCGGCGACCTGATCGGCGATGGCGAGCGCCACGGCCGTCTGCGCCTCGTCGGTCGCGGCGCCCAGGTGCGGCGTCACGATCACCTGCTCGAGCTTCAGGAGCGGGTGATCGGCCGGCGGCGGCTCCTGCTCGAACACGTCGAGCGCGGCGCCGGCCACCTTGCCCGACTTGATCGCGCGCGCCAGCGCCTGCTCGTCGATCAGCCCGCCGCGCGCGCAGTTGATGATGCGGACGCCCGGCTTGAGCCGCTCGAGCTCGGCCGCGCCGAGCAGGTGGCGCGTGTCGCCGGTGAGCGGCGTGTGGATCGTCACGAAATCGGCGCGCGCGAGCAGGTCGTCGAGCTCGACGCTCTCGACGCCCAGACGCTCCGCGGCTTCGCGCGTCAGATACGGATCGTAGGCGATGACTTGCATCCGGAACCCGAGCGCGCGGCGCGCCACCTCCGAGCCGATTCGTCCCAGGCCGACGATGCCCAGGATCTTGCCGAGAAGCTCCACGCCCTGCAGGCGGCTCTTCTCCCAGCGCCCGGCTTTGAGGGTGACGTCGGCGGCGGGCAGGCGCCGGGCGAGCGCCAGCAGGAGCCCCAGGGTGTGCTCGGCGACCGCGGTGGTGTTGCCGCCCGGCGTGTTCATGACGATCACGCCGCGCTTGGTCGCGGCGTCCACGTCGATCGTGTCGACGCCCGCGCCGGCCCGGCCGATCACTTCCAGGCGCCGGCCGGCCTCGATGGCCGCGCGGGTGACCTTGGTAGCACTGCGGACGACGAGACCTTCGTACTCGCCGATACGCTCGACGAGCTCGGGTTCGCCGAGCGAGCCGGTCACCTCGACCTCGAGCCCGTGCTTGCGGAGCGCGTCGACGCCGACGGCCTGGAGCCCGTCGGCCACCAGAACCCGCTTCACGATTTCTCGGCGAAGATCTTCTGGGCGGCGCGAATGCTCGACCCGAAGTCGACCGGCTGGCCGATGCCGGCGAGCACCAGCTCGAGAGCGGCCAGCGCATTGATCACGTCGAACTCGGCGGCGTAGCCCATGTGCCCCAGGCGGAACAGCTTGCCCTTCATCTCGCCCTGCCCGCCGGCGATCGTGATGTTCTGGCCCTGCGAATAGGCCGCGACGATCTTCTCGCTGTCGAGGCCCCTGGGCGAGACGACAGCCGTCACGGCCGGGCTCGGCGTGGCCTTGGCGAAGAGCTCGAGCCCGAGCGCCTCCACGCCCGCGCGCGTGGCCCGTGCCAGACGATCGTGACGCTTGAAGACGTTGGCCAGGCCCTCGGCCTCGACCATCCGCAGCGCCTCGCGCAGCCCGACGACGATCGACACCGCCGGCGTGAAGCGCACCTCGTTCTTGACCACGTACTTCAGCTCGTCGGCGAGGCTGAAGTAGAACTTCGGCAGGGTCGAGGTCCTGGTCTTCCGCCACGCCTTTTCGCTGAGGGCGCAGAAGCCGAGCCCGGGCGGCAGCATCAGCCCCTTCTGCGAGCCCGAGACCACCACGTCGAGGTCCCAGGCGTCCATCGGTAGATCGGCGATGCCCAGGCTCGACACCGCGTCGACGACCAGGAGGGCGTCGTGCGGCTTGGTGACTGCGGCGTACGCTCGGACGTCGTGCAGGACGCCGGTCGACGTCTCGCTGTGCTGGACGAGCACGGCCTTCACGTCCGGATGACTCGTGAGCGCCTCGGCGAGACGGCCCGCGTCGACCGTCTGCCCGAACGGCGCGCTCAGGTCGATCACGTCGAGCCCGTACGCCTTGGCGAGATCGATCCAGCGGTCGCCGAATTTCCCCGCGCGCACCACGACGACGCGATCGCCGGCCGACAGCGTGTTGACGACCGCCGCCTCCATCGCGCCCGTGCCCGAGCACGCAAGCGGCAGGACCTCGGCGCTCGTCTGGAAGAGCTTCTTCAGCGCGGCACGCACCTCGATGAAGAGCGCCTCGTACTCCGGGGTCCGGTGATGAATGATCGGCTTCGCCATCGCGAGCAGCACCTCGCTCGGCACTGGCGTCGGCCCCGGCGCCATCAACTGATACTTCTTCATGCGGACGGTCTCCTTCGCGGGGTCAGATTCGATTCGATCGTAACACGCCCCCCCACACCCGACCGGCCCAGCGCGGTCACGAAGATCGCGTCTTTGCCCGTGGCGTGCGGCGAGAAGAACTCGACCACCAGACGGTCGTAGAACGTGAGCCCGGACGCCCCGAATCCCTGGGTGTACGCGGCGAGATAGGCGCGGCCGCCGGCGAGGCCCGCCTCCAGATTCGCCAGGCGATAGCCGCGGTCGCCGAAGGCGCGCGCGATGTCGTCGAGCCGCGCGAGGAAGTAGATGACGGCGGCCGCGTCGCCGCCGAGCGGTTGCTCGAGGCACAGATGCGCGGAGCGGTTCCGGAGCTCGCCGGGGGCCAGGAGCTCGAGCGCGTGAGCGTCGGGCCGATAGAAGAAGGCGCCCGACGGCACGTCCTCGACGGCGTTGACGATGAGATAGAGCTCGGCGAGCCCACCCGGCACGTCCGCGTCGAATGGCCGCGTGGCGGCCCAGAGCGCGGTCGCGAGCTCCTCGGCGGTCAGCGACGCGTGGCCGAACTCGCGCGTCGAGCCGCGGCGCTGAATCGTCTCGCCGAGCCCGCGGCCCGCCCGGGGACGCGGCGGCGGCAGCCGAACCAGCTTGGCGTCCTGGCGCGGCATCGGCGGCGCGCTCTGCCACTCGCGGCCGCGCCAGGCGCTCACCGCCGCCGCGGTGGCCAGGCCCGATGCGGCATGCATCTCGCGCATCAGCGGATAGTCGACCTGGGACGACGACAGCGGCAACGTCGGGTGATCGATCGACTCGAGCACCGCCGCCGTCGTCATCGCGGCCGTCTCGGGGCCGAGCACGACCAGCTCGAGCGCCACCTCGCGCGAAGTGTCGAGTCCGAGCAGCTGGTTCACTTCGGTGTCGACGAAGCCCGTGAGTGTCCTGGGCGCCAGGCCCAGCGCGCCGCCGGCCGCCAGCAAGTTGGCGAGCATCGTGCCCGAGTCCCAGAACAGATGGCGGTATCCGCGCGCCTGATACTTCCACGCGTTGCGCCAGTAGATCGCGGTGAGCACGACGCTCGTGGCGCGGCGGGCGATCGAGTCGTCGGCCGCCGCGGCCGCCAGCACGGGGCGGACATCGCCATCCCGAAGGCGGCGCAGCGCGAAGTCACCGGGGCAGAAGTGATAGAGACCGGGCTCGAGCCCATCCACCGCGCCGACGGCCACGTACACCTCGGTCTGATAGAGGGCGCCCGTCGAGGCCGCGGCGCGGAAGAGAACCTCGCCGCCGCCCGGATACGTCTTCTTCTTCGTGACGCCGGCCGCGTAGTAGAGAACGGCCGCGAGCTCGATCAGGCCGAGCGAAGAAGCCGGGGCGGAAGGCTGGGCGAGCGCCTCCAGCGTGTCGAGGCCGATCGGCTCGATCTCACGCGGCAGCGGGATCGCCGGCAGATCCGTGTAGACCTTGAACGGGAACGGCTTGATGTCCCACTCGAGCGTGTGGCCGCTGGTGCGAACCGACGCGGGCGAGTGGGTGGTCCGGTCGTGGTACTCGCGAGCGGTCAAAAGCGGTACGGCGGACGCATGACACCGCGCTCCGTGATGATGGCCGCGATCAGATGGGCCGGCGTGACGTCGAAGGCGGGATTGAACACCGGCGAGCCGCTCGGCGCCGTCTGCTGCGTGCCGACCCGCCGGACCTCGGCCGCGTCGCGCTCCTCGATCGGGATCTCGGCGCCCGAGGCGATCGAGGGATCGATCGTCGAGAACGGCGCCGCGACGTAGAACGGCACGCGGTGGTGCGCGGCCAGCACCGCCAGCGAGTAGGTGCCGATCTTGTTGGCGGTGTCGCCGTTGGCCGCGATGCGGTCGGCACCGGTCACGATCAGGTCGACCTCGCCCCGCGCCATCACCGACGCCGCGACGACGTCGGCGATCAGCCGGTGCGGGATGCCCTCGCGCACGCACTCCCACGCGGTCAGCCGCGAGCCCTGCATCACCGGTCGCGTCTCGTCGACCCACACGAGCGCGACCTTCCGCTGCTCGTGCGCGGCGCGCACGACGCCCAGCGCGGTGCCGTAGCCGGCCGTGGCGAGCGCGCCGGCGTTGCAGTGGGTCAGGACACGCGCGTTCGGCGGCACCAGCGAGGCGCCGTGGGCGCCCATGGCGCGGTTGGCCGCGATGTCCTCGTCGCGAATCGCCTGCGCCTCGGCGAGCAGGCGCGCACGGACCTGGTCGAGCGGGAGCGCGCCCGACGCGCCCGCCGCGCGCCGCATCCGATCGAGCGCCCAGAAGAGATTGACGGCCGTCGGCCGCGTCGCCGCAAGCCCCTTGATCGCCGTCTCGAGATCGGCCATCAGACCGTCGAAGCTGGTCGCGCGGCTCTCGCGGGCCGCCAGGGCCACGCCGAACGCCGCCGCCACGCCGATCGCCGGCGCGCCGCGCACCACGAGCGCGCGGATCGCCGCGCCCACCTCCTGCCAGCTCTGGTAGCCGCGCTCGATCTCGCGCTCGGGCAGCACGGTCTGATCGAGCAGGATCAGCCGGTCAGTCTCCCAGCGAACGGGGGTGATGCCGGTCATGAAGCTCTCGCGAGGATCGCGTCCAGCCGGCTGCGGAGCGCGGCCGGGCCGAGGCCGGTGATCTCGACGACCTTGGTTCTCCCTTGGAGGCCGCTCACGATGCTGATCGAGGCCGGTGACAGACCGAGCGCGCCGGCCAGGAGGCGGGCGACCGCGGCGTTCGCGGCGCCGTCGACCGGCGGCGCGGTGACTCGCACGCGGAGCGTGGCGTCCTGCCAGCCGACGATCTCGTCGCGCGACGCCCGCGGCTGGACGCGGAGCGACAGCCGCGCACTCTCACCCTCAGCCCTTGCCGTCGTCCTTGTCCTCGCCGAACTCGGCCGACATCATGCGGTAATAGCTCTCGAGGGTCGCGCGAAAATCCTCGATGAGCTGGCGCCGGACGCGCCGCAGGGTCTGGATCTCGCCCCGGATCCGCGCCTCTTCGGTACGGCTCTCCTCGAGGATCTTCTCGCTGCGCAGCTCGGCCTCGCGCATCTGGAGCTCGGCTTCCTTGCGCGCGCTGGCCTTCATCTCGTCGCCGAGCCGGTGGGTCGTCACGAGCGTGTCCTGCAGCGCCTTCTCGCGCTCGTTGAGGCCGCGCGAGCGCTCCTCGAACGTGGCGACCTGCTCCTTCAGCTGAGCGTTCTCCTTGAGCACCGTCTCGTAATCCTCGGCCACGTCGTCGAGGAACGCGTCGACCTCGTGGATGTCGAATCCGCGAACCCACTTCACCGTGAACTGTTGCTGGCGAATATCGAGCGGACTGATGCGCATGAGGCCTCCGACTTTCCTAGCCCATCCCGGCGATGATTCGGAATAGGAACTCTCTTAGAAAATACAGCGCGAGAATCACGATCATCGGAGAAAAGTCGATCCCCATCTGACCGGTCGGTAGCCGATCGCGCACCGGCCGTAACACCGGCTCGGTTACCCGATACAGGAATCGCACGACCGGGTTGTAGGGGTCCGGGCTCACCCACGAGATGAGCGCGCGCGCAATGATGATCCAGATATACGCGACGATGACGAGGTTCACGAGGTTCAGCAGCGAGCCGAAGAAGGCGTCGACGACGAACATCACTTCGGTCCCTGGCCGAGCTCGCGCGAGCGCACGGTCGCTCGCTCGACGGCCTTGATGAACGTCGTCCGGATGCCGCCTTCCTCGAGCGCGGCCACCCCGGCGATCGAGGTGCCGCCGGGCGAGCTGACCATGTCCTTGAGTGCCCCGGGGTGCATGCCGGTCTCGAGCAGGAGCTTCGCGGCGCCGAGCACGGTCTGGGTGGCGAGGGTCATCGCGGTGATGCGGTCGAGCCCCATGCGCACACCACCGTCGGCCAAGGACTCGATGACGACGGCCACGTAGGCGGGCCCCGAGCCCGACAGGCCCGTCACCGCGTCCATCAGGACCTCGTCGAGCACGACCACGCGGCCGACCGCGCTGAAGATCTCGCCCGCGGTGTCGAGGTCGTCGGGCTCGAGCCCGTCGGCCTTCGCGATCGCGGTGACCCCCTCCAGCACCAGGGCCGGCGTGTTCGGCATCACGCGGATGAGCCGGGCCTCCTTGTGCAGGACGGTGCGGATCTTCGCGGTGGAGACCCCCGCGGCGACCGAGATCAGGAGCTTCTTGCGCGTGACGGCCGGCGCGATCTCCTTCAGGACCGCGTCCATGATCTGCGGCTTCACTGCCAGGATGACGATGTCGGAGCGCCGGACCAGCTCGGTGTTGTCGGCCGACACCTGGATACCGTACTGGCGGTCCAGCTCCTTGAGCCGCTCGAGGCGCACGTCGGTGGCCAGGACGGAGCTCGCGGGCACGAGGCTGGCGCCGAGGAGCCCTTTGATGAGCGCCTCGCCCATGTTGCCGCCGCCGATGAACCCGACGGTGAGGCCCTTGATCGTCATCGCGCCCCCGGCCCGGGCTCGGGCCGAGGTGGGCGAGGGCCGAAGATGGCCGTGCCGACCCGGACCATGGTGGCGCCTTCCTCGATCGCCACCTCGAAGTCGCCGCTCATCCCCATCGACAGCTCGCTGAAGTTGTGGTGCTCCGCGAGCTTGCGCAGGGTGCGGAACCACTCGCGCGAATCCTCGGGATCCTTCGCCTCGGGCGGGATCGCCATGAGACCCCGCACCTTCAGCGACGGCATCTTCGCGACCGCGTCGAGGAGCTCGCCGAGCCCGGCGGGCGCCACGCCGCCCTTCGACCCCTCGGCGGCGACGTTCACCTCGACCAGGACGTCCACCATCCGACCCCGGGCGCGCGCCCGCTTGTCCAGCTCCCGGGCCAGGTCCAGGCGGTCGAGCGAATGGATGACATCGAACAGCTCCAGCGCGTCGCGGACCTTGTTCGTCTGCAGGTGGCCGATCAGGTGCCACGGCACCGGGCGCCCGAGCTCGGCGATCTTCTCCTTCGCCTCCTGCACGCGGTTCTCGCCGAGCGCCGGTACCCCGGCGTCGATCGCCTGCCGGATCCGCGCCGCGTCGACCGTCTTCGAGACGCCGATGAGCAGCACGTCCGAGGCGCGCCGGCCCGAGCGTTCGGCGGCCCGCGCGACCCGGTCACGTACCCGATCGAGATTGGCGCGAATGTCGTTCATCTCGGGGGTGATTCTAGCAGGCCGCGTGTGCGGAGGGGAGATGACGGCCGTCGGCTGACCGGCCGCGGGGTTGGGCACGCCGGTGCTAGGGGTCTGGTGCTCCCCGCCAGCGCGCCCACGCACCGGCTCGCCCCATCCGCCTGAAGATGTAGGCCAGGAGCTGGGCGCGGCTCCCAACCTTGAAATGGCGATAGAGCGCGGTCACGTACTGGTGCGCCGTCGCGCGGCTCAGGCCCAGCCGCGCGGCCACCTGCTTTTCGCTGTCGCCCCCTCCAGCAGGCAGGCCAGCGTCTGACGCAGCCGTGGCGAGAGCTTCTCCGGGCCCGGCTCGGTCACACTCACCAGCGCGCCCCCGATGAGCCGGCCGAGCTCGGCGAAGAAGAAGCTGACCAGCCGATGCTCCCGTGCCGAAAACCGCCGCTCGCCGGCCGCGCGATGAAGCGTCAGGACGGTCACGGCTCCGTCGTCCGAAACCTGGTAGACCGAGACGAGCTGCTCGTCCATTCCGGTGGGGCGTTCGTAGTCCCACGCGCGCGATCGATACCACACGGCATCGGGGACGATCTGTCGTCGAGAGCGGGTGACGAGTCGACCGGGAATCTGCTGCAGCGCTTCGTATACGGGGTCCTGGTGAGGTCCAAGATCCCGGTGGTAGGCCCTGAGGAGCTCGATGCCGTGGGCATCGAGCCCGAAGGAGAAAGCGGAGATGGCCTCGACAGGCTGGTGCGGACGGACCCAGCGCCCTTCACCCCCGACTGCCACCGGAACACCGACGAGTCGGCAGATCCCTTCCAACATCACCGGCTGCCACAGGGCAGGATCGGCTCCCGAGTCACGACAGTCGCCGATCAGCCGGTAGGCCTCGCGGACGTCCTGGATCCGGAGCAGATCCGACTTGCTCACGGCCACTTCCTCCATTCTCTGTTGTAAAGGACGCGCCCGCGGTCGATCACCTGAAAAAGAGTTCAGATACGGCGCCAATCACTCCTCTGTTTAGAGGAATAGTCGGCGGATCTCGTCGTGAACTAGATCTGTAATATTCCCCGTGTGGTCGGGGCGCTCGCCGGGAGCAAGGCACAGGCACGAGGGAGCAGTCGATGATTTACTGGTCTCGTCGCGCATCGATCGGGCTGTGTCTGGTCGTCATCGGCATGCTTGCGGCGCAGTCGGTTCGTGGACAGGACGGCAGCCGCCTACCGGGCTCCGTCTTCGACATCTTCAACGAGGCGGGTCTGGCCAGAACGATCAACACTGCCGGCTTTCCCGTCGTGGCCGGCGACAATCCGTTCTTCCGCGACCTCGGCGTGAACGGGCGTCGATGCGTGACGTGTCATCAGCCGGTGAATAACATGACCGTCAGCGCGCTGGGTATCCGGCTGCGCTTCGCGGCAACGGGCGGCACCGATCCCATCTTCCGCGTCAACGACGGCTCGAACTCGCCGCTGGCGGACACCTCGACCTTTCGGGCGCGCCTCCGGGCCTACAGCATGTTGCTCGGCAAGGGCGTCATCCGCGTGGGCATATCGGTCCCCCAGACGAACGAGTTCGAGCTGGTCGCGGTCGACGATCCGTACGGCTATGCCGGCCACAACGACAACGGGAACCAGCTCTCGCTGTTCCGCCGGCCGTTGCCGGCGACGAATCTCGACTTTCTCACGACCGTCATGTGGGACGGGCGCGAGACTCTGCAGAAGGGCTCGTCGGCGGCGATTCACTTCGACCTCGCCGATCAGTCGAACTCGGCGACGCAGGGCCATGCGCAGCGTCCAACGCCGATCGACGAGGACACGCGCGATCGGATCGTCGCGTACGAGCTCGGCAACTTCACCGCCCAGATCGTCGA
>Ga0187776_10001047_pt1 | contig 13598 bp, 10 predicted proteins | sample 0216_BV02_MP12_2_FD_132426 | JGI IMG/M metagenome (GOLD analysis project Ga0187776, IMG submission 132426) | Tropical peat soil microbial communities from peatlands in Department of Meta, Colombia - 0216_BV02_MP12_20_MG | ecosystem: Environmental > Terrestrial > Soil > Wetlands > Peat | place...
CAGCTCTTGTTTGATCCGCAAGTCCGGCCCGCCTCCATAAAGCTCGCTGGTAATTCCTCTGTAGGCCGGGAAGTTCGCCGCGTCATTGCTGTCCAGGAGGTACAGCTTCACCCTGCCGACCTGCACCTGCCAGGCGCGCAGCCAGACCGAGTAACCCGGCAATCTGACCTCCAGCCGCAACCACTCGCCGTTCGGCTCCCGCAAAGGCGTGATCGGCAATTGCCCGGGATCGTTGTACGGGAAGAGGGCTTGCTGGGCTCCGGAGTCGTCGATCACCTGGCGAAAATAGCCTTGCTGGTAGAGCAGCCCCACGCCGACCACGGGCACGCCCAGATCGCTTGCCGTCTTGAGCTGATCGCCGGCCACATTGCCAAGCCCGCCCGAGTAGATCGGGAGCGCTTCGCTCAACATGAACTCCATGCTGAAATAGGCGACGGAGGTTACTGGCGCCTGGGCACATTTCTGCTGAAACCACGCGGGCGACTCCGCCTCATCCCGCTTGGCCCGCACGAGGGCATCGACCTTGTTCACGAAGTCGGGATCGGCTAACACTCCAACGAGGCGGTCCCGCGAGACCGTTTGTAGGACGACCCAGGGATTATAGGTCAGCTCCCATAGCACCGGATCAAGCTGCTTCCACACCTCGTCCGCAGAGTGATTCCACGACCAGCGCACATCGAGCGCCAATTCAGCGAGGGAATCGAACCCCTCCACTTCGGTGGGGAAAAAGGCATATACCGGGCTGTGAAATCTTGTTGACGTATTCACGGTGTCCCCTCCAGCTCACTTGATCCTGTCGCCCCGGCGAAGACGACCACTCGAAGAACTGGGCCCTTCCGTCAATCCCGTTTCAATCTTCTCGTCCAGGCCACCAGGCTCTCCAGCAGTTCCTTGATTTTTTCTTTTGTCTTTTGGTCGGTCACCTTGCCGTCCTTGTCAATCTTCTCGTGAGCGAAAGGCACCATGACCTCCGGCTGATTCAGAGGATGCATATTTAAGAAGACGCAGCTCTGCCGCAGATGATATTGGGCCCTCGCCGTTCCGAGCGTCCCCACAGATGCCCCCATGAAGGCAACCGGTTTACCATCGAAAGCGTTGTCCCCGTAAGGACGGGAGGCGCTGTCTATGGCATTCTTCAAGAAGCCGGGGATCGAGTAATTGTATTCCGGCGTAGCAATTAGAATGGCATCAGCAGCCCTGATCTTGGTCTTGAACTCTGTGACGATGGGGGGTGGATTCGTTTCCAGATCCTGGTTGAAGGCCGGGATCCCCCCAATGTCAAAGACCTCCAGCCGGGCATCGCTCGGAACCATCTCTTGGGCGGCCCTGAGGAGGGCCTTATTGTACGAACCCTTGCGAAGACTGCCGCCGAAAGCGAGAATGGAAATATTCCGGTCCATAACGTCAGCTCCTTTCTATTCCTTTCATCAATACGGCCATTGCCAGTCCCGCACCTCGGGCATGTCGTCGCCGTGGGCGCGGATGTAGTGCTCGTGCTCGATCAATTTCTCCCGCATCGCTTGCTTCACATGGGCGGCGACGCGCTGAAGCTTCGGCACGCGGTCGATGACGTCCATGACCAGGTGGAACCGATCCAGGTCGTTCAGCACGACCATGTCGAAGGGTGTCGTCGTGGTCCCTTCCTCCTTGTACCCCCGGACATGGAGGTTCTTGTGGTTGGTCCGACGGTAGGTCAATCGGTGGATCAGCCAGGGGTAGCCATGGAAGGCGAAGACGATGGGCTTGTCCGTGGTGAACAGGGAGTCGAAGTCGCGGTCGGGGAGCCCGTGGGGGTGCTCCGACGAGGGCTGCAGCGTCATCAGGTCAACCACGTTGACGACGCGCACCTTCAGATCCGGAAAGCGCTGTCGCAGGATGTCCACCGCTGCCAGGGTCTCCATCGTCGGAATGTCGCCCGCACAGCCCATAACCACATCAGGCTCGTCGTTGTGATCGTTGCTCGCCCACTCCCAGATGCCCACGCCGGAAGTGCAGTGCTTGATCGCGGCATCCATGTCCAGATACTGGAGCGCAGGCTGCTTACCGGCGACAATCACGTTGATGTAATTGCGGCTCCGGAGGCAGTGGTCGGTAATCGACAAGAGCGTATTCGCATCAGGCGGCAGGTACACCCGAACGATCTCGGCCTTCTTGTTCACAACGTGGTCAATGAAGCCGGGGTCCTGGTGGCTGAAGCCGTTATGGTCCTGCCGCCACACGTGAGAGGTGAGCAAGTAGTTCAGCGAGGCGATCGGCCGGCGCCAGGGGAGGTGACGGGTTACCTTGAGCCACTTCGCATGCTGGTTGAACATGGAATCCACGACGTGGATGAAGGCCTCGTAACAGGAGAAGAACCCGTGGCGACCAGTGAGAAGATAGCCCTCGAGCCAGCCCTGGCACATGTGCTCACTCAGCACCTCCATGACTCGCCCTTCCGGCGAGACGTGTACGTCGTCGGGGAGGATCTCGGCGGTTGAGAGGCGGTCCGTCACCTCGAAAAGCGCGCTGAGCCGGTTGGACTCGGTCTCATCCGGCCCCATGACCCGGAAGTTCCGGTTGGCAGCGTTCAGTTTCACCACGTCCCGCAGGAACTTTCCCAACACCCGCGTGGCCTCGGCGATGACGGTCCCGGGCTTCGGCACGGGTACAGCGTATTCCCGGAACGCCGGCATCTTCAGGTCGCGGAGCAGGATGCCGCCATTGGCGTGGGGATTGGCGCCCAGCCGCCGTTCTCCTTTTGGGGCGAGCTCCGCCAGTTCCGACCTGAACGCCCCATGCTCGTCGAAGAGCTCCTCCGGCCTGTAGCTCTTCATCCACCCTTCGAGCATCCGAACATGCTTAGGCTTCTTTTCGAAGTCGGTAAGCGGCACCTGGTGGGCCCGGAACGAACCCTCGACGGGCAGACCATCCACCACCTTCGGGCCGGTCCATCCTTTCGGCGTGATCAGCACGATCATGGGCCACGTGGGGCGCTTCCGGAACCCGTCTTCCCGCGCCTCCTTCTGAATGGCGAGGATCTCGGCAATCACCACGTCAAGGGTCGCTGCCATGAGTTGGTGCATCGGTTCGGGGTCGTCACCCTCCACATAGTAGGGCCTGTGGCCATAGCCCATGAGGAGGTTTGTCAGCTCGTCCCGGCCCAGGCGGGCGAGGACCGTCGGGTTGGCGATCTTGTACCCGTTCAGATGCAGGATCGGCAGGACGGCGCCGTCGTGGACCGGATTCAGGAACTTGTTCGAGTGCCAGCTCGCGGCGAGCGGTCCTGTCTCGGCCTCGCCGTCCCCGACCACGCAGGAGACAATCAGGTCCGGGTTGTCGAACGCCGCCCCGTAGGCGTGGAGCAGGGCATATCCCAGCTCGCCCCCCTCGTGGATCGAGCCCGGGGTCTCCGGGGCAACGTGGCTCGGTATGCCGCCGGGATATGAAAACTGAGTGAAGAGCCGTTTCATCCCTTCGGTGTCCCGGGAGACGTTCGGGTAGATCTCACTATAGGTCCCCTCGAGGTAGGTGTTCGCCACGAGCCCGGGCCCGCCGTGGCCGGGGCCGGTAACATAGATCATTTTCAAATTGTGCCTGTTGATGACCCGGTTCAGATGGACGTAGATGAAATTCAGCCCCGGAGTCGTCCCCCAGTGACCAAGAAGCCGCGGCTTTATCTGCTCCAGCTCCAGAGGCTCCCGCAGCAGCGGGTTGTCGCGAAGATAGATCTGACCGACGGAGAGGTAATTCGCCCCCCGCCAGTACGCGTCCATCTTCCGGAGCTCCTCAAGCGAAAGAGGCCTTTTGTCTCGCAAGTCTTGCCCCATCACGCTCCAATCTCCTCTTTGGGGTCACGCCAGGCAGAGGCCAAATTCTTCCAAAGCCGCCCTGGTTGTTTCATACCCCGTGTGGTGGATCCCCCGGATGCCGAGATCGGCGGCGATCTCCACGAACATGGCCCGATCGTCGATGTAGAGGACGTTCTCAGGCGGTGTCTGGGCAATGTCGAGGGCAATGCGGTAGATGTCGGGGTCAGGCTTACGCACATGGACGAAGCACGAGTAGATAAAGAAATCCATCAAAGAGCCTAGATCGAAGGTCTTCACGCGGTAGGCGGTAAGCTCCCGTCCCTCATTGCTCACGGCGGCCACTCTCAGCCCGTAGCGCTTCTTGAGGCCGCGCATGAGATTGATCATCTCCGGCTTGGGCTGCGACTGGGCGAACATGAAAGCCTTAAACTCCTCAGGGGAGAAGAGCCGATCAGTATAGAAGACCACTCGCCTCAGGTACTCTGCCAGCTCAAGCTTGCCCTCCTCGTAGGTGTCGTACGTCAGATGGTGCCGCTCATCCATCTCTTGAAAGTCCAGCCCGAATTTTTCCGCAGCCGCTTTCCGCATGGCTCGATCCCAACCGTTGGTGAGGAGGACCCCGCCGATATCGAGAAAGAATGAAGTGACATCATGCACGCCCTTCATTGTTCGTCCCTCCTACAGGGGCGAGTGGATCAGCCTCGCCGGCCTCGTAAGCCGCTGGCTCACATCTCGGCCGGGAGGCGATGGACTGCTCTCCGTCCGTGGCGGCGAAGAGCCTCCAGGTCACCACCGGGCGCCTTCGAGACACCCGAAGGCGAACCGGGCGGCACTCCTCGTCAGTACGACGACGCCGCGGCACGCGGCGTCGATAGGGCGCATGCCGTGTCGCTTAGACACTCCTTCACCTTGCGGACTATCGCCGTCCTCGATATCTCCTCGTAGTCCAGGAGCTCCCCAGGCTTGGCGCTCCGAGGCTTTCGGCGAACCGCCAGGGAATGGACCGGGACAAGCTCCCCAGCCAGGGCGCTCCGCACCGCCTCGCCGATCCCGCCTTCGGCGTAGTGGTCCTCCACGGTAATGACCGCCCGGGTGCGTTGGGCGGCCTTCCGCAGCGTGTCCCTGTCGATGGGTTTTATGCTGTAGAGGTCGATCACGGTGGTGAAAATCCCCTCTCTCCTCAGCTCCTCATAGGCGGCCAACGCCTCGTGGAGGGTCACTCCAGCCCCGACCATCGTTACGGCGTCGCCTCCGCTCCTCCGGAGCACCTTGCTGCCGCCGATGGGAAAGAGCTCGCTCGTACTGTAGATGACGGGGGTCGTTCCCCTGGTGGTGCGGAGGTAGACCATCCCCCGGTGCCGAGCCGCCTCCTCCACGAGCTTCTCGGTGGAGACTGCGTCCGCCGGATAGAGCACCACGCCGTTCAGTATGGTCCTGAACATGGCAATATCCTCGAGGCCCATCTGGGAGGGTCCGTCCTCGCCGATGGCGACCCCGGCATGAGAGCCCACAAACTTGATATTGGCCTCCGAGTACTGGCTCAATCTGATCTGATCGAAGGCGCGGGTCAGAAAGGCCGCAAAGGTCGAGACGAAGGGAATCTTGTTCCGGCGGGCGAGGCCGAGGGCGACGCCCACCATGTTCTGCTCGGCGACGTACATCTCGAAGAAGCGATGAGGATATGCGTCTGCGAAGATCTCCGCCTTGGTGGTGTTGCTCACCTCGCCATCCAGGCTCACAAGGAGCGGATACTCGGGATAGACGCGCTTCAAGGCGTTCCCGTAAGCGTCTCGCGTGGCAACCGCCTTGCCGCGAGGATACTTCATCTCCTCGATGTCCGCGGGCCTCTGCTCCTCCGGGTACAGATTCTCGGGCGTCAGGATGTCGCCCCGCACCGTCTTATCCACCTCACCCAACTCCAGACGGGCGCGCTCGAACTCCTCTCGCGTGAGGGCCTTGCCGTGCCAGCCGTCCTTGTCCTCGAGGAAGGACACCCCTTTGCCTTTAACGGTCCTGGCGATGATCATCACGGGTTTACCCGAGACGGAGAAAGTCGTGCGGTAAGCGTCGAGAATCTCCGGGAACGAATTGCCGTCGATACGAATGGTCTTCCAGCCAAAGGCAGAGATCCTCTTCTCGTAGGGCTCGAGATCATGGCCGTACATGGTTGGGCCCCGCTGCCCGAGACGGTTCACGTCCAGGACGGCGACGAGATTATCCAGCCCGTAATGGGCGGCTAGTTGGATGGCTTCCCATTGGGAGCCCTCGGCCATCTCGCTGTCTCCCAGGAGCAGGTAGGTCCGGTACGGGAGCCGATCCAGGCACTTGGCGTTCAAGGCCATGCCGAGGCCGATGGGAAGACCCTGCCCCAGGGACCCGGTGGCCGCCTCTACATACGGGAACGCAACCGTCGGATGACCCTCGAGGGGGCTCTCAAGGGTCCGGTAGGCCATGAGGTCTTCTTCTGTGAGCCTCCCGGCCGCGGCCCACAGGGCATAGAAGAGGGGCGAGGCGTGACCCTTGGAGAAGATCAGCCGGTCGTTGTTGGGATGCTGGGGATTCTCCACGTCGTACCGGAAGATCCCCCCAAAGAGGAGCGCAACCATGAGTTCCACGGCGGAGAGCGACGAAGTCGCATGGCCGGAACCCGCCTGGGTGGTACACGCGAGGATGTAGTAACGAACCAGGGTCGCGAGCTTGCTGAGTCCCTCCATGGTGTTTCTCGTTTCCGGGTCTGGGCTGGCGGTGGTCGCCGCAGCACGGCCCCTCACTGGTCGAAGCCTACAGCGACGCGGCACACCCCCATCTCTTCCTGGCATTGGAGGAATGTCGGCATCACCCAGTGGTGGCCATCCTGGGCGACCAGGATTTCGGCGTCCTCCGGGCCCCAGGTACCAGCCTGGTAGTTCGGGAAGTCGGTGGGTTTCACCCTTTCCCACACGTCGAGGATGGGCGCGAGCACGGACCAGGCGGCCTCCGCCTGATCGGCCCGCATGTACAGAGCCGCATCCCCGCGCATGACATCCAGGAGCAGGGTCTCGTAGGCCTCCGGCGGTTCGGACTTGAACGCCTCCCGATAGTAGAACTGCATCATGACCGGCGCGAGCCGCATCACCGGCCCCGGATGCTTGACCTCGAAGCGGAGGAGCAGCCCCTCCTCCGGCTGGATGGAAAGGACGAGACGGTTGGGCCGGCGGTCCAGGAGCGCCGAGGCCGGGAAGGTCTGGTGCGGCACGGGGCGGAACTGGATAACCACCTCTGAAATTCTGGCCGGAAGCCGCTTGCCTGTTCTGAGGTAAAAAGGCACCCCTTGCCAGCGCCAGTTGTCTACGAAGAGTCGCACCGCGGCATAGGTCTCGGTGGTGGAGTCGGCGGCCACATCAGGCTCGCTGCGGTACCCGATTACGTGGTCCCCCTGGATCCATCCCGGGCCGTACTGGCCGCGCACGGCCGATTCATGCACCTGCTCAGGAGGAATGGGCCGAATGGCGTGAAGAACGTCCACTTTCTTGTTCCGAATCTCGTCGGCCTCAAAGGAGTTCGGCGCTTCCATGGCGATGAGACAGAGCACTTGCAACAGGTGGTTCTGGATCATATCTCGGAGGGCGCCGGCGCGCTCGTAGTATTCACCCCGATGTTCCACCCCCACCTGCTCCGCTACAGTGACCTGGACGTAATCGATGTAGCGGCGATTCCAGATCGGCTCGAAGAGGGCGTTGGCAAACCGGAAGGCCAGGATGTTCTGCACCGTCTCTTTGCCGAGGTAGTGGTCGATGCGAAAGATCTGAGATTCGTCGAAGAGCATGCCGAGGTCACGATTGAGTTTCTTGGCGGAGGCCAAATCCCGGCCGAAGGGCTTTTCCACCACGATCCGTGAGCGGCTACGGTCCCGGTTCAGCTTCACCCTGGCTATAGCCTGCGCTGCGGACTCGATGATCGACGGGGGCACGGCAAGGTAAAAGACCCGGTGTGCCGAGGTGTTCCAGGCCTTGTCCTGTGCCGCGAGTTTCCGGCTCAGATCGGTGAAGGACTTGGAGTCGCTAAAATCGGCGTCGGCGAAGGTTACATGGGCGACAAAGCGTTTCCACGTTTCCGGATCGGGCTTGCCCCTACGAGAGAACTGATTTACCCCCTGGAGGAGATGCTCCCGGAAGGAGTTGTCGCTCATCCTTCGTCGATCCAGGCCGAGCAGGGCGAAGTGTTCCGGCAGCCACTTGTCCAGGAAGAGGTTGTACAGGGCCGGAACGAGCTTTCTCTGCGTCAGGTCGCCGCCGGCGCCGAAGATGACAAAGATTGATGGTTCCGCGCGGTCCATGGAGCGCCTCCTCTCCTTATGCCTACTCCCACTCCGTGTGGAAGACGCCTGGCCTATCCACGCGCTCATAGGTGTGGGAGCCGAAGAAATCCCGCTCAGCCTGGATAAGGTTGGCGGGAAGCCAGCTACTGCGATAGGCGTCAAAATATGCGAGCGAGACGGCGAGGGCCGGGACCGGCAGGCCCATCTCGCCGGCGACGCAGATGACCTGATGGAGATCCTTCCGCCGACCGAGGACCTCCTTCCCCAGATGCGGGTCAAGGAGGAGGTTGACCAACTTCGGCGCAGCCTGGTAGGCGGCACGAAGGTGTCGCAACACGTCGGCCCGGATGATACACCCCCCCTGCCAGACGCGGACGACCTCTCCCAGGTTCAATCGATAGCCGTGGGCACGGGAGGCCTCTCCCAGAAGGGCCATTCCCTGGGCGTAGGTAATGATCATCCCAGCGTAGAGAGCGCGCCCGAGGTGATCGACGAAGCCTTCTCGGTCGCCGGAGAAGACTGCCGGCTGGCCGTCTAGGGCCCGGGCCGCGGCTTCCCGTTGACTCTTCCGACCCGAAAGGTTCCGCATCACCACCGCCACGTCAATCGTGGGCGTTGGTACCTCGAGTTCGAGTGCGTCCGCGGCGGTCCACTCGCCGGTACCCTTCTGCATGGCCCTGTCCAGGATCATGTCCACGAGCGGCCTGCCGCTCTTCTCATCCCGGCGTGCGAAAATCCGGGCGGTGATCTCCAGAAGATAACTGTTCAGCTCCCCTTTGCGCCAGCCTTCGTAGACGCACTGGAGGTCCCTGGCGTGCAGGCCTAACCCTCGTTTCATGAGATCATAGGTCTCGGCAATCAGCTCCATGACCCCATATTCGATGCCGTTATGGACCATCTTCACGTAATGGCCCGCGGAGCCCGGCCCGAGATAGGCGACACAGGGTTCACCATCCACCTTGGCGGCAACCGCTTCCAGGACTGGATGCACCCGCTCGTACGCCTTCCGGGGGCCGCCGGGCATCAAGCTCGCTCCGTAGCGCGCGCCGCGCTCTCCGCCGGAAATACCCATCCCCATGAAGAGGAGGCCCTTTTCAGCGAGGCCCCGTTTACGGCGGTCGGTATCCGCGTAGCGGGAATTGCCGCTGTCAATGATGAGGTCCCCCGGCTCAAGGTGCGGGAGGAGGTCCTGGATCACTCCATCCACCGCGTCCCCGGCCGGGACGAGAAGGATGACCGCCCGCGGCCGGCGGAGCAGATCGATGAACTCCTTGATGTTCCCACTCGCCTGAACGCTCTGTCCACACCCGGCGCTCTCGACGAAGCGCTCCACCTTCCCAGCGTCCCGGTCGTACCCCGCGACCGAATACCCGTGCTCGGCCATGTTGTAACCCAGGTTCCGGCCCATGACCCCCAGGCCTACCACCCCCACTTCGCAACCGCCATCGGTTACTGCCATGTTCCGTCCCTCCCATGGCCGGCGGTGTTCCCCGCGACCATCCCCAGCCGGATTGAGGAGACAAGAAAAGAGAGGCCGCACATCATCGCTCCCCCGTGCCCCGACTCCCGCGAAGAAGGAGGCTGGTGCGAACCCCTCTCCCCACTTGCAAGAAGGGCACGGGATGTGGTCAGACCCACGAGGCCGCGCTCTCGGCCCGTGCGGCCATGGAAAGCCAACTCCGGTGCGAAGCTTTCAGGCTGCGACGTCGAGAAGTGCCGCCTCTCTCCTTTTCAATGGGCGCGGGCACTTTCCGCCAGCTTCGCCTCCCCGTGAGATCCATGCTCGTCAACCCGTTTGCTCCACGGTCCGCCGAGGGGCAGGCGAATTCCCGCCTCGGCATAGACGATGTGAGCCATCAGGTACCAAGCCAGCAGGGCGCAGAGAATCAAATCCCAGGCAGCAAGAGTGCCGATCCTCTCGGCCCCGGCCAGTTCCTTGAGGTCGAGGCCGATGAACCCGAGAAGCAGCGTGAGGAAGATCAGGGCGAGTGTCGCGTGATGTCTCAGGGACCCAATAAACAGGATGAAGGTAAAGAAGGTCCACACCAGCAGGAAAAAACCAAGACCTTCGTTCGTCATTTTGAGGACGGGATACGCTTCCACTAGTCTTGCATTCGATCCAAAAATGACGTACAAGCACAAGGAGATCCAGAAGCTTCCATACCCCGAGAAGGCACAGAATCCGAAGTTGTTTCCCGTCCTGAACTCGAGCAGGCCGGCAACGAGCTGCGCCGTCCCGCCAAAAATCAGGCCCAACCAGAGAACCGGGCCCAAGCCTATCCACCCAAGATTATGAAACTGCAAAATTAGGGTCGTCATCCCGAATCCGCCAAGGCCAACTACGGCCGGGTTACCAAGTTTCTGCTCCGCCATCGTCATCTCCTCCTGACAAGGTCACCGCGACAATGAATCGGTGCCTCATTGTTTCTATCTTCTCCCTCCATCATGTCCCCCCCTCGGCGGTGCTGGCGCGGGTGACGTCCGCATCATAACGGCCCTCCCCGCAGTTATGGTCCACTTCCTGTCCCACGCGACACCACGGGTCTCGCGCAGTACCACTGCTCCGTCCCCCGTCCTTCGGCATGCCTCTACCCTAACGAGCACACCGGAGCCCAGGGTATCGGCGCTCGTCTGATCTTGCTGTAGGAATTTCGAGAAACGTCGTGTCGGTCTTTGTCCTACACGGAATGGAAGGGGCCGTGGTGTTACAACGACCCTTCTCGCATGCGACGGTTCAAGCGGTCTTTGGAGCAGACCACCGAACGAGGGAATGGAGAAAAAGTGACCTGGACCCAGTCTAAGTTCTTGCCAGACTTGTTTACTTCGAGTTCTGCTTTTCGGGCGGCGGGGAGAACTCCCTCTCCGCCTTGCTGACTCCATCCCGGAGCGCCTGGTAGCTTTTCAAGAAGCCGCCCTTCACCTCTTCCCACGTTGCGGCGGCGCCATGCTTCAAGCCGCCGTACCACTCGGCAACCTCGGTGCGTTCCTTTCTGAGCGCCTTCACGGTGGACGTCGCCTTTTGGTGCGCCGCCTGACTCATCTTGTTCCATTTGTTATCAAGCCGAGCCTGCACGCGGTCGATCCGGGCGTCCAGGTCGTCGACAGCCTCTCTTGCCTTCTTCACGGCCTCATCTCTCTGCTCGACGGAGTAGTTCTTGATCGCCTGAACAGCTTCAGCCACGTCTTGCTTGACCTTGCTCGTTGTCGTCTGCTCCGGCGCCGTCTGCGCGCCGGTCTGAGCGCGCGACGCAGGATCGGAGCTAATGGTAAGAGCGCCCGCCAGGACAAACACCAAGATCACGTTCCTCAACCGTTTCGCTCTCATGTTGCTGACCCTCCTCTTCTTTTCAGCCGTTGGCGCCAGCCGGTAAGCCTCGCCGCCGCCTCCGGCTATAGCGCCCCGCTCAGGAACGAGCAACCCACAGGCGAGAGCCTGTGGGCTCACGGGTCACCGGGAATGGCGCCACCCCGGGGGTTATGCTGCCTTGACCCATCTTTGCTCGAGCGTCCGCGTTTTGCGTTCCTCGACTCTCAGTAGCAGCACCGGTATAGTTGCGTGGCTGACGACCCTTTCGGCCACGCTGCCGAGCACCCAGGCCAGCTCGCTTCCGCGACGCCATGGCGATGAGGTCCATCTCCTTCGCCCCGGCGTAGGCGATAATGGTCTGGGCCGGCACACCCCGCATGTATACCCAGGTGGTTTTCATTCCCGCGCTCCGCAAGGCGGCAGCAGTTTGCTGCAGATATCTTTGTCCTACTCGATTCTCTTCGGCGCCCGCTTCAAAGATAAGCCTCGGGGTTGCCTCTCCCACCTCTTCGTCAGTTGCATAATGGCCCACAGTAATCAGGGTAATTTCCGCATCACAAGCCTTGGCTAGCTCCTTAACCCGGGGCAAGATCTTGGCCGCCAACTCGGAACCATCCAACGGAACCGAGATTTTCTTGAACATAGAATCCTCCTTCTCGTTTCGACTCCTAACGGAATCTCGGATGCGCCCCTCGTCTCCATTCGGCGGGGCGTTGGCTTAAGGCGCAACAAGCGTTTGGAACTGAACAAACCTTGTGGTCGCGAAGTAAGAGACTCACACCCCGCGCGATCGGCTTTTCCTCCATCACCCCGCTAGGAACGATCCGTCTCCTCCCTCAAGCCAAAGGTAGATTAACCTTTCCGCAGGCTGCTGAAGTCAGTGTGTCTCTGATATTCTTGTCGGACTGGGCAGGATTTTTTTGTCAGGCTTTGTCCTACAAAGGAGCGTGGAACAGACCATGACCTGAGCCGCGCGCCTGCCATTCACCGCCTGTGTATACTTGGGCGCGCTGCTAGCGCAGGCGCAGAGCCGGGGCACCTGGATGGCCGAACTCGCCGTAGCTGCGGCGGTGTTCGCTTGTTCTTTATTGGGGATGGCGGCCTCGCCCGTTTGGCTGGCATTCGGGTATGCCGTACACGGGGGCTGGGACTGGCTCCACGAAGCCCGGCTCGTGCCGACGCGGGTGGCTAATTGGTTTCCGCCGTTGTGTGCGGCGTTCGACTTCGTGGTGGCCGTCCTTGCACTCGGGTGGGTCCGGCATGCCGCCTAATACAGGTACTCGGCCACCGCCTTGATGAAATTGTGATCCTTTTCTGTTTTGCCTTGCGAGCGTGCCTTCAATGATTAGCTTGTGAACGGGTAGGGCTCTTCCGTTAGGAAAAAAAGACAACCTCCTTGTCTTGAACCCTACTTACTGGCCCCCATCGGTTGCTGGCCCGCACCGTTGGGGGCTTCCTTTGCCACAATCTCACTTGCCCCTACTGCGTCCTGAACTCCCCCGGCGGTATCGGTTTCGGCATCGACCATAGCCCCCGCCTTGCCTTTCGTGCCTCGTCCTCCAGCGCCTTCCCCTGCTGGCAGTTCGGCCGGTCACAGTAGCGGGTGGACACCCAGTGCAGCCCCTGCCGGAGAAGCTCCGCGTTGACCAGGGTATCCCCGGCCGTGACCAGAGCCACGGTCCGGCCGTAGCGGTCCATAGTCACCGGCTCCACTTCTACAAGCCTGAAACATCCCGAAGACCAGCCCCGGAGGCAAAACCCTTCGCGCTTTCGCCTCATTACTCATTCCTCTTCGGGCAGTCGCACTGGATAGGTGAATCTCTTCCGCTTCGCCTTCCCTTGGTTCTGCCTCCACTCCACCCTCGGTCTCAGTCGGGACCAGTTCGCTCCCGAAAACTGGGCTGTGAATCTTTTCTCCATTGGACCCGTGTTATTGACCCGATCGAGAGGCGGGGTTAACCGTACCCCATAGCCTAGCGGCAAGATAGACTTTCGGCGGGCTCAGGTGTCTTGGGGAACCCGTATGGGTCGAGAGGATTTTTAGGTGTACTTGAGATGAGAAAAGCTGGAGATGGCAGAAGACCATGATTTGTATCGGGGTCCTGCATAAGGCCCCGTAGAGTGTCGGCCGTAGGGTGCAAGCCGACGATTCTTGTAGACCTCTCCCAGAACGCGGGTTGGCGTCTTATGCCGACCAGGCGCTGGG
>Ga0187776_10001049_pt1 | contig 13563 bp, 17 predicted proteins | sample 0216_BV02_MP12_2_FD_132426 | JGI IMG/M metagenome (GOLD analysis project Ga0187776, IMG submission 132426) | Tropical peat soil microbial communities from peatlands in Department of Meta, Colombia - 0216_BV02_MP12_20_MG | ecosystem: Environmental > Terrestrial > Soil > Wetlands > Peat | place...
CGGCCATCGTGTAGGCGCTGCCGCGCGTCGAGTCGGACGTGAGGTTCAAGCCCTTGTAGAACATGTAGTACTTGAACGAGCCGACACCCTGCTCGCCGACCAGCCAGTCGACCTCGTGGAGCTGCTCGGTCGTCATCACGCCGATGTGATAGCCGAAATCGGTGTACGTGTGACCGACGGTCGCCGCCACGACCTCCGGAAAGATCGTCCGGTACGGTCCGGTCTTGTTGAGGTAATTCTGCCCGGTCCGAAAATAGCTGACCACGGTGGTGACGCCGCCGACGAGCGCCGAAGCCGTTTCGCTCCGCGCGTCGGTGGCGAGGTCGCGATAGATTCCGATATGGAAGTGGGAATCGACGGCGCCGGGCAGCACGAGCTTGCCGCGGGCATCGACGATCAGGTCGGCGTCCGACGGCGCGATCGAGTCGGCCAGCGCGACGATGCGGCCGCCGCGAACGCCGACGTCGCAGCGCATGGTCCCGACGTAGGGGACGACCACCGTACCGTTCACGACGGCGGTATCGTAGCGGGGCATGGCGAGGGAGTGGGGAGCGGCGGGCGGAGCGGTCTCGTCAGTCGCCAGCGGCGTGGAGCGCCGTGGTGATCACCACGCAGAAGTCGACGACGAGCGCTGCGATGAGAATCAGCGAGCCGATGTTCAGCCAGAGCCCGAGTCCCTTATCCATTGGCTCCTCCCGAGATGAGCTTCTGGGCGCGACCCTAGCACACTCGCCACGGGTCGACCAAGATGGCAATGCGGGGCCGGGGCTCTCCGCCGGTCGCGGCCCGACTAACCGGTGAGGAGGTCACGATGAGACTGAAGGGAAAAGTGGCGCTGGTCACCGGCGCCCAGCAGGGCATCGGACGGGCCATCGCGCTGGCGTACGCTCGTGAGGGCGCCGACGTCGGCGTGAACTATCTGGACGATCGCGCCGCAGCCGAAAAGCTGCTCCAGGACATCCGCGGCGCGGGGCGGCGCGTCGCGCTCGTGCAGGCCGACGTCGCTCGGCCCGCGGGCGCGCACAGCATGGTCGAGCAGGTGGTCGGGGAGCTCGGGGGGCTCGACGTTCTCGTCAACAACGCCGGCGTCTATCCCCGCGTGCCGTTCCTCGACATGCGCGAGAGCGACTGGGATCTGGTGCTCGACGTCAACCTGAAGGGGGGATTCTTCTGCGCGCAGGCCGCCGCCCGCGCGATGATCGCGGGCGGCCGGCGGGGCTCCGTCATCAACATGGCCTCGCAGGCGATCCGCGGCGCGGTGCGGGGCGTCCACTACTCGGCCAGCAAGGGCGGCGTCGTCTCAATGACGCGCGCGATGGCGCTCGAGCTGGCTCCGCACGGGATTCGCGTCAACGCGATCGCGCCCGGGCTCACCGACACGGCGCAGCCGCGCTACGGCAACACGGAGGACGAGCTCGCCGTGATGGGGCGCGCCGTGCCGCTCGGGCGCATGGCGCAGCCCGAAGACATCGCCGGCGTCGCGGTGTTCCTCGCGAGCGACGAGGCCGGGCACGTCACGGGCCAGACGGTGCACGTGAACGGCGGCTCGTTCATGCCGTGACGCGCTTCCCTGGCCGTGCCCACGATAAGCCGACGATTCGCCGGATCCGCCAGGACGAAGGCGCGGAGCTGCGGGTGCTTCGCCTGCGCGCGCTGGCCGACGCGCCCATGGCGTTCGGCTCGACCCTGGCGCGAGAGGCCGCGTTCTCGGACGACGCGTGGCGCGAGCGGGCGCAGCGCGGAGCCTCCGGCACCGGCGACGCCACGTTCGTGGCCGAGCTCGCGGGCCGGTGGGTGGGCATCGCCACGGGTCTGCCGCACGATCCCGATGCGCCCGACGACCCGCGCGCCACGCTCGTCGGAATGTTCGTCTCCCGCGAGGCGCGCGGCCAGGGCATCGGGGGAGCCCTCGTGAACGCAGTCGTCGACCGGGCGAGGGCATGCCGGGCCGACGGCCTCGGTCTCTGGGTCACCGCGACCAATGGCACCGCCATCGCGCTCTACGCCCGCTGCGGCTTCGAGGAGACGGGGGAGCGACGCCCACTTCCGCACACCCCGTCCGCCGACATGCTCCGTATGGTTCGCGACAGACTCTGATGGCGCCCGGGGCACGTCTGCACTGAAATGCACCGACTCCCGACCGCGTCTAATCGGGCGGGAGGATTGACATGGCTCGCAACAAGCCCGGCCGCCTGGCCGCTTCGCTTCTGTTCGTTAGCGCCGTCGCATTGGCCACGTCGGGATGTGTCCTCGTGCCGGTCCCCGGCCCCGTAGTCGCCGCTACGCCGGTGGTGGTGGCGCCCCGACCCGTCGTCGTCCCGAGACCGGTGTACGGATACTACGGCTACTATCGCCCGTACTGGCGCGGCTACGCCTGGTAATGCCAGGCGCTGACCGGTAATTCTTACCCGAAGTTCTTACGTGCTGCCCTGGGCGAGACCCCCCGGACGGTCGAGATCTCAGAGGTTTAGGAGACTGGCACATCCGATGCTGTACGCGCCCGGGGCCCACCGGCTGGCAGTGAACTCGAGGGGCCCGGGAGAAGACGATGAAGACCGTTTCCAAGACCGCAAGACGCGCGCTGCTCGTGGTCACCGTCGGTATTGCCACGTTGCTCGCGTGGCCCCCGTCCTCGGCTCGAGCGGAGGACGTGAAGGTCATGCTGAACGGAGCGCAAGAAGTGCCGCCTGTGACGTCATCGGCCTCCGGCAGCGGCGCGATCTCGATCGGCAACGACAAAGCCGTGAGCGGAAGTATCACGACGACCGGCGTGACCGGGACGATGGCCCACATCCACAACGGAGCGGCCGGCAAGAACGGTCCGGTCATCGTTCCGCTCAGCAAGAGCGGCGACGACACCTGGGTGGTCCCGCCCGGGGCGAAGCTGACCGACGCGCAGTACAAGGCTTTCAAGGCGGGCGATCTCTATGTCAACGTCCACAGCGCCCAGCACAAGGGCGGCGAGATCAGAGGCCAGCTGAAACCGTAGGCGACAGCCGCGTCGCCGGCGAGAGGCCGAGGAGTTCCGCTGGGAGTCGCTGAGATCCACCCAAGCGATGATCGCCCTCGTCGCGGGCCCGGCCGCTGGGCGTGGAGCTTCCAGCCGATGCGCCCGCCATCGTGTCGGGAGAAATATTGACGTGCTGAGCGAGGTCAGCCGCCTGACGTCAAGCGCCTGATCGCCTCGCGAAGCGCGGTGATCGCGGCTTTGGCTTCGCGCGTCAGCACGTCGGCGCGGCCCGAGAGCGCATCGCTCTCGCCGCGCAGCCGTCGCGCCGCAACCGACGCGTCCAGCGGTCGACACCGAACGTGAGCCGGGACGGCCGCACACGTGCGCAGGTGTGCCCGCAGGCTCGCCGTCAGATCGCATCGACAGGCCGGACAGAGATGGAGACGGCGGCGAGCGAGGTCGGCAGCGAGCTCTTGCTGGCGGAAACGTCCCAGGCACACCTGGCACTCCGCCACCGCGTGGTTCCAGCAGAATTTCACGAGCAAGCTGCGCTCTTCGTAGTTGAGCTCGCCGGGCTGCCCGCTATCGCGATGCACGATCTGGCTCGTCGTCCTCCGTTCCCCTATTTCAATCATAGGCAGCCGTCGAGTCTTGTTCAAGAATCTGCTCCCGATCAAACTGGGCGCCGTGCCCTCGCGATACCAGCCGACAGCACGCCCGAGAAGCCCGCCCAACAGGGCGCCGGCGATGCCGAGCACCATGGCCACGATGACTCCTCCCGGGCCGCGCGTGCCCGAACGCGGTGGACGATGGCCGACCCCCATGGAAAGATGAGGCCGTGGGGCTTCGTGAGTATCGGCGCAGGCGTGACTTCAAGAAAACACCGGAGCCCGCCGGTCGCCTGCCCGATGCTCCGCGCGAGCATGGGCGCTCCTACCTGATCCAGAAGCACGCCGCATCGCGCCTGCACTACGACTTCCGCCTCGAGCTCGAGGGGGTCCTCAAGAGCTGGGCGGTCCCCAAGGGGCCGAGCCTCGATCCCGCCGACAAGCGCCTGGCCATGCACGTCGAGGATCATCCGATCGAGTACGGCGACTTCGAGGGCATCATCCCGAGGGGCCAGTACGGCGGCGGCACGGTGCTCCTGTGGGACCGCGGCACCTGGGAGCCGATCGGCGACCCGCACAAGTCGTATCGCGCGGGCTCCCTGAAGTTCGCCCTGAAGGGTGAGAAGCTTCGGGGCGGCTGGGCCCTTGTGAAGCTCGGCGGGCGGCGGAAGGATGGCGACGAGCGCGGCTGGCTTCTCATCAAGGAGCGGGATCAGGAGGCGCGTCCCGGCCGCGGCGAGTCGATCGTCGTGCGCGAGCCCAGGAGTGTCGCGACCGGTCGAACCATCGAGGAGATCGCGGCCGCGGGAGATCGCGTGTGGAGCTCGAATCACGACGGGGAGCCGGCTGCGCCGCAGTCGGCCGAGATCCCCGGCGCGCGGCGCGGCCCGCTGCCCAAGTTCGTAGCGCCCCAGCTCGCGACGCTCGTGGAGCGGCCGCCGGAGGGCGACAGCTGGTTGCACGAGCTCAAGCACGACGGCTATCGCATTCTCGCGCGAATCGAGCGCCGGCGCGCTCAGCTCCTGAGCCGCAACGCTCGGGACTGGACCCACAAATTCCCGCCGGTGGCAGCCGCCCTGGCCCGTCTGCCGGTCGAGCAGGCGATCCTGGACGGCGAGGTCACGGTGCTCTTGCCGAACGGCACCAGCAGCTTCCAGGCACTCCAGAACTTCGGCTCGGGCGCGACCCGCGGCCAGCTCGCGTACATGATCTTCGACCTCCTGTACCTCGACGGCCGAGACCTCACCGGCGCCCGCCTCGAAGATCGCAAGACCGCGCTCGCTCGGCTACTCGGCTCGGCCACCGACAAGGCCGCCGTGCTCCACTACAGCGATCACGTCGTCGGCAGGGGCGCCGACTTCTTCGCGCACGCCTGCAAGCTCGGGCTCGAAGGCATTGTCTCGAAGAAGCGAGACGCAGCCTATCGGGGCATCCGTGGCCCGGACTGGCTCAAGACCAAGTGCCTGAAGGAGCAGGAGATCGTCATCGGCGGCTACACCGAGGCCGCGGGATCGCGCATCGGCATCGGCGCGCTGCTCGGCGGAGTGTACGACAGCGGGCGGCTCGTCTACGTCGGCAAGATCGGCACCGGATTCGACAATCGGACGCTTCGCGATCTGCAGCGGCGCCTGGCGCGTCTGGGACAGAAGACGAGTCCGTTCGCCTCGCGCGTCGCCGGCGTGGCCCGCGCGCACTGGGTGACGCCCGAGCTGGTGGCGCAGGTGAGCTTCAGCGAGTGGACGGCAGACGGCAAGCTTCGCCATCCCGCGTTCCAGGGTCTTCGCGAGGACAAGCCCGCCGAAGCGGTGGTCCGCGAGCTGCCGGTGGCCGTCGCACGTGACGCGGCGCCGACACGCGGCCGCGGCGCAGCCCGCGTCCGTCCCGCGGGCAGGGCCCGCGCCGAGACGGTCGTGGCCGGCGTGCGACTCACCCACGCCGACCGCGTCCTGTTTCCCCCGCACGGCACGACCAAGCTCGATCTCGCGCGTTTCTACGAGTCGATCGCGAAGTGGATCCTCCCCCACATCGAGGATCGTCCCACGACGCTCGTGCGGTGCCCGGAGGGGGCGCACAAGAAGTGCTTCTACCAGAAGCACGTCGGCTACTGGGCGCCGGACAGCCTGCGCCGGGTCAAGATTCAGGAAAGGCGCAAGGTCGGAGAGTATCTGGTGGTCGACTCGCTGGCGTCGCTCATCGGCCTGGTGCAGATCGGAATCCTCGAGATCCACACCTGGAACTCGGTCGTGCGCCATCTCGAGCAGCCGGACCGGGTCGTGTTCGACCTCGATCCGGGCCCCGGCGTCGAATGGGCGCGGGTGATCGAGTGCGCCGGCGTGATTCGCGACGCGCTCCACAAAGTCGAGCTCGAGAGCTTCGTGAAGACCACCGGCGGCAAGGGCCTGCACGTCGTGGCCCCCATTCAGCGCGGGCCGAGCTGGGAGGACACCGGGGCGTTTGCACGAGCCGTCGCCGAGAGCGTCGCGCGCGCGGACCCGCGACGGTACCTGACGAGCATGGCGAAAGCGGAGCGCAAGGGCCGGATCTTCATCGACTATCTTCGAAACATTCGCGGCGCCACGAGCGTGGCGGCCTACTCGACGCGCGCCGTGCCGCAGGGGACGATGTCCGTGCCGCTCGGCTGGGACGAGCTATCCTCGCGGATCACGTCCGACCACTTCACGATCGCGAATCTCCCCGAGCGGCTGGCCGGGCTCACCGCCGACCCCTGGGCCGCCTACTGGCGGTCCCGTCAATCTCTCCCCAGCGCGGCGGCGCGGGCTTCCGCGCTGCGCTAGACTCTCCGCGAGGGCAGCCGCATGGAGCTGGTGATCTTTGCGCGATTCCACACGCGGACAGAACGTCGTAGGTCCGTCGAGCCGCGAGCCGGGCTGCGTGAACATCGGAATCTTCCGGCCGACGCGGGGCCGCGGCTGTTCTTCATCCACTCGTGCTGGCGCGACGAGGCGGCGTTCGAGATTCACGCTGGCCTGCCGCACACCGTGCGTTCCTGGAGCGGGTCGCACCGCTGATCGATCATCCGCTCGACATCACGCGAGCGGAGCAAATCGGCTGAGCGCACGCGTCGACGCAGCCAGGGCCCCCCGCGCGGGTCCGCTGCGCGGCGACGTGAGCCGGTGAACGTCGAATTCGGGTGTTTTGCCCGAATCTTGTGTGGCGTCTTTCCGCCTTGCAACACAATCGCAACGTCAAGCGTGGCTGGCCGCTTCGCAAGCACGCGGAAATCTTAGCGACGTCCCTAGCGCCCGCGCTGGCATGCCTCGTGCGTACCACCTGCACCCTGTCGAAGAGAGTAATGAAGAAAGGCAAGAACAACGCATGCGACTAGTGAGGCTGGCGGTCATCTGTACGATCGGCGTCGTGCTGGCGTCGATCGCGGTCGAGGCACAGGCGCCGGACAAGGTCTACCGCGTCGGCATGCTCGAGCGGACTCCGGCAGCCGTCAACGCGACGAACCTCGATGCGTTTCGTCAGGGTCTTCGGGCGCTGGGATACGTCGAGGGGAAAAATCTCGTGCTCGAGTACCGATCGGCTGACGGCCGTGACGAGCGGTTTCGCGAGCTGGCGGCGGAGCTCGTCGGGCTCAAGGTCGACTTGATCCTGACGCGTGGCACTCCCGCGGCGCTGGCCGCGAAGAACGTCGTCAATGGCACGATCCCGGTGGTCATCACCGGCGTCGGCGATCCTGTCGGCCAGGGAATCGTGGCGAGTCTGGCCCGGCCCGGCGCGAACATCACCGGACTGAGCGCGACCGTGACGGAGATCTATCCCAAGCGAGTGGAGCTCCTTCGAGAGCTCGTCCCGCGCGCCACCCGGATCGCGGCGCTCTTCAACATGAGCAACCCGGCGATCCCGCGCCAATGGCTCGAGGTCGATACGGCGGCGAAGTCTCTCGGCCTTCAGACGCAGCTGCTGGACGTGCGCCGGGTCGAAGATCTGAGGCCGGCGTTCGAGACGGCCGCCCGGCAGCACGCCGACGCGCTGGTCGTGGGAATCGAGACCCTCACCCTGGCGAACGCGCCGCTCATCGTGGAGCTGGCGGCCAAGCACCGGTTGCCGGCCATGTACGCGTCGACGGAATTCGCCGGGGGCCTGGCCAGCTATGGCGTGAACTATCCCGATCACTATCGGCGGGCGGCGACGTACGTCGACAAGATCTTCAGGGGCGCCAAGCCAGCGGATCTGCCGGTCGAGCAGCCGACCCGGCTCGAGCTCGCGATCAATCTGAAAACTGCGAGAGCGCTGGGACTGACCATCCCACAGACGGTCTTGCTGCAGGTCGATCACATGATCGAGTGACCCCGAATCCCCCTCGGGGGGATCTGCTAGACTTTTCCGAGCCCGGGCGCATCCATGAGCAGCCGCCATCTTCGATTCGCCGCCGGAGCCGTCCTCGTCATCGGGCTCGCCAGCGCGATCGCGATCTATCTGGCCGCTTCCTCGAACGCCGACACGCTCGGGTACGACCCCGAGCAGTCCAAGCAGTATCTGCGAACCATGGAGCTCTACGGCGGAAAGGCAAATGTGCTCGCCGCCGAGCTCCGGGCCTGGTTCGACGGACTCTGGCATGGGACGCGGCTCGCATGCAGCGTCGCGGGCGCCTCGCTGGTGCTGGCCGTCGCGCTCTGGCTCGGCGCCGCCGCGTCGGAGGAGTGATCGCCGCCCGGACTCCGGCTGGGGTCGGTCAACGGTCCGACGGTGGGATTTTCCGACGGGATCGGGTGTGCTACGGTGGCGCTTCCGGGCGAAATCTCATCAGGAGCCACCATGGCGCTTGAGCGGCTCTGGCGTGTCGTCGTCTCGCACTCCTCCGAGTGGCGCGAGGCGTTTCTGCGACTTGCGGCGGAAACCCCCGAAGGGCGAAGTCTCGCGCCCGAGTTCCATGGCAATATCCTGAGCTTCAACTCCTCGAGGCAGGATCGAGGCGCGCTCCGATTGATCAAGGATCTGATGGCGCAGGCGAGCTTCACGGTCGAGCACCTGAGGTGCGGCGAAGTCAAGACCTACGCCGGCAACACGCGGCTCTCGATGTCCTGCTCGTGCGGCGCCGAGATCGTCCGACGGCTGAAGACTTAGCGATCGGGCCGCGGATGGGTCGCGCTCATCCGGGATGACCCGGGTCGGTGGCGCTACCGCGGAACCATTCGATGAAGCGGTTTCGGTAGTAGTACAAGGGCAACGCCACCGCCAGCGCCATCGCAGTCAACAGGATCACCTGGATGTAGTCGCCCGACGCGGTGTGCGCGCCCTGGGCCGAGACGACCCATGTGTCGGGAATGCGGCCGAGCGTCGAGATCAACGCGAAGACCCAGAAGGGCATGGGGCTCAGGCCGAACAGGTAGCACGCCATGTCCTTGGGCAATCCGGGGATCAAGAAGATCACGAAGCACAGAATGGTGCCTTCCGCCTCGACGATGAAGCCCAGCTTCTGCCGGATGTCCTGGCTCACGAGCCCCTGGACGTAGCGAGCGCCGAGCCAGCGAGCCACCGCGAAGGCCGAGAGGGACCCCAGCGACAGCCCGATCGTCGAGTAGAGCAGGCCGCCCCACTCGCCGAACAGGTAGCCACCCAGGATACCCGTCAGCTGTCCCGGAATCGGCGCCACGACGACCTGCAGCGCCTGAAGACCGATGAAGACGATCGGGGCGAGCATGCCCCATTCGCGCAGGGTGTGCTTCAGAAACCGCTTGTCCACATAGAGGCGCATCAGAAATTGGTAGGCTGGAGCGTCGGTCACCACGAGCCACACGGCGCAACCAACGAGTGCAGCGGCGAGCCCCGCACCGATGGTCCATCGCAACGTCTTCTTCACCCGCCCCCTCGTGACCTTGTTCAAGGCCTCACGCCGGCGTGGGAACCTGCGGGACCTTACCAGTCTGCGCGCCCGGCGTAAATAGCCTTCCCACGCGCCGGGTCCACCCCCCGCCTACGACCCGAAGCTCACCTCGAGGCGGACGTCGGGAAAGCCGGTCGAGCGCTCGAACGACTTGACGGGTGCAAGCGTCCGAAGGTCGTCCCTCAGATAGAACGCCGCGTGGTCACGCTCGATGCGCTGGAACAGGCCCCGGCCGTCGAGCTGAAAGGGCATGCGGAACGTCCCGCTGAACGGGAGCACGACCGGCTGCGGGAGCGGAACGAGCACTCCGGTGGCCGGGTTCGAGGTCTGCGCGATCGTGAAGGTGCCCGTCATCGAGCCGAGCGGTATCCGGTGGAGCACGGCGAGCGAGAGATCCACGGTGCCGCTGAACGTTCCGCTGATGACCGGCAGGTCCGGCACGTGGACCGAGCTGTTGCCGGGCGCGTTGATCACCACGTCGAATGTCCCGCTGACCGGGCCGACCCCGCTGACCGTCGACACGCTGTCCGTGCCGGTCGCGATGACCGTGCAGCTCTTCATGCGCGGGACGGAGATCAGAAGCTCCGACGGACACAGGGGCGTTCCGAGCGCCGCGAAGCCCTGGAGCGGTGAGGTGGCATTCCGGAGAATGACCCCCTCCACCTGGTCGAACGTCACGCGCTCGCTGACCTCGTAGAGCGTGACCCCGGTGTCGCCGGTGGCCTCGTCTCGGTCTGCCGCGCGAGTCGTGGTCGCGAGAGCCAGCAGGGTCAGCACGAGCGCCGCGCATCGCAGAACTCGCTTTGCCATGTCGAGAGCCTCCGAGGCAACCCAGCAGGACCCGTGCCACGAGGAGCGCTTTGCGGAAGCTCTCGGGAATCGAGAGGTTGTCGCGACCGCTCGATTGTCGGCATGCCGGTCGCACGACGCGTTTTGTGCCAGGCTCGGGACGCGGCGATCAGCTGCTGATCATCTGCAGCGGGCCGGGAGTTTCCGTCTGCTAGACTTCGGCCCAGCCACTCTCGATCGAGGTGTCATGCGCTGGACCGGCCTCGGGATGCACCGCCTCGTTGTCAGCCTCTGCGTGTCGCTCACGCTCGTCGCGATCTGGCGCGCCGACCCGGCTTGGGCGGGAGAGGACACGCTCCGGTTCGCGGCGGTGGCGCCGGGCATCGGTTACGCGAGCTTCGAGGTGTACGCGCCCGAGGGCGACCCTTTCTCAGGACACGCTTTCAAGATCGATCTGGCCGAAGCGCAGCTTCGACTTGTCGCCGCCAGCGACCCCTCGTCGAGGCAATCCGTGCAACAGATCACGGCGACGCTTCCAGCCGTCGTCGCCGTCAACGCGAGCTTCTTCGACAACGACGGTCGCGCGATGGGCCTTGCGGTCGGTGAGGGCGGCCGGTTGGGCACAGGCCGGCTGAAAAACTGGGGGGCGCTCCTCGTCAACGGCACGGACGCGCGGATCGTGCTCGGCGCCAGCATCCCCAGCAACCCTGAAGAGCGGCTGATCGTCCAGGGTATCCCACGGCTCGTCGTCGGCGGAAAGGTCCCGCGCTTGAAGCCACAACTGGCCGAGCGGACCGCCGTCTGTGCCGCCGCCGGTCAAGTCGTCATCGTCGTCGCCAGCAAGGCCGAGACCACGGCCTTCGCACGGTTTCTCGCCGACCCTTCCGACAAGGGAGGGCTCGGCTGCTCGGATGCGCTGAATCTCGACGGCGGCCCATCGACCCAGCTCATCGTGCGCCTCCCTACCCTGACGTTATCGCTGCGAGGCGGCTGGGGCGTGCCGAACGCGCTGGTCGCGACGCCCGGCAGGAAGTAGCCGAGCCGGATGGCGCGGCGCCTCTGCTTCCGGCGCCCGTGAGCCTCGGCCTGCCGCGAGGCCAGTGACACTACGGAATCGGCTCGAACTCGTAGCTGCCGCCGTCGGACGCCAGCGACAGATACAGATGGCCGCTCTTCACCACGTAGGTCCGGATGAACGGCCACTGCCGGACGAGCTGGTCGTGCCACGATCCCGACGGGCACACGACGCGGGTGATGTCGAGCGGGCCGAAGCGCAGCTGGTTGGGCCCGTTCAGGATCCAGTCACCGGTGCCGCGATTGCAGTCGAATCGCACGCTCAGATTGCCGTTGTTCTTGAAGGCCACGGTGTACTTGGTCCTGTCATCGGGCGTCCGCACCGCGCCGTTTCCGCCCTGATACTTCACGAGCTGCCACGAGAGACCGCCGATGCCGGCGAGATGGATGGGCGGTGTGGAAGAGCAGCCCGCCAGAAGACCGAGCGTCGTCAGCAAGGATAGAAATCGCGTCACGGGCGATGGCTTCACGGGTGGCCTCCCGGGAGTGCGGAGGATCGGTTTCTTTCAGAGTCACACGAGGATTCGCCCGCGACCAAAGAATCAATCCGCGCCCGACGGCCATCATTTCCGCGTTGAAAAACAATCAATTGAAACGAGTCGTGGGCTAAACTGCTGTCGTGCTCGTCTCGTATCGCATCCGAACGACCGGCCAGGTCCGCGGCTTCGCCATCGCTCTTCCGGCCGGTGCCGATCCCCACCTGGTGCCGACCAGTGCCGTCGTCAAATGCCTCGCGGACGAATCCGGCGTGACGCCGGAGGAGATCGAGCTGCTCGACCTGTGGTCCGAACGGTAGCCGAAAACACCTTAAGGTAGTCATAGGCCGGACGGACGTCGGGAGAATCGACGGGGCGAGGTGGTGGTCCTGAACGAGGGCGCGAGCGCGGACAGCGCATCGCGGGAGACGCGGATGGCTAGTTGACGACGTTGTAGACGTCGCATGCCGCAAAGCTGTTGTCCTGGGACGGCTTCGGCGTATAGACGACGCACCACGTCGTGTCCCGCGGCCGCTTGAACTGGTCGAAGTACTCGATCCGACCATAGAGATAGAGGTTGGTCCGCCCGGCGTTGATAGCATCGGCGAGCGATGCCGAGATGTTCTGGAGAACGACGTAGGTGCCGTAGTCTCCCTTCGGTCCGACAACGGTTTCGCTCCGTACCGGGCCCATCGAGCCATACGGCGGCAGCTGCGGCAATGCCTTGGCCACGAGGAGCGTGGAAGCAGTCGACACCTTCACCGCGGGAGAGTTCCCCACGTTAGCGAGCCAGATGATCAGGCGCGTCGGCTGCTGAGCCAGGGTGATTCTCGTCGGTTCGATGCCCCTGAAGACCAGCCAGGCTCTCTGACTGGCCTCGTTGGACTCGCGCGTGGCTCTCAGGGCATCTTCGGCGAGCTGCTGATTTCGGGTGCTGGCCTCTCGCACGAGCCCGGCCACGTGCTGCACGGCCTTCAGAGATTGATCGAGCGTCTCGCTCTGCACGATCAGCTGGCGCCACTGCTGGTAACTCAGGCCAGCATAGGCAACGACGGCAAGAAGCAGGAGGACCTGTATGAAGACTCCCCACCGTTGCCATCGATCACCGGCAGCGTCACGGGCGCGTCGGTCGTGCTCCTCGGAGAGCCGCGCACCGAGCTCCGCCAGAAACGCGGCGCTCGCTTCATCGTGACGTGGATTGTTCGGGTTCATCGGCGTCTCGCGTGTCTCACACGCGGGTTCGGATCGCCTGAAGCATTCCCATCCTGACGACCTTGACGGTAATGAGCCAGGAGACCAGCGCGGCGCTCACCACGAGCGTAGCGAGCAAGACCATACGGCCGACGCCCCCCAGCACCTGCTGGACGCGCGCCATGTACGGCTCCAGACCGTAGCCGATCGCATAGCCGATGCCGACGGCGTACGGTACGAAGATCACCGCGCCGAGCACGTTCCCCCGCAAGAACGAACGGAATGGGAGGCCGAGCGCTCCGGCCAACGGACCGGCCACAAAGCGGAGCCCACCGACGAATCGTGCGGCGCAGACCGCAACCGCTCCGTACCGTCTGATGAGCGACTCCGCCAGCGTCACGCGGGCGGGTGTCAGCAGCCAACGGGCGTGACGCTCGACCGCTGCGCGTCCGTAACGGCGTCCAAGCCAGAAGCCGAGCGCGTCGCCGACAACCGCGCTGACGAGAGCCGCGACCAGCACCGGAAAAAGCTGAATGCGGCCCGAAAACACGAGGTAGCCAGCGAGCGCCAAGACGGTTTCCTCGGGGAGTGGTAGTCCGATATTCCCGAGAATGACCACGA
>Ga0187776_10001051_pt1 | contig 13554 bp, 12 predicted proteins | sample 0216_BV02_MP12_2_FD_132426 | JGI IMG/M metagenome (GOLD analysis project Ga0187776, IMG submission 132426) | Tropical peat soil microbial communities from peatlands in Department of Meta, Colombia - 0216_BV02_MP12_20_MG | ecosystem: Environmental > Terrestrial > Soil > Wetlands > Peat | place...
AAGGACTCGTCGCCGGCGTCGTGCACCATGCCGGCGAGCTCGGTGTAATCCTCGCGTTGCGTGCTGGCCAGTTCCTGGCGGATGATCTCACGCAGCTCTTCGCGTCGCCGCGAGAGACGTTGCTCAAAATATTGCAGCTGCTTGTCGGACAGGCCCGGCATGGCGCCTCCTCATTATAGAAGCCAGCTTTTCGATTGATATGCGGCCGTTCGCCTTCATTCTCAATCCCGCAAGCTCCACTTTATTCCTTTTTCAGTTTGGTTTCAGCTTGGGCCGGTACAGTCGCCCAGATCATCACCCAATTTTGCGAAGTCGACCATGCACACCCGCGAAACCGCATCCGCCTCGAATGAAGTAAAGGTCCGGGACCCGCTGGTCCGGATATTCCACTGGTCGCTGGTGGCGACGTTCGCCATCGCTTACCTGACCGGCGACGAGGAGTCGCGCCTGCACGAGCGGGCCGGTTATGCGGTCCTCGGCCTGGTGGCGCTGCGCGTCGTCTGAGGTTTCGTCGGGACGCGTTACGCACGCTTCCGCGATTTCGTACATCGCCCCGCGGACGTGGCGGTACCGGTTCACCGCTTTAGCCACGCTCAAGGGTGATGCTCGTGCATGGCTGCCGCGGCTCCGCTACTTGCCTTGCAGAAGATCGATGAACGGCGGAAACGTGAGCACCAAGCCGACGACCAGCAGCGCGCCGGCAACAAGGCTTATCTTCCCGACAGGCACGTCCCGATTGCCCCACCGATTTGCCAGCACCCGCCAGGCGGCGAGCCACACGACGATCGCGGTGAGCGTAACGCCCGACAGTGTGCCGGTGGGGTTATAGAAGTTAAAGAACCGGTCGATGCTCTCGAAGGCGTCACCTGAAAAGGCGAATAGGCCCAGCGCCGCGCAACCGACCCCCGCGGCGAGAATGGCCGCCATGCCATCGCCATTCGGCCGGCCCTTCGCTGATGAAGATGCATCGGCGCGAGCCATGATCATTCTCCTTTCATTATCTGGATCGTCACGCCGCCCCGCACCGGCGCGTATTTATTGAGGAAGACGCCGAACGCGCCCGCCACGCCGGTGGCCACGAAGGCCGCGGCCGTAAAGGCGAGCACGGTACGGCGCATGCCGGGATGTTTATTGATGCCACGGCCGTACTTCCCGTACACATAGGCGACCATGGTCATCACGATCGGGGCGAACCAGGCCACGTTTTCTTTCCATTCCATCCCGACACTGTGCCAGCCGCTCGTGTGTGGACTGGACAGGAGCAGACTTCGCGGATAACCCGTGAGATCGACCGTACCCACGGGGGGCACCGCGCGGTACCAAGGGTAGACGATGTAGGCACCGGAAAAAACGGTCAGCCATGCGACCAACACCATGCCGACTAAATAGATCCGCAACATTCTTTGACCCCGGGGATTCAGTTCCGCTGGAGCATTGGTAGACCACGCTCCGTACAATTCCCCGATCGCGCCGGAGAATGCCAGCATGAACAACGCGCCGAAACCCATGCCGTGCATTACCGTGAGCAACTCACGCCAGCTGATTTCCATGGTCTATCTCCGTATTGCGAGAGTGGGCGGATCAATCCACAAATGGCGACACTCCGTCAATCCCGTGACGCGGGAATTGCAAGTGGTTGATCTCGCCCGGACCGACATTATCGCGACGCGCGCATCACGCCCATCTTATTACCAATGAGGCGCGGCATGAAAATCCCGGCGATCGAAGACGAACCCACGACCAGAAATTACCTCAGGCGCGGGCCGAACGAGCCGGCTTGGTCGCGGATCTCGATGTCGACGGGAGGAATAGCCTGCGCACGGCGCGACCCGATGCCTGCGACCCGATCGTTCTCATGGTCATGCGGTCGGCATCGGCGGTTGGGAAATTCCGCGCGAGAGCCGTCCCTGGCGGAAACGGCAGACCACAAGCATCGGTTCGGGGCTTGTGATCACGAAATCCATCGTGGAGAGCCAAGGAGGTGCCAGCCGGCGCAAAATCTGGAAGAGAGCGAACGTGCTTCACAATTACGCCTGCGCGGGAAGCCTGACGATATAAGTCGTTCTCCTGACCGGCATTCGACCGGCATGACGCGAACGCACTCAGAGAAAACCGAAGCCGGTCGAAGCCGACGCGACGAAGGTTGGTGAATCAAGCGAAGAAATCCGTCGCCCAGATCCTGAACGCGTCCAACGTCGCTGCGTGTAAAATAATCCACGATCCCACGATGGCCAACCCGTTTGCGATGCCGCTGTGCGCGCGCAACCAGCCGGGATTCAGAATACGGAGGCAGCCCTTCCCGTTCTCGATGATCTCGCGGCGCGCGAAGTCGGCCATCACCCGACTCACGGTTTCCTCGGTCAGTCCCAGCATCTCGGCCATTTCCCGCCGCGACAGCAGCAGGGACATAGTCTTTTTCGGCCCGTCACAGCCGGGCATCAGCGATAACAAAAATGACGCGACCCGTTCGGTCGAGCTTTTGAGTCCGAGATCGCGAATTGTCATTTCCGCCTGCTCGAGCTCCTGGCTCAGCGCCTCGATGACGCGCACGGAAACCGCGGGGTTCTGTTGAATCACCTCGAACAGATCACGTCGATTGATCTTGCAGACATGCGCCTCGGTCAACGCCTCGGCGGTATAGGAGTACTTTCGGCCGCTCAGTGATTCGAAACCGAGCAATTGACCGGCGATCGCCAGACGCAGGATTTGCTGACGTCCATCCGGTAACGAGGTGGTGAGTTTGACCTGCCCGGCTTTCAAGGCGAACAGAAAATCGGCCGTGTCGCCTTCCCAGAACATCGTCTGGTGGGGGGAATACGTTTCACGGATGAGCAAATTACGAATGCGGCAAACCAGCTCGGACGATAACCCCGGGTAAAGTCGTGCCTCGCACAATACACAGGCGTTTAATTCACAGTCGCAAGAACTCATACACCCCCGCCTCCATGACCATTATTAACCTATTGAATGTCTGTCGCCAAGGTAATGATTGAGATCAATTTTGTTGACTATTTCAATTACTGGCGCTTTTGATTCACGCCCGTTACAAACGGGGTTTTCTTTTATCAAAGAATACGTTGCACGGTCGGAACGAGCAGCACAGCGCCTCGGTGCAATCGCAATCCTGTCGGCCGAAACAAGGGATACCGCATACCGGGTATGACGAAATCGGTCAGTGTGAAGTTGCATTTCACGATGCGAAAAACAGACTTTGACCTTCGTCAACACTTTGGTTGCGAAAGATCAATTACAGTCAGCGCAGTTGTAGAGAAGAATTGCTGCGTGATCGGGATTTCTCGCCACGATTTTTCTTGGAGCGTTCAACATACGGATGTATTGGTGACCATAGGAACGCTTTTTTAATGAACCTGGTTTTGATGAACCTCGTCGTTCGCAAGTGGGGGGAGATATGAACTTAAAGCGATTTGCATATCAAGGGTTCGGCATCGCTGCCGTAGCGAGCATGCTGACAATTGGCTTGGTGGGTTGTAGTGGCAGCAATGGTAGCGACGGCCCGCCCGGACCACCTGGACCTCCCGGTACCAACGTTGGCGTGGTGTCGGTGACTACCGCCACAACGCTGAACATGACCATTTCCAGTGCCAGCGTCGGCAGTCCGCCGGTAGTGAACTTCGCGGTCACCGACCAGAATGGCATTCCCGTTGTCGGCCTCACCAGCAACGACCTGCGATTCAATATCGCGAAACTGACGCCGGGCACTGACGGCAACCCGGGCACGTGGCAGAACTATATCGTGCAGGCCAGCAGCGGGGCCATGCAGGGTTCGCAGGAGCGCTACAGAACGCAGCAGGATATTCCCTTCGGTACGCTGGTTGATAACAAGAACGGCACGTACACCTATACGTTCTGCACGGACATCACGAAGACCGGGACCCCGGACTTTACCAAGTGCGCCGGATATACCAGCGTCAATTCAGCTCCACAGCCAATTGCCTGCCCCGCACCGTGCACGGATGTCGACGGCAATGCCCTCGACATCAGCTATCAACCGGCGCTGACCACCCGCGTCGGGATTCAGATGTCGAATTCCGCGTATCCGAAAGTCAACGCGACGTACGATTTCGTCCCGGCGGGCGGCGCCGTCACGACGGAGCGCATCATCGTCCAGACGTCGAATTGCAACGAGTGCCACAACCAGCTCACCGCGCACGGCACCCGCATCGACACCAAGCTGTGCGTCACCTGTCACAACCCGGGTTCCTGGGTTGCGGCGGGATCCTCCGGCAGCGTCACCTGGGTGAAAGAGACGGTTGACTTCAAGCACATGATCCACAAGATCCATCACGGCGAGGATCTGCCGAGCGTTCTCGGCCCGGATGGAGTGGCTGGAACCGCCGACGACGGAAAGTACACGATCCGCAGCTCCGACTTCTCGGACGTCGCCTTCCCGCAGGACATTCGCAACTGCACCAAGTGTCACACCAATACGGATACCAACAGTGCCCGGAACACGCCGCAAGGCGACAACTGGGAAACCCATCCGAGCATCGCAGCCTGCGGCTCGTGCCATGACGACGTCAATTTCGGCAACGATTCATCCAAGCCGGTGCTTCATCCGGGCGGCGACGTGAGTGCGGTAGACAGCAGCACCTGCCTGCTGTGCCACAAGACCGGCGGACCGGGCAACAGTATCGCCGAGGCGCATTCGTTCCCGGCGAAGCTGACGGCCGAGGGCGCCAAGTACAAGCTCAACATCGTGAGCGTAACCAACGGGGCGCCGACGCAGACGCCGACCATCAAGTTCTCGATCACCAATCCGATGAACAACAATACGGCGTATGACATCGCCAACACACCGGCGATCACGGGCGGCAGCATGAGCCTGATCATCGGGTGGAGCACGACAGACTTCAACAACAGCGGTACAACCAAGTCTCCTGACCCGATCAGCATCAGCCTGCTCAGCGGCGGCGCCCTGTCCGGCAGCGTGACCAATAACGGCGACGGCACCTACAGCGTGACCTCCTCGACCGCGATTCCGTCGACCACGACGGGTAGTGGCCGGGTCGGCTTCTACGCACGCATGAGCGTCGACGTCGACGGCGACGGGACCAAGGACGAGATCGAGGTAAAGAGCGTCGTGAAGGATTTCCCCATCACCGACTCCAAGGCCGTAGCACGTCGCACGGTGGTTGACATCACCAATTGCGACAAGTGTCACGAGCGGCTGAGTCTGCACGGCGGCGCGCGTACGGACGAACCCCAGCTGTGCGTCATGTGCCACAATCCAAACCACACCGACATATCGCGGCGCCCGGCCTTGGTGACGGACACGCTGGATGGCAAGAAGGAGGAAGCCATCGATTTTAAGCGCATGATCCACGGCATCCACGCCGGCGCCACGACGCTCTACAGCGGCGCCGCGGGGCACGGCTTCCGCACGAAGGGGCTGGTGGTCTGGGGCTATCCGGGTGCGGGTTCGACAACACCGCCCGGCTGCACTGCTCCAACCTATCTCTGCCAGAACGACTTCAGCGATACGCGCTTCCCGGGGATCCTGAACAACTGCACGACCTGCCACACCAGCACGTCGTATCAACTGACGGGCATCTGGGATTCGCCGACGACCAGCGGCATACTCGCGAGCACCATCGACAGTGGTCCGAACCTCACCGATCCGAGCGACGACCTGAACATCTCGCCGACCGCGGCGGCGTGCTCGTCTTGCCATGACGATCCGGCGGCACAGGTGCACATGACTCAAGTGGGCAGCGCGGTGTTCTCGGCTACCCAGGCGACGGTCAACACGAACATCGAGACCTGCTCCATCTGCCACGGACCGGGCAACACTGCCGACGTCAAGACGGTCCATGGAGTGAAATAAACGGCGCGCCTCCGGGGAACCGCATCGACGGTTCCCCGGAGCCCGCCGGGAGGGACCGTAAACGTCACCAATGCGGGTCGAGTCTGCGGACGCGGTTCACCGGTGCGAACATGCGGCTAGCGTGAAGCGCAAACAGCATCACGAGCGACGAGGCATGACGGAAGAAATGGATCAGTCGAACCAATAAGAACCATGACTACCGAACAAACACCGACGAATCGCAGACACCTGTCGTTGTTCGCCGGATTGCTCTTGGGCGCGAGCTTCATGTTCAGTGTCACCGCGCCCGCCGAGGAGGCCGCCGCACCGCCCGAGACGCCCGCGCCGCCGGCTGGCAATCTCGCCTCGGAATACACCGAGAAGGGCGCCGACACCTGCATCAAGTGCCACGACGAGGACTCGGAGTTTCCGGTGTTCTCGATCTTCAAAACCAAGCACGCCCAGCGCGCCGACAAGCGCACGCCGTTTGCCGGCCTGCAATGCGAGACCTGCCACGGCCCCGGCGCCAATCATGCCAAGAAAGTCCGGCCCGGCGAAAAGCAGGCCCCGATCATCGCATTCGGCCCGCGGTCCAAGCTCGCGCCGGACAAGATCAACCCGGTGCCGGTCGCGGAACAGAACCGGATCTGCCTGAATTGTCATCGCGGCGATGCCCGCATCGGCTGGAACGCGAGCGCACACGACAGCAACGACGTCGCCTGTGTCCGCTGCCACAAGATCCATGCGGCGCGCGACGCGGTGCTGGCGACAGCCACCCAGGCCGAGGTTTGCGAGAAGTGCCACCTGAAGGAACGCGCGGACTTCCACAAGCCTTCGGTTCATCCGGTCCGTTTCGGCCAGATGGCGTGCAGCGAGTGTCACAACCCGCACGGGGCCAACACCGATGCCCTGCTGGCGCAGCCGACCGTGAACCAGACCTGTTACACCTGTCACGCGGAGAAGCGCGGGCCGTTCCTGTGGGAACATGCACCGGTAACCGAAGACTGCACCTTGTGTCACACACCGCATGGATCGATCTACCCGGCGTTGTTGAAGAAGAATCTACCGTTGCTCTGCCAGCAATGTCATACCGTGGCCGGCCATCCGTCGGTTGCGCGCACTGCCGACTCATTGCCGGGTGGCGTCGGCGGTCCGTCGGAATTCCTGCTGGCCGGAAGCTGCACGAATTGTCATTCACAGGTTCACGGGTCGAACAGCCCGTCGGGGGTCAAACTGATGCGATAGCCGGCGCCCGTTCAAGGAGAGCGCCGGCCGCGACGCGGTCTGAAACCAGGACACGAACATGGACATCTCGAAACAGCTGTTGTTGCTTTTCGCGCTATCGGCGCCGACCGCGGCCGCGGTGGCGGCGGACAGCGCTGGCCTCGGGGCCCAGCCGCTCGTCGATACGTCGCAGTGGCTGTGCAAGTACTGCACATTCGAAAAGGGCTGGAGCGGCACGGTCGATCTCGGCGCCACCTACGTCTCGGAGGATTCATTCAAGTTCGGTGAATACACCGGGCTCAACAAGAAAGGCGCCTACTTCCTCGGCGACGGCAGCGCCCGCTTTCGCGGCGAGGATGCCAACTACTGGAACATCGAAGCGACCGACCTCGGGCTGGACTCGCGTTCCGTGAGCCTCGAGGGCGGACAACAGGGCGCGGTCACCCTGTTTCTCAACTACAAGGAGTTGCCGCACTTCATCTCGGACAGCGCCGTCACGCCGTACTTCGGTACCGGTTCACGATCGCTGACGCTGCCGACCGGATGGGTCCCGGCGGGGACCACCGGTGGAATGTCCGCGCTGCCGGGTAGCCTTCATGAGGTCGATCTGGAGACCAAGCGGACGCGGATAGGCATGGGCGTGTCGCTGATCCCCGCGACCAACTGGCGGTACTCCCTCAACTTTCGTGAAGAAACGAAGGAAGGGACGCAACGTGTTGCCGGCACGTTCTTCTTCAATTCGGCCCAGCTGGTGATGCCGGTCGATTATGTCACCGATCAGATCGACGCGTCGGCGTCGTATAGCGGTCGCCAATTACAGGCGAAGTTTGCCTATTACGGTTCGACCTTCAATAACAAGAATCAGTCTCTGACCTGGCAGAACGCCTACACGCCACTGCTCGGCGGCGCTACCGAGGGTCAGCTCGCATTGCCGCCCGATAACCAGTTTCATCAGCTCCTGGCTTCGCTGGGATACCAGTTCAGCGAAAAGACGCGCGGCACCGCCGACATCGCGTTCGGGCGCATGACGCAGGATGACCCGTTTCTCCCGCCAACGCTGAATGCCTCGCTCGGCGCCCCGAACCCCCCAAGGGATTCATTGGCCGGGAAGGTGGACACCACCAACGCGTCGCTCAAGCTGGTGTCGGCGGTCACCGGGCAAATGCAGCTGAACGCCGCCTACACGTACAATGATCGCAACAACAAGACGCCGCAGGCGGCCTACGTCTGGGTGACCACGGACAGCTTTGTGAACGCTCCCAGAACGAATCTGCCGTACAGCTTCACCCAGAACACGATCAAGCTGAGCGCCGATTACCGGTTCACGCCACGCCTCAAGACCTCCGTCGGCTATGACCACGACACGCACGAGCGCACCTTCCAGGAAACCGACAAGACCCGCGAAGACACCTATTGGGCCAGGTTGATCGCGCGCAGCCGGGAGAATATCGACCTGACGTTCAAGCTCTCCCACGCCCAGCGTGACCAGTCGAACTATGTCCCGGTCCCCGAGATCACCCCGCCCGAGAATCCGCTGTTGGTGAAGTACTATATGGCCAATCGCACGCGGGACAGCGCCGGCATCCGTGTCGACGTGGCCGCCACCGACAGCGTCACCGTCGGACTCGGGGCCGACGTTTCCCGGGACGACTATCCCGACTCGGCGCTCGGCTTGACGAACGGCAGCGACTTCGTTCTCAGCGCCGACGTTTCCGCCATGCTCACGAAAAAAACCAGCCTGCATTTCTTCCTGAACCATGAGGAAATCGATTCCAAACAGGCGGGGAGCCAGTCCTTCTCGACGGCGGATTGGTTCGCGGAAAACAACGACAAGATCGATGTTTTCGGAGTCGGCGTCAAGCACTCGGTGCTGGAGAACAAGCTCGATGTTGGCGCCGATTACACCACCTCGCGTTCAACCGGCGCCATCAACCTCGACACGGGCACACCGACGGCGACGTTTCCCGATCTTGTCACGCTGCTGGACAGCGTGAAACTCTACGCCACCTACCACCTGAAAGATAACATATCGCTGCATGGTGCTTACTGGTATGAACGCTACGACTCCAAGAATTGGATGCTCGATGGCGTCACCCCCAGCACGATCCCGAATGTTCTGGCATTCGGCGAACAGCCGCCTTCATATCATGTTAATGTTATTTCGCTGTCCATGCGATACAAGTTCTGATTGGAGGTCGGGGCATCCATTCGGAATTGAGGGAACCATGAATTTAACCGTACGCCCTGCGTGCATCGCGCATACGGGCGTCCCCATTGCAATTAAGGAGCGCAACGATGATGAAACGAGAAGTCACCGGTTTGGTTTTGTTGGCAGGTGCCGGCCTGTTCAGCCTCGCTGTGGCCACCAGCGCCGCGGCCGACGTAAACAAGATGGTCGAGACCTGCGCCGCATGTCACGGCAAGGAGGGTGACAGCCATGAATCGGACGTGCCGACCATCGGGGGCATGTCCGCGCCTTACATCAAAGACAACCTGACGGCGTACAAAAACAAGGAGCGCCCGTGTCCCGAAACCAAGTTCCACGAGGGCCCTAAGAAGGGGCAAAAGACGGACATGTGCCAGGTCGCCAAGGAACTGAGCGATGGCGACATGAAAGAGTTGGCGGACTATTACGCCGGAAAGAAATTTTTCCGCGCCAACCAGAAATTCGATGCGGCCTTGGCGCAGAAGGGCAAGGAGATCCACGACGATCACTGCGAGAAATGCCACAGCAACGGCGGCAGCCTGGCGTCGGATGACGCCGGCATCCTGGCCGGCCAGTGGATGCCCTACCTCGAGGCAACCTTCAAAGAGTACAAATCCGGCAAGCGCCCGATGGAAAAGAAGATGAAACCGAAGATCGACAAGCTCACCCCGGGGGATATCCAGGCCTTGCTCAATTACTACGGCAGCTTCAAATAGGCCGGGCGCCGCGCCTGCAAGGGTGAGGCTCAATCCCGCACACAGACCGAACCGAGAGGGTCAACAACATGTTGGAACAGAAAGAGGACGAAGATCCGGGTAGCCGCTGGCAGTGGTTATGGCGCCGGTCGCACAAATGGTACTTGCTGTGGCTGCCAGCGGGCGCTGTGCTGATGTTCGTGGTGGGCATCATATTCTGGGGCGGATTCAACACGATCCTGGAGGCGACCAATACCGAGGCATTCTGCATCTCGTGTCACGAAATGCGGGACAACGTCTATCAGGAGTACCGGAAGACCATCCACTTCCAGAATCCGGCGGGGGTGCGTGCGACCTGCCCGGACTGCCATGTTCCCAAGCCGTGGATCTATAAGGTCGCGCGCAAGATCCAGGCCACGTACAACGAGCTTCCGAAGAAGGTTCTGGGCACCATCGACACCCGGGAAAAATTTATCGCCCACCGGGAGGAACTCGCCAAGGACGTGTGGGCGGGCATGAAGGCAACGGATTCGCGCGAATGCCGCAACTGTCACGCCATGACATATATGGATCTGGAGAAGCAGGACAAGAATGCCCGCAAGAAACATGCCGCAGTGCTGAACGGCGAGCTGAACAAGACCTGTATTGATTGCCACAAGGGCATCGCGCATACCTTGCCGGAGGACGATCAACCGGTGCGCGGCACCCCGGCGTCCCCATCTTGATTTGAAAGCACGGGCGGCTGCTGGCGCACGCGCCGGAGAGCGCCATGGTGGGTCGTTTGGCGACGGCGGACAAGGGTGGGGAGCGCCGCGTCGACACCCATCGCCCGCACCACGGCAAGGCTGTGCACGTCGAACAGCGGCGGGCTAAGATCGAACCATGCCGTTCACGTTGCACATCGACATTGTGAGTGCCGAGGCCCTCATTTTCTCCGGCCGCGCGGAGATGGTGGTGCTGCCCGCACTGCGCGGAGAGATCGGCGTGCTGCCACGGCACGCGCCGCTGCTCGCGCACCTCCGGCCGGGGGCTGTGCGCGTCATTCTCGACGGCAAGGACGAAGAAACGTTCTTCATCTCCGGGGGTTTTGCCGAGGTCCAGCCCTACGTCGTCACCGTGCTCGCCGATACGGCGCTGCGCGGCGCAGAGCTGGATAATGCCGCAGCGCTGCGCGCCAAAGAGCACGCCGAGAAGAAGCTGGACGGCCGCAAGCTTTCTCCGGAAGAATATAACCGGCTCAAGGCCGAACTCGATATCACCACGGCGCTGCTGCGCACCATCAACGACCTGCGGGCCCGAAAAAAAACGTGACTCCGGCAAGAATGTCTACGAGAAATCCGTGCCCAGGGGAATCGCAGTCACCGTTTCACCCTGTTTGAAACCGGCGCTCTCGGACTCCACGCGGATGAATCCGTTGGTCTCGCGGATCGGCTTGAGCATGTGCGAACCCTGCCCGGGCAGCGCCAGCGCCAGAAGCTTGCCGTGCTCGGTGTAAAGGCGCGCGCGCAGAAACTCGGTGCGCCCGGGATGCCGCCGGAAATCGTTGGCGGCCTGCGCGCTGAGTTGCAATAGCTGCGGCGCGCCGTGGTTCCACACCGCGAGCGCCGGATCGACGAACAGCATGAACGTCACCAGGCTCGAAACCGGATTGCCCGGCAGCGTGAAAAAATGCGTGCGGCTGCCCACACGACCGAAGGCGACCGGCTTTCCCGGCTTGATCTTCACTTTCCAGAACTCGATGTGGCCGATTTCGGCGAACACCTGCTTGACCAGGTCGTGATCGCCGACCGAGGCACCGCCGCTGGTGACGACGAAATCGAAATCGGCCGCCGACTTCAGCAACTGCCGCAACGCCGTGGGTTCGTCGCGCACCGTCCCGCCGTCGATCGCGTCCACGCCCCGCTCCTGAAAAAGCATCAGAGTCGCCAGGCGATTCGACTCGTAGATCTGCCCCGGCCCAAGCGGCTGTCCGGGAGCGACCAGCTCATCGCCGGTGGCGACCACGAGCGCGCGGGCCCGCCGAAACACCGGCACTTCGACCGCGCCGGCGGCGGACAGCAGCGCCAGATCGTAGGCGGACAGCCGGCGCCCCGGCGCGTACAGCACGTCGCCCGCGCGGAAATCCTCGCCGCGACGGCGCAGGTAACTGCCCGGTTGGACAGTTTTCGGAAACACCACGCGGTCGCCTTCGAACTTGACGTCTTCCTGGATCACGATGGTGTCGGCGCCGTCGGGCATGGGCGCGCCGGTGAAGATGCGCATCGTGGTGCCGGGCAAAAGCCGCGACGGCGGCGCGCCGGCACGGCTCTCGCCGTCGAGCGGCAGCACGAAATGGGCAGTAATCAGGTCTGCGGCGCGCAGCGCGTACCCGTCCATCGCGGAATTGTCGAACGCGGGGTTATCCACCCGCGCGCTCAGCTCGCGTGCAATGTAGCGGCCGTGCGCCTGCGGGAGCGGCACCGTCTCGGTCGCCGCGGCCGGCGTGATTTGCGCCAGGATCGCAGCGCGGGCTTCTTCAAGCGTCAGCATAAATGAAGCCCTACTCCGCTTCGCTCCGTTCGTCCTGTCATAACAGATCGCCCTACTCCGCTTCGCTCCGTTCGTCCTGTCACAAGACAAAACGGTAGCGTATTTCGCGGCAAAGGCCTAGCGTCCGGTATCCGAAGTCCTCGGTAGGCGAATCCGGCGAACGCATCGTTCCGCCGGCCGGCACGGTATCCATAGATCCGGAAAGGAGTGTCAGGAACGCGCCGGGGCGACCAGGGCGCGCGCTTCATCCAGGCTCTGCACGCCGATCGCAACCAGCGAATTGTCCACCAGCAGCGCCGGAATGGTCTTGAGTTGCAGCCGCGCCGCCAGTGTCCGCCCCTCGGGTTGATCGAGACTCACGACGGAAAAATCCAGCCCGCGCTCGGCCGCAACCTGGCGCCATACTTTTGCGGCCTGATCGCACGGCACGCACGACTCGGACACCAGCAGCTGGACTTTCACTTCTCAGTCGACCCCCGGGGATTGGCCTGCTCCCGCGCCGGCGCGGGGCGCAAGAGACGCTGCTACTCTGAAACGGCGTCGTGAACCGGGCATTGACCTTGGTCAATCGGACCCCTCTGAGGTTATGATTAAGACATGAACCGATCGCCGGACGCGAGCCGCGAACTGCGCCGCGCCTACCTCTTTGCCGACATGCCGGACCAGCACCTGCAAACGCTGGTCCATGGCATGCACGAAGTGCACCTGAACCCGGGCGACGTGCTGTTCCGCCACGGCCAGCCGGCGGAGCGCTTTTTCTTCCTGCGCGACGGCCTGGTGAAACTGTTCCGGCTCTCGCCCGAGGGCGATGAAAAAATCATCGAGATCATGCAGCCCGGCCAGACCTTCGCCGAGGCGGTGATGTTCATGGGCCCGCAGGGCCGCTATCCGGTCAATGCCGAGGCGGTAAACGAATCGCACGTGTACACGTTCGACCAGAAAACCTTCCTCGGCCTGTTGCACGAATCGAGCGACGCCTGTTTCGGGCTGCTCGCCTCCATGAGCCGGCGGCTGCACATGCTGGTCAACCAGATCGAAAGCCTGACGCTGCAGAACGCGACCTATCGCCTGGTGGC
>Ga0187776_10001052_pt1 | contig 13550 bp, 9 predicted proteins | sample 0216_BV02_MP12_2_FD_132426 | JGI IMG/M metagenome (GOLD analysis project Ga0187776, IMG submission 132426) | Tropical peat soil microbial communities from peatlands in Department of Meta, Colombia - 0216_BV02_MP12_20_MG | ecosystem: Environmental > Terrestrial > Soil > Wetlands > Peat | place...
AGGAAGCAACACAGGGCTCGATCACACCTGGTATCGACAGTACTCCTCTTACTTGGGCCGCTGGATGACGCCCGACCCGGCGGGCATGGCGGCGGTCGATCCCGGCAATCCCCAGACCTGGAACCGCTATGCCTATGTGAACAACAATCCAACCAATTTCATTGACCCGTTAGGATTGCGGGATTGCTTGCCAAGCGATTCTATTTGCGTTACAGAGCCAATGCCTCCAGGACCTGATCCGATCCTCGACCTGATCGGTTACAACGGCTGCAGTATATTCAGTATGTTTTGCGGTTCCAGTTTCCCCCGTCAATCTGGACAGCCAACTCGGGGAAATCCCGCCGGTAATGCGAGCACCGGCATTATCCCCCACAAGTTTACGATGTCTCCATCACAGCCTAGGCCAACGTGTTTGCAGGTCTTTACGAATGCTATTCTTAATCCTCCCGTTGATTCTGAGCAACTGGACAGATTCAAGGCGCTTGTACAGGGAGCATTCCAAGCTGTGGCGGGCGTATCCCGGACTGCGGCTGACGTCAATTTCAATGCCGCACTAGCCAGGGGATCAACACTCGCAGCAGCTGCCGCCGCTGCTGGCAGGGTGACCGTTCCGTTCCGTTCCACCGTCTTCAAGGGTCTGCTCACTCGTGCGCAATCCTTACTCGACTTCGCAGAAGAGGCAGGCAGCGAAGCGGCTGCCGGAGACGCAGGTTTTGCAGTCCTTGACATACAGCTGTTTACGGCCCTGAAGGTCGAACTGGAATCGTGGGAGTCCGGCGGATGCATTACCGAAAAGGAAGCGATTAAAGCCATCCTGGGAATCAACTGAAGGAACCGTCGATGAAGAAGTGGCAAGACTCACTACTGCTGACCGCGGCGGGAATTCTAGTTGTTATCGCGATGTTCGGCTCCGACTGGTTGTTAGGGAGAACTGGACTCAGCAGGGTGTGGCAATACTTTGTGATGGTCAATGTTGCCTTTTTTGGCGTGATAGCCTGGCGACTCCGCAAATGCTTTCGGAATGCCCGTTTTTCAGTTTTGTTTGCGACTTGGGCGCTAGCCCATACAACATTTTATTACGTCACTACCCGAGAGGGAATTGTCCCTGCCTTAGCATGGCTTGTTCTTTTTCCTCTCGAAGCGATGCTCATCATAAATTTGATAAAGCCACTTTCGCCCGAACGAAGGAACAACGGCGGGGAATAGAACGCCCGACCCGGCGGGGATGGCGGCGGTCGATCCCGGCAATCCCCAGACCTGGAATCGATATGCATATGTGAACAACAATCCAACGAACGCTACTGATCCGATGGGGCTGGCCCCGCGACCGTTCTGTGGTGTTACCCGAAGCGGGGAATACATCTGCATACCGCTGACCGATTATGGAAACAAGTCTAGCCTCGGCACAACCGGCGATGAGTTTGATAAACAAGCCTGCAGTTGCGGAAGGAAGTTGGTATTGGAACGACGGCTGGCATGAAGTGGTGGTGGGAACCGGGTTTGATCTATCTGATGGAGTCTCGACTGGTGGCAGCGGAGGTTCACTTGGTAGAGGGAGCACAAGTCCGGTGACCTGCCCCCCCAAAATCCGCACACAGCTGAATATGATTTCATAGCTGCGGCTGAATTCACTGGGAGCCCAGTCGATGTCTTCAGCCCTGCTGACCCGAGCCCCATGGGTCCGCTGCCATATGCCGACATCACAAATCCGCAATCGCTCAACAAATACAGCTACGCGTGGAATAACCCACTCCGACACACTGATCCGGATTCGGTAGCGGTACTCATGAGTATCGCCCAGTCCACGCAACGATCATACGTGCGGAGAACGCGTGCCATCTACCTGTTGGCTACGTTCAAGACTGAACAATTAGAAGACGCACTTGCTGAGCTGGCAGCGCACAATAGTCCTGAGTTTCGTTATCCAGCATTGCAGGCGTTTGCCAGGTCCTGCACCGTAGGTACAACCCTTCGACGCTTACAACCGAATCGCCTGAGAAGACGGGGTCTCCTAACACTTTAATCAACTCGCTGAATCAGCGACTACTAACTATAAATCGAAGCACGCCTACGGTTAGATCATAGGCAAACACTGCGAAGTCCTTGCGTGGCAGAGGTGGGTGGGCGCCGGACTTAGAGAGCAAATCCCTCGATGCAGCTAGAAGCTTCTCAAGGGCACCCACAAACTCGGATTCCCCATCACCAAAATTACAGACCTCGCGGAGTTTCTTTATTCCCGCTGAAAGCTGGCCCTCACCTGTTAATTGACGGATCGTGGCTTGCAATCCGTTTCGGCAGTTCGAAATGCAATCTCCCCACGACGCTGGAGTACTCTCACCAAGTCGCTGTTTTGCGTTCGCGAGATATTCCGCCGCTTCAGCTAGACTCGACGAGCGGAGCAATTCTTCGATAGGTGCTTCGCCAGGTCGAGGGCGTCGGGCTTGACAACGGATGTACTCGCGAACGCAATTCGTGTCAGTGACAACCCATTTATCAGCACGCCCGCTTGCCGCACCCCAATCAATCTCATCACCCTCCTCAACTGCGACCGAGGGAGGGAATAAGAAATAGACCTGCCCGTCAGGACGTTCACATTTGAACCCCTGCTCCGAGAAAACCTGATTACCACGCCGTATGGATGCCCATCCCGCATTGTGATGATGGCGGACTTTCGTCAGCTCGTTGTGTATCCACAACTGAAGAAACTGATATTCAGCTGCCTTGGGCGACGGTCTTGTTGGGTCAGTCTGCATGTACATTATCTTCGCCTTTCACTTGGCGTTTCGAGTTGTGGAATCGGTGTGCTTGGAATGAACTTCTTCACGCCCAAGAAATTCCTGTGGCCTTCGCTACGCCAGCAAAATTTATGTGTACTCGTGAGAATTTAGAGGCTGCATGATTCCTACATGCGACAGTTTGATATTCGCTGCCAGCGTGAAAGGGTCTTCCTGTCAGCTGGGTGCCCCATCCTGAGCGCAGCGAAGGGTGGGTGAAAATCTCCCGCACCCAATCACTTCAGCCCCTGCACCAGGTACAGATCCGTGAGCTGCCGCCGATAACCGTATACGTACGTCTTGGCATCCGGCGTCAAAAGGATCGGTCCGATAAATTCCACTCCTGCGGGATCGGCCGGCTTGAGTTGCTTCCACAGGCTGCGCTGTCCCGTTGCCACTTCTACGCGGTAAACCTTGGCCGGCATCTCCGCCGTGCCGTAGACGTAAAGATAGCGCCCATCTTCACTCCAACTGATCGGCAGCTCTCCCGGCTGGAAGCCGGGGATTGGCCGGGCATCCCCACTTGGAAGCGGATACAGGTATCCCTTCTGATCAGGACCGACTGCAGCCACTAGTTTGTCATTCGGCGAGAGCGCATAAGCCAGCGCGTTTACCCCTTCTGGCGAAATCGGGGTTGGCGCTGCCGCGCCACGTGTGTGCAGGTAAAGCCGGGCACCATGACCGGGCTCGTTTCCGGAAATCACAAAACTCTCTCCATCACGCAGCCAGCGGCCATGCACATGATTAATATTGGTTGCCGGATACGGCTTCGGTTCCCCCGCCTTCGTAGGCAGCAACACCAGTTGCGTCGGCGTATTGCTCGACGTGGAGAGCGCCCACTCCGCATTAGGCGAAAGCGCGAACGCGCGGCCCTCGCCAAGGCGCACGGCAGGAGAACCATCCGTAGCCCGCAAGTACGCGCTGTAGCTGATGCCGCCGCCTGCCCCCTCCTCGCGAAACAGCAACAGCTTGCCGTCCACCGACAAATCCGCTGGATACGACCAGTCAAACCAGGAAAGGTCGCGTTCGGCAGCGTCGCTGTTGCGTAACCCAATCAGCCCGCGCCGGGAGTTGTCGCGCGCCAGCAACACCCGCCCATCGCGATGAATGTCCTGCAGCATCAGGTCGCCTGGCACGCGATCAAGTAATCGAGGCTGTCCACCCGAGGCATTCACTGAATAAAGAAGCTTATCCAGTTCCGAGCTGGTGGCTGTAAACCAGATCGCATTACCTTCGGGAGCCCATGCCAGCCCCTGCGTTGTATAGAAATCCGGAGTCAGGTTCTTTTTCTGGCCGCTCAGATCGACGACCGCGATCGATCCTCCATCGTCCCCTTCCAGCGGGTGATCGATAAACGCGACGCGATCGCCCTGGGGAGAAATCCTCGGGTGGCTGATCCAGCCTCCCGTCTCGTAGAGCACCTTGCCGATGGGAAACTCCAGCCGGTTGCGGCCACCCACATCACGCACAATCGCCAGGCTCTTGGCATCGGGAGCCCAGTCCGCCCATTGCACATCGTTCAGGATCTCGCGCGGCCCGCCGCCTGACAGCGGCACACGAGCCAGCGTTCCTACATGAATATAGGAACGTATCTGGCGGCTCCCCAGCAGCACCGCCATCTCGCCAGTGGACGAGATCGACTGTATCTCCGCTCCCTGCAATTCCAGGTCGCGGGATTGAGGACTCTCAGGACGCGTGGAGAACAGCTCCACCGGACCGCCCTCCCAGGCCGCGCTGTACACCACCGTCTGGCCATCCGGGGCAAAGCGGGCCATGCGAATGGTCCCGCGGCGAAACGTGAGTTGGTGATAAACAGGGTGCTCGCCATCCGATCGCCGGCCTCCCAGCCATGCTCCGGCAAAAACCGCAGCGGCGATAAGCACCAGCAGTCCAGCCGCACCGATGAGCCGTTTTCGGTTAACTTTCAGCCCGCCCGACTCCGCTTCTGCCGTCCCAACCCCTTCCGGCCGAGGTACGATTTTCGCCAGACGCGTGGAGTCCAGGTCGCGCTTCAGGCGTTTCAAATCAGACCGCAATTCCGCCGCCGACTGGCAGCGCAGGTCAGGATCCTTTTCCAGCGTCTTGTTCAGAATCTCTTCCAGCCGCGGCGGAGTTTCCGGATTAAGCCGCGCCGGCGGGACCGGGGTTCGGTTCAGAATGGAATCAACAATTACCCCCGAAGTGGCGCCCGAGAATGCCTGCTTCCCCGTCACCATTTCGTACAGCACCAGGCCGAAGGAGAACAGATCGCTGCGCGCGTCCAGGGTCTCTCCCCGCACCTGCTCTGGAGACATGTACGCGACGGTGCCGACGGCGGTGCCAGGGGTCGTCAGATGATGCTCTTCCACCAGCGTGATTCCGCTGGAATTCGAGGCGGCTGAGCGATTCTGTGGCGACAGCTTGGCCAGCCCGAAATCCAGGATCTTCGCCTGCCCGCGATTGGTAATAAAAATATTTGCCGGTTTGATATCACGGTGAATGATGCCCGACGAATGCGCAGCGTCCAGGGCATCCGCTATCTGGATCGCCAGATCCAGCACTTCCTCGATCTTGAGTCGCTTGCTCTCCAGGTAATGCTTCAGCGTCTTGCCCTGAAGCAGTTCCATGGCGATGTAATGCAGGCCGCCGGATTCTCCGATTTCGTAAATGGTGCAAATATGCGGATGGTTGAGACCTGACGCCGACCGGGCTTCCCGCTGAAAGCGCTCGATGGCCTGCGGATCCTGGGCCAGATCTTCCGGAAGAAACTTGAGGGCGACATGGCGCCTCAGCCGGCTATCTTCAGCTTCGTAAACCACCCCCATGCCACCGCCGCCTAGCCTCTCCAGCACCCGGTAATGGGCGATGTCGGTACCCACGCCAACTGTGTTCACGGTGCGCGCATGTTAAGCCACTGCCACACTTGCGTCAAACCAACTTGCGGACTGATTTTTCGGTATGATGAGCCCCACAACGCGCACCGCGTTTCAAGGCAGGCGGAGGTGCACCATGTGTTTTCGCTCCGGGCTCATTCTCGTCCTCTCACTGTCTCTGTTCTGCCTTCTTTCCCGCGCCCAGGAACAGCACGAGCACGCGCATTTCGGCGATCTGGGGCAAGTCGGCACGGTTCATTTCCCGACCTCCTGTTCTCCCGCTGTGCAAGCGCAATTTGAGCGCAGCGTTGCCATGCTCCATTCCTTCTGGTACGAGGAAGCGAGTAAGGCATTTCAATCCATTGCGGAGACCGATCCCAGCTGCAGCATGGCCTGGTGGGGTGTCGCCATGAGCCTGTGGCATCCGCTCTGGCCCGCGCCCGATGCCGAGTCCCTGCAGAAGGGCCAGACTGCAGTCGCAAAAGCACAGTCGCCCCCTGCCAAGTCCGACCGCGAACGTGACTATATCGCTGCGATTGCTGTCTTCTATAAGGATTACGACAAAGTCGACCACCGCACGCGTTCCCTGGCATACGAAAAGGCAATGCAGCAACTCGCCCAGCGCTACGCCAATGATCGGGAAGCCTCCATCTTCTATGCCCTCGCGCTCGTGGCCACAGCCCTGCCGACCGACAAGACTTACACCAACCAGCGCAAGGCGGGCGAGATTCTGGAGAAGGTCTTTGTCGAGCAGCCCAATCATCCCGGCGCAGCGCACTACATCATCCACAGCTATGACAATCCGGTGCTCGCCGAGCGTGCCCTGCCGGCGGCCCGCGCCTACGCTAAGATCGCACCCAACGTTCCACACGCCCAGCACATGCCTTCGCACATCTTCGTGCGGCTGGGACTGTGGCAGGAAGCCATCGCGTCGAATCTAGCCTCCGCCTCTGCTGCCCGCGATTACGAAATCAGATCGCACATGGATGGCGTCTGGGATCAGCGCCTGCATGCCATGGATTATCTGGTCTATTCCTACCTGCAAACCGGCCAGGAAGACGAATCTCGTCGGGTCGTGGAGGAGACCAGCGCGATAACCGATGTCAAACCGGCAGGCCTTGTGGCCGGCTATGCCCTCGCCGCCATTCCGGCACGCTTCAGCATTGAACGGCAGCGATGGGCGGGCGCGGCTTGCCTGACCTCTCGCCCTAATATTGGGCCGGCCGCCGGGGCCATCACCTGGTGGGGGCGCGCGCTGGGCGCCTCCCGTCTTGGAGATCTCGCCGCGGCTCAGGCGGACCTCGAACAGATTCAACTCCTGAAAAACATGCTCGATGCCAGCTCAAATCCCGACGCCCAGTATTGGGCCGGACAGGCAGAAATCCAGCGCCGCGAAGCAGCCGCCTGGCTCGCACACGCGCAAGGCCGTCACGATGAGGCGCTGAAACTAATGCGCTCCGCCGCCGAGATGGAAGATGCCATGGAAAAGAACCCCATCACACCTGGTTCCGTGGTTCCGGCGCGCGAGCTGCTGGCAGACCTGCTGATGGAGACCCAACAGCCTACTCTGGCGCTCACCGAATATCAGACCTCGCTGAAATCAGCCCCCAGACGCTTCCACGCAGTTTACGGTGCAGCCCAAGCCGCTGAATCTGCGAACCAGCCTGAACTTGCCAAAAGCTACTACACCCAACTCGTAGAACTGTGTTCGCAATGTCGGCCAGAAGACCCCAGTTTGCGCCACGCGCAGCAGTTCCTGTCTATGGAATTGAGCAGAAAATCACAGCCATCAAAGTAGGATTCGAGTAGAACCTCTAGCCTAACTTGGCACCGCAGTCGCTTTCTCAGAATTATTACGTTTTCTCGGGGAGGAGTGCGCGCAACGAGCAACCTCGTTCATCCAGAGCACATCTGAAGCGTCGCTTTAAGTCTGGGCCCATCTGTTAAGGAGTAAGCCATGCGCGGCTTTCGTCTCTCCCAGGCCACCTTTGCTCGTTCGCTCTCTCTGATCACGCTGATCGCATTGGCCGGCTGCCTGGCAATTACCCCTGCAGCTTACGCCGACCCGATGCAGTTTGAAATCACCTTTAGCCCAATTGCCAATACCATGCCGGCTGCTTCATTCGAGTTCACGGTGAATAATCCGAAGGCGACGCAAATGATGCCGTTCGGAAAGGTGACCGTCCTCAACAACCCCTGCAGTGCGGCAATTGACAACACCAACTCCATCAGCTCTAGCCCGAACCTCATCTTCGTGCAGTTGAAGTTCTGCACCTCCGCCCTGGATCCACGGATCCAGATCGACTCGCTCATGGCAATAGCTAACAGTCAGGGCACAGGCTTCACCTGTACCGCTGATGCCCTGCTGCCCGGCGGCAAGATTTCCGGCCCGAGCACCCCCTGTTCAGTCGGACCGGTCACCTCCGCCCCGCCAGTAGCATCCGCCCCTGAGCCCTCAGCGCTACTTCTGCTGGGCACGGGCGCCATCGGAATTTTCGGTGGATCGAAAATTCGCAAGCGATGGCAGAAATCCTTGGATAATCAGCCTCGCCAGTTGACTGGCCCTTCTCAAGAAATCTCGATTAACAGCAGCCGCTCTTCTCCGAGCGGCTTTTTTCTTGCGGTGTGAATTCCCGGACTGCGCCCGGCACAGGTGACTCCCGATGGCTGACCGCTGATCGCCGAAAGACTCCAATCATCCGTAGTAGCGAAAATCCTTCCAGAACTCAGGCCAGCTCTTGCGCAGCCCACGACAAACAAAAATATCGGGATGCTCCTCGGTCTCCTCATTCCTTACTCCGTAACGGTTCCATGTGTGGCCGACAAGCTCACAGTGCGTGAAATTCCGGTCGAGGAAGCGCCCCGATATACCAATCACGATCAATGTCTCCGGTGGAGGATCGCCGTAACCACGCTCCCAAAAGGAATTTATTCCGCTGATTGCGGTCGGCAACCCGTACTGCGGCCCATAAAGATTGATAGCTCCAGCCTCTCCATAATTACCCGCGAGGATGCCCAAGCGTGTGCGATCCTCTTCCGGCAGCGAATCGCGGATCTTGGCCGCAGTCTCAACCAGTTCCCGCCAGCCGATCTCTTCGCGGAGGTCTCCTTGAATCCTGACGGCAAGTTTCCACCAGCCAGACTGAATCGGCGCGATCGGCAGGGCTGTCGCAGCGACCACCAAAACATCGGCCACCAGCAGAGTCCACGCGACCGCCCGAATTGCCCTCGCCCAGCCCGGTCGCAGCGATTCCAGCCACTGCTCGCCCCATACACTGCCGGCCGCATACAACATCGGATAACCCGCGCCCAGGTAGTACCATCGGCCTTTGGCGATGACAAAAAGAATCAGCGGCACTAAATACATCCAGCCAAGTACGCGGAAGCGCTTCCCCAATTTCGACAGCAGGTAGTAATAAATACCCGCCATCGCCAGCGGAAATCCAAACATCGTCAGCTCTAATTGACGGGGTAGGAAATTCTTTGTGCGTCCAATGCGCACATCCCGCGCGTGAATATGCCGCAGGAACTCCAGAGATATGAAATGGTGTTGCGCCTGCCAGATGAGATTGGGCAGAAATATCAGTAACGACAGAGCCACACCACACCAGAGCCACTTGCTGGTGAGGTACCGGCGGGCATCCGTAATCACCACGCCCACGACTAATCCCGCCACCAGAAAGACCATGGTGTACTTCGACATCATGCCCAATCCGATGGCGCTCCCGATCGCCAGCCACCAGCGCGGATCATCAGACCTGAGGAGACGAAGCACAAAATATGCCACCAGCACCCAACACAAGTAGTCGAAGGAGACGTATTGCATTAGGGCGCCCGCGCCCAGGCAGAACGGCGTGGCGGCCACGGCAGCCACCAACTGAGCCCCTCGCCGCCCTCCCAACTCGCGCGCCATGAGCCCGGTGAGAAGTACGGCCAGCGCTTGTGCCAGAGCTGCAAACACTCGGAAACCCGCGAGCGAAGTTCCAAACACCACGAGCGACAGTCGAGCGAAGAATGGGGTCACTGGAGGATACGCCACGTAACCCCAAGCCAGGTGACGTGCGTCGTCGAGCGTAGCTAACTCGTCGCGGTGAAACCCGTATCGCCCCCCCGTCAAGAGATGGACGACCACAGTTCCTGCGGCCAGATACCCTAAAACCGCGAGATCACTGGACCACACAGATTTGCTGGTTGCAACAACTTCCTTTGGGAGAACTGAATTGCCGGCGCCGACCTGGGTATCCATGAACCAATCCTAGCCCAGGCACCCGCTTCGAAGCCGGGGTGCAGAAAGGAACTTGAGGGTGCCCCACTCTAGCCGTCCTTTGGCTAGGGTGGGGTAGTTCTTCGACCTATGGTGCCCCAGGTCCCCGCCATGTATCTCAGGGCTAACGTGGAATGGCTAGCATCGAGCCTACCGTGCCGGCGTCTCTCTTTCCGTATTCGCTTCGACCTTGACACCAGCAGGCGCTTCAGGTGCGGGCGCTGACTTGCTCGCCTGCGCCGAGGCTTCGACCTTCACGCGCGTCAAATACGGCGAGAGCGGTGTGATTTCCAGCGGCATTTTCTCCCGCGCTGAAAGCGGCGCGATCGGGTTGGCTTTCATCAGCTGCACACTCCCGTCCCAGGGGTCGACGTTGATGCGCCCTCCGATCGGCAGAGCTGTCACCTGCTCGATCTTACGCATATCGAGCTGCGGAGCCGCCGCCGCCAGTTCATTCATGCGCGTCACGCCGTCGCGCATGGCAAATCGATTTCCTAAGTGTGGATTGATGAGGTTCGGAAGCGTCGCCGAACGCAGCGACACCGTTTTTAAAAATAATCCCACGCTCGGCATCTTGTCCGCATAGGGTGAATTCTTCAAATACTCAAGCGCTTTCTGATCAGCCGCCTCTTCTTCAGCATTCGTGTGGGCGACAGCCAATCTGCGGAATACCTCCTGGTCAGGAAAAAAGGCTCGGTCGGCAAACGCATATTGCTCGTCGATGCGATGCCCGAGAGCGATATGTGCAAGTTCGTGAGCCAGCACTGCCGCCAGGCTGGCCTCATCCGGAAGAACGTCCAGCAGCCCGCGGCTGACCACGATCGTGTTTCCGGCGGTAAACGACTCCAGCGGTGTGGTAAGCAGCACGCGGCAGTGCACGTCGGTCAGCGTGTCCAGATGGTTGGTGATGATCAGGTTCTTGACAACTGTCTCAAGAACTTTGTCAACCTCTCCCGGCGGAGCCAACAATTGCGCGCGTTGCAGCTTCTCCAGAACCGTGTCTCCCGCCTGCTGCTGCCAGGCACGCGTCGCCTGGATCGGTGACATATCCCCTGGCGCCTGGGTCTGGTCCTTCACGTTCTCGGTCGCGTCCTCCACCGTGATGTTGGTCAACTCATCGGTGCGCATGCCGTGCGTTGGTTGGTATCCCCAGAAGCGTGTCTGGCCCTTGAGATGGACGGCATGCACCATGCCGAACTTCAGCTCCGACTCTTCGACGTAAACCATCGCCGGAAGCCACATTCCCGGCGCCGCTTGTGCCCGCCAGCTGTCGAAATGGAGATACCGGTTGGTCGCGGTGCTGGGTGTGCGCACGCCATTGAAGCGCACGATGCTGTAATCCTGGTCCTCGACCCAAATGCGCCCCAGAAACCGCACCCCGCGCCCGCGTTTGCTGGGAACGACGTTGAACACCAGACACCGCACCTCACCCAGAAACTCGCGGTGGATGTACTCGAAATCATAGTTCTGAGCGTTGAAGTTGCCGTCGTCTACCAGCGCGGAATAAAGAAAGCCGCGCCGGTCGAGCTTCACCCCCAGCAAGCTGAAGAATCCCGTCAACGAATCTAGCGTTCCCTTGAATGCCCCTTTGTGCTGCGCGTCCGCGAACGTCTTCTCCCTCACTTTGTCACTTAAATTGAGTTGACCCAGGAAATAGCGATCGTTCTTGGGGACAAACCCCAGCTCCCCATCCGGCTGCAGATACTGTACGTAGGTCTCGACCAAAGGCGTGAACTTTCGCAGGTTGGCGCCGAGTTCATTTTCCCGTTGGATGATGCGGTCCAGCACTGCGTTCACCGCCGGAGCCTGCGTCACTTGCGCCGGAGCATTGCCTGGATTGGAAGTCCCGGGACTAACCTGTCCCAGCAAGTGAAGGACGGAAAACAGGGACAGCAGCACCATGAATCTTGCTCGCATTGCCCGACCAGCCTTTCCCGGGATGTCGATCGCGCGCCCGGTTGAGGCTGGCGGGCTAACCCGAGCCGCAAGGGCGCTCAGGTGCGCGGGGTTCCCGATTTGCGTGGTCTATCGGTGAATCAGCTTTTTCGCCAGAAGCTTGCCCGGTTCTAACCCCGGGCCTGGGAAAACCACTCTGGCAAGCGAAAAAGTTTTCCGCAAGCCAGGCTGGGGACGAAGTCGGCAGGCGAGTGTAGCGCGTTGTCCGCAAGTCTACTCCAGTTCGTCGGGCTCGTGGCCCACTCAAGCCTTCTGTTGGCTTGAGTGGGGCTTTTCCATTGCATGGGTGCCCCAGGTTCGCGCCCCGCAGTTCGGCGCTAACCTGGGTAGGCATTCCAGCCGCACAGGGGGCAGCAGAGCATAGCCCGGCACATCAGTGCCGGGGATTGAAAGCAGAAGAAGATGTCCAAGGGACGGCACACACCTTCCGACCTGAGTCTCGCGAACCCGACGCCGCTACTCTAACCACCCCGCGCTCGCAACAGCCCAACGCCCAGCACCCCCAAGCCCGTGGCCAGCACCACCGCCCCAGCATAGGCAAGGTAGATGAAGGCGTTAGAAGCCTTCGCCCGGGGAGATAGCACGGAGCACCTGCTGGACCCCAGGCTTGATGTATACTCCGTATACATTCATGAGTCAGCATAATGCCTGTATGTATAGGCATAAATTCCCGGGATGAATTCCTCGGACCAAAGACGCCGGCGCCCCGCCCTGCAGGCCTACCATCACGGAGCTTTGCGCGCGGCAGCCTTAACTGAGGCCCGCCGCATTCTGGCGCGCAAAGGAGCCGACGCCGTGACGCTGCGCGCCATTGCCCGCAGCGTGGGCGTGACCGCCAACGCTCTCTATCGGCATTTCCAGAACAAAGACGCTCTTCTGGGCGCGCTTGCGGAAGAAGGGTTTCGCGAACTCAGTCAACGATTCCAGAGCATTGCGGAACGCGACCCGCAAGCCCGGTTCATCGAAATGGCCAGGCAGTACGTAGGGTTTGGCATCGCCAAACCGGCGCTGCTGCAAGTGATGTTTGGGCGAGCGATGGCCAGGCTTTCGAAAAACAGTTCCCTCGGCAGCGCTGCCAAGGAGGCATTCCTCGAACTGCTGCGAGGGGCGGCAGACGCCGCTGGCTTGCCTTTAGAGACGACTGACAGTTTCCAGTTGGCGATTGCCTGCTGGTCGCTGGTGCACGGCTATGCGACTCTGGCCACCAACGGCGCGCTGGATTCTCTCACCATCGGCAAGCGCCCGGATATTCGAGCCCTCGCCCGTTTCATCGAACTCAATCCCAAACAATGGCCGACCATATCCGCATCGCCCCGCACCAAATAGCGCCCGAACCGTTTCATTTTCCCAACAGGAAAATAAGCCCCTCACTGATTTCTTCAGTTGCAACCCACGCTTGCCACGCGCGATTAGTTGTGCAATTCTCCCGACTGCGCTTTCCTGAAGTTCCGCGTTCCGGTCAAACATCCAGCGTCCAAACTGATCGTCTCGGCCTATTCTCAAGTAGTGGCAAATTCACTTTTTCCGACCCGAAGGAGGTCAAACACCATGCTGACTCCACTCTTCACAAAATCGGCGAAATCGATTGCCATACCTGCTCTATTCGGGTTCCTGGCGGTTTCGATCGTCATCTCCCTGGCTTCGCTCTCCTGGGGCGCGAGCAAAGAAAAAGACGAGGAGACTCTGAAAAACGCAGCCACTGTC
>Ga0187776_10001053_pt1 | contig 13541 bp, 13 predicted proteins | sample 0216_BV02_MP12_2_FD_132426 | JGI IMG/M metagenome (GOLD analysis project Ga0187776, IMG submission 132426) | Tropical peat soil microbial communities from peatlands in Department of Meta, Colombia - 0216_BV02_MP12_20_MG | ecosystem: Environmental > Terrestrial > Soil > Wetlands > Peat | place...
CTGCTCAACTTCGGCTTCTTCCAGGTTCTTGGCCAGCGCCACCTCACTGACCAGCAGGTAACGCGCCCGGTCCAGCATCTTCTTCTCCCGGAACGATAGGGGCTTGCTCTGCCCGAGCATCAGAAGGCTCTTAAGCACGTATGCGACTTCCAGCAGAGAACCGGTCCGCATCCTCTCGGAGTTCTCCTTAAAACGGTATTTCCAGTCGTTGTGGTTGTCGCACTTTCCGCTGGTCAGGTAGTCGAGGATCTTCTGCACTTCGCCGTTGCGGATGACACGCCGTAGCCCCACATTGCCTGCGTTCTGAAACGGAACCATTACTTTCAGGCTGCTGGACTTGATGTTGAGCAGGTAGAACTTTTCAACAGTCGCGCCGATAGTGCGACTCCCGATTTGCTCTATGATTCCGACACCATGATTCGGGTATACAACCTTGTCGCCGATGCGGAAGCCTGAATCTAGATTCATGAAGGGCACCCGACGAAAGGGCGTCCGGGGGAAACTTACAAAATTATACTCTGAGAAAATTATACTCTGACAAACCATCGCGGTCAAATGCAGACAGTTGTCTAATTTGTTTGCACACAAACACTTATGATGCCTTAGCACCATATTCGCGGCAACGACACGGGCTTTCCAGGCAGTTGCGGCAGTCCAGGAGCGGAATCGGGCCACGTGACCGGAGATCGGATGAAAAAGGATGCCTTGGCGGCGTTCGAAATCAGGAAGACTTATAATTGGCATTTTGATGGAATTCATGTTTAGGGCTCGATGATCTCGACTTTTATTCGACCCTGATGTTCCGCCAGGGGACAGGGTTCGGGTGCCATGCCAGAGCACATCAGGAAACGATTGGAAGACGAAATCCAGCAGCTGGAATACGAGTTGAACCACGAACTGCCGAAAGAGCTGAAGAAGGCCATTGCTCTCGGCGACCTGAGCGAGAATGCCGAGTATCACATGGCCAAGCAGCGGCAGGAATTCGTCCGCGCGCGTTTGGGACAGCTGAAGAAGCGCATGGCGGAGCTGTCCATGGTGAATCTCGCTAATATCCCCAAGGACCGGGTGGCCTTTGGTTCCACGGTGGTGGTATACGACGGCGCCAAGGATGTGCAGATCGAGTACAAGTTGGTGACCAGCGAGGAGTCGGACGTAGCCAAGGGGCTGATTTCCACCAGTTCACCGATTGGAAGGGGGTTGATGGGCAAGAAGGTCGGGGATACGGCCACGGTGGTGACGCCCACAGGCAAACGCGAGTTGGAGATCCTGAAGCTGATAACTGTCCACGACGAGGCGGTATGAGCTGGACCGGGGCTTTCGGACGTGCCTGCGGATCGTTGCTTTACGGGATTGTGCGCGGGCTGGCACTGACGCGCATCTCCCCGAATGTCTATACCGCCGTTGGCCTGCTGATCAGCGTTTGTGCAGCGGTTCTGTTTGGCAAAGCTAGCGGCGAGAACACGGCCCGGCTTTTCCGATATGCCGGCGCGGTTATCTTCTTCGCCGGCTTCCTCGACATGATTGATGGACGCATCGCGCGGGCCACCAACCAAGTGACAGTATTTGGTGCGTTCTTCGATTCGGTGGTGGATCGGTATAGCGACGTGGCTCTGTATTTTGGCTTACTGGTCTACTACGCCCGGGCGAACCGGTTCTTCTACGTGGTGCTGGCGGCCGTGGTGATGATCACGTCTGTGATGGTGAGCTACACACGGGCGCGGGCGGAGTCGCTGATCGGGACCTGCAAGGTGGGATTCATGGAGCGGCCGGAGCGACTGGTTCTGGTGATCTTGGGAGCGGTATTTAATCACATGGCGCCGGTGCTGTGGGTGATCGCCGTGCTCGGCAGCATCACCGTGATCCATCGCATCTGGTACACCTATCAACGCACCAAGCCTGAAGTTCTGCCCGTGAAGGACGCCGTCAGTCACGAGCCTTCGGCGGTTGCGTAGGGCAGCCAGAAACCCACCGCGAATACAGAGGCATGGAGATCAAAGAATGCTCTTTCCTGTCTCCGTGCCTCCGTGGCTGACTTCTGCTTTATTCGAGCACGTGGATGTTCTTCCGCGCGCACATCTCCTTCAGCACCTTTGGCCAAACGGAAACGGTAACCTCGCCCAGATGCGCCTTGCGCAAGAGCAGCATCAACGTGCGTGATTGCCCGATGCCGCCCCCGATGCTGAGCGGGATCTCGTTTCCCAGGATCCCCTGGTGGTAGGGATACTTCAGGAAGTCGAGCTGGCCGGTCAGTTCGAGCTGCTGCTGGAGAGTTTCGGCATTGACTCGAATGCCCATGGACGTCAGCTCATGGCGCCGCCGCGTGACCGAGTTCCAGACCAGGATGTCACCGTTCAGCCCATGCATGGGCCGGCCATCTCCTGAGCGGGTGGACGTGACCCAGTCATCGTAGTCGGCGGCGCGCATCTCGTGCGGATAGCCGTCCTTCAGCGTCCAACCGATCCCGATGATAAAGATGGCGGGATACTTCTGCAGGATGGCGGTCTCGCGCTGCTTGCGGGGAAGGTCAGGATACATGTCCAGGATGTCCTCGGCGTGCAGGAAGGTAAGCTCGTCCGGCAGCCGGGGATAGTGGGGGTCATTGAGCTCCGGGAATAGCGTGAGTACACACGACTCCGCGCCCTTCAGCACCTTCCAGATCTTGCGCACGATTTGCTTCAGAAAATCAAGGTTCCGTTGCTCGGGAGTGATGACGCGCTCCCAATCCCACTGGTCCACATAGCAGCTATGGTCGTGATCGAGGAAGTAGTCCTTGCGCACGGCGCGCATGTCGGTGCAGAGTCCCTCGCCGACCTCCATGCCGAACTGCTTCAGCGCCAACCGTTTCCACTTGGTCGCGGCCTGCACCACCTGCGCGTCGATAGGGTGCTTTCCGTAATCGTTGGAGATGTGGAACTGGATGGGGGTGCGGGACCCGTCGCGGTCGAGCAGATCGTTGACGCCGCTTTCGACATCCACGATCAGCGGGACGGCGACCATCATCAGGTTCAGCTCCTTGCAGAGGTTCTCCTCGATGTAGCTTTTGGCCGCGAAGATGGCTTTCTGGGTTTCCTTCGGGCTGAGTAGGGAGTGGTAATCCTTGGGGAGAATCTGTTCCAACTCTTCGTAGCTGCCGATGCCGGGTCCGGCGAGATCGGCGGCTTTGCTGGTCAGAGTTGCCATGGTGTTCTCCTTGGCTGCGGTCATGATTAACGGCCGAATGGTCGGCCGGGTATTAGAACGTACACCCTACTAGTGAACCCCGAGCGAGCATCCGCGCAGTGACGGGCGTCACGCCAAGCGGGTTGTTACAATCCTGCGGGGGCTTTCACGAGGGTAACTTGGCAGAAGGGCATTCACCGGTCCTGCTGGTGCATGGCGGGGCATGGGCAATCCCGGATGACATGGCCGAGGCACATGCGAACGGTGTGCGCCATGCTCTTGCCATTGGCTGGAAGGTGCTCGAACGCGAGGGTTCCAGTGTAGACGCGGTAGAAGCCGCCATCGTGGTGATGGAAGATGACGAGACCTTCGACGCCGGCCGAGGTTCGTTCCTCACCAGCGATGGCCGGGTGCAGCTCGATGCCTTGATGATGGATGGCGCGACCCTGCGCGCCGGTGGAGTGGGATGCGTGGAGCGGATCCGCAATCCAATCCGGGCAGCGCGGCTGGTGCTCGACGAGAGCCCGCACGTGTATCTCGTGGCCCACGGCGCGGAGCGCTTCGCTTACCAGCATGGTCTTCCTTTGTGCGCAAACGAGGAGTTGGTGATCGAGCGCGAGGTGGAGCGCCTGCGAGAAGTGCAGGGTCAAGCTGCCGGCAAGCCACCGGAATTCTTCGCTGAACACGACACGGTCGGGGCTGTGGCCCTGGACAGCCGCGGCAACCTTGCTGCTGCCACATCGACTGGTGGCACCCTGAACAAGACTCCGGGAAGGGTGGGCGACTCTTCCCTGATCGGGTGCGGTTGCTATGCTGATAATGCAAGTGCGGCCGTCTCCACCACGGGATGGGGTGAGCCGATCATGAAGCTGGTGCTGGCAAAGTGGGCGGCGGATCGCGTGCAGGATGGAGCATCGCCCGAAGCCGCCGCCCGAGCGGCCATCGAGCGACTCGAAATGCGCCTCGCGGGGCACGGAGGCATCATCCTGCTCGACACGCAGGGTCGGTACGGGCTGGCACACAACACGCCGCGTATGGCATGGGCGCTGAGGGACGCGCGCCAGGAATCGGCGGGAATCGAGTATCCCCGCCTTTCGGTTCCAACCTCTTTCTGACCGTCGGCCCCTAATGCACTTGCGAGGGACTGGTTCTGTGGGAGCTTGGTCTATCACAGCCTGACGCTGAATCTGCGCAAACGGTTTAGCGAGAAATACGAGTTCCTGGCATCGTACACGTGGTCACACGCGATCGACGACTTGCAGTCTCGCTGTCGGTTGAGCGGCGGCCGTTCTGGAGCAGGTTCTTCAGCGGGGGATCCAATGGTCTTGCAGCTAACCTTCCTGTCATCACGGAGTTAGAAGGTGCGAAGAGACGAGACCCGTAGGTACCAGACCCTTTCGGCCGATTGACCGGCGAAATTCTAGAGTAGTAGGATTTACCAATCAAGGTGGCAAAGCGGCGCTCCCGAATTCGAATGACCAGAGAGGCCTATGAGATTTCGCAAATTGTACCTGCTGTCGCCGATTGTAGCCTCCCTGGTTTTGGCGACGATCTCCTGCGAAACCGCTGAAAAGAAAAAGACTACGGCGGACCCACCCGTCCAGGCCCTGGCACCTGCGCCGGTTCAGGTGTCCAAGCCTGCCCCCACAACAGTCGAGGAACGCGTCAAGCCGGTGAGCAAATCGGCTCAGGTGGAGGCCCTGCTGACACAGGTGGAGAAAGAGTTCCAAGCCGGTCAAGCCAATTACTCCGCGGGGCACTTGGAAGCCGCGCGGGCCAATTTTGATAAAGCCGTGGACCTTTTGCTGGAGGGGCCGCTCGACATACGCTCGGACGAGCGACTCCAAGGGGAGTTCGACAAGGTCATCGATAGGGTGCACTCGCTCGAGATGGCAGCCCTAAGAGAGGGGGACGGATTCACAGAGCAGCGATCGCAACCGGCACCCATTGACGAAGCCAACAACATCACTTTTCCTGAGCAACCGACCGTTACGCCAGAACAAGAGGCGGCAGTTAAGCGGATAGTCTCTGAGCTGCCATTGGACCTGAAGCCCGCAGTGGAGAACTATATCTCCTTCTTTTCAGGCCGCGGACGAGGCACGCTGGAGGCGGCCATGGTGCGCTCAGGCCGTTATCGGGACATGATCCAGCGCGTTCTCAAGGAAGAAGGGGTCCCGCAGGAGCTGATTTACCTGGCGCAGGCCGAATCCGGATTCCATCCGCTGGCAGTTTCGCGGGCGGGAGCGCGCGGTATGTGGCAGTTCATGGCCAGCCGCGCCACCGCCTACGGCCTGGAACGTAACTGGTGGCTGGATGAGCGCCAGGACCCGGAGAAGGCCACGCGAGCCGCGGCTCGCCACCTGAAGGACCTCTATAAGGAATTCAACGACTGGTACCTGGCGATGGCGGCTTACAACTCCGGACCGGTAACGGTGCAGAACGCCGTAGCACGCACCGGGTATGCGGACTTCTGGGAGCTGTACAACCGGGGAGTGCTGCCGAAAGAGACCCGGAACTACGTGCCCATCATTCTCGCCGTCACCATCATGACCAAAAACCCGGCGCAGTATGGGCTGGATCGTGTGCAGCCGGAGTCTCCGTTCGAAGCCGACACGGTGAGGATCAATTATCCAGTGGATCTTCGTCTGGTAGCCGAGTGCACGGATGCCTCCGTAGATACGATCCAGGATTTGAATCCGAGCCTGCTCCGCATGACCACGCCCAAGGACGGTGACTTCGAACTGAGGCTGCCGCGAGGAACCAGAGATGAGTACCTCACCAACATCGCCGCGATTCCGGTGGACAAGAGAGTGTGGTGGCGGTACTACAAGGTGGTGCAAGGTGACACGCTGGCGAGCATCGGGCGCAAATACCACACCACGGTAAGCTCGATTGCGACGGCCAACGATCTGCGTGCGAACGACGCCCTTCAGCCCGACAGCAGGCTGATTATTCCTACTGCTCCGGGAAAGGGAACGGCCGCGACCACGGTCACCTTCTCGAAGAACATCCTACGCTACCGCGTGCGCAAAGGTGACACCGTGCTTTCCGTGGCGGATGATTTTGGCGTTCCAGCCGAAAAGCTGCGGCAGTGGAACCATCTGCGAGGAAACCAGTTACATCCGGGGAAAGTCCTCATCATGCACCGCGCATTGGCCGGGCCCCAGCCAGCGCGCGCCCAGGCAAGTTCCGCGCATCGCCGGACAATAGCAGCTAAGTCGAATTCCAGCAATGAATTAAGCGCTTCAAGGCGGCGGGTGCACAGGGTGAAACCAGGCGAAACGCTATACAGCATCGCCGCGGAGTACAACACCACTGTGGCCCGTTTGCAGCGCAACAACAAGCTGGCCTCTGCCACCATCCATCCCGGCGACACGCTTATTGTCAGCGAAGCCCACTGACCATCGCTCATCTCGCCAACAATGCGCGTATAGTTGACAGGCTGTTTGCTGTTGCTATAATCCGCGCCGGTTCTCAGCACGTGTGCTCATTGCGCGGAACCCCGCTTAAATCTCAGGAGGAGACATGATGTTCGCCGACGAAACCCTCTACGCACGCAATGATGATGATATGGATGAGTACGGAGATGCCGGTTACGGCGATGTAGAGGAGGATTACGAGGAAGAGGAAGAAGAAGAAGCGGAGGAGACGCCGGTGGGAGGCGGAATGGGCGGAGAGACCGGTGCATCCATGGGAGGCGAAGCTCCGCCGCCAGCTCCTCCAAAGAAAGCGCCAGCGCCCAAAAAAGCCGCGCGCAAAAAGGCGGCGAAGACGCGCAAAAAGGCGGCGAAGAAAGGTGGGCGGAAACCGGCCAAGAAGCGGAAACCTGCCAAGAAGAGAGCGGCACGTCGCGGCGGCGCCCGCAGGAAGACGGCCGCACGCCGGAAGGGGGCTCGGAAGAAGAAGGGCGGGCGCCGGCGCTAGGGCGCCCAGGGCCGGATCAGCTTGGCGGCGCCAGGTCAGCAGGGACACCAGAGCCGTGGGAAACTCAGCTCTGCATCTCTATTTGCCACCCTGCACGGCGCCTAGGCAGCGCGCGTACAACTCCAGTAGGTGCGCGGCGTAGTCCTCTGCCATGTTCACGGTTGAGCCTTGGAACCCGGCGCCGGGAGATCCGGTCTTGCCGTAGCCCGTGGTCATGGCGACGAACTTCATCAAGTCTAGGGCGATGTCTTCGTTGCGGCGTGAGCCGACGGCGATTCCGGCTGCTGGTTCCATGACTCCCTCCTGAAGGCCGGGTCCATCTGAAACAAATCTGAATAGGACTGTCACCCGGAAGCCGTCGCGCGTCCGAGGACCTTACCCTCATTTCATGCCCTGGCCGGGTCTTTCCCGACCTGGCTTATACTCGCATCTGGTCATCTTTGATGAGCGGTGGGCGTGCGCCGAGGATCACGCTCGCCGTCCCATTTTATCGCGCTCCGCCCTCAAGTCTCGATGGCGACGTGACACACGCGGCCAACAATGTAGTTGGCATACGTCTTGCCCTCCTCCACCTCGATGAGGTCGACCGGATACGAAGGATTCTGCGGCCTCAGCACCAGGTTATTACCCACCTGATTTACATACTTGACGGTGCAGGCGTCTCCTTTGCGCACGGCGTACATGTTCTGCTCGTTGCGGTGGTACGGCTTGAGCGAGTTGTAATGACGGTCAACGAGCACGGTGGCGCCTGGCAGCAGGCGGGGGTACATGCTCATGCCGTCGCGCGCGTCCAGCTTGACCAGAACGAAGCGTCGCCAGTCGTCTCGTGGCGAGGCCGGGTCGGGGCGGAGGCGCCGCAGGAACGACTTCTTGAACTTGAGTATGTCTTTCACGTTCTCGTTGGTGACGAGCGGCTCGCCGGCGGCGATGGTGCCCTCGACCAGCAGAACGTTCTCGAACTCGTCTTCGGCGGGTGGCAGGATGCTGGCGCGCTTGTTGATCTCCTCGGGATCGAGCAAGTCGAGCACCGACAAGTGCTGTACGGTGAGGACCTTGTCCATCCCGGTGAGGCTCAGGGAACGTTTGCGGTTGAGGAAGTTGGAGATGTGCGCCTGCTGGAACCCGGTCTGTTCGGCGAGCCTCAAACCGGTGAGTTCGCCGGCATCGATGCGGGCCCACAGTGCCTTGCGGAGGTTTTCTTGGAGAGCCTTGAATTTCATGGCCGCTGAATATAACGGAAGGATATAAACGATGCAAGTCTAATAACGATAAGACAATAAAAGTGGCCGCCACGGGCTAGGCGAAGGTGAGGATGAATCGCTGGCTGTTCTGCTGAGATGGCTCCTGCGTACAACCAGAGGCCCCCAAAAACAGCGGCACGGGACCGGATCAGGTCAGGTCAGCCAGCGAGAACCATCGGTAGGATAGAATGACAATTTCTCGGCCTCGGCGGGCACGATTGACGCCGCGGCGAGCTCGACCGATGGATTTGACTTGGGTGACTCCACAAATCGCAGTGGGGGGCGGCATCTGGACGAACGCGAACATGGTCAAGGTGGCCGCAGCCGGCATTACGCACATCATCGACATGCAGATGGAGTTCGACGACACTCCACTGGCTGGGCCTTACGGCATCGAGGTGTTCTGGAACCCGGTGGATGATGACTTTCAGCCCAAACCGGCGGCGGTGTTCCAGCCGGCGACCGAGTTCGCCCTGGCGGCGATGGAGAATCCTGAGCACAAGCTGTTGATTCATTGTGCCGCCGGCGTCCACCGCGCACCCATGATGGCACTGGCGTTGCTCCGCGTGCAGGGATGGGACCTGCACGAAGCCATGGACCTGATCGAGGAGCGGCGTCCGGTGGTGGATTTTGCGGACGTATACGTGCGCAGTGTGGAACAGTTCATACGCACCTACGCAGGCGCTGGCAAACGCTAACTTCGATTTGTAATTTGCGATTGGTGATTTTGTGAAGTCGGGACGGCACTCCGCTCTTCCATCACAAATCGGAAATCGTAATATCCAGACCTTTTCGCACATGAAAATCGGATTCCTTCATCACAGCCGCCGCAGGCGGCTTTTTTATTGTGTGGTTTCGCTTGTGCTGGCGCTGGGAATGGCGCGGCGAGCCCAGGCAGGAAGCACGACCACGGTGCAGGACGTGGTGTACCGCGCCGATGGTACGCCGGACACGGGGACGCTCGTGATCTCGTGGCCCGCGTTCACTACGGTTGACAATCTTGCCGTGGCTGCGGGATCCATGAGCGTGGCCATCGGTCCGCAAGGAGCGATCAGCGTAAGATCCGTTCTTGAAGGGAAGGATTCCCAACGGCAGCGACTGCGCACAGCCGACTGTCAGCTAGGTAGTTCTGATCCGCGTTTCTCCGTGTTAATCCGCGGCGGAGACGTTCACCCGATATCCTCGTCCCACTGCTCCAGCTTCTTCTTGACGACGGACAAGAACTGGTCGGCCACGGCGCCATCGACCACGCGGTGGTCGTAGCCGAGCGACACGTGCAGGATGTGCGCCACGGCGAAGTAGTCGTTGCCCTCAGGATCGGTCTTGACCACCGGCGTCTTGAAGATGCCACCAATGCCGAGGATTGCCACCTGCGGCTGGTTGATGATAGGCGTGCCGAACAGCGGCCCGTACGGCCCCGGGTTGGTGATGGTGAAGGTGCCGCCCTGCACGTCGTCGGGCGAGAGCTTCTTGTTGCGGGCGCGTTCCGCCAGCTCGGTGATGGCGCGCTGCAATCCCAGAAAGTTCTTTTCCTCGGCGTGCTTGACCACCGGGACGATCAACCCCCACTCGAGCGCCACCGCGATCCCCAGATTGACGTTGCGGTGATAGCGGATACTCTCGCCCTCGACCGACGAGTTGACGATCGGCCACTCGCGGATCGCCGCCAGCACCGCGCGCGCGAGGAATGGCATGAACGTCAGCTTGGTGCTGTTGCGCTTTTCCCACTCGGCGCGCTCGCGTTCGCGCAGCTTGACGATGCGCGTCATGTCAATCTCGAAGATCGAATGCACGTGCGCGCTGGTTCGCTTCGAGGCGACCATGTGCTCGGCGATCTTCTTGCGCATGGTGGACATGGGCACCAGATCGCCGGGCACAGCGGCGCCGGGCACAGCCGGCATGGGCGGCGCTGCTGCAGCTGGCCTCGCGACGCCCCCCGCCGGCGGGGCTCCCGCCGGATGCTGCTCTACGAAACGCAGGATGTCTTCCTTGGTGATGCGGCCTTCCAGGCCGGTGCCCAGGACCTGCGCCAGATCGACGTTATGCTCGCGAGCGATGCGCCGAACCAGCGGTGACGACCGCACCCGCTGTCCTTCCACGGCGGACGGGAACTCGATCACCGTCTCGGGCTGACGCGCGACAGCTTCGCGTGGTCTGGCCGGTTCGGGCGCAGGCGCAGGCTGCGGACGCGCGCCATTCCCCTTGCGCGCCACGGCCGGTTCGGGTGGGCATACGGGAGCGGGCGGAGCGACCACTTTGGCGACTTCCGGCCTGGGAGCAGCGGGCGCCACGGCAGCGCCTTCCGCATCGATCACTCCCACCACCGTATTCACCTGCACGGTGGCGCCCTCCGCGACCTTGACCTCCCTCAGCACGCCGGAAGCGGGCGCAGGAATCTCCGCGTCCACCTTGTCGGTCGAGATCTCGAACAAAGGCTCATCCCGCTGCACCTTGTCTCCGGGCTTTTTGAGCCACTTGGTCAGCGTGCCCTCGAAGATCGATTCCCCCATCTGGGGCATGACCACATCAGTTGGCATGACTTTCCCTCCCCCTGCCCGGGACAACCCGGTGCTCCCGAATCCAACCAATGATTATAAGTCGGCACGGATAGAGCTTGCGTCAGTCGCTGGCTCCGAGCGCTTGCTTGCGCTGCTGCTCGACTGCCGGCGGGAGCTGGTTGATGTTTTTCACGAACGCGGTGATCTTCCAGAGATCGCCATCGCTCATCACCCTGCCCCAGGCCGGCATGCCGGTCATACGCACACCGTGCTTGATGGCGAAGAAAATGTGCCACTCGGGATCGTCCAGCCCGCTGACCAGGATCTGCGGCGCCGGGGGATAGAACGCCCCGCCCAGCACGTTCCGTTTGCGGTCGAGCCCGCCGTGGCAGAGAGCGCAGTTCATGGCGTAGAGCTTCATGCCGTCGATCAGGTTGGCGTCCGTCTTCGGCACGGGGTTTTCCACCTTGGGCGCCTGATGTTCGATGGCGGCATCAAGCGCGCTGTTGGCCACCCAACGCTCCATCGTGCTTGGCGTGGCATCGGCGTTGACCGCCATGTGTCCGCCGCGGGCGCAGATGAGCAGAACAAGAACGGATGCGACCACAGCGAAAACAATCCCGGCAATAAATTTTCCCATCCGATCCCTCCGATGCTGTTAATAGGACTTTAGGCGCCGCGCCTCGCGCACCACGTCTGCCACCTTAGGCAGGAAGAATTCCTCCATGGGTGGCGAGAACGGCACCGGCGTGTCCAGCGAGGCGATGCGCACCACCGGCGCGTCCAGCCAGTCAAAGGCGTCTTCATTGATGACCGCTGTGATCTCGCCGGCGATGCCCGCGGTGCGCGTGTCCTCGTGCAACACGATCACTCTGTTGGTTTTTTTCACTGTATTACTGATTGCCTCGCGGTCCAGAGGTTGCAAAGTTCGGAGATCGACAATCTCAAGTTCGATGCTTTCTCCGGCCAGCATCCTCGCTGCTTCGAGCGCCACCTGCAGCATGGCAGCGTAGGTGATCACGCTTACGTCGCGCCCCTCGCGCGCCACGCGCGCCTTGCCCAGCGGCACGACGTAGTCGTCAGCAGGCAGCTCTTCCTTGATGCGCCGGTAAAGGAACTTGTGCTCGAGAAAGAGCACGGGATTGTTGTCGCGGATGGCCGACTTGATCAGCCCCTTGGCGTCGTAGGCAGTGCCGGGCGCGACCACCTTCATCCCGGGCGTGTGGGCAAAGTACATCTCCGGGTTCTGCGAGTGGAACGGCCCGCCATGCACGCCTCCGCCGCACGGGCCGCGCAGCACGACGGGCGCGGGAGCACCCCAGCGGTAGTGCGACTTGGCCAGCATGTTGGTGATCTGGTTGAAGGCGCAGCCGATGAAATCAATGAACTGGAACTCGACCACCGGCCGCAGCCCGGTGAGCGCTGCGCCGAACGCAGCGTCGACCAGCGCGCCCTCGGCGATGGGCGTGTCAATCACGCGCTCCGGCCCGAAGTGGTGAATGAACCCCTCGGTGACCTTGAACGCGCCGCCATACACACCGATATCTTCTCCCATGCAGAAGACTGCCGGGTCGCGCTCCATCTCCTCCCAGAGTCCCTGGCGGATGGCTTCGAGATAGGTGATTGCTGCCATAGCATTCAGCGCTCAGCATCCGGCAATCAACAAACGCATTGCTGGCCGCTAGCGGTTACTTCAGATGCACCGCCGCTGCGCTCTCCTTCGGTCTCGCGGCTGCAGTTGTCGCTTTCGGTTCCTTCAACCCGTACTTCTGCTTGATCTCGTGGCAGGTACCGTTGCAATACACGCCGCCCGCCGCGCCCTCCGGCGCCGGCATAGGTGACGCTTCGGCGAAATTGCGGTCGGCCTCGAGCTGTTTCTCCACATCATCAATCAGGGCCCGGTCCTCCGCGCACGTGAGCCACTTCTTCACCTTGACCAGGTAGTTTTCGAAACGGGCGATCGGGTCACGCTTCTGCCAGTACTCGAACAGCGGACGCGGTACGTACTGGGCCGCGTCGTGAATGGCGTGGCCTTTCATGCGCATCATCTTGGCTTCAATCAGAGTGGGGCCTTCACCGCGACGGGCGCGCTCGCAGGCTTCGTTCGCCGCGTCATAGACCTGGCAGGCGTCGGTGCCGTCCACGATCACGCCCGGGATGCCGTAGGCGATTGCCCGCTGCGCCAGGTCTTTGATCGCGAACTGGTGCTCAGAGGGGGTGGAATATCCCCACAGATTGTTCTCGACGATCAATACCAGCCCCAGCTTCTGCACCGCGGCAAAGTTCAGCGACTCGTGAAAAATTCCCGTCGACTGCCCACCATCGCCGATGTAGGTCATGCAGGCGATGTTGCGTCCCTGGTAGCGCGCGCCCAGAGCTACGCCCGCCATCACGCCGATCAGGTCACCCAGCATGGAGATGGGCGCCGCGACGTTGCGCTCGTAGATGTCGCCGAAATGCGAGGACGCGTCGCGACCCTTAGTCGGCGAGCCGGCCTTGGCCATGTACTGCATCATGATGTCGTGCGCAGAAAAGCCCTTGACCAGCAGCGACCCCTGGTTGCGGATCATCGGCGCCAGCCAGTCTTCCTCGCGCAGCGCGTAGGCCGAGGCGCACGAGCACGCTTCCTGTCCCAGCCCGAAGTACACGCCGCCCACCACCTTGCCCTGCTTATAGAGGTTCTCGAGCGCAGCTTCCATGCGTCGGTTCAGTAGCATCC
>Ga0187776_10001054_pt1 | contig 13540 bp, 9 predicted proteins | sample 0216_BV02_MP12_2_FD_132426 | JGI IMG/M metagenome (GOLD analysis project Ga0187776, IMG submission 132426) | Tropical peat soil microbial communities from peatlands in Department of Meta, Colombia - 0216_BV02_MP12_20_MG | ecosystem: Environmental > Terrestrial > Soil > Wetlands > Peat | place...
AAGTAAACCGTTTGTGAACCCAAATTACCAATCTCGTCCACTGTATAGATAGTCAGTTTGTGCGAGCCATTAGTCAACGCTGACAATGTTACATTTCCAACTATTGTTTCGTTTTTACTGCCGTCTAAACTGTATTCGATTTTTGTCACTTTCTTATTTACCGTAAAATCAAGCTGTATGTCTGTTCCGCCGTAGGATTGATTTTGCGGAGATGCAATCACGATTTTGGGTGGGGTTGTATCCACAAAAAATGAAACAGTGTTGGAAGATCCCATGTTTCCTGAGCTGTCGTTGGCATAAATTACTATATTATGCGAACCTTGAGTCAGGTTTACCAGTTGTGTTTCTCCATTTATCGTTATGTTAGCTCGGTTATCTAAACTGTAACCTATCCACTCAGCGCCTCTGTTGATGGTGAAAATCAAGGTTACGTCTTTGTAAGTTTTGTTTTCAGGAGAGGTTATTTGAACTTGCGGCGGAACCGTCGCGTAGCCAACCGGATTGTATTTTTCATTTACATTAAGCCAGTTATTGCCATCGAAACCTCCGATGGCGTAAAGCACGTCGTTTATGACAGCAACACCCAAGTACGCTCTAGGAGTCGGCATCGAGGCACCGCTGGTCCAGGAGTCATTAATTGGACTATAAATCAGAGTTTTACCACTAATTTGGTTCAAGTAATATCCACCTAGAAAATACAGGTTTGCAGGAGCCATGTAATTTTGGGTTATTGCTGCTGCTCCGTAGCTAGCGAAGTCAGGAAAGCTTGCAGCTAAACTCCAATTGTCAGTTTGAGGATCATAAACTTGTTGACAACTCACAAAAGCGCTACTTCCTTCATATTGCGGAGCGTAAGAACCGCCGATAAAGTGAATTTTACCATCAACAACAGCTGAAGCGTAACCATAAACTGGAGTTGGCATTGGCGCTTTTGTAGTCCACGTGTTGTTGACTGGATCGTAAACTTCGTTTATGCCTGTTTCACCAAAATATGGACTGTTGTTTGTGTATTTTTTGCCGCCGATTAAGTAGATCTTGTCACCGACAACGTTAGCGATCAAGTCAGCTCGAGGCGTTGGCATAGATGCTTTTGTTTCCCAAGTGTTTGTTGCAGGATCGTAAACTTCGGCGTTTCCAACATATGCATGGTTTATTGTTCCACCTATACAGTATATCGTATTGTTGTAGACTGCGATTGCAAAACCGCTTCGAGCCGTAGGCATAGGCGATTCAGCAGTCCAAGCGTTCGCGACAGGATCATATTGTTCATTATTACCAAGGGGAGCATCACCGCTTAAACCTCCAATCGCGTAAATCTTGTCATCAACAACCGCAACACCCAGTCCGCCTCTTGCAGTCGGCATCGGAGTCAAGCTAGTCCACGAGTCTTGGTCAACTGCTTTGGCGCAGGGAAAATTGAACGCTGACACAACTATGGCTGAAAGAATAAACATTAGCATCAGCATTTGAATACGCTTATTTATCGATGAACCCCCACCGAGCATCTTTAGGTATTAAGTACAGTATTATCCTTATATTGTTTAAAGAAAACAAGAAAATTTCAATCAACTCAAGATCAGCAGGTCTTATACTCTGATTGGAAAACTTGGACCTGACAGAAGCAATCATTGCGGAAATGGCTGGAAGGGTAATGAGCGATTAAGTTCCAGATATTTTTCTTTATCTTGTTCTTACAGCAACTCGGTTATATCTGACCTCATAGCATAATTTTATTTATGATAACAATTATTGGGGCAGGCAAAGTCGGAAGTTCAGCAGCCTTTGATATTTTGCGTTATAAAATTAGTGACGTAGTCTTAATAGATTTGAATGAAAATCAAGCAAAAGGCGAAGCTCTTGACATGATGCAAGCTGCGCCGGCTATTGAATTTGATGGAAAAATTCGGGGAACTAGCGATTTTAGGGAGATGCAAGGTTCTGAACTGGTAATTGTTATAGCTGGTCTAGGTCGTAGGCCAGATATGACCCGTATTGACCTTATGAACACTAATTCTCAGATTGTTAAATCAGTCATGAAAGAGGTGGTCAAGTACGCTCCAAAATGCAAAGTCATGATGGTAACAAACCCTGTTGATATAATGACCTACGTTGCCTTCAAGGAATCAGGCTTTACCAGCTGCTGCTTGTTTGGCATGGGCAACATCCTGGACACTATGCGTTTTAGAACGTATATTGCAAATGAACTCAACGTTTCAAGAGAAGACACAAGTGCCTTAGTCATCGGTGAACATGGCGACTCTATGGTACCGTTAGTTGAATACGCTTCCGTTTCAGGCATTCCAGTGACAAACCTTCTTAGTAAAGAGCAAATTGAAAAGATTATCCACTTGACTGTGACATCAGGTGCCGATGTCATCAAACTTAAAGGCTCAACAATCTATGCTCCTGGCGCAGTAATTGCGATAACAGCAGACGCTATTCTTACAGGCAGAAACCGAGTAATGAGTGTATCAACATTTCTGAATGGAGAGTATGGTTTTTCAGATGTTTCAATAGGTGTTCCAGTTGTTCTAGGAAAAGCGGGCGTTGAAAAAATAATCGAGTTAGAATTATCAGACGAAAGTAAAGAGAAATTTGGCAAATCTGTTGCGATTGTTAAAGAAGCGATAGCAGCCCTGAAGAAATAAAGATATTTTAGGGAAGAAAGATGATTTTGTTTCTGATGGAAAGCACTTAGCTTTGATTCTTGGCGCGTGCGCAATAAAAGTTACCGTTGACTTTCATGAAAGCTGGGCATTTCCCATCGTAGCAGTGATCGAGCCATTGGCATGGTTTTCTAACCTCATAGACTCTTGGCATATATCCTTGTGAGTTGAAAATTTCTTTAGGTTTGTCTCTTTTAGATATTTTTTCCAAGATTGCTTCCATTTAAAACACCTTTTAAAATACTAACTTGAAAGATTATTGCTCTCTGGTTCCTATTAAAAGTGTGTTGCAGTCGCCAAACAACAACAAAAGCATATAAGCACTAGCTTGCAAAAAGAAAAAGCTAACACGAAGATAAAAAGTGTTATTTAGCAGTAAACAGCTTCCTTGTTTTTAGGTGCCTTGAAATGGAGTTCCAAGGAAGAGACATCATATCTATCGAAGACTTTTCTCGCCAAGAGATCGACTATATTCTTGATGTTAGCAAATACATGGAACCCATTGCCTTCAAAGGTTCGGATATGCTCAAAGGCAAAATTCTTGCAACACTTTTCTTTGAACCAAGTACTCGCACCCGCTTAAGCTTTGAAACAGCAATGCTAAAACTAGGAGGATCGTACATTGGATTTGCTGATGCTGCGGTTGCTTCGATTACAAAAGGCGAGAACCTGGCAGATACGGTGCGCACTGTTGAGAATTATGCTGACGCAATAGCCCTGAGACATAGTTTGGAGGGTGCCGCCAAACTGGCTGCAGAATTTTCCAGAGTTCCAATAATTAACGGCGGAACAGGGTCAGAAGAACATCCAACCCAAGCACTCATTGACATTTACACTATTCGCAAAGAAAAACTGAAGGTAGACGAGCTAAAAGTTGCAATTGTAGGCGATTTGCGGTACGGACGAACTGTTCACTCCCTTGTTTTGGCGCTTGCACTGTACGGAATAGACCTATACCTGGTTTCGCCCGAAAGTCTGCGTATGCGTAAAGATGTAATTCGAACAATAAAGAACAAAATCCCAGTTACTGAAGATGCAAACTTGGAAACCATAATCCCCCAAATAGATGTGCTCTACGTCACTCGCATTCAAAAGGAGCGATTTCCCGACGCGGCTGAATACGCCAAAGTCAAAGGCGCCTACAGAATAGACCTAAAAACCCTAAAAAGTTCAAAGAAAGACATGATAATTCTCCATCCGCTACCACGTGTGGATGAAATCGCCGCTGAAGTTGACAACGCTCCTCAAGCTCGTTATTTCCAGCAGGTTTGGAACGGAATCGTCGTCCGAATGGCGCTTCTGTCCCTTGTGCTTGGTGCAGTAAAATAATATTATTATCTATATGCAAAGCGGTCAAATGTCGTTAATGCGCTCATTGAGCCGCATGACGGGCACTTATGCAAGGTTCCATACCAGTTTTTTTTGCAATTATCGCAGTAACTAATTATGCGGTCGTAAGTAAAGAATTCAGTGGATTGGTTTTCAATTAAGCGCCGCGTTAAGTCCATGAGCACTTCTGGATTGCATTGACTCTCTTCCAGCTCTATAATATCTAAAGTTGCACCACTGTTCAAGCCTTTCATTTTTTTAGCGGTATCCAGAATTTCTAGAGGTAAGTTCCCGTTTTCACCAGCTTTTAACCGGAATCTTTTTACAGTTGAGTAGTAAGGTTTATCTCTTGTGCCAGAAAACTTCACTTTGGCTATGCCGTACTTCTCAATATCTAGTTGAGCAAGCCTCTCTGAAGCTTCAGAATTTCCTAGTATCACTGGGTAGACTCTTTTCCCGTATTTTCTGCCAAGTTTCTGCTTGAAAGCTAAGATACTCTGAATTGTTTCTTCTGCAAGGGCGCGGCTCTCTTCCGAGTTAATGCTCTTTTCAGTAAAGCTTTCGATGGCTTCTTTGAATCCGGCCAAATTAATTAAGCGTGAACAATTCTCTAGTCTGAAATAGGTATCTCCATTGCCGTTTCTTAGCAGAAAAGGCAAGGAATTCTTTCCAAACTGTTTGAGAGCATTGTTTTTTATCCCTAGGGCTCGCGTGGCGAGTTCAATTCGTTCTCTTAGTAAGTCAAAATACTTGTTTTTGTCTTTCGCGCATTCTTGGACGATTCTAGGTAAATTGATCGTTACGCAACCAAGGCATCCTGTTCTAAGTGTGTCAGTTTCCCAATCTCCAGTTAAGTCAGCCGATAGTTTAAAACCATTAGCAGAGAAAGCCGTGTTTTCTGCATCTTTTTTTGTTACGTCGGCGAAATAGATTGTTCCTTTTTCGGCTGCTAACTGGTGAGCTTTAAGAAGGATTGCTTTTGTGCTTTCATCTGTCAAACCGTCTTTGTTAATTCCAATTACCAGTTTAGGGTTAACTAGTGGTTTCTTAGCACTCTCTTCAACAAAAATATCAATAATTAATGAAGCTAACTGTTGGCTCTCTTGTGCAAATTCAATATATTTTCCAACAGGTTTTCCTAAGGGACCAATTGCTTCTTTCTCTGCCAGCGGTTTCGGAATTGAGAGTTTTAGTGTCAATGTTGCTTCAGCATGCTGGTTTAGGTTTAGAATGAATAGTCGTAGGTTTTCCTTTATTTTGTCGATGTCAGCATTTTTTGCGAAGGGAGCAAGGAAGATGTTGAAGTAATTGTAGGTTTGCATTCGATTTGTTTCTTTGCTGGCATGTAGAAGGACGTTAAAGGCAATTGCCAGCGCTGATTTTAGGTTGCAAGCTGGTTCTGTGTAAATTTGGTATGGATTTTCGAGTTTGATGCCGTGTTGGAAGAAGAATCTTAGGTCATGAACAATTTCATTTGGTTTCAGTATCCATGTTCCTATTTCGTCGATGTGAATGGCGCCTGATAAGTGTGCATCAGCTATGTCTCTAGGGAAAATGTTTAGCAACGTGTACTCACCCATGACGGTTTGGCCGGCCTTCGTAAGAATGTCAGATGAGTTTGCAAATCCGTCTTTTGCTTCTATCGAAGATGTTACTTCATGAATGGGCATGCCAACTCTGGTTAGTTTGTGCCAGTAATCTTCATAGCCCTTCTCAACCAAAATCCCGTTTACAACTTCTCTGATTAAGGCTGCCGTTAGATATTTTGTTCTTGATTTGGTTAGGCGTTTCTCAGCTTCTTTGGCCGCCTTCTGCGCTAATTCAGGAGGAACCTTGGCTTCTTTGATTAATGAATTTGCTATTTTGTTTGTGTCAAACTCTTCAACTGTCAAATGTGACGTGCGAACCAGCATTCCTCTGGGTTTAACTGCTTTCTTTTCTACTCGGTCAGCTACGTCTAAGACCATTTTTCCAAGATCAGTTAGGTAATATTTCTTTGATTCAACATCCGCTTCAACCAAATCTGCTTTTAACATGAATTTCAAATGGTAGGCAAATCTACCTGCATCTCTGCTTGGGTTCAATTTTAACTGATTCATTAATTCTGTGTAGGAAAGAGCGCTTTTGTCGAATAACAAATTAAGAATTTGAAGTCTGAGAGGTGACGAAACAGCTTTAAGCACCTTTACTCCGCGTGCACGATGCAGATGCTGACTTACCATAAACTGTTCTCCCCGAGACTCCCAGATTGATGCTCTACCTATAATTCGCTGGCAGAGTTTAAACTTAACGAAAGGCTATTTATAGCGAAACTGAGATAGCGAACACTTTCAAAGTCATTCAGGGGTTAACCGGGTTAACCATAACCTTGCAATACCAATACGAAAACTAAGAAATCCTTAGTAAGAACGCTTAATTTGTGATAAATCGTTATTATATCTTAGGCTTTAACTATGGTTTTTAGGCGATAGCGCTTGGATAAATTCCAGTATAGCAATGAATGGGATAAGAAGATTGATAATCCAAAGAGCAAGGAAATCATTCAAGCGGCAAGAAAATTTTTTAACGAGTTACTTGATGCTTTGAGAAAAACGTCTTATGATACAAATGATGACTATAGACAGTTTTTCCTTTCCTCAGATATTTCTCAGTCTAGAATTGTGGTTTCGCTGCTTGTAGTGGGTACAGGGCTATTCATCATAAACGACTACATGTCTTTTGGCTTATCATTGACTCTCTATGCAGTTTTGGCTTTAAGATTAGGCTTATTAGTTTATGGTGGCCTTCAGCTTAGATATATTGGTCAAGCAAAAAGCTATCATCCATATGATATTGCAGTCTTTAGATATCTCTTGGCTTTTGTTGTTGGAATTCTCGCTGCAAATTTTATTACCACAGATGTTATGCCAGAAATTATCGTTATTGACGCGGCCGTTTTCGTCTTCTTTCTTGCAGTTCCAATTCGATTTATTTACCAAGCCATACCGTCGCTGGCCCTCACCCTTGGCGAATTTCTTGTCATTTTTATTACATTAGCAGTATGGAACAGTTCCGAGATTTATACTGCTTTCTTCAGTTTAATCTTCGTCAACATAATAGCATTTCTTGCTTCATTGCAGCTTCATTCTTATCGGTGGCGGATTTTCCAGAATTTTCTCGAACGCAAAGAGACCGAACGGCTGGTTGCTATCGGTCAGACTGCTGGGATGATAGGGCATGATATACGGAATCCTTTGCAGGCTATTGTTAGCGAATTATATTTGGCTAAACAGGCTGTTTCTGTTTCTCCCCACATTGCAGACAAAGCTTCGGCTTTAGAAAGCATTAGCCTAATTGAAGAACAAACCGACTACATTAGCAAAATCGTATCTGATCTTCAAGATTTTGCAAGACCGCTAAAACCTGAATATTCCGACGTAAACTTGCCACAGTTGGTGACTAGCGTCTTTCAAACAATCAAGGTGCCTGACAACATAATGCTTAAAATAAACGTTGAAGGCTTTCCCAAGATAGAAACTGATCCAACTTTAATCAAACGTATTTTAACAAACCTAATCAATAATGCTATCCAAGCCATGCCCAAAGGTGGAAACCTTGAACTGATGGCGTGCATAAAAGAAGGTAAAGCAGTCATAACCGTAGGAGATACTGGTCAAGGCATTCCTGAAGAAATTAAACCAAAATTGTTTACACCACTAGTTACTTCAAAAGCTAAAGGGCAAGGATTAGGCTTAGCAGTTGTTAAGCGTATTGTTGAAGCGCTAAACGGATCCATAACTTTTGAAAGCGAGGAAGATAAAGGAACGAAGTTCATAATAAAACTACCAATCGAGAGTCCTTGATACAATCGTTCATGCCTTCACAGTCCGCAAGCAATGAAACTATTTATTAAGTGAGAGCATTGACAATTAGGGTGATTTATTGGGGCTCATAAAAATGAAAGTATTCGTAATCCAGTACCCATTTGGAGTAACCGCTTTCGATGACAAAAAAACTCTAGTAGAAAGAATTTTGTACCCAAAGAAACCTGTGGCAGCCGCAAGAAGCCTTCTGAAAGCGGAAAGTGGAATACTTTCGGACGAAGTTTTCTCACTCGTAACACTGCTCAGAAACGCAGACTATGACCTATTTGCATTTGAAAACGGAAACTTGGCTGATGAAGTTCAGCGTAAAATGAATGTCAAGACGGAAGTTGTTAAGCTTGGTGAAGTTGAAGACTTTCGCTCACAAATGAGCCTAATAGCGATTCAATCAGGCTTTGTTGCAGACGAGCAAGAACTGAGTTTATGGAATCGTAATGTAAGCTTAGAACTTGCTAAATTGAGGATTAAGGGAGCCTCAGAAAAAAGAGACCTGATTATCGCTCAAGGCATTCAGACACTGGATGATTTGGACCGCACTGTTAACCTTTTCATGGGCAGACTTAGAGAATGGTACGGAGTGCACTTCCCCGAACTTGATCGTCTAATTGAAAAGCATGAAACATATGCGAGGCTGGTTATGAGTTTGGGTTATAGAGAAAATTACACTGCTGACGCCTTAGAAAAGGAAAACATACCGAAAGATCGAGCCCAACTTGTAGCGAAAGCTGCCGAATCATCAATGGGAGCAGACATAGCTGAACCAGACTTAGAACAGATACAAGCCCTAGCCAAAGATGTGCTTGAATTCTATGAGCTACGCAAAAACATGGAGAACTATGTTGACAGGACAATGGAAGAAATGGCGCCAAATGTACGTGCAGTCGCTGGAGCTCTTCTTGGGGCGAGGTTAATAGCGATTGCAGGTAGCCTTCAAAACCTGGCTGTGAGACCAGCAAGCACTATCCAGGTGTTGGGTGCAGAAAAAGCCCTCTTCCGTTCGTTAAAAACGGGCGCAAGACCACCCAAGCATGGTTTAATTTTTCAGCATACGCTTTTGCATGACGCGAAAAGGTGGCAGAGAGGCAAAATCGCTCGGGTTATCGCTGGAAAACTGGCAATTGCAGCGAGAGTTGATGCTTTTGGAGGTAAATATATCGGAGATGACTTGAAGGCGGAGATTAGCAAACGCCTTGGGGAGATTCGTGAGAAGTATAAGGAGCCGCCGCCACCTAAAGAAGGGAAGTTTGAGCAAAGACCAGAAAGACGAGAGCAGCCGCTAAGAGAGCGTCCCTATAGGGAACGACCGCGAGGTGGGAAGCGCAGACGCAAAGAGTGGAGAAGAGACAGGCGTGCCCGCCAAGGTTAAACCGCACCCTAAGTTTAAAGAAATCTACCAAATTACGCTTGAACACGGCGCGCGGCGATTAGGCACACGTAACCTCACACCTGGCTTAACTGTTTATGGTGAACAACTAATCAAGTTTAAAGGCGTAGAATACCGGATTTGGGACGCTTTCAGAAGTAAGTTGGCGGCATCCATACTCAAAGGTGTACAGAACGTTCCTGTAGAACCATGCTTCAAGATTCTTTATTTGGGCGCGGCCTCAGGAACTACGCCTAGTCACGTTTCAGACATCATTGGCGAAACTGGACATGTTTACTGCGTAGAATTCGCACAGCGCTCAATAAGAGATTTAATCAACAATGTTGCTGCCTACCGTTCCAACATTTCCCCACTAATGGCGGATGCTCGGTTACCTGAAAAATACGCAATGTTCATCACTGGTAAAGTAGACACGATCTACTGCGATGTTGCACAGCCAGAACAAGCAAAGTTATTGGCGGACAATTCTGATGCTTTTCTCAAACCAGACGGCTGGGTAATGTTAGCTGTGAAAGCACAGAGTATTGATGTTACAATGGATCCTAACGCGGTTTACCAGCAGGAAGCCAAGGTGTTGGGGAATAGACATTTCGATGTCAAAGAAGTTGTTTGCTTAGAACCTTTTGACAAGGCTCACGCAATGATAGTCGCACAGCGCGCTTAGATCTTAAGATCCTAATCTCTCCCCATTTGGTCTAAAAATTGCAACCTCCTACTATTTAGAAAAAATTTCAATCGTAAATAGTGCTAATGTTTTTAATTACTTCGAATGATTCAAGAAAACGTGTTTGAAAGATTCACTGAGTCCCTGATTTTTTACTTCACTATTTCTTTTCCGTTTTTTTCAAATTTCTAGAAAAACATTATAGCTTTGAACACGGAAGCCATTAGTCATCACAAGTGCAGTTGAATACCGATGTTAATTGCTGGAGTTGACGAAGCTGGCCGCGGATGCGTTATTGGTCCCTTAGTCGTGGCAGGAATACTATTGAAGAAAGATAACTTACCTTCTCTAATAGAATTAGGCGTGAAAGACTCGAAGCTTCTTACACCCAAAAAACGCGAAGCACTTTACCCTGAAATCATAGACCTAACAGAGAAATACCAAACAGTGAAAGTTTCTCCCTGCCAAATTGACAAAGTAGTTGAAAGCGCCAGAAGGCTCCACAAACTGAACCGTCTTGAAGCTCAAATTATGGCACAGGTAATTGAAGTCCTAAAGCCTGATGAAGTTTACGTCGACGCTGCCGACCGAGTTGAATATCGGTTTGGAAACCACATAAAGGAGTGCCTTAAAGTCAAAACCAGATTAATTTCAAGGCACAAGGCAGACAAAATTTACCCAGTTGTTTCGGCAGCATCAATCATAGCCAAAGTGGAACGTGACAAGGAAGTAGCAAGTTTAAGAGCCGAACACGGTGACTTTGGAAGCGGATACTTAACTGACAGTAAAACCAAGCTTTTTCTCAAACACTTGCTAGAAGATAACAATGAATATCCAAATTTTGTCAGGAAATCATGGAAGCCGGCGAAAAGAGCAAAAAATGAAAAAGGTGCAATTCAACAAAAGCTTAATTAAAATGCTGCTAAAACCATGTCAAAAGTTGTAGTCAAATGTACCTACAAAAAGACTACAAATATATACGTCGAATAACATCATCTAGCCAAAGAAAAGCTGGTTTTAAATGGCGGTTGTCTGATGAGCGAGAAGGACGTAACTAGATTTCTTCAAATTCTTGGTCTCTCAAAGAGAGAAATTCAAGTTTATATGTTTCTTGCCAAGAGTGGCGTGCAATCAACTAGTTTTGTAGCTAAGCGGTTGAAGATGGAACGTGTACAAGCGTACCGAACCTTTAAGAAACTTCAGGAGAAAGGCTTTATCGAGGCTACCTTAGAAAGGCCTACACGTTTTACCATTGTTCCCTTTGAAGCATTAGTAGACGCACACATTACCGCTAAAAAGAATGAAGTCTCTAACCTAAATGAGCAGAAACAGACATTGCTTACGGCTTGGCAAGCAATTAGCGCTCCTGAATCAGAGTATCCTGTAGCTAAGTTTTCAATAATTACCGGCAAGAAAAAGATACACTCAAAAATGTTATCTATGATCGAGGAATCAAGAGGCGAAGTCATAGTTTTAACCACAGCTTTAGGCTTAATACAAGAAGACATAGCTGGCATTTTTGATTCAGCCGCAGCTTCTTCCCAAGATCGAAAAGTTCAGTTTCAAATTATAACTGAAATTTCACCTGAGAACTTAAAGGTCGCAGAAAGAATAGATAGGACCGTTTCCGAAGAAAAATCAAACTTTAAGCTTCGTCACGTTAGCATGAGTTCCAAGTTTTTTCCAAGATTTTTGATTAAGGATGAAGAAGAAGCCATTCTTTATGCCCCATTCGGCAACGAAGCGTCGGTGCTGAATTTGGAAGACGAGGGCCTATGGATTAACGACAAAATGTTCATTTCCGTTCTGAAAGCTTTCTTTGTTCAAATGTGGCAAAGTGGAGTTGACGCTTCTAGGCGCATAGAGGAGTTAAAGAGTGGAATACCAATAGGCGAAACTATAATCATCAAAGGTGAAGAAGAGGCTTGGTCCAAAGTCTTAAAGGTTCTTGATTCAGCCAAAAAAGACATAGTAATAATTACAAGCTCTCAAGGCATTAATCGCCTAGCCGAAGATGACCCATTAATACAATACTACAAAAAAGGCCTAAAAGTGAGAATAATGGCCTCAATTGACCTCGACAATCTAGAACCCGCTCAGAAACTTGCAACACGCTACGAAATAAAACACACACCAATCAGCTACTTAACTCTGATGCTTGTTGATACCAAACACCTATTCATGTTTAAGATGCCGCCACTGAACGAACTTACGGCAGAATCTGCGTTTTATTTACCTGAAACCTTCTATTCCACGGACCCCAGCCAAATTGAAAGAGTAAGCGAAATGGTCAATGATATTTGGAAAAGAGGAATAGACATTTCGGAAATCACCAATCAGGCCGGAACAAAACTGCCTACAGTTGAAGTCTCACTTACTGAACCAGTAACAAAAATTGTCGAGAAAATGTTGGAAAACGGAGTAAATTCCGTTCTTATAACGGATCATCAAAAACTCGTTGGAGTAGTAAACGACAGAGACGTTCTGAAGGCGATAGTAGAACAGCAGAAAGACGCAAGAAAAAGTGTTGCAAAGGACCTCGACTACACACCGCTTATCATCCTGCATGGAAACGAATCAATGATAACAGCCATGAAGATTATGACGGAAAAGGGAATTAAGCGAGGCGCTATGGTCAAAAACGGACAACTTATAGGGATGATGACGGAAGCAGCAGCGAAAAAAGCTGCCCTCCAAGTCAACCCATCGGTTGCCTAATCGCTTTAAGCCAAATTATTTTTATTAGTAAACCCCCTTAACCGTTCTAATTGAGGGCAATTGATTTGAAATTGAAGACACCTATTATTATTGTAAATTTTAAGACTTATTTGGAATCAACGGGCTTAAGAGCTGTTGAACTTGCAAAGAATGCTGAAAAAGTAAGCAAGGAAACTGGCGCATCGATTGTGGTGGCGCCTCAGTTTGCTGATATCGCGAGGGTTGCAAAAACCGTGGAGATTCCTGTTTTTGCTCAGCACATTGATCCAATAAAGCCAGGCAACAGCACTGGACATATTCTCGCGGAGTCGATTAAGGATGCTGGTGCTGTAGGAACCTTAATCAATCATTCAGAGCGACAGCTAAAGTTGTCAGAAATTGAAGCTACCATTTCATTGGTTCACGAAAAAGGTCTGATTTCTTGTGTTTGCGCTAATAATCCAAATGTAAGTGCTGCTGTGTCTTCACTGCGACCAGACATTGTTTCTGTAGAGCCTCCTGAGCTTATTGGCACCGGGATCGCTGTTTCCAAAGCGCAGCCCCAAGTTGTTACCACCACAGTAAATCTCGTACGCGAAATAAACACTGATGTCACTATATTGTGTGGTGCAGGGATAAGTCAAAGTGAAGACGTTTCAGTCGCTTTGAAACTCGGAACGGAAGGCGTACTTGTTGCAAGTGGCATAGTAAAAGCGAAAGACCCATATAGTATTTTACGTGCATTTGCCGACGCAACAAAACTATAATTGTGTGAGCACTTTGAAAGTTGAACCAGAATGCGAATCCTGTTTATTGGCTCGCGCACAAACAGAAACTTACCAAGCCACAACTAACCCAGCGCTACGCTTCAGATGTCTTGCCGAAATAGTTAAACTATTAAATCGGGAATTCAAGCCAACCTCTATTGCAGCAGACT
>Ga0187776_10001055_pt1 | contig 13537 bp, 11 predicted proteins | sample 0216_BV02_MP12_2_FD_132426 | JGI IMG/M metagenome (GOLD analysis project Ga0187776, IMG submission 132426) | Tropical peat soil microbial communities from peatlands in Department of Meta, Colombia - 0216_BV02_MP12_20_MG | ecosystem: Environmental > Terrestrial > Soil > Wetlands > Peat | place...
ATGCCGCGTCTCCTCGCCGCGCCCGCGTTCAGGGCCCTTGCACACGGGCCAGTGCTTCTCGCCGAAGGCCCTCACGCCTTCCTGGTAGTCCTCGCTATTGAAGCAGGCGGCGATGAGCTTGTCGAGGAGGGCATCCTCGCGGCGGCGCGCCGGACGGATTAGGATCAGGGCGGAGAGCCTCAACGATGAGTCGACCGTTCGACCCCGGAGAGTTCGTGCGCGCGGCCGGAGACGCGATCATCGGGGCCGGGGCCGACGGCGCGATCGTGCTGTGGAACCCGGCCGCGGAGCGGCTGTTCGGCTACACCGCGAGCGAGGCGCTCGGCCGGTCGCTCGACCTGATCATCCCCGAGCGCTTTCGCCAGCGGCACTGGGAAGGCTATCGCCACGTGATGCAGACCGGCCAGACTCGATACGGAAGCGAAGTGCTGCGCGTTCCAGCGGTGCACAAGGACGGCCACACGCTCTCGATCGCCTTCACGGTCGCGCTGATGGGCGCGCCGGAAGGGACGGGGCGGGTCATCGCGGCGATCGTCCGCGACGAGACGACTCGCTGGCAGGAAGAGCGCGCGCTTCGCGAGCGGCTCGCCGAGCTCGAGGCGAAGAGCCGCAGCTGAGACGGCGCATCCATTTGACTCGGCCGGCCCACGCCACTCACGTCGTCCTGGTACATCCCGAGATCCACTGGAACACCGGGAATGCCGGGCGGACCTGCCTGGCCACCGGCTCGACATTGCATCTGATCGAGCCGCTCGGCTTCTCGCTGGACGCGCGCGAGGTCAAGCGCGCCGGGCTCGACTACTGGGAGCACATCGACCTGCGTGTGTGGCCGAGCTGGGAGGCCTTCGAGCGCGAGCTGCCGGTGCTCGGCGAGCCCTACTTCTTCTCGACGAAGGCGACGCGACTGGTCTGGGACGCGCCCCTCGGGACGTCCCCCGGTATCGTGCTGGTGTTCGGGCGCGAGACGGGCGGCCTGCCGACCGAGCTCCACGCCCGGTACCACGATCGGCTCGTCGCACTGCCGATCCTGTCGCCGCGCGTCCGGTCGCTGAACCTGTCGACGAGCGTGGCGATCGCGGTGTACGAGGTCCTGCGGCAGCGCCGGGCCGGCCGGCGGTGACCCGGGCGTACACTCGGTCGGGGCACCGGAGGGATCGTTCATGCAGGAAGATATCGCACAGCTCATCGAAGCCTACCGAGACGCCTTCGGCCGTGGCCCGAGCGCCGTCGCCGAGTTCTACGCGGAGCCCTGCGTGACGGCGCGGACGGGCGACGTTCGCGTCAACGCGACACGCCGGGATACCGAGGTGCTCTTCGCCGAGGTCGCCGCGACGTATCGCGACCGCGGCTTCACGCACGGCGACGTGCTCAGCCTGCGCGTCGAGCCGCTCGGAGCGAACAGCGCGCTGGCGACGGTGCAGTGGGCGTATCGCGGCGCCTGCGAAGAGCTCCTGTGGAAGACGACGTTCTCCTACAACCTGTACCGTCGCGACGGGGTCTGGAAGATCCTCGTGCAGACCATGCACGACTGATGATTCGCGTCGGCCTCCTCCTGGCCCTGGTCCTCCTCGTCGCGGCGACCGCGGCCGAGGCGTCCGTCGGCCTGACCGAGATCCCCGGCAAGGGCGGCGACGGCGTCGTCACCGTCTACTATCCGTCGACCGACCCGGCGAAGACCGTCAAGCGCGGCCCCTTCACGTTCGAGCTGGCCTGGCAGGGCGCGCCGGCCCGCGGCAACGGCCGCCTGATCGTCGTCTCCCACGGCTCGGGCGGCTCGCCCTGGGTCCACGAGACGCTGGCGCAGACCCTGGTGGGCGACGGGTTCGTCGTCGCCATGCCCGAGCACCGGGGCGACAACTACAAGGATCACGGCACGCCCGGCCCCGAGAGCTGGAAGCTGCGGCCGATCGAGGTGTCGCACGCGATCGACCTCGTCGGCCAGGACCCGCGCTTCCGGCCGCTGCTCGAGCTGGACCGGGTCGGCCTGTATGGCATGTCGGCCGGCGGCCACACCGCGCTGACCCTGGCGGGGGGCCGGTGGTCGCCGGCAAGCTTCACGCGGCACTGCGAGGCTCACATCGCCGAGGACTTCCCGGCGTGCGTGGGTCTGGCGAGCTCGCTGCGCGGCAACTTTCTCGATGGCACGAAGGAGACGATCGCCCTCTGGGTGATCCGCTACCGGTTCAGCGACGCGACCTGGCAGACCTACACCGATCCCCGCATCGCGGCGATCGTGGCCGGGGTGCCCTACGCGGCCGATTTCGACATGGCCTCGCTGGCCGCGCCGCGCGTGCCGCTGGCGCTGGTGACCGCGCGCCACGACCGCTGGCTCGCGCCGCGCTTCCACGGTGACGCCGTGCTCGCCGCGTGCGCCTCGTGCCAGCGGCTGGCCGACTTCGCGACCGGCGGCCACGGCGCGCTGCTCTCGCCCCTGCCTCCGGGGCTATCCGGCATCCTGGGAGATCTCTTGAACGACCCGCCCGGCTTCGACCGGGCCGCCGAGGTGCCGCCCGTCGACCGCAAGATCTCGGCCTACTTCACAAAGCACCTGCTGCCCTAGCCGCGCCACTCGTACTTCTTCGCCGCCTTCTCGTCGAGCTCGGTGCCCCAGCCCGGCGCCGTCGGGATCTTCATGTGGCCTTCGCTGATCTCGGGCAGCGCGGTGAACAGCTCGTCGCGATAGGGCGTCTGCTCCGGGTCGCTCTCCATGATCCGCACGTTGGAGACCGAGGCGCAGAGGTTGAGGCTCTGGAACGTGCTCAGGTGACCGTTGTAGTTGTGGGGCGCGATGTTCAGCTCGAAGCTCTCGGCCAGATCGGCCACCTTCTTCGCCGCCGAGAAGCCCTGCCATTGCACGTCGACCTTCACGACGTCCATCGCGTGCAGCTCGAAGTACGGCCGGTACTGCCGCATGGTCTGCAGCTGCTCGCCCGAGCAGATCGGCGCGCGCACCGACGACCTGAGCTGCGCCAGCGCGTGCGGATCCTGGTTGTCGATCTCGAGCCAGAAGAGATCGTAGGGCTCGAGCGCCCGGCCCACGCGGATCGCCTCGCTAGGCTTGAAGTTCACGTTGATGTCCAGGCAGATGCCGATGTCGGGGCCGACCGCGTCGCGCATCGCCGAGATCTGCGCCACCGCCTGCTTGACGATGTCCCGGCTCGCGACCTGGTCGTGCGGCCCCAGCCGTCCTTGCGCGATGCCGCGCGCCGGATCACCCGGCCAGATGATGTTGGTCTTGAACGCCGTGTAGCCGCGCTCCGGCGCCTCGCGCGCCGCGTCGGCCAGATCGTGCAGGGTCCGGAGCGGCTTCACGCCGAGGAGCTTCCAGTTGCTGGCGCGATAGGTCGCCAGGTGCGACCAGTAGACCCACTGCCGCTCGCGGTGCGGCCCGCCCATGAGCTTGTGGACCGGCACCTGCAGCGCCTTGCCGGCCAGATCCCAGAGCGCCAGCTCGATGCCCGCGATCGCCTGCTGCGTGGCGCCGTACGGCGCCTGGCGGACCGCGCGATAGAGATCGATGTAGTGCTTCTCGACGGCCGTCGGATCCTTGCCGATCAGGCGCTGACCGAGATCCTGGACGAGGCCGATCAGGCCGCGGGTGATGCCGTCGGAGCCGAACTCGCTGTAGCCGGTGAGCCCCGCGTCGGTCCGGATCGCGCAGAAGTGCCAGGGACGCGGCGGCGTGAAGCCGTTGGACACCACGAACGTCTCGATACCCGTGATCTTCATCGCTGTCCTCTCTCTTGTCCGTCGATCGAGCCGCGCGTCAATCGAGCCGCGGGGTGAATCCCTTCACCGAGGCGTACTGGACCGGCCATGGCAGATCCCAGCCCTGCTCGTACGCGGCGTGCCGCGTCCAGTAGGGATCGTAGAGATGACCGCGGGCGAGCACGCAGAGATCGGCGCGGCCAGCGGCCAGGATGCTGTTCACATCGTCGTACGAGGCGATGCCGCCGACGGTCATGGTGGGGATTCCGGCGTCGCAGCGAATCCGGTCGCTGAACGGCGTCTGGTAGAGCCGGCCGTACTGGGGCGCCTGCTCGGGCACGGTCTGGCCGGTCGACACCGTGACGATGTCGCAGCCGTGCTCGCGCAGCAAGCGCGCGAAGCCGACCGCCTCGTCGAAGTCGATCCCGCCGGGGGCCCAGTCGGTCGCCGAGATCTTCACCGACATCGGCCGGCCCGACGGCCACACGGCGCGGACCGCGTCGAACACCTCGAGCGGATACCGCGCGCGGTTGGCCAGCGACCCGCCGTAGGCGTCGGTCCGCACGTTCGTGAGCGGCGAGACGAAGCTCGCCAGCAAGTAGCCGTGCGCCATGTGCAGCTCGAGCATGTCGAAGCCCGCCCGCTCGGCCATCCGGGCGGCGGCGGCGAACTGCTCGCGCACGCGAACCATGTCCTCGCGGTCCATTGCCCTGGGCGTCTGGCTGTGGGGCCGGTACGGGAGCGCCGAGGCCGAGATCAAGGGCCAGCCGCCCTCGGCCAGGGGCTCGTCCTCGCCTTCCCACAGTCGGCGCGTCGCGCCCTTGCGCCCGGCGTGGGCGAGCTGGAGCGCGATGCGCGCCGTGCTGGCGACGTGCACGAAGTCGACGATGCGCGTCCACGCCGCGACGTGCTCGGGCCTGTACATCCCGGTGCAGCCGGGCGTGATCCGACCGTCGCGGCTCACGTCCGTCATCTCGGCGATCACGAGCGCCGCGCCACCCACCGCGCGCGAGCCCAGGTTCACGAGATGCCAGTCACCGGGTGTCCCGTCGTCGGCCGAGTACTGGCACATCGGCGAGACGACGATGCGGTTGGGCAGCAGCATCTCGCGCAGCCGAAATGGCGTGAACATCGGCGGCGGCGGAGTGGCGGCGGGGATCGCGACCCGGCTCTGCTCCTCCGCTCGCGCGGCGAACCATCGATCGACCGCGCCGACGAAGCTACGATCCCGAAGCCGCAGATTGCCGTGGGTCACGCGCAGACTGCGGGTCAGCAGGCTCATCGCGAACTGGAGCGGCTCGAGGCGACCGTGATAGCGCTCGGCCGTCTCGAACCACTCGAGGCTCACCTGCGCGGCGCGCTGCAGACGCTCGACCTCGGGGCGGCGGTCCTCCTCGTAGGCGGCCAGCGCCTTCTCGACCTCGCCGTGGGTCTGGAGCGCACGCGCGAGCGCGATCGCGTCCTCGAGCGCCAGCTTCGTGCCCGAGCCGATCGAGAAGTGAGCGGTGTGCGCCGCGTCGCCGACGAGCACCACGTTGTTGTGGCGCCAGCACGCGTTGCGCACGGTCGGGAAGCTGCGCCAGAGCGAGCGGTTCTTCAGGAGCCGGTGGCCCTGCAGCTCGTCGGCGAACAGCCGCTCGCAGAACGCCAAGGTCTGATCCTCGTCCGCGCGGTCGAGGCCGGCCCGCCGCCAGGTCGTCTCGGTCGTCTCGAGGATGAACGTCGACATCGACGCGTCGTACCGGTACGCGTGGACGCGCCAGAGCCCGTGCGGGCTCTCCTTGAACAGGAACGTGAAGGCGGGATACGGAAACGTCGTGCCGAGCCAGACGAACTTGTTGGGTCGCCAGTCGATCCGCGGCTGGAACGATTCCGCGTACCGGCTGCGGACCAGGCTGTTCACGCCGTCGGCGCCGAGCACCAGATCGGCGTCGGCGTAGTCGCCCGGTTCGCCGACCTCGCGCTGGAACTCGAGCCGCACGCCGAGCGCGGCGCATCGCCGCTGAAGGATGTCGAGCAGAACCTGACGCGACATGCCCGCGAAGCCGTGGCCGGTCGACGTCAGCACCCGGCCGCGATAGTGGATGTCGATGTCGTCCCAGTGGGCGAAGTGACTCGTGATCTCGGCGTGGCTCTCGCGGTCGGCCGCGGCCACGTGCTCGAGCGTGGCGTCGGAGAACACCACGCCGAATCCGAAGGTGTCGTCCGGCCGGTTCCGCTCGACGACGGTGACGTCGTGGGCGGGATCCGACTTCTTCATGAGCAGGCTGAAGTAGAGCCCTGCCGGACCACCCCCGATCGAGACGATCCTCATCGGCTCGATTCTAAGGCCAGTGGCCGGCGGCTACTTCGGAAGCTTGAGCGTTCGCGTCACCGTCCGGAGCGCCGGGAACGGCTCCTCCTGCCACGCCACCACGAACTCGCCGCCCGGCGCCGTCGCGACGTCCGGCGCGTAGGCCTTGACCGCCTCGGACATGGACTGGGGCGCGCTGAGCGTGCGGCCGCCGTCGGTCGAATAGCGCAGCAGGACACGCCGCCGGGCCGCGGTCGCCTCTTCCCACACGATCACGACGCGCCCGGCGGGGTCGGCGGCGAGCCGGACCTGGTCGGGGATGGAGCCCGTCGCGGCGTTCAGGCTCGAGGGCGCCCTGAATTTCAGGTGGGCGTCGGCGACGGTGAACAGCATGCGCGGCTGGCCGTCGGCGGTCTCGGTGTACCAGGCCAGGTAGACACGCCCACGGCCGTCCGTCGCCACGCTGCCTCCGCGATGCGGACACGCGTTGATCTTCCAGCGATCGGCGTGAGCCAGGCCCGCCGGCGCGAACGAGCGACCGCCGTCGCGCGACAGCCCGACGACCATGTCGCGAATGCTGCCGGGAAACACCTTCCGCCAGGCGACGGCCACCGTGTCCCTCGGCCCCGCCGCGATGTCGATCCGGCAGCACACGCACGTCTCGCCCGCGTCCAGCTTGAGTGCCTGCGCGACGCGCGAGCCGCGCTCCGCGATCCGCGCCACGTACGTGGCCGAGGCGCCCGGCCCCTCCCGGCTGTCGATCCAGGACATGACGACGGTGCCGTCCGGCAGCACGCCCAGCCCCTCGAACGAGTGCGAGATCGGCCGATCCTCGTTCACCCGCAGCGGCGCGTCGAAGGTCTGCCCGCCATCGAGCGAGCGCGAGAGCCGAAGATCCGAGGCGAAGAGCGCGCCCTCGGGCGGCGGCTTGCGCGAGGACCACGACACGTACACTTCGCCGTCCGGGCCCAGCGCCAGGCCGGGCGCCTGATGCAGCGAGTCGACGAAGAGGCCGTCGGGGTTGACGCGTGCCGGCGCGGACCCGGGTCGCGCGACGAACAGGTGGTTGTCGTGGCCCTGCTGGGCGAACCACGCGAGCACGATCCGGCCGTCGGCTGCGACCGCCACGGCCGGCGCCGAGACGTGCGCCTCGTGGGCCTTCTCGGCCACCGTCAGCTCCTGGCGCGGACCGAGCGCCGGGCCGGCGGCGGCGGCCGCGGCGGCGCCGAGCATCAGGCCCGGCAACGACATCAGGCTCAGCCACGCACCGAGCGTGTGGATCGGGCGCATCATTTGAACCTCCAGCTCACGCCGCCGTAGAAGGCGCGCCCGTCTCCCGGCTCGAAGTAGCGGGCGTTGGCGTTGTCGACGACGACCGACGAGACGTAGCTCTGGTCGGCGACGTTGCGCGCCTCGAAGTACACGCCCAGATTCGTGGGCTTGTGGTCGAAGCCGATCCGCACGTTGCCGAGCGCGTAGCTCGGCGTGCGGACGGTGTTCTCGCTGTTGACGAAGTAGCCGGTCGGCACCCACTCGACGTTCGGCGCGATCCAGAAGCCCGAGATATGGTCGTAGCGCAGCTCGGCGCGCACGAAGTGGCGCGGCGCCCCGGGCAGGTCGTTGTTCCCGAAAATCGGATCGTCCACGAACACGAAGCGGGAGTAGGTGTAGGCGACGCGCGCGGTCAGCGCGTCGCCGATCGAGCCCAGGCCGACGGCGCGCGCGGCGTCGCGGACGAGCACCACGTCGGCGCCCGCCTCGACGCCGGAGTGTCGGGAGCGGTCGATGTTGGTGTAGCGCGGGATCGTGAACGGCGCGCCGGGAAACGGCTGGACGTTCACGTTGCGGATCTCGTCACGGAGCTCGATGTCGTAGACCGCGACATCCCAGGTAACCCGACCGGCGTACGTGCCGCGAGTGCCCACCTCGAACTGCCACGCCTTCTGCGCCGCGAGCTGGCTCAGATCGCCGCCGATCTGTCCGGGCGCCGTCAGCTCGAGCATCAAGGGCGGCTCGTATGAGCGGCTGGCGTTGGCGAACACCCGTGCGGTCGGCGCGACCTTCCAGACGAAGCCGAGCTTCGGGACGAACGAGAAGAAATCGACCGAATCCGACTGATTGCCGTCGCTCAGGAACCGGTCGCGGACCTCGCGCACGGCGTACTGGGCGCGGCCCCCGAGCACGGCTGTGAACACCGGCGTCACGTCGAATTGCTCCTCGGCGTAGGCGCCGACGTTCGTCGCGATGTTGATCTGGTCCTTGGTGAGAGCGCCGCGGTGGCCGTTGAGGTTCTGGAAGTTCGCGTCGATCTGGCGGGTCGAGAAGTACTGCAGCCCCGCCGTGAATCGATTGCCGTGCGCGAAGAGCGACGCCGTCACGATGTAGCGCAGCTCGGTGCCCCAGTCGTACGTGGTCTGATCGATGACGGCGAAGCTCAGCGGATGATCCAGGTCCTGGTAGTCGAGCTGCGTCTTCCACTCGAGCGCCTGGCTCGCGCCGAGCGGCGTTCGCAGGGTCAAGCCGCCCCGGCCGTACTCGTAGTTCCGCTCCTGACGGAACTGGGTGACGGTCGGATCCTGTTGCCGCGGATTGCTCTGGAACTCCTGCAGGGTCAAGGAGCCCGGCAGCTCCTCCTCGCTGTGGGTGTACCCGAGATCGAGACGGATCGTGGTGCCGCCCGGCAGCGCATAGCCGAGCGTCAGATAGGCGCGGCGGCGAACCTGCTCGCCGTGATCCCGGTAGCCATCGAGCTCGGTGTCGGTGAAGGCGGCGTAGATGTCGAAGGACCCGTAGACCTGGCCGGTCCCGATGTAGTTCTTGAGGAAACCGTACGACCCGGCCTCGCTGCGGAGCTCGACGAGCCCCGCATCGTAGCCGGTCTTGCTCACGAGGTTGATGGCGCCGCCCAGCGTGTAGCCGCCGTAGGCCAGCGCGTTGGCGCCCTTTTCGATCTCGAGCCGCTTCGTGGTCAGGAGCTCGAGCGACTCGAAGTCGCTGAAGCCGTCGGCCTGGCCGTAGACGAAGCCGTCGATCAGCACGTTCACGCCGCGCAGGTGGAAGTTGTTGCGCAGTCCGGAGCCGCGGATCGAGAGCTGGCTCTCGTCGGCGCCGAAGCGCGGGCGGATCCAGACGCCGGGCACGTAGTCGAGCGCGTCCTTGAGGTTCGCCGCACGCGACTGCTCGATGGTCGCCTGGTCGACCACGGCGGTGCCGCCCGGCACGCGCGAGAGCTCCTCGCGCGCCTCGTCGTCGGTACGGGTCCGCTCGGGCGGCACCTTCGTGCCTTCCACCACGACGGGCTCGAGGCGCGGCGGCGTCTGCGCAGCCGGGGGCGTCTGCGCCAGGACGGGCACGGCAAGCAGCACGATCAGCGTGAAGACGACAAGTCGCATCGGGCCTCCTATCGAAGCCTGAATTCCACGGGAAGGAGCACCCACACGCCCACGGCTTCGGTGCCGCGGCGCGCGGGCTCGAAGCGCCACCGCTTCACGGCGTCGGCTGCGGCGCTGTCGAGGTCGGGATGCCCGGCGGATTCGTGCACGATGACGTCGCCCACGCGTCCGTCGGCGGCCACGTAGACACGCAGGGTCGTCATGCCCTGGATGCCGAGGCGCCGCGCGCTGCTCGGGTACGACGGCCGCACCTGATAGCCTCCCCGCGGCATCGCCGTGCGGGTGATGTCGTCCGACGGCCGCGCGGCGGCGATCGGCGGTGTGGGACCGGCGCCGTTCGTGCCGCCGCGAGCAATCTCGAGCGGCACGACGGAGGGCTCGCCGCCCGGCTCGCGCGACGTCGCGAACTCCGTGCCCTCCGCAGACTCCCGCGCCGGCGCCGGGTCCTCCGCGGCGGCCGGCGCGGGGCTGGACGGAGCGGGAGTCTCGACGGCTGGAGGCTCGGCGACCGGCGTGGGCCTCGGGGTCACGATGGGCTTCGGCAAGGTCAGCTTCTCGGGCTTCGGTGGCGCCGGCGCGCTCACGGCGCGGGCCTCGGCCGGTCGTGGCGTCTCGATCAGCGTCAGGTCGGCGATGAGAACAGCCGGCACCCTGGGCGCGACGAGATCACGGCCCAGGGCGATCGCGCCTCCCACGAGTGCCACGTGGAGCAGGCACGAGGCGCCGAGCGTCGCGCACCGACGCAGCGAGATCGTCTTCGCCATGAGTTCGCGCAATCCGCCTCTCGAAGATTGACGGTGAAACGGAGCGGACCGGACACACTCCGGCCGCTACGAACGGGAACGCGGGCCTAGGCGGAGAGCGGAGGGGCGCGGCCCTGATGGGCCGAGAGGGACAGCGCGTCGGCGGCCGGCTGAGGCGCGACGACCACCCGCTCGTGCAACGGCAGCACGAGAGATTCTTGAGTCGTCGCCTCGACGGGCGTCCCGGCGAGATGCGCCGTGGCGGCCGCGACGTGGCACGTCATGCCCGAGCGCAGGTCCTCGTGATGACCGAGCGCGTTGAGATGGTGCACGGAATGCACGCCGTTCTCGAACGCGAACACGGCGAGGATCAGCACGATCGCCAGCGCGAGCGCGCGGCGCGGGCGCCGCCACACCGCGCTCAGTGCCGCGGCGGCGACCAGCATCGCCGGCCAGGGCACGGCAGGCGGCGCCGGCGCCGCCGTCCACGTCGCGGTCGGCGCGGCCGCCTGGGGCGCCGGCAGCGGCGCGGCGGCCTTGAGCGCGGGATGCGCCCATACGGGCGCGCACCACGACACGAGCGCGGTCAGGACGAGGGCTCCGATCAGGGCGAGTCGGGACGACATCCGCGCCATCCTAGCATGGTTCCCTCGCGATCATTGACACGCCAGCGGAGCCTTCGGCATAGTCGGCGCGAGCGATATGGCCAGGACCGTGTTTCGCGAGTACGACCAGCAGGCACTCGATGCCGAGTACAACAATCGCGAGAAGGTCCGGGACAGCGCCGACTGGCTCTCGCGCTACGCGGTCGCCGGCGCCGAGACGCGCGCCGCGCTCGATTGCCGCCTCGATCTCCCCTACGGGCCGCACCCGGGCGAGCGCCTCGACGTCTTCCCCGCCCGGAACGGGCCCGCGCCCGTGCACGTCTTCGTCCACGGCGGCTACTGGCACCGCCTGGACAAGTCCGACTCGAGCTTCGTCGCGCGTGCCCTGCAGCCCTCGGGCGTCGCCGTCGTGGTCATCAACTACGCGCTGGTGCCCACGGTCGACATGGACGAGCTCCTGCGCCAGTGTCGCGCCTCGATCGTGTGGGTGCACCGGCACGCCGCCTCGTTCGGCGGCGATCCGAACCGGATCTTCGTGTCGGGCCACTCGGCCGGCGGCCATCTGGCGGCCATGCTGATGTCGACCGACTGGGCCGCGTTCGCGGGCCTGCCCGCCGACGTCATCAAGGGCGGCTGCGGCATCAGCGGGCTCTACGATCTGGAGCCGATCCGCCTCTCGTACCTGAACGAGATCCTGCAGCTGACGCCCGAGTCGGCCAGGCAGCTGAGCCCCGTGCACTGTCCGCCCGCGCGCTCCGGGCCGCTCTTGCTGGCCGTCGGCGGGCTCGAAGGGCCCGAGTATCACCGCCAGGGCGAGGAGCTGGCCGCCCTCTGGCGGACGCGCCGGCTGCCGTGCCAGACCATCGACATGCCCGGCCACCATCACTTCTCGATTTTGGCCGAGCTCGAGGACCCGTCCACCACCCTGAGCCGCCTGCTGCTGCGTCAGATGGGCTTCCGCTGAGGCGTAGAATCGGGTGGATGGCCGACTTCCTCCCGTTCGTCCGCCGCTGGTTCGATGACACGTTCGCCGACGCCACGCGCGCCCAGCGCGAGGGCTGGGACGCCATCGCGTCCGGCCGCGACGCGCTGATCGTCGCCCCGACCGGCTCGGGCAAGACGCTGGCCGCGTTTCTCTGGGCCCTCGACCATCTCTGCCGGCTCGCGCTCGAGCGCCGGCTCGAGGACCGCGTCTACGTCGTCTACGTCTCGCCGCTCCGCGCGCTCAACAACGACATCGAGAAGAATCTCCGCGGCCCGCTGGCCGGCATCCGGGCCGCGGCGGCCGCCGCCGACGTGGCCCTGCCGGAGATCCGCGTGGCCGTGCGCACGGGCGACACCCTCGCGGCGCAGCGCCAGGCGATGACCCGCCGGCCCCCGCACGTGCTGATCACGACGCCCGAGTCGCTGTTCATCCTGCTCACGAGCGAACGGTTCCGTCCGGCCCTGGCCAACACGCGCTTCCTGATCGTCGACGAGATCCACGCGCTGATGGGATCCAAGCGCGGCGCCCACCTGGCGCTCTCGCTCGAGCGGCTGCAGGCGCTGGTCCAGGATCGGGACGCCGCGAGCCGCCCGCAGCGGATCGGCTGCTCGGCGACCGTGAGCCCCGTCGAGTTGGCGCGCGAGTTCCTCACGGGCGCCACGGCCGAGGACGCCGCCATCGTCGATGCCGGCTTCACGCGCGATCTCGATCTGCAGGTGATCGCGCCGGTCGACGATTTCCTGACCGCACCGAGCGACACCATCTGGGAGGCCGCGCTCCAGCAGATCGCCGAGCTGGTCCAGGCGCATCGCACCACGCTCGTCTTCGCCCAGAGCCGGCGCTCGGCCGAGCGGCTCGCGCGCGACCTGAACGACCGGATTCCCGACGGGCGCGTGGCGGCCCACCACGGCTCGCTCTCGCGCCGCGCGCGGCTGGAGGCCGAGAACCGGCTGAAGAACGGCGAGCTGCGCGCGCTGGTGGCCACCTCCTCGCTCGAGCTCGGGATCGACGTGGGCGCGATCGATCTGGTCGTGCAGCTGCAGTCGCCGCGCAACATCGCCGCGGCCCTGCAGCGCGTCGGCCGCGCCGGCCACCTGCTGAGCCGCACGTCGAAAGGGCGGATCGTCGTGACCAAGGGCGAGGAGCTGCTCGAGGCCGCCGCGGTGGTGCGCTCGATCCACGAGCGGCACCTCGACCGCGTGGTGATGCCCGACGCCCCGCTCGACGTGCTCGCCCAGCAGATCGTCGCGGCCGTCGCCGCCGAGTCGCTCACGATCGACGCGCTGCACGCGCGGCTCCGGCAGGCGGCGCCCTATCGCCGGCTCGAGCGCGACACGCTCGTGGCGGTCGTGCGATCGCTCGCCGAGCCGCTGCCAGCCGAGGTCAAGGGCGCGGCGCCGCGGATCCTCTGGGACCGCGTGAACGATCGCCTGCACGCGCGCCGGGGCAGCCGCTTCCTGGCGCTCACCTCGGGCGGCACGATTCCCGACAACGGCCTCTACGACGTCTTCGTGGCCGAGACCGATCTGAAGGTCGGCACGCTCGACGAGGAGTTCGTGACCGAGAGCCTGCCGGGCGACGTGTTCCTCCTGGGCTCGCACTCCTGGAAGATCGTCAAGGTACGGGCCGATCGCGTGCTGGTCGAGGACGCGCAGGGCATGTCGCCGACGATTCCCTTCTGGAAGGGCGAGCACCCCTCGCGCTCCTGGGAGCTCGGCACCGCCGTCGGGCGGCTCCGGCGCGACGCCGCGGAGCGCCTCGATCGGCCCGACTTCGCGGAGTGGTCGGCGGCCGTCTGCGGGCTCGACGCG
>Ga0187776_10001057_pt1 | contig 13527 bp, 13 predicted proteins | sample 0216_BV02_MP12_2_FD_132426 | JGI IMG/M metagenome (GOLD analysis project Ga0187776, IMG submission 132426) | Tropical peat soil microbial communities from peatlands in Department of Meta, Colombia - 0216_BV02_MP12_20_MG | ecosystem: Environmental > Terrestrial > Soil > Wetlands > Peat | place...
AGCACGTGACCGCCGGCGCCGACCGACTCGCCGGGCCAGACCGTCCCGTCGGCGAGCGCGAGGTAGCTCATTCGAAGACCATCGACCCGGCGGCGATCGTCATTCGCACATCGCCACTCAACCGCGACCCGAGCAGCCAGGAGTTGGCCGACCGCGAGCGGAACGGACGCTGCCCGACCGTCCACTCGCGCTCGAGGTCGAGGAGGACGAGATTCGCCGGCGCGCCCGCGGTGACGCGCGGCCGGTCGAGCCCGAAGATCCGGGCCGGTCCGGCCGACATCCGCTCGAGCAGCGTCTCGAGCGGCAGCAGGCCGGGCTCGACCAGATGCGTGTAGAGCGCTGCGAATGCGGTCTCGAGGCCGGTCACGCCGAACGGCGCCGCTTCGAACGGCACCTCCTTCTCGTGGGCGGCGTGCGGCGCGTGGGCGGTGGCGATCGCCTCGATCGTCCCGTCCCGCACCGCCTCGAGCAGCGCCCGCCGGTCGGCCTCGGCCCGTAGCGGCGGGTTCATCTTCACGTTCGGGTCGAGCGAGCGCACGGCGTCGTCGGTGAGGACGAGGTGGTGCGGCGTCGCCTCGCCGCTCCCTGCGACCCCCGCTTCCCGCGCCCGCCGCAAGGCGTCGACCGACTCGGCCGCCGAGAGATGGAGGACGTGGACGTGCCCGTGCTCGTACTCCGCGAGCGCCAGGTCGCGCTCGACGGCAACCGACTCGGCGACGGAGGGGTAGCCGGCGAACCCGAGCTCGGCGGCGACGCGTCCCTCGTGCACGTGCCCGCCGTGGGAGAGCGTCGGCTCCTCGCAGTGGAGGGCGAGCGGCCGGTCGGTGATCGAGGCGTACTGGAGCGCCCGACGCATGAGCCCCGCAGAGGCGACGGGCACGCCGTCGTCGGAGAAGCCGACGACGCCGGAATCGGCGAGCTCGCCCATCTCGGTCAGCTCCTCCCCACGCTGTCCGCGTGTGATTGCGGCGAGGAAGCCGACCGGTACCTCCGCCTCGCGCCGCGCCGTCTCGACAAGCGAGCCGAGCTTTGCCGCCGAGTCGACAATGGGATCCGTATTCGGCATGGCGAGGATCGCGCAGTAGCCGCCCGCGGCCGCGGCGGCCGTACCGCTTGCGATCGTCTCCTCGTCCTCGCGGCCGGGTGTGCGGAGGTGGACGTGCGGGTCGACGAACGCGGGCGCCAGGACGAGCCCGTGCGCCTCGACGACGCGGTGCTCGTTCGCATCGACCTTCTCCGCGACCTCGGCGATCGTCCCGCCGTCGATCCGCACCTCGAGCCGCGCGTCGATTCCCTCCGCGGGATCGAGTACGCGCGCGCCGCGGAAAACGAGGTCCGCGCCGCTAAGATCCTTCTGCCAGAGCATCTGTGTCATCAGGCCACCTCCGCTGTTGCCAGTTCCTGCACGCCGACCGGACCACCGGTGAGGAGGTCGTAGAGCACCGCCATCCGGACGACGAGCCCCGAGCGCACCTCGTTCGTGATGAGCGACTCGGGTGCGTCGGCGACGCGCGGGTCGATCTCGACACCGCGGTTCATCGGCCCCGGGTGCATGACCTTCTGTCCCGGTCGCAGCCGTTCCGGTGTGACGCCCCAGCGCGCGGTGTACTCGCGCAGGCTCGGGACGAAGTTCTCGCCCTTCTCCATGCGCTCGTTCTGCATCCGGAGGACGTAGACGACGTCCGCCTCGCGGATCGAGTCGATATCGATCGTCGTCTCCGCCGGAAAATCGCGGGGCAGCAGCGCCGGCGGGCCGACCAGCGTCGTCCGAATGCCGACAAGCGCGAACGCCTGCACGAGCGAGCGCGCCACACGTGAGTGGAGCACGTCGCCGACGATCGCCACGTGAAGCCCTTCGAGCCGCCCCAACTCGTCCTCCAGCGTGTACAGGTCGAGCAGCGCCTGCGTCGGGTGTTGGTGCTTCCCGTCGCCCGCGTTGATCACGTGAGCTTCGGTGACCTGCGCGACGAGTTGCGGAGCGCCGATCTGCGGGTGCCGGATCACGATCACGTCCGGGTCATACGCACTCAGCGTCAGCGCCGTGTCCTTGAGCGACTCGCCCTTGTCCACCGCGGACCCCGCCGACTTGATGTTGAGCGTGTCAGCCGAGAGCCGCTTCGCGGCGAGCTCGAACGAGGACGAGGTGCGGGTCGAGGACTCGTAGAAGAGATTGACGACGAGGTGCCCCTTGAGTGTCGGCAGCTTCTTCACCTGCCGCTCGAGCGAAGCGGCGAAGGTGCGCGCCGTGCCGAGCAGCCGTTCGACGTCGTCGCAGGTCAGGTCGGCGATGGAGATCAGGTGGCGGCGGGGCGGCGGCTCCGGCGGACGGAGCTCGTCACCCACGAGACGAATTGACGTCATCGGGTTCCCTCCTCGGGGTTGGAGACGAGCAGGACGGCGTCGAGCTCGTCCACCTCGACGAGCTGCACCTGAATCCGCTCGCCGCGGGCGGTGGGCAGGTTCTTACCGACGTAGTCGGGCCGGATCGGTAGCTCGCGGTGGCCGCGGTCGACGAGCACGGCGAGCTGCACGCGCGCCGGCCGGCCGTAGTCGAAGAGCGCCTCGATCGCCGCGCGGATCGTCCGGCCGGTGTAGAGAACGTCGTCGACGAGGACGACCGTGCGTCCTTCGAGAGGGAAGTCGAGCTGCGTCGCGCGGACGAGCGGCTGGGCCGAGAGCGGCGCCTCCCCGCCGCGGACGCTGACGTCGTCGCGGTAGAAGGTGATGTCGATTGCCCCGAGCGGAGGCGCAACCCCGGCGCGTTCGTCGATGAGGGAGGCGAGCCGCCGTGCGAGCGGGACGCCGCGGGTCTGGATCCCGACGAGCGCGACCTCGTCGAGCTCGGGGTTCCCCTCGATGATCTCGTGGGCGATTCTCGAAAGGGTCCTCCCGAGCCCGTCGGCGTCGAGAAGGGTTCTCCCCTGTTCGGGGGCGTGCGTGTTCATCCGACTCCTTTCCGGCCTCGCTGGACCGGGTTAAAGGGGTGCGTGCTCAGCGGACTGTAGCGGCCCCGCCGGATGTCACTGGGGCTCTAGCGCTACGGGAGCGTCCGGAAGTCGCCGGTCAGACCGAGCTGCTCGAGGATCGCGATGTTGTGCTCACGCGTGTGCGGCACCAGTCCTGCGAGAGGCGGTCGTCCCACCAGGCGTACCCGAGCCCGGAAAGCCTCGGCACGGAGATGACGGCCGCCCGCGCCCGAGATCGGCCTCGTCCGCCTGCGTGACGCTATACCGTCTTGCGCGTGAACGAGGAGCTGCTCGACCGGTATGCCGAGCTGATCGTCGGCTTCGGGGCCAACGTCCAGCCCGATCAGGTCGTCGCCGTCGAGGCGGCGCTCGAGGCGGCGCCGCTCGTGCGGCGGCTCACGCGCCTGGCGTACGAGCGTGGTGCTCGCTACGTCGACGTCGTCTACTTCGACGCGCTCATCAAGAAGATCAGGATCGAATCGGCACCGGAAGAATCGCTCGAGTGGGTGCCCCCGTGGCTCGGGCGCCGCATGCTCGACCTCGGCGAGCTCGACGCCGCCCGGATCGTCCTCTCGCCGTTCATCCCGCCCGGGCTGCTCGAGGGGACCGACCCGGGGCGCGCGGGCCGCGACCGCCTGCCCACGGTGCGCGAGCTGTTCAAGGTCGTGGACGACCGGTCGGTCGCATGGACGATCTCGCCCTTCCCGACGGAGGCGTGGGCGCGGCTCGTCTTCCCGGAGCTCGAGCCCGCGGCGGCCCTCGAGGCACTCTGGCGTGACGTCGAGCACGTCTGCCGGTTGGACGAGCCCGATCCTGTCGAGGCCTGGCGGCGCCGGATCGACGAGATCTGGCAAACGGCATCCAGGCTCGACGAGCTCGGCCTCGACGCGCTGCGGTTCGTCGGGCCGGGCACGGACCTCACCGTCGGCCTCCTCCCGAGCTCGCGCTTCGCCAAGGAAGGTGGTGCCGTGACCACTCGCACCGGCGTCCAGCATGTGCCGAACCTCCCCACCGAGGAGCTGTTCACGACGCCCGATCCCGAGCGGACCGAGGGTGTCGTCGCCTCGACGAAGCCTCTCGACGTCGGCGGCTCCGTCGTGACCGGTCTCCGGATCCGCTTCGAGGGAGGTCGCGCCGTCGACATCGAGGCCGACGCGAACGGCGACACGCTGCGGCAGCGATGCGCGACCGACGAGGGCGCCGCACGCCTCGGCGAGGTGGCGCTCGTCGACGGCAAGAGCCGGATCGGCCGCCTCGGTCGCACCTTTTTCAACACGTTGCTCGACGAGAACGCCGCGAGCCACGTTGCGCTCGGCGACGCGTATGCGACTCCCATCGCCGATCCGGCCGACCTGCCCAGGATCAACGAGAGCGAGATCCACGTCGACTTCATGATCGGCTCGGACGAGGTCACGGTCAGCGGCTTGACCCGCGGCGGCGACGAGGTGCCGCTGCTCGTCGGCGGGTCGTGGCAGGTCTGACGGCGCCGTAGAGCCGCGCCCACTGACGCACGTCGAGGTCGCGGGCCGGCGCGTGCGGATCGAAGCCGAACTCCAGCGCGAGTCGATGGACGGCGTGGCGCGGCAGGACCCGGTCGAGCGGCGTCTGAGCGGCGAAGGCGCGGCTGAGGAGCGCGACGTACTCCCGCCTCGCGGCCGGCGGCACGAGAGGCGCGGTCCGCCGCGTCGCGCGCAGCAGTGCGGCGTCGACGCTCGGCGGCGGGGCAAAGCACACGCTCGGCACCCGCCGGACGAGATGCAGCTCGTACCACGCTCCCCAGGTGCAACCGAGCAGCGTCGACGGCCACACCGCCGTCCGCTTCGTGGCCAAGCCCCATTCCACGATCGCGTCGAGCTGGGTCAGCGGCACGTGCGGATCGCCGAGCAGCCGACGGAGGATCGCGGTTCCCGCCGCGAACGGGAGGTTGGCGACGACGGCAAACGGCTCTTCGGGCAATGGGACTGCCGTCGCGTCTCCCTCGACGACCTCGACCCGCGGGTCGTCGCCGAAGCGCGTCCGAAGCTGACGGAGCGCAGCCTGGTCGAGCTCGACCGCGCGGACGCGCGCACCTGCCTCGCGGAGTGCGCGCGTGAGCAGGCCGCCCCCGGCGCCGAGGTCGAGCACGAGCCCGCCCGGCACGACGCCGGAGTCGCGGACGAGCTCGTCGGCGAAGGCGCGGCTACGAAGGAAGTGGCGACCGCGCGGCCGCGCCTGCGATGAGGCGCGCCCTGCCACGGAAGAAGCTCATCGTGGGCATCGGCAAGATCCTACGGCTCGGAGATGAGATCGTCGGGCTCGGTGAGGGCCTCGATCGCGTCCTGCGCCGATTCGAGCTCGGCCTCCGGGACCAGCACGGTGACCGCGTCGTCCTCGGGCGCCTGCTCGATCTCCGATTCGATGCCGGCGTTGCGGAGGATCTCCTGCATCTCCTCCGCCTCGGCCACGTCGCCGGCCGTCGCGACCTGGACCATCCCACTCATGAGGGCTCGATCATAGGGACTCCGGCCGACTCGCCGTCCACCTCCGCGCGAGTCGGCCCCAGGCCGCCCCCGGCGCCGGTGCTTCCAGCCTTCCCACCACGCCTCACGAGCCGCGGCGCGCCGCGCTCCGGGAACGGCACCTCGATCACGTCGAAGTCGCGCGGCACGACCGTGTCCGGGAACACGTCGCGGGCTTCCGCCGCGAGCTCGGGCCCGAAGTAGCGCGGCGAGACATGCGTGAGCGCGAGCAGCCGCACCTGTGCGAGGCGCGCGACCCCGGCAGCGTCGACAGCGGTCGAGTGCATCGTCTCCTTCGCGCGCTCCGCCTCCTCGCCGGCGAAGCTCGCCTCGTGCACGAGCAGGTCCGCGCCTTGCGCCGCCTGGACGACGAGCGCGGACGGCGCCGTGTCGCCGGTGATCACGATCTTCCGTCCCGGCCTGGGCTCGCCGAGAACCTCGCCCGGAGTGACGACGCGACCGTCTGCGAGCTCCACCTCCTCGCCGGCCTGTAGTCGACCGCGCTCCGGGCCGACCGGGATCCCGAGCGCCTCGGCGGTAGCGGCGTCGGACGCGCCGCGCCGGTCCTCCTCGACGACCGCGTAGCCGAGCGCGGCGAGCCCGTGCTCGACTGCGAAGGGCTCGATGACGTAGTTGCGGCGCTCGATCCTCTCCCCGGGCTCGAGCGGCACGAGACTCAGCGGATAGGGGAGCCGGCCGACGAAGGGCTGCAGGCGGCGGAACAGCTCGCCGAGCCCCTGCGGCCCGTAGACGGTGAGCGGCGTCTCGTCGCGACCACGGAGCGCGAACGTCTTGAGCATCCCCGGCAAGCCCAGAAAGTGGTCGGCGTGGTAGTGCGTCAGGAAGATCTCCTGGAGATCGGGAAGGCCGATCGCCGAGCGCTGCAGCTGCCGCTGAGTCCCCTCGCCACAGTCGAACAGGAGCCGCTCGCTGCCGCGACGGACGAGCAGCGCGGCGGGGCTGCGGTGCGCCGTGGGCATCGAGGCAGCCGTGCCGAGGAAGACAACGTCGAGGTCCACCACGTCGATTGTAGGAACGTGGTGGCTCTAATCACACTGCGCCGACCGGCCGATATACGCCCGGTGGACGCAGGGCGGCGGTCGCGGCGCGGCGGGCGTGATGTCGAGCGGTCGGTCACGCTCCTGCACGTCTTCCTGCTGGCCTCGGCGATCATCTGCACGGCGGCCGGCGTCACCCTGGGGTGGCTCCTCTCCCACTCGCTGACGACAGAGGCTCTTGGCGCCGAGCGGACGGCGCTCGCGCGCTACGTTGACGGCGTCGTGCGGCCGGAGCTCGTCCGCGGCGACCACGTCGTCGTCGCGGGGGACGACGTCACGCGCCTTTCGGACGGCATCCGGGCGCAAAGCGACATCCTCAGCGTCAAGGTGTGGCAGCCGGACGGCGTGCTCGCCTGGACGAACGTCGACCCGTCGCGGATCGGCCGCAAGTTTCCGCTCGACGACGAGCTCGGCGCCGCGATCGACAAGAACCGGCCGATCGCCGCGCTCGTCGGCACCGGCGGCGCCGCCGCCGACGAGGACGCCTTCGAGCGCAACGCTCTCGCGCGGAAGGCCCACGTCCACCACCTGTTCGAGGTGTATGCGCCGATCGAGAGCTCGAACCGGTCGAAGGCCATCGGTGCGTACGAGATCTATGCCGACCCCGCAGGCCTGAGCCATCTGATCGGTTCGCGCCGCACGATGGTCTGGATAGCCGTCGGTGGCGTCTTCCTCTCGCTCTGGGCCGCGCTCGCGTTCCTCGTCCGCGGCGCGTCGCGCACGCTGCGGCGCCAGAACGAGGAGCTGCGTGCCCGTACGGCACGGCTCGTCGAGGCGAACCGACTGCTCGAGAAGAGCGCGCTCGAGGCCGTCGAGAGCCTCAATGCGACGGTGGACGCCAAGGATCCCTACACCGCAGGGCACTCGCAGCGCGTTCAGAGGATCGCGGTCGCGCTCGGCGTGGAGCTCGGGATGGGCGCCGAGCAGCTCGACGTGCTCCGCTTCGCCGGGCTGTTCCACGACATCGGGAAGATCGGCGTCCCCGATGCGATCCTCACCAAGCCGGGCCGGCTGACCGAGCTCGAGTTCGAGATCGTGAAGCGGCACCCCGAGGACGGCGCGCGCATCGTGGGCCGCCTCCACCGGCTGCACGCCGCGGTGCCCGCGGTTCTCCACCACCATGAGCGCTGGGACGGGGACGGCTATCCCCACCGTCTGCGCGGCGAGGCGATCCCGCTCGAGGCGTCGATCGTCGGCCTCGCCGACGCGCTCGACGCGATGACGACCGACCGGCCGTACAGCGATGCGCGGCCGCTCGACGAGGCGACCGAGGAGATCGTCCTCAACCGCGGCACGCAGTTCGCGCCGTCGGTGGTCGACGCTTTCGTCGCGCTTGTAGAGCGAGTGCCGGAGCTGTTCGGCCCGGATCCGACGCCCGACGTGCTCGTGCCTGCCTGAGTCGAGCGGCGGGGTAGGCTCTGCGCATGGCCGACCCGACCGTCCTCGAGGTCTACCGGCGCGAGGTCACGCCCGAGCTCTACCGCGATGTCCGGGAGCTCTACAAGAAGCATTCGCTCGCCGAGGACGCGCGCGACCTCGAAGGGCTGATCTCGACGCTGACGCCGGACTGCGTCTACGAGCTCGTCCAGACCGGCCACCGCTGGGAGGGCCACGACGGCGCACGCCGCTTCTACACCGAGCTGCTCACCGCGTTCCCGGACATCCGCTTCGACCTAACCGACATCGTGATCGGGCCCCAGGGCGTGTGCGAGGAGGCGGACGTCAGTGCGACCCAGCAGGCGCCGTGGCTCGGTCAGCCGCCCGTCGAAGGCCGGCTCGAGTGGAAGGTTCTGATCTGGTTCCCGTGGGATCCCGAGCAGCAGCTCTTCGGAGGCGAGAAGGTCTACACCTTCGGAATCGACGTTCCGCCTGCCGTCGCAGGCTAGGGCACGACCAGCTTCTCGCCCGGCGAGATCGTCGCCGACGCGAGATGGTTCCGCTGCTCCAGCTGCCATACGCCCTGGCGCGGATCTCCCTCATACATGCGCTCGGCCACGCTCCAGAGCGTGTCGCCGGGACGTACGACGTAAGTCCTCTTCGGGCCGGCGCCGTGCGAGCTGCGGGCGGCTAGCCCCACGGCGACCGAGACGACGCAGAGCAGTATCACGAGCTTCCCGAACATCTGTTCGCATGATAGAGCGAACGTCTGTTCGTGTCAAGCCCGCTCTCGTGGAGCGGCCGCGAGCACCGCGTCGACGAGCTTCCCCGCGCCGAACCGCACCGGATCGTCGGCCGGTAGCCCCGTCTCGGCTTCCGCCCGTGCGAGCGATGCTCGCGCCTCGGCCTCGTCGAGCGCGCGCGTGTTGAGTGCCACGGCGGCGACTCTCGCGGGTCGCGCCGGGAGGGCGAGCCGCTCGTGGAGCTCGACGAGGTCGCGGAGGGGAGGGATCCGGTGCGGCCCTCCGCCGGCGCCCTCGGTCTCGGTCCGCCCCACCTCGTGGCAGAGCACGAGCAGGTGCGGGACGCTCCCGTGGTAGAGCCCGAGCGTGACGCCCGAGTAGACGGGATGAAGCAGCGAGCCCTGGCCCTCGACCCAGAGCAGCTCACCGCCTCGGTCGCATCCCTCGACGACAAGCCGCTCGGCGGCGCCGGCCAGGAAGTCGGCGACCACGGCGTCGACCGCGATTCCCCAGCCGGCGATCACCATGCCCGTCTGTCCGGTCGGGACGAAGACCGAGCGGATGCCGCGCCGCCGCGCCTCGAGGTCGAGCTCGCACGAGACGGTCATCTTCCCGATGGCACAGTCCGAGCCGACGGTGAGCACGATCGTCGCGTCGACGGTCAGGTTCTCGCCGGTCGCGGTCGAGAGATCGGACGGGGGCCGGCGCAGGTCTCGGAGCTCGACGCCGCGTTCCTCGGCGAGCGCACGAAGCTCCGGGTCGTCGGCGAGGAAGACATGAAGGCCGTTCTCGATGTCGAGGCCGTGGTCGATGCAGCTCCGGAGAAGCTCCATCCAGGCAGGCGGGAATTGGCCGCCCTGCGTCACTACGCCGACGAGCGCCGTCGTCGGCCCTAGCGATAGCGCCTCCTCGACGCTGCCGACCACCGGCACGCCGTCCTCGGCCTCCCCCACGCGAGTCGAGTCGAGAATCGCGGCGACGTCCTCGCGTCGGTAGCGCAAGACCCCGCGCATCGTCTTGCCGTAGAGCGGATCGCCGGAGAAGCCCTCAGCGAGCAGCAGATACCGCGCGGACACCGAGCCCCGGTTCCTCCGGTGGAAGCTGCACTCCCGCGACGAACGGCACGCCCGGATACGGGTCGTGCGCGAGCAGCAGGTTGCCGTCGAGGTCGACGTGGTCGAAGAGCGACGCGATTTGCGCGCCCGCCGAGATCCCGAGCCCCGACTCGACCATGCAGCCGAGCATGCAGCCGAGCCCGAGCGCCCGGGCTGCGTGCACCATCCGCACTGCCTCGCGAATCCCGCCCGACTTCGCAAGCTTGACGTTGATCCCGTGGCCGCGCTCCGCACAGCCGGCGACGTCACCGAGCCTGTGACAGTCCTCGTCGAGGTAGATCGGGAGCCGCGAGCGCTCCTTCAAGGGGGGGCCTCCCTCGTCCCCGGCCGGCAGTGGCTGCTCGCAGTACTCGACGCCGAGCTCCGCGAGCGCCGGCAGCGCCTCGAGTGCCTCGTCGAGGCTCCACGCCTCGTTGACGTCGACCTGCAGGGGCAGGTCGCCGGCGACGCCGCGAACCGAGCGCACGCGCTCGACGTCGAGACCGTCGCGCCCACCGAGCTTGAGCTTGAGACGGCGGAAACGGTCGAGCGCCTTCTCGGCCCTGCGGGCCATGTCGTCGGGATCGCCGAGCCACACCGTCCAGCTCGTCGGCGGGCCGCCCCGCGGCAGCCCGAGCAGCCGCCACACCGGCTGGCCGAGCAGCTTGCCCTCGAGGTCGTGGAGCGCCGCGTCGATCGCCGCGCGCGCCGCGAACTCACGGGCCGGGAGGCGCTCCATCACCTCCTCGAGCGCGAACGGATCGTCGCCCACGAGCCCCTCGTGCTCCTCCACGTAGGCGAGCGCCGACTCGGCCGACTCGTCGTAGCGGTCGACCGGCTGCGCCTCGCCGAAGCCGGAGACGCCGGAATGCCGCAGCTCGACCACGACGGCTTCCTCGCTGTCGCGCGCGCTGCGGGAGATCACGAACGTCTCCGCGAGCTCGAGCGTGATGATCCGGGCGGAGACCTCCACGGGCGGAACGTACCAACGGCCGAGCGCCGGTAGACTGGCTTGTCCCCGGCGCCCGTAGCTCAGGGGATAGAGCGCGCGCCTCCGGAGCGCGAGGTCGCAGGTTCGATTCCTGCCGGGCGCATCCAAGCCGCGCGACCGGGCAAGACCCCGTATGGTTGAGCGAGTCGAACTTGCCGCAGCTGCCACCGGTTCGCGCGTGGCGTGCGCCACCCCGCCGGCATGAGCGAGACAGAGGGACTGCGGCAGGCTCGGAGGCCGGGCCGCCGGAGTGTTGCCAACCTTGACTCCACGCGGCCACCGTGAGAGGTTCGCTCTGCGGCCCTTTACCTCCCAGGCCTGCGAGCAGACGGCGCCCCAATGGAGGATTTGCCCGGGGCGCCGTCCCCCTTCTGCTCTATGCGAGAGTTCGCGCCCCGACGCTTTCCCCCTTTTCGTATCCCCCGTTCGGGCGATGCCGCATCCCCCGTTCGGGCGATGAGGCGGATCGTCCTTCGGCGTAGCCTCGCGCCGACGGCTGCACGGGAAGCGGCCTTCCCGTGCAGTCGCCTTCTGGACCCCCCACGCGAGGGGCGTTCTGCGGCTTTCGCCGACCCGGGCAGGGCGGCGCGGAAAGGGCTTCGAACGGTCGGCGGGGCGGCGCAGGTCTCTGCGAGCTCGCGGCGAACGTGCATCGGGGCGACGCTGGCCGCAGCGTCGCCCTAGCCATCAGTCGGTGTGCAGGGGGCGGGAAGGCCGCTTCCCGTCCCCTGACACCTTGGCGGGAGTCCTCAGGGCGCTGCCCTGCTGATCCCATGCGCATCTTTTCTGCGGGATGGACCGTCGCGCAAGCTGACAACAGCGACCGAGAACTCTCAGGCGGCCGCCCACTCGCGGCTGAAGGCGGCCCCGATCGCGGACGAAGCCGCCTGAGGCACCGCTAGCCTCGCGCGGGATGCGGTCGCTCGGCGCCTACCTCCGCTCGCTCGACCCACGGCTGCCGCGCGAGGTCTACGTGCTCGAGCTCGGCGCCCTCGTCAACGCCTTCGGGAACGGCGTCGTCCTGCCGTTCCTGCTCATCTACCTCCACAACGTCCGCGGAATCCCGTTCGGGCTCGCCGGCACCGCGGCCGCGGTGCAGTCGGCCGCGGCCCTCGGCAGCGGCTTCCTCGGCGGGACGCTCTCCGACCGCATCGGCCCGAAGCGGGTGCTGCTCGGCTCGCTCGCCGTGATGACGGTCGCGTTCGCGCTCATGCCGCAGATCCGGACGGCGTGGCACGCGTTCGCGATCTACACGCTCTGGGGGATCGGGAGCGGCGCCTTCTGGCCGTCGCAGTCAGCGCTCCTCGCGGGGCTCACGCCCGCCGTGCGCCGCGCGCCGGCCTACGCTCTCCAGCGCCTCGCGATGAACGTCGGAGTCGCGCTCGGCGGCGTCACCGCAGGGCTGATCGCATCGGTCGGGCACCCTCAGTCGTTCACCGTCCTGTTCGCGATCAACTGCGTGACGTTCGTCGGCTACATGGCCGTGCTCACGCGCGTGCGCGCACCCGCTCTGCACGAGGGGCGGCTCGGGGGCAGCTGGGGAGCCGTCCTGCGCGACCGGGTGTTCACCCTCTACACACTGCTCAACGCTGCGTTCATCACGGCCGCGATCTCGGTCACGGTGGAGCTCCTCCCTGCGTTCGCGAAAAACGTGACGCACATCAGTGAGCGCGAGGTGGGCATCGTGTTCGCGCTCGACGCAGTCGGGGTCGCGCTCTTCCAGCTCCCTGTGGTGAAGCTCTCGGAGGGACGGAGCCGGATGCGCGGGCTCGCGCTGATGGGGACGCTCTGGGCCGCCTCCATGCTCGCGGTCTGGGCTGCGGGATCGTGGACGCGCGCAACGGCCGCATTCGGGATCCTCTGCGGCGCCGTTCTCGTCTTCGCGGTCGGCGAGTGCCTGCACGGGACGATCCACGCGCCGCTCAGCGTCGACCTCGCGCCCCCACAGCTCGTCGGCCGTTACACCGCTGCGGCGAGCATCTCGTGGCAGATCGGCTGGATCGTCGGCCCGGCTGCGGGCGGCTTCCTCCTCCAGCACCGCCCGCTCCTGCTCTGGCCGATCGCCGCCGCGGTGAACCTCGCCTGCGCGGCCGCCTCGCTCGCGCTCGAGCCGCGACTCCCCGCGCGTGTGCGCAGGACACCCCAGGGAGAGCCGGCGGTGGTGCCCGTTCCGGCGAGCGGGTAGCATTCCCGGGCCATGCCCGCGACCGCAGACCCCCTCAGTACCGGTGCCCAACCTGCCGCGCATCCGTTCGCGCCGCGGGGTGAGTGCCGGGACGATCGTCGCGGACACTCGCCCTCGCATCACTGAGCTTCACGGCGAAGGCATCACCTGGGTTCATCTCCTCGTGCCGACGACCGACGAGGCGCAGCAGCTCGCGGGCCGTTTCGGCTGGCACCCGCTCGACGTCGAGGACGTCCTCTCGCGGCGCCAGCGCCCGAAGGTCGACGTCTACACGGGTGCGGAAGACGGCGGCGACGGGTACCTCTTCACCGTCCTCCACTTCCCGGTCTACGACAAGACCGTCGGCCGCCTCAACGCCGGCGAGCTCGACGCCTTCATCGGCCAGGATTACCTCGTCACCCTGCCGACCGTCGAGCTGCGGCCCGTCACCCTCCTCTTCCGCCGTGCCTACGAGAGCGAGGAGTTCCGGCGCCAGCTGCTTTCGCGCGGCTCGGGGCGGCTCTTCTACGAGGTGCTCGACGACCTCTACGACTACTGCTTCCCGATCCTCGACAAGATCGGCTTCAAGCTCGAGCAGATCGACGAGGAGATCGGGGCGGCCGAGGGCGCGAAGGA
>Ga0187776_10001058_pt1 | contig 13524 bp, 16 predicted proteins | sample 0216_BV02_MP12_2_FD_132426 | JGI IMG/M metagenome (GOLD analysis project Ga0187776, IMG submission 132426) | Tropical peat soil microbial communities from peatlands in Department of Meta, Colombia - 0216_BV02_MP12_20_MG | ecosystem: Environmental > Terrestrial > Soil > Wetlands > Peat | place...
CAGGAAGCTCGCCCCCGCCACGATCAGCCGGAAGCTGGCCGCTGTCCGCGCGTTCCTCCGGCACGCGCTCGGGCCGGACCGCGTCCCCGACGCGCGTCTCGCTCCGCGCCGGGCCCGCCGGCTGCCCGACGCTCCGGCAACGGCCGAGGTCGAGCGGACGCTCGAGTCGCTCGAGGGAGACGGACCGGTCGCGCTGCGGAACCGCGCGCTCGTCGAGCTCGTCTACTCGGCCGGCCTGCGCAGCGCCGAGGCGGTCGGGCTCGACCTGGCCGACGTCGATTTCGACCAGGAGCTCGTGCACGTGCGGCGCGCCAAGGGTGGCAAGGAACGCGTCGTCCCGCTCGGCGAGGAGGCGGCTCTCTGGCTCGGCCGCTACCTGCGCGACGCCCGTCCGTCCCTCGCCAAGGGCGCGAACAACGCGTTCTTTCTCTCGGCGCGCGGTCGCAGGCTGGATACGAGCACGCTGCGCCGGATCGTCCCCCACCCACATCGTCTGCGACATGCCTTCGCCACCCACCTGCTGGACGGCGGAGCAGACCTGCGCACGATCCAGGAGCTGCTCGGCCACGCATCGCTGTCGACGACGCAGGTCTACAGCCACGTCGACCCTCGGCATCTCCGCCGCGTCTACGACCGGTCGCACCCACGCTCCTAGGCCACAATGGCTGCATGCGGGTCTCCGCGAAGGTCGACTACGCGCTGAGGGCGATGGCGGAGCTCGCCGCCGCGCCGCCGGGGTTCACCACCGCCGAGCAGCTCGCGTCTGCGCAGCGGATCCCGCCGAAGTTCCTCGAAAGCATCCTCTCCCAGCTCCGTAGCGCCGGCCTCGTCGCGAGCCAGCGCGGCGCCGAGGGCGGCTACCAGCTCGCGCGACCCGCCGAGGAGATCTCCATCGCCGACGTCATACGAGAGCTCGAGGGGCCGATCGCCACCGTTCGAGGCGTACGGCCGGACGAGCTCGAGTACGACGGCGCGGCCACCGGCCTGCGCGACGTGTGGCTCGAGCTCCGGACACACATGCGCGATGTGCTCGAGCAGACGACGCTCGCGGACATCACCGCAGCCGCGGCGCGCAACGCCTGACTGTTCGGGTTCTGTTCGAACTTGCGCCCGAGGTTTCTCTTATGGCAATAATCAGCATCGCCAATACCTAGCAAGACGGTAGGTAATCCCAGAAAGGACGGATAACGCGCGATGCGTCGACTCTTGCTCCTCGCCCTGATCCTTCCCGTGGCCCTGGTTTGCGCGGGCGCCGCCCAGGCTCGCCGGTCGGGAACGACGATCAACCTCGTCGCCTACTCGACCCCGAAGCCCGTCATGCAGAAGCTGATCACACGGTTCGAGTTTTCGGCCGCCGGGAAGGGCGTCTCGTTCAGCCAGTCGTACGGACCCTCGGGCTCGCAGGCACGGGCGATTGTCGCCGGTCTTCCGGCCAGCATTGCCTTCCTCTCGACCGGGCTCGACATCGACACGCTCGTCACCGCTGGCCTCGTTTCGCCGAACTGGACGAACACGCCCTACGACGGGATCGCGGCGGATTCGGTCGTTGCCTTCGTCGTGCGCCCGGGCAATCCGAAGCACATCCACACCTGGAGCGATCTCGTCAAGCCGGGCGTCCAGGTCGTGACGCCGAACCCCTTCAGCTCCGGCTCCGCGAAGTGGAACATCCTCGCGGCGTACGGAGCAGCGCGGAAGTCGGGGATGGGAGACCACAAGGCGCTGCAGTTCGTGACGAAGCTATTCCGCAACGTCGTCTCGCAGGACTCGTCGGGCTCGAACGCGGCGAACACGTTCTTCTCCGGCAAGGGCGATGTCCTCATCACCTATGAAAGCGAGGCGTATGCCGCCTTCGCGGCAGGCAAGTCGGGCGTGCTCATCGTTCCCAAGCCGACGATGCTGATCCAGCTCCCGATGGTCGCCCTCAAGAACGCCCCCTCCGCGGCGAAGACGTTCATCTCTTATGCCCACGCTCCGAAGCAACAGGCGATCTTCGCGGCCAACGGCTACCGGCCGGTCGTCAAGTCCGTCCTGAAGCGCCCCGACCTCGCAAGCTGGCGCAAGAAGTACAACACAGGCCCGACCTTCAACATCCGCGATCGCCTGTTCGGCGGCTGGCTGAAGGCGAACACGGTGTGGTTCGACCCGAACAAGGGCCGGATGGTCGGAATCGAGCGGGTCGTCGGAGGCCCCACCCATTAGCACCGCCACGGCGTCAGCCGCGAGACAGGCACCGAGAGCAGGCGCCGGCGGACGGGTCACCACAGCCCTGTCCGTCGGCGCCATCTCGACGTTCCTGACGATCGTCGTCGTCTTGCCCATCGCCGCGCTCCTGTGGGAGTCGAAGCAGAACGGCGCGCACTCGTTCTGGGAGGTCGTCTCCAGCCCCGAGGCAGTGGCGGCGCTGAAACTCACGTTTGGAGCGGCCTTGGTCGTTGTCGTCATCAACGCCATCCTCGGAACGGTGACGGCCTGGGTGCTCGTGCGGGACAATTTCCGAGGCAAGTCGCTTGTCAACGCCGTGATCGATCTTCCGTTCGCGTTGCCGACGATCGTCGCGGGCCTCACCCTGCTCGCGCTTTACGGGCCTCGCTCGCCGGTCGGGATCAACGTCGCGTTCACCCGGACGGCGATCGTGCTGGCGCTGTGCTTCGTGACGCTCCCGTTCGTGATCCGGACGGTGCAGCCCGTGCTGCTGGAACTCGACGTGGAGATGGAAGAGGCGGCCCGCTCGCTCGGCGCCAGGGGCACGACCGTCTTTCGCAGGATCGTTCTGCCGAATCTGCTGCCGGGCATCCTCTCCGGCGCCGTACTCGCTCTCGCCCGTGCGCTCGGAGAGATCGGCTCCATCGTCCTCATCTCCGGCAACCTGCCCTACCGCACCGAGGTCGCGTCCGTGTTCGTCCTGAACCGGATCGAGAGCGGTGACAGCGTCGGCGCGGCTGCGGTGGCCATGGTCCTGCTCGTCGCGGCCTTCGTCCTGCTCCTCGCAATCGGAGTACTCCGCTTCTACGTCACGAGGCACGAGCGTGGCTAAGCGTCTCGGCCTGCGATCGTTGGCCCTCGGTTACCTCCTGGTGGTGCTTCTCGCGCCGCTCGCGATGGTCTTCTATCGCACGTTCCAGAACGGCCTCGAGCCGGTCTGGCAGGCCCTCTCCGATCCCAACACGGTCCACGCCTTCGAGGTCACGCTGCTCGCAACGGCCGTCGCGGTTCCCCTCAACACCGTCTTCGGGATCCTCTGCGCGCTCGCGATCGTCCGTCGGCGCTTCCGCGGGAAGGGCTTGCTGAACGCGTTCATCGACCTGCCGCTTGCGGTCTCGCCCGTCGTCGTCGGGCTCTCGCTCTATCTCCTCTATGGACGCACGGGCTGGTTCGGAGGGTGGCTCTCGGAACACGGGATCCAGGTGCTGTTTGCGTTTCCCGCGATCGTGCTCGCCACCATCTTCGTCTCGGTGCCGTTCGTGGCCCGCGAGGTGATCCCGACCCTCCGCGAGCTCGGGAACGAGCAAGAGCAGGCGGCCGCCACGCTCGGCGCTACGCGCTGGCAGCGGTTCTGGCGGATCACGCTGCCCTCGATTCGATGGGCCGTGATCTACGGGGTCGTCCTCACGACCGCGCGCTGCCTCGGCGAGTACGGCGCCGTGGCGGTGGTTTCGGGGCGGATCGAGGGCAAGACGGAGACCGCGACCCTGCGCGTCGAGGACTACCTCCTCAACTTCAACCAGGCCGGCGCCTACGCGGTCGCCGTCGTCCTGGCCGTAATCTCTGTGCTCGTGCTCGTCGTCATGACGCTGACGAAGCCCAAGGAGGAAGCCTTCTGATGTCGATCGAGATCCGCCACATCTCGAAGCGCTTCGGCTCGTTCACCGCACTCGACGACGTGTCGCTCGAGATCCCCCAGGGCTCGCTCACGGCAGTTCTCGGCCCGAGCGGCTCCGGCAAGTCGACCCTGCTACGGATCGTCGCCGGCCTCGAGCGACCCGACTCCGGCGAGGTCCTCCTCTCCGGCGAGGACGCGACCGGGCTGGCTCCGCAGCGCCGCGACGTCGGCTTCGTCTTCCAGCACTACGCCGCCTTCAAGCACATGACCGTCCGGGACAACGTCGCCTTCGCGCTCGCCATCCGCAGGCGCCCGAAGCAGGAGATCCGCGAGCGCGTGGACGAGCTGCTCGAGCTCGTGCAACTGCAGGGCTTCGCCGACCGCTACCCGTCGCGGCTCTCGGGCGGCCAGAGGCAGCGGATGGCGCTGGCGCGCGCGCTCGCCGCCAAGCCGCGCGTGCTGCTCCTCGACGAGCCGTTCGGCGCGCTCGACGCCCGCGTCCGGGCGGAGCTGCGCGACTGGCTGCGCCGCCTGCACGAGGAGGTGCACGTGACGACGGTCTTCGTCACCCACGACCAGGAGGAGGCGATGGAGGTGGCCGACCGCGTCGCGGTCATGGACCACGGCCGCCTCGAGCAGGTCGGGGCGCCCGCCGAGCTCTACGACTCGCCGGCGTCCGAGTTCGTCCTGCGCTTCGTCGGCGACGCCGTTCGCCTCGGCGACCGACTCATCCGTCCACACGAGGTCGCGCTCAGGCGCTGGCCCGAGGACGGCGCCGTGGAGGTCGAGATCGAGCGGATCGCCGTCCTCGGAGCCGATGCGCGGGTCGAGCTCGTGGACGGCAACGGCGAGCGCCTCACAGCGCGCCTGCGGCGCGACGAGGTCGAGGACCTCGACCTCACCGAGGGTGAGATCGTCTGGGCGAGCGCGGAGCCGTTCCGTGAGCTAGCCGGTGACGCGGAAACCGGCGAGCCCGTCGGGTGATTCCGAAGAGACGTCGACGCGCTCGACCCGGGCACCGCGCGGGCCGGCGCGACAGAAGTCGACGAGCGACTCGACGTCCTCCGGCTCACCCTCGAAAACGGCTTCGACCGTCCCGTCCGGCTGGTTTCGCACCCAGCCGGCGACGCCTCTCGACCGCGCCGCGCGCTCGACCGAGTAGCGGAACCCGACCCCCTGGACGAAGCCGTGCACGACGACGCGCCTGCGCTCCACGCGCGTATTCGAGCAGGCGTCGCGCTCGCCGGGACGAAGTCAGCGCCCGTGATGAAAGCCGATCCGGAGGTCGAAGGCTTCCTCGCTCTTGCCGCGGCGCGGCTGGCGCCCCGTACCGTCGAGGCGTACCGGCGCGACCTGGCCCACCTCGCCGCCTGGCTCGGCCGCTCTCCGGCGGGTGCGAGCACGGACGACCTCGCGGCCTACGTCGCGCAGCTCCGTGCGGACGGGCTCGCGCCGACGACGATCGCACGCAGGCTGGCCGCGGTCCGCTCATTCTTCCGCCACCAGGTCTTGCTCGGAGCGCGCACGGACAACCCGGCTGCGAATGTCGAGCTGCCGAAGCGCCGGCGCAAGCTGCCGCGCACGCTCTCCCCTGCGGAGGTCGAGCGCCTCCTCGACGCCGCGGCCGGGACGACGCCCCGCGCCCTCCGCGACCGAGCTCTCGGCGAGCTTCTCTACGGCGCGGGCCTGCGCGTGAGCGAGGCCGTCTCGCTCGACCGCCAGTCCGTCGATCTCGAGCACCGGCTCGTCCGCTGCGTCGGCAAGGGGAGCAAGGAGCGCGTCGTCCCGATCGGGCGCGAGGCTGTCGACGCCCTCCGCCGCTACCTCGCGCGCGGGCGCCCGCATCTCGACCGGCGTCACAGGCCGGAGCTGTTCCTCAACGCGCGCGGCGGCCCACTGACGCGCGCCGGTGTCTTCCTCGTGCTGCGCCGCCTGGCCGGGAAGGCCGGGCTCGAGCCGGAGCGCATCCACCCGCATCTGCTTCGCCATTCCTTCGCGACGCACCTGCTCGAGGGAGGCGCCGACCTGCGCGCCGTCCAGGAGATGCTCGGGCATGCCGACCTCGCGACGACGGAGCTCTACACGCACGTATCCGATCGCAGGCGGCGCGAGTTGTATTTCCAGGCGCACCCGCATGCGCGCCGGAAGAAGCTCGCTCCGCAACCCAGGAAGTAGGCATGCAACTCGATCCGCACGTCGCAATCGCCGCTGTCGCCACGCTCGCGGCCGGCTGGCTCATGATCTCGGCCGGCCTCCAGAAGAGCGCCCTCGAGCACCGCCGCCGACGGCGCGTCTGTCCCTCCTGCGGCAGGCAGATTCACGCCCGCGTCTGCGCCACCTGTACGAGCTAGCGCTTCGCCTGAGCCTTCCGCTTCAGCCCCTGCCCCACGCTCGCGGCGGCGCGCTGTAGATCGCCGTCCGCGCCGTCGTCCACGGCGATCCCCTCGAGCAGGACGATCGTGTTGCGCTCGGCGGAGCCGTTCTTCAGGGCCAGGACGGCGAGCCGGCGCACAGCCGGGTTCTCGTCCTCGTCCGCGAGCATCTTGTGCAGGAGCGGCCGTACGGAGTTGACCGTGCTCGGATGCTCGCGCGAGAGGAGCTCCAACGACAGGAGCGCCGAGCCGCGGGCCGCCGGGCTGCCGTCGTCGAGACCGCGCCTGAGCAGCTCCTCCTTCGCGCGCCAGCGGAACATGCCGACGGCGCGGAACGCAAGCGCGCGCTCACGGAAGTCGGCGCTGCGAGCCGCAGCCTCGAGCTCGTCGTCCCACTCGGTGCGCAGCGTCGCGAGCTCTTGCGCGGAGCCGCTCTCGGCGAGCTCCTCCGCCCGCGCCGCTGCCTCGGCGAGCGTCACGCGGGTACCGCCGCCGCTGCCAGAATCGCCGCAACCGAGCGCTCGACGTCCCTGCGGGTCGTACGCCAGTTGGAGACGGAGATGCGCATTGCATGCTCCCCCTGCCAGTCCGTGCCGCCGAGCCAGCAGGTGCCGTCCTCCTGCACGCGGCGGATGACCTCGCGCGTGCGCTCTCCGTCGCCAAAGCGGACGAGCACCTGATTGAGCACCACGTCGTTCAAGATCGTCGCCCCTCCCTCCGCCAGGAGCGTCGCGAACAGTCGCGCATGCTCGCAGCTGCGTTCGACGATCCCAGCGACTCCGATCCGGCCGAGCGAGCGAACCGCCGCGTAGACGGGGAAGCCGCGGGCCCGGCGCGAGAACTCTGGAGTCCAGTCCATCTGATCTCGCTCGCGCTCGTCGCGCCCGAAGACGAGATATGAGGCGGTGACGCCGATTGCCGCTCGATGAGCATCGGGATGAGCACAGAAGGCGAGGCCGGAGTCGTACGGGACGTTCAGCCACTTGTGGCAGTCGACCGTCCAGGAGTCGGCGCGCTCTGCGCCTCGGACGAGGTGCCGGAATTCGGGGCTCGCCGCGGCCCAGAGCCCGAAGGCACCGTCGAGATGGAACCACGCACCCGATTCCGCGGCCGCGTCGGCGATCGCCCCGAGATCGTCGAAGGCGCCGGTGTTGACCTCGCCTGCCTGGCCGCAGACGATCGTCGGCCCGTCGCCGAGCCTCAGCTTCTCCACCCGCATGCGGCCCTGGTCGTCGACGGGAACGAAGTCGAGCGAGGAAGCCCCGATGCCGAGCAGGCGCAACGCCCGGTCGACCGTCACGTGGCGCTTCTCGGCGACGACGACACGAATCTCTGGCGCACCGGCGAGCCCGTGCTGTGGGACGTCCCAGCCGGCCTGCTCGAGGACGCGGTGCCGCGCCGCCGCTAGGGCCGTGACGTGTGCCATCTGGGCGCCGGTGACGAACGCTACGGACACGTGCGGCGGCAACCCCAGGAGCTCGGCGAGCCAACCCCGGCATACCTCCTCGACGACCGCCGCCGCAGGCCCGGCGACGTAGAGTCCGGCGTTCTGGTCCCACGCCGAGGTCAGCATGTCGGCTGCGACCGAGGCGGGTACGGCGCCGCCGATGACGAAGCCGAAAAAGCGTCCGGATGGGGTCGCGCAGAGGCCGGGCTCGACCTGCTCCACAAGTGCCGCGATGACGGCACGCGGATCCGTGGGCCCGTCGGGCAACGTGCCTCCCAGCAAGGACGTGAGCTCCTCCACGTCTGCCTCGGCACGGATCGGCCGGGTCTCCAGCGTCTCGACGAAGTCGGCGGCATAGTCAGCCGCCTGCCGAAAGAGCTCGCGCTCGTGCACTGCCGCGACTCTAGCGTCGGCGCAGCTAGATTCACCCCTCGATGGCGCACAGGGTCGTCCTCATTCCCGGCGACGGCACCGGGCCCGAGCTGACAGAGGCGACGCGGCGCGTTCTCGAGGCAACGGGCGCCGACCTCGAGTGGGACGTTCGCGAGGCGGGCGCCGACGTGATGGAGCGCTACGGCGGCAACCCGTTGCCGCCCGACGTCCTCGACGCGATCCGCGAGACCGGCGTCGCGCTGAAGGGCCCGATCACGACCCCGGTCGGCGGCGGCTTCCGCTCGGTCAACGTCGCGCTCCGCAAGGAGCTCGACATGTACGCGCAGGTGCGTCCGTGCAAGAGCTATCCCGGGGTCCGCAGCCGCTTCGCAGACGTGGACCTGATCATCGTGCGCGAGAACACGGAAGACCTGTACGCCGGCATCGAGTACGAGGAGGGGACGCCGGAGGCCGCCGAGCTGATCGAGTGGATCGAGGCCCGCGGCGGTCGCTTCCGTCACAACGACGCGGGCATCTCGATCAAGCCGATCTCCGTCACCGGCACTCGCCGCATCTTCGAGTTCGCGTTCGACTACGCGCGCCGCAACGGCCGCCGCAAGGTCACGGCCGTCCACAAGGCGAACATCATGAAGTTCACCGACGGGCTCTGGCTGCGCGTCGCCCGCGAGGTCGCCGCCGAGAACACCGACATCGAGTTCGACGACCGGATCGTGGACAACATGTGCATGCAGCTCGTGCAACGGCCGGAGGAATACGACGTGCTCGTGCTGCCGAACCTCTACGGCGATGTCCTCTCCGACCTCGCGGCCGGGATGATCGGCGGCCTCGGCGTCGCGCCGGGAGCGAACTACGGCGAGACGGTCGCGGTCTTCGAGCCGACGCACGGCTCTGCACCGAAGTACGCCGGCCAGAACAAGGTCAACCCGATCGCCGAGATGCTGTCGGGCGTCCTCATGCTCCGCCACCTCGACGAACGGGGCGCGGCCGACCGCCTCGAGCAGGCGATCGCGGCCGTCATCGCGGACGGCGAGAGCGTCACCTACGACATGAAGCCCAGCCGCGACGACCCGACCGCAGTCGGGACGAGCGAAGTCGCGGACGCAGTCATCGAGCAACTAGAAGCCGAGGTTCCCGCATGATGAGACGAAAGATCACGATCGTCGGAGCCGGCGCCACGGGCGCGACCGCAGCGCACATTCTCGCGGGGCGCGACTACGCCGACGTCGTCCTCACCGACATCAAGGAGGGCCTGCCGCAGGGCAAGGCGCTCGACATCAACCAGATGGGGCCGGTGCTCGGCTTCGAGCCGCAGATCACAGGCACGAACGGCTACGAGGAGACCGCAGGCTCCGACGTCGTCGTGATCACGGCCGGCCTGCCGCGTTCTCCCGGGATGTCGCGCGACGACCTCGTGACGACGAACGAGAAGATCGTCGGCTCGGTCACCGAGCAGATCGTCGCGCAGAGCCCCGGCTGCACGATCGTCGTCCTCTCCAATCCGCTCGACGCGATGTGCCACGTCGCAAGAAGCGTCTCGGGCTTCCCCAAGGAGCGCGTCTTCGGCCAAGCCGGCATTCTCGACACCGCCCGCTTCCGCACCTTCATCGCCTGGGAGACCGGCGCCTCCGTCCGCGACGTGCAAGCGCTCGTGCTCGGCGGGCACGGCGACCAGATGGTGCCGGTCGTCTCCGCGGCCACGGTGGGCGGCGTACCACTGCGAGAGCTCGTCTCCGAGGAGCGGATCCAGCAGATGGTCGAGCGCACCGCGAAGGGCGGCGGCGAGATCGTGCAGCTGCTCGGAACCTCCGCCTGGTATGCGCCGGGAGCGGCGGTCGCCGAGATGGTCGACGCCATCCTCCTCGACCAGAAGCGCGTGCTGCCCTGCACCGCATACCTCGAGGGCGAGTACGGAATCGACGGCCTCTACATCGGCGTGCCCGTCAAGCTCGGCGCGGGTGGGATCGAGGAGATCGTCGAGCTCGACCTCTCGGAGGAGGAGCGCCATTCGCTCGAGCAGAGCGCCGAGGCGGTGCGCGACGTGGTCGGCGTCCTCTCCACCTGATGTGACCCCCGTCGAGACGATCGAGAACCGGTTTTCGGGGCGCAACTACCTCGTCGAGCTCGGCGCGCCCGAGTTCACCTCGATCTGCCCGCTCACCGACGCCCCCGACTTCGGGGAGCTCACGATCCGCTACGTCCCTGACGCCAAGCTGTTCGAGCTCAAGTCCCTACGCGACTACCTGACCTCGTTCCGCGAGCGCAAGATCTTCCAGGAGGAGGTCGTGAACGAGGTGCTCGAGCGCCTTGTCGAGGATGGGGCGCCGCGCTTCGTCGAGGTCGAGGGCGAGTTCGCTGCCCGCGGGGGGATGACGACGCGTGTCGTTGCGAGCTCCGGCGAAGTACCGGAGTCGTGGACCTCGGCCTGAGCGGCCGCACCGCGCTCGTCTGCGGCGCGTCGTCGGGCCTCGGGCTCGCGAGCGCGGAGGCGCTCGCGGAGGAAGGCGCGAACGTCGTCCTCTTCGCGCGCCGAGCGGAGGAGCTCGAGGGCCACGCAGAACGGCTCGGCGGAGTCGCCGTCGCCGGCGACGTGCGCGACGACGCGGACCTCGAGCGGGTGGTCTCGACGGCGGCCGAGCGCTTCGGCGGCCTCGACGTGCTCGTCTGGAACGGCGGCGGCCCGCCGCCGGGAGGCGCCGAGGACGCCGACGACACGTCTCTCGAGTCCGCCTACCGGCTTCTCCTCCGGCCGGCGGTGACTCTCGTGCGCCTCTGCCTGCCGCACCTCGCACAGAGCCGAGCGGGGCGAATCGTCGCCATCACCTCGCTCGCGGCGCAGGAGCCGACGACCCACCTCGCTCTCTCGAACACGTTCCGCCCTGCGCTCACAGGCTGGCTGAAGACGCTGAGCCGCGAGGTGGGGCCGAGCGGCATCACCGTCAACTGCGTCGCGCCGGGCCGGATCGCCACGGCGAGGCTCGACGAGCTGTATCCCGGCGGGCCGAGTGAGGAGCAGCTCGAGGAGATCGCGCTCCGCCGCTGGGGGGACCCGCGCGAGCTCGGCGACGTCGTCTGCTTCCTCGCCTCCGAGCGCGCGCGGTACGTGACCGGCCAGACGGTCGTCGTCGACGGCGGGATGAAGCGGTTCCTGTTTTGAGACGGCACCTCACACCCTGGCGCATCCTGGGCGGAATCGTCGCCCTCCTCCTCGTCACGATCCTGATCCTCTTCGCCGTCCCGTCCGGGAAGTTCCTCCTGCTCCCGGACGTCGCCCATCCGGTCGCACCGCTCGTGCAGGTCCAGGGTGCGCACCCCGCCAAGTCCGGCACGCTGTACTTCGTCGACGTCGTGGAGCGGCGGGCGAGCGAGCTCGAGGCGCTCTTCCCGTGGATCCACCGGCACGCATCGCTCACGCCCGCCGGCGACATCGTTCCGCCCTGCTCGACGACGCAAGAGGCGGACGAGGCTCAGCTGCGGGAGATGGCCGTCTCCCAGCGGGTCGCCGCGGCCGTCGCGCTCCGGCAGCTCGGCTACCACGTCGCAGTCAAGCCGACCGGCGTCGTCGTCTCCCAGCTCGTGGCCGGCACGAACGCGCCCTGCAAGCTCCAGCCAATGGACGTGATCACCGCCGTCGACGGCACGCCGACGCCCACGGTCAAGGCCCTGCACGGCGTCCTCGGACGCGTGAAGCCGGGAGCCGTCGTGGCGCTCCGCATCCGTCGGGGCGCGCGCCGGCTGACCGTGCGCATCCGGACGATCGGCGTCCCGCAGGAGCCCGGTCACGCGTTCGTCGGCTTCGCCCCCGACCAGGCCGCGACGATCAAGCTGCCGATTCGCGTCTCCATCGACGCGACCGGCATCGGCGGCCCCTCGGCCGGCCTCGCCTTCGCGCTCGAGGTCATGCAGAAGCTCGGGCGCAACGTCCTCCGCGGCCACCGCGTGGCTGCGACCGGCGAGATGGAGCTCGACGGCACCGTCGCGCCGATCGGCGGCGTGAAGCAGAAGACGTTCGGCGTGCGGGAGGCCGGAGCCGACGTCTTCCTCGTACCTGCGGGGGAGAACGCACAGGAGGCACGCCGCTACGCCGGGCCGGTTCGGATCATCCCGGTACGCACCTTCGGGCAGGCGTTGCATGCGCTGGCAACGCTGCCGCGAGCGCAATAGAAAAGCATCGCTTTCCGTCCAATCGAAACTGCCGGAAATTCGTCAGTTTTCGTCTACGACAACGCTTGCCTCGGCGGTTTCCCGCCCTATGATCGCACCTTCGAGAGCGGCCCCGACTTCCTAGAACAGAGACGACGATGAGCAAACGTTCTACAGCAACGTGCGCCGATTGCTACTTCCGGAAAGCAGGCCTTTGCGCCCTGCCGGGCGAGACGATCTGCCCGACGTTCCGCGCCCAGGCGGTCGGACGGCTCGCCCCGCCGCCACAGCCTCGACTGGTCCCGCGCAGCCTGCCCGTTCACGCTGCGGCCTAGTGCCTAGGATTCGGGCGTGCGCTTTCTGCGCCGCCCCCGCATCGATACCGACGAGGTCTCGGATCGCTGGCAGCCTCGCCTCTATCTGCGGCTGATCGTCCTCGGCTTGCTGGTCGCGTACGCGATCGGCTTCGTGCTCGAGAACCGGAAGCAGGTGCACGTCCACTTCGTGCTCACCTCGGCGCACGTGTCGCTCGTCTGGCTGATCCTGCTCGCGCTCGGGGTGGGAGTACTCGGCGGGATCCTGCTGGCGCAGCTAGAGCGGCGCCGGCGCCGCCGCTCGAGCCAGCCCTCCTAGAACCGCCATGCCGTCGGCGATCTCGTCCGGCGAGACGAAGCTGAAGGCGAGCCGCAGGGACCGTTCGCCGCCGCGACCGCCGGCGAAGAAGTCGCTCCCCTTGACGAAGGTGACACCGGCTTCCTCGGCCTCCGCGAGCAGCTCGGCCGCCGGCGGCCCGGACGGGAGGTCGAGCCAGACGAAATAGCCGCCCTCGGGCTGCGTCCAGCGCGCATCCTCAGGCAGCTCTCGCGCCAGCGCGCGGAGCATCGCGTCGCGACGCTCGCGGAGCAGCCCGTTCACGCGCTCGAGGTTTGGCTCGAAGGCGCCGCCGCGGGCGAACTCGAGCACGGTCGCCTGCGAGAGGTAGGGCGGCGAGATGTACGTCGAGACGGCCAGCGCCTCGATCTCCTCGGCGAGCTTCGACGGCAGTACGAACCAGCCGACGCGCAGGCCTGGCGCAACGGTCTTCGAGAAGGAGGAGGCGTATGCGACCCCCTCGCCCCCGGCGAGCTCGAACAGGCTCGGGAGGGGCTCGCCCTCGTAGCGCACGAGCCCGTACGGGTCGTCCTCGAGCACGAGCAGGCTCCGCTCGCGCGCGAGCTCGGCGAGCCGGCGGCGGCGCTCGAGCGAGAGCGTCCGGCCGCTCGGGTTCTGGAAGGTCGGGATCGTGTAGAGGAACGCGAAGTCCCCATCCGGGAGCTCGTCGGGGACGAGGCCCTCCTCGTCCGTCGGCACGG
>Ga0187776_10001059_pt1 | contig 13510 bp, 11 predicted proteins | sample 0216_BV02_MP12_2_FD_132426 | JGI IMG/M metagenome (GOLD analysis project Ga0187776, IMG submission 132426) | Tropical peat soil microbial communities from peatlands in Department of Meta, Colombia - 0216_BV02_MP12_20_MG | ecosystem: Environmental > Terrestrial > Soil > Wetlands > Peat | place...
CCCTCGCCCGCGGCCGCGGCCGCGATCGCGGCGGCGTGGCTGCTGAACGAGACGGTCGCGCTCGGGTCGAGCCCGTGGCGGGAGAAGAACAGCCCGGTCGAGGTGGTGGGGTCGAGGTCCGGTGGCCCGATCAGCCAGCGCTCGCGCCCGAGCGTCGAGGGAGCCAGTTCCCGTCGGCGGGCGAGGGGGTGGCCCGGCGCCGCGACGATGACCAAGCGGCAGCGCAGGAACGGGACCGAGGCGATCGTGGTCGCACGTTCGGGCGGAGGCGGCGGCCCGAGCGCGACGTCGGCGCGACGGTGTTCGAGCAGGTCGGGAAACGAGCCGCCCGGAACGGAATCGACCTCGATCTCGAGCTCGCCCGCACGCGCCGTGAACGCGTCCACCAGCGGACCGACGTGCTCGGCGACGATGTTCGTGGCGGCGATCTGAAGCCGGCGCGGCTGCCCGGACGACTCGTGGACCGACCGGCGGGCCTGTTCGGCGAGGCCGAGGATTTCGCCCGCAAGCGCCGCCAGGCGCCGACCTCCGGGCGTCAGCGCGATCCCGCGTCCATCGCGAACGAACAGCTCGTCCCCGAGCTCCTTGCGCAGCGCAGCGACCGCGACCGACACCGCCGGCTCCGAGACCTCGAGTTCGGCTGCCGCTGCCTTGACCGAGCCAAGCCGCGCCACCAGCACGAACGACTGCAGCTGCGCGAGCGTCACCTGAGCTAAGCGATTCCTTAATCCGGCTTGACGAGCGGACCATAACAGCGCAAAGCTGCCGTCAGGAGGAGAGGCTGGGGCGTCCGCGCCTGCGCCCTCCTGGGCACTTCTAGAGAAAGGACGCCGTGCAAGTACCAGCTCCATTCGAGTACGAGCGGGCCACGAGCGTCGACCACGCGCTTGCGTTGCTGCAGCAGCTCGGTCCCGAGGCGAGGCTGCTCGCCGGCGGCTACTCGTTGCTCCCAATGATGAAGCTGCGACTGGCTGCGCCGGAGTACCTCATAGACATCGACGCGCTCGCGGCCGAGCTCGGCTACATCCGCGAGGCCGTTGACCGGGTGCACATCGGCGCGATGACACGCCACCGCGAGCTTCTCGAGTCCGAGCTGCTCGCGAGCCGCCTGCCGATCTTCACCGACGCAGAGCGCGTGATCGCCGACCCGGTCGTACGCAATCGCGGCACGATCGGCGGCGCTCTGTGTCAGGCGGACCCTGCTGAGGATCTCAGTGCGGTCTGCGCCGCGGTGGGCGCGCAGATGCTGATCCGCGGTCCGGGCGGAGAGCGCACCGTGACGATGCAGGAGTTTCATCGTGGGCCGTACGAGACCGCCGTCGGCCCCGAGGAGATCCTGATCGAGGTGGTCGTGCCACTGCGGTCCGACTCCGGTAGCGCGTATGAGAAGGTCGAGCGTCGCGTCGGCGACTGGGCGGTCGCCGCCGCCGGCGCGGCGGTGACGCTGTCAGGCGGGACGATCGAGCGGGTGGGGATCGCACTCGCGGCGGTCGGCGCGGGCGTGACGTCCTCGGAGGCGGAGCAGGCGCTGACCGGGAAGACGCCGTCCGACGAGTCGCTGTCCGAGGCGGCGCGGATCGCGGCGGAGAACTGTTCCCCGGCGACGGACCAACGCGGGTCGGCCGAATACAAGCGGCACGCGGCCGGTGTGCTGACGGAGCGGGCCCTCCGGCGGGCGGTCGCGCGGGCGCTCGGAGAGGAGGCATGATGCAGGTAACCGTCTCGGTCAACGGCGAGGAGCACACCCGCGATGTCGAGCCGAGGATGCTGCTCGTCCACTTCCTTCGCGACGAACTCGGGATGACCGGCACGCACTGGGGCTGTGACACGTCCAACTGCGGCACCTGCGTGGTGCTCATGGACGGCGAGCCGGTCAAGTCGTGCACGCTGCTCGCCGCCACCGCCGCCGGCCATGAGGTCACGACCGTCGAGGGCCTCGAGGTCGACGGCCAACTCGATCCCGTGCAACAGGGGTTCACCGAGATGCACGGGCTTCAGTGCGGCTTCTGCACGCCGGGGATGATGCTGACCGCCCGGGCGCTCTTGAACCGCAATCCGAACCCCAGCGACGAGGAGATCCGCGAGGCGATCTCCGGCCAGATTTGCCGCTGCACCGGTTACGCGACGATCGTCCGCTCGATCCGCTGGGCGGCCGAGCACCCGGCGCCGGCGCAGCAGTCGAGCGAGGAGGTCACGGCGTGATGGCGACAACAGAGGAGCGCCCGATCGGATTCGGCCGGTTGACGCGCAAGGAGGACGCGCGCTTCATCCGCGGCCAGGGGAAGTACGTCGACGACGTCAAGCTCCCCGGGATGCTGCACGGAGCGATCCTGCGCAGCCCGGTCGCCCACGCGCGGATCGTCTCGATCGACACATCCGCCGCGCTGCAGCACCCCAAGGTCCACGCGGTCATCACCGGCAAGGACCTGGAGGGGCTGAACCTGGCATGGATGCCGACGCTGTCCTACGACACGCAGGCGGTGCTCGCCACCGACAAGGTCCGCTTCCAGGGGCAGGAGGTGGCGTTCGTGATCGCCGACGACCGCTACTCGGCGCGTGACGCACTCGAGTTGATCGACGTCGTGTACGACACGCTGCCGGCCGTGGTGAACGCCCGCAAGGCGCTCGACCCCGACGCGCCACTGATCCGCGACGACAAGGAGGGCCAGACCGACAACCACATCTTCGATTGGGAATCGGGCGACAAGGCCGCTGCCGACGAGGTGTTCGCACGCGCAGACGTGGTCGTCGAGCAGGACATGCTGTACCCGCGCTCGCACCCTGCGCCGATGGAGACGTGCGGCGCGGTCGCCGACATGGACAAGGTCTCGGGCAAGCTGACGCTGTGGTGCACGAGCCAGGCGCCGCACGCGCACCGCACGGTCTATGCGCTCGTCGCGGGACTGCCCGAGCACAAGATCCGCGTGATCTCGCCCGACGTCGGCGGTGGGTTCGGCGGCAAGGTACCCGTCTATCCAGGCTACGTGTGCGCGATCGTCGGCTCGATCGTCACCGGCAAGCCCGTCAAGTGGGTGGAGGATCGCTCCGAGAACCTGATGTCCACGGGCTTCGCGCGCGACTACGTGATGAGGGGCGGGATCGCCGCCACGCGTGACGGGAAGATCACCGGGATCCGCGTCGACGTGATCGCCGACCACGGCGCCTTCAACGGGACCGCGCAGCCGACCAAGTACCCCGCCGGGTTCTTCAACGTGTTCACCGGCTCGTACGACATCGAAGCGGCGCACTGCAAGGTCACCGGCGTGTACACGAACAAGGCTCCCGGCGGCGTCGCGTACGCGTGCTCGTTCCGCGTGACCGAGGCGGTGTATCTCGTCGAGCGGATGGTCGACTGCCTCGCGGACGAGCTGGGCATGGATCCGGCCGAGCTGCGCCTCAAGAACCTGCTGCGTCCCGAGCAGTTCCCGTACGAGTGCAAGACCGGGTGGGTGTACGACTCGGGCGACTACGCGAACACCCTTCGCAAGGCGATGGAGATCGCCGGGTACGACGAGCTCCGTCGTGAGCAGGCCGAAAGGCGCGAGCGCGGCGAGCTGATGGGAATCGGCGTGGGCTTCTTCACCGAAGCGGTCGGCGCCGGCCCGCGCAAGCACATGGACATCCTTGGGCTGGGGATGAACGACGGCGCCGAGCTGCGGGTTCACCCGACCGGGAAGGCCCGGCTGGGCCTGAGCGTCCAGACCCAGGGACAGGGACACGAGACGACTTTCGCGCAGATCGTGGCCGAGGAGCTCGGCATCCCGCCAGAGGACATCGACGTGATCCACGGCGACACCGACACCACCCCGTACGGGCTCGGTACGTACGGCTCGCGGTCGACGCCGGTGAGCGGCGCGGCGACCGCGCTCGTCGCTCGCAAGGTCCGAGACCGGGCCCGGATCGTGGCTTCGGCGATGCTCGAGGTCGCGCCCGAGGACCTGGAGTGGGAGAAGGGACGCTGGTTCGTCAAGGGGGACCCGGAGAAGGGAGCCACGATCCAGGAGATCGCGATGGCCGCGCATGGCGCGATCGAGCTCCCCGAGGGAATCGAGGGTGGTCTCGACGCCGAGACCGTGTACGACCCTCCCAACCTGACGTTCCCGTTCGGGGCCTACGTGTGCGTCGTCGACATCGATCCGGCGACCGCCAAGGTCAAGGTGCGCCGGTTCGTCGCCGTCGACGATTGCGGCACCCGGATCAACCCGATGATCATCGAGGGCCAGGTCCATCGTGGCCTCACCGACGGCGTCGGGATGGCGCTGATGGAGATCATCGCCTTCGACGACGACGGCAACTGCCTCAACGGATCGTTGATGGACTACCTGATCCCCACCGCGCTCGAGGTCCCGGATTGGGAGACCGACTGCACGGTCACCCCCTCGCCGCACCACCCGATCGGCGCGAAGGGGGTCGGCGAGTCCGCGACCGTCGGCTCGCCGCCCACGATCGTGAACGCGATCGTCGACGCGCTGGAGCCCTACGGCGTGCGGCACATGGACATGCCGTGCACTCCCTCCCGGGTATGGGAGGCGATGCAGGGGAAGGCGGCCCCGCCGCAATGATCACCGGCGAGCTCGCCGAGCGCGTCGACCGGCTCACCGCTGGGCGGATCCCGTTCGCGGTGGCCACGGTGGTGCGCGCCCGGCAGCCCACCAGCGTGCGCCCGGGCGACAGCGCCGTCGTCCTGGCCGACGGGACGGTCGAGGGCTTCGTCGGCGGCGACTGCGCGCGAGCCTCCGTCAGGTTGCACGCGCTGCGCTCGCTCGAGACGGGCGAGCCCGTGCTGCTCCGGCTGATCCCGGGCGATCTCGAGGACGCCGAGGCGCTCGGCGGCGCGGCGCCTGAGGACGCCGTCGTCGTCGAGCGCAACCCCTGTCTCAGCGGCGGCTCGCTCGAGATCTTCCTCGAGCCGCGGCTGCCGACGCCGCTGGTGATGATCGTCGGCGACTCCCCGATCGCGCACGCGCTCGAGCGGATCGCCGCTGCCGGCGGCTACTACGCCGTGCGCGGGACCGCGCGCGAACTCACCGTCGCCGGCGCGACCGCGGTCGTCGTCGCGTCCCACGGCGCCGACGAGGAGCGGGTCCTCGTCGACGCACTGACCGCGGGAGTCCCATACGTCGCGCTGGTCGCCAGCCGCCGACGAGGTGAGGCGGTGAGAGCGTCGCTCGACGTGCCCGACGAGCTTCGGGCCCAGCTGCACACGCCGGCGGGGCTCGACATCGGGGCGCGTACGCCCGCCGAGATCGCGATCGCGATCCTCGCGGGAGCGATCGCCGAGCGACGGGCGACGCCGGCGGTCGCGGCCGACGCTGCGCCGGCGACCGCCGTCGACCGCGCCGCGCGAGGCGAGGCCACCGACCCGGTTTGCGGGATGCGAGTCGCCGTGACCGACGCCACGCCGCGCCTGGGCGACGTCTACTTCTGCAGCGAGCACTGCCGCGAGGCGTACGCTCGGCAGCAGGATGTCGCAACCGCGTAGTTCCTTCACCACCGGGCTGGTCCTCGCCGCCGGCGGTTCCAGTCGCCTGGGACGGCCCAAGCAGCTGCTCAGCTACGGGAGTGGCACGCTGCTCGGGCGCGTGCTGGAGACAGCGCGGGCATGCCGCTTCGATCAGCGGCTCTGCGTGGTCGGCGGCGCGGCACAGTCGGTGCGGGCGGAGATCGACTTCGAAGGAGTCGAGCTGATCGAGAACGCGAGCTTCGCCGAGGGCTGCTCGTCGTCGATCCGCAGCGCGCTCGGCGCGGTCGACCCCCGGTGTGAGCTGCTCGTGCTCCTGCTCGGCGACCAGCCGGGCGTCGGCCCGGACACCGTGGCGGCGCTGCTCGCGGGGCGCGGCGACGCGGCGCTCGCGGCCTGCGCCTACGAGGACGGCCGCGGGCACCCGCTCGCGTTCACCCGCAGCACCTTCGGCGAGCTCGCGGCGCTGCACGGCGACAAGGGGGTCTGGAAGCTGCTCGACCGGCGATCCCACGAGCTGGCAGAGGTCCCGGTCCCGGGGCCGGTCCCACGTGACGTCGACACCTGGGAGGACTACGAAGCGGTGCTCGGCGAGGCTCCGGTCGCGTGAGCTCGGCCGCGCACTCCGGCGCCGAGCAGGCGGTGCGTGAGCTGGCGCCGGACCCCGAGACGCTCGCCGGGCGGCTCGATGCCGTCGACTACCTCGCGCATCAGGGTCTCGCGACCGCGCTCTTCTTCGCGCTGCGGCTGCCGCAGCCGCTGCTGCTGGAGGGAGAGGCGGGCGTCGGGAAGACGGAAGCGGCGAAGGCGCTCGCGGCCGCGCTCGGCACACCGCTGATCCGCCTCCAGTGCTATGAGGGGATCGACTCCGCCGAGGCGCTCTACGAGTGGAACTACCCCCGCCAGCTCTTGCGGATCCGGCTGGCGGAATCGTCCGGCTCGGCGCTCGACGAGCAGGAGCTGTTCTCCGAGGACTACCTGATCAGCCGGCCGCTGCTGGCGGCGATCGAACACCCCGGCCCGCTTCCGGTGGTGCTCCTGATCGATGAGCTCGACCGTGCCGACGACGACTTCGAGGCGTTCCTGCTCGAGCTGCTGGCGGAATCCGCGATCACGATCCCCGAGCTCGGGACGATCCGCGCCTCGCACCCACCGGTCGTGGTGCTCACCTCGAACCGCACGCGGGATCTGCACGATGCGCTGAAGCGGCGCTGCCTGTACCACTGGATCGAGTATCCGCAGCTCGAGCGCGAGATCGAGATCGTGCGGCGGCGCGTCCCCGATGCAGCGCACGAGTTGATCGTCGACGTCGCCGGGGCGCTGGCGCGACTACGCTCGAGCGACGTGCAGAAACCACCCGGAATCGCGGAGGCGATCGACTGGGTCGCGGCGCTGCAGCTGCTCGGCGTCACCCGGCTCGATCCGGCCAGCGCCGAGCGGACCCTTGGCTCGGTGCTCAAATACCGCGAGGATCTGGACGTGGCGCGCGAGCTCGGACTGGTCGGCGCGAGCGGACCGCATGATGGCTGAGCGGGTAGACGTCCCCGCGCTCGCCGGTCACTTCGGCCGCGCCGTCGCGGTCGCCGGGATTCCGGTCACGCCGGAACGCTCGACACGGTTCGTGCAGACGCTCGAGCTGACCCCGCCCGCCACCCGCTCGAGGCTGTACTGGGCAGCGCGGCTGGCGTTCATCTCGGGACCGGACCAGCTCGAGGCGTTTGACCGGGTGTTCGACGAGGTGTTCGGCGGTCTCGTGGACCCGGCGACGGATCGGGGGGATCCGAATGCTCCCTCGAGACGCGATCGGGCACGCGCTGCGCGCGAGAGGACGAGTGCCCCCTCCGCCACGATGGGTCTTGGCGGCGCCGATCTGCGCGACGCGGGCGAGGCCGACGGCGACGCGATCCGAGAGCTCGCCGTCGCGGCCGCGAGCTCCGAGGAGCGGCTGGCCGAACGCGACTTCGCCGAGCTCGATCAGGACGAGCTGCGCGCGCTACGCCGGCTCGTCGCCAAGCTCGCGCTGGCACCGCCGCCGCGCCGATCGCGGCGCCTGCGGCGCAATCCCCACGGCGCCCGACTCGATCTCCGAGCGACGATTCGCTCGAGCGGGCGGACCGGAGGCGACCCCGTGCGCTGGGTCCTGCGCAGCCGGCTAGAGCGACCTCGGCGACTCGTGTTCCTCTGCGACATCTCGGGCTCGATGGAGCCGTACACGCGGGCGTTTCTTCAGTTGCTGCACGCTGCGGTCGGCGGCGCCCGTGCGGAGGCATTCGTGTTCGCGACCAGGCTGACCCGGATCACGCGCGCGCTCGACAGCTCGCGGGCGGACGTGGCGATCGAGCGGGCCGCGGCGACCGCCCGCGACTGGTCGAGCGGCACGCGGATCGGCGAGTCGCTCAAGCGCTTCAACGACCGTTACGGGCGCCGGGGAATGGCTCGCGGCGCGGTGGTCGTCATCGTCTCGGACGGGTGGGAGCGCGGAGACCCTCTCCTCGTCGCCGAGCAGATGCGGCGACTGCGCCGGCTGGCGTACCGGATCGTGTGGGTGAATCCGCGCAGCGCCAGCCCCGAGTTCGCGCCTTCGACCGGGGGGATGGCGGCGGCGCTTCCGGTCTGCGACGCGCTGGTGAGCGGCCACAACGTGCGGGCGCTGTCGACGGTCGCCGACGCGATCGCCGGACGACAGTCAGGAGGAGGGTCATGAACTTCGAGAACTCGTTCAGCGTCGACGCACCGATCGACGAGGTGTTCGCGGCGATGATGGACGTCGAGCGGGTGACGCCCTGCATGCCCGGCGCCGAGGTGCTCGAGCGCGTCGGCGACGACGCCTACAACGTCGGGGTCAAGGTCAAGGTCGGGCCGATCTCGATGCTCTACAGAGGTCAGGTGGAGATCGTTGATCGTGACGACGCCGCCCACGAGGCGACGATGCGCGTCAAGGCCCGGGAGGCTCGCGGTCAGGGCACGGCCGACGCGAGGGTGCACATGACGCTCGCGGACAAGGGCGGCGCGACGGGGGCGAAGATGGCGACCGACCTGTCCCTGAGCGGCCGGGCCGCCTCGATGGGCCGCGGCGTCATCGGCGACGTCGCCAGCAAGCTGCTCGGGGAGTTCGCCGCGAACCTCGCGCAGATGCTGGGCGCGGGCGCGCCCGCGCCCGCCGCCGCGCCGGCGCAACCAGTGCCCACGTCCGAGGCCCCGCCGGTCGCGCCGGCTCCGCCTGCCCCCGCACCTCCGCCATCCAGCTCCCTGCCGGTCGGCAGGATCGCGGCCGGCGTCGTCGGCGGCCGGCTCAGCGATCCCCGGACCCTGCTGATCAGCGCCGGAGCGTTCGCCGCGATCTTCACCGCGATCGGATTCGGGATCGGTCGACGGTACGCGCGGTAGGGTGTGCGCATGAGCGACGAATCCATCTTGAACCGCATCGAGCAGCTCGTCGCCGAGGAACACACGCTGACGTCACGCGAGCAGGCGGACGCCCAGAGCGCCGACGCGCTCGAGGTGGACCGGCAGAGGCTCGAGGAGGTCTCGATCGAGCTCGACCGCTGCTGGGACCTGCTGCGTCAGCGGCGTGCGCGTCGGGACGCGGGTCAGGACCCCGACGAGGCCCACGTGCGCGACGCGGACACCGTCGAGCGCTACTGGCAGTAGCGCTCGGCGCCGGCCTGCAGCGCGGCCGAGCGAAATCCGATGCGCTCGCTTATTCGCGGGCGATCATCGCCGCGGCGGCGCGCTCCAGGTCGACATAGGGCTCGCCGCTGACATCGACGGCGACCGTCTTGATCGTGCCGCCGGTGAAACGCCAGGGCCGCTCACCCGGATAGTCGTCGGTGATGTTGCTGATCGCCCGCCCGACGACCAGGTCGGTTCCGGACAGCCCGAAGTGCGCCGGCTGGGTCTTGATCCGCGCTTCCCCGACCTTGTCGTCGCCGTGGAAGAGGGACAGGATCCCGGTCGCGACGCCCGGCGCATCCTCGCCGTCCTTCCCGAATGATGCGGACAGGATCAAGTTCTCGCCTGTCGGGACCTCCTCGGCGGCGATCACCTTCTGTTCGAGCATCCCGACGAAGTTGTAGACGTAGTGCAAGCGGTTGTCCTTGACGTACAGCGTGTGCCCGCCGAAGTAGGAGCCCTGCGCGAACAGGACACCGCTGGCACCGGAAGCGGGGATGTCGACCAGGGCCCCGATCACGTAGTTACGGTTGCGGATGTTGACCGACAGTGCCTCTGGCACGCCCGACGTGCCGGGGTAGTAGAGGTAGCGGTCGCGGGGACTGGTGAGCTGCGGCCGGGGAGTGTTGAGAATTTCGACGGCCGAGCGGTCATCGATCGGGAAGGCTCCGTTGGCGCCGGCCTCCGAGAACCAGAGGTTGACCAGCTCACGCACCCTCTCGGGGTGCTCGTCGGCGAGATTGTGGAGCTCCGCTCGGTCGACCTCCAGGTGGTAGAGCTCCCACGTGTCGTCGTTGAAATGGTTCCAGCCGCTGATGGTCGGGTGCGTGGTGACAGCTTTCCAGCCCTCGTGCCAGATCGCCCGTGACCCGAGCATCGAGTAGAACTGCGTGTGGCGCCGGCCGGGGGCGTCGGGGCCGTTGAAGCAGTAGCGCATGCTGACGCCGTCGAAGCTGCTCTGCACGTGGCCCTTGATCGTGTCGGGCGGCTCGACGCCGAGGCAGTCGAGGATCGTCGGCACGACGTCGATCGCGTGGTGGTACTGGTGGCGGATCTCGCCCCTCGCCTCGATCCCGTTCGGCCAGGCGATGATGCACGGATCGCAGGTGCCTCCGTTGAACTCGTAGCGCTTCCACAGCTTGAACGGGGTGTTGAACGCCATCGCCCACCCGTTCGGGTAGTGGTTGTAGGTCTTCGGACTGCCGAGATCGTCGAGCAGCTCGAGGTTGCTCTCGACGTCGTCCGGGACTCCGTTGAAGAACTTGTTCTCGTTGACCGAGCCGTTCGGCCCGCCCTCGCCACTGGCCCCATTGTCGGAGACGAGCACGATCAGCGTGTTGTCGATCTGGTCGGTGGCCTCGAGGTAGTCGAGCAGTCGGCCGATCTGGTCATCGGCGTGGGCCAGGAATCCCGCATAGACCTCCGCCATCCGCGCGAACAGCCGCTTCTCGTCGTCGGACAGCGAGTCCCATGGCCGCGTCGCATCGACGGCGGGGAAGGGCAGGCCGCCGGGACCCGTCCGCGTCTGGGGCGTGCCGATCGGGTTGATCGGCGGCAGTTTCGTGTCCTGCGGCACGATCCCTAGCTTCTTCTGACGCTCCAGCGTCTGCTCCCTCATCGCCTCGTAGCCGGCGTCGAAATGGCCCTTGTACTTCTCGATCCACTCCTTGGGGGCTTGGTGAGGCGCGTGGCAGGCGCCGGGGGCGTAGTACAGGCAGAACGGCTTGTCGGGCGCGACGGCCTTGGCGTCATTGATGAACTCGAGCGCCCTGTCGGTCAGGTCGACCGTGAGGTGGTAGCCGTCCTCGGGCTGGTAGGGCTGCTCGACCGGGTGGTTGTCGTAGACGAGATCCGGGTGCCACTGGTCGGTCTCGGCACCTAGGAACCCGTAGAAGCGCTCGAACCCGCGTCCACTCGGCCAGTTGCGCCGGGTCGAGGCCAGGTGCATCTCATCGGTCGGGCACAGGTGCCACTTGCCCGTCATGTACGTGTTCCATCCGCGCTCCCCGAGGATCTCGGGCAGCATCCCGTTCTCCGGCGGGATCGTCCCGCTCGCATTCGGAAACCCGATCGCCGCTTCGGTGATGCACGCCATGCTGTTGCGCGTGTGGTTGCGGCCGGTCAGCAGGCAAGACCGTGTCGGCGAGCACAGGGCGGTCGTGTGCCATTGCGTGTAGCGCACACCCATCGCGGCGATCCGATCGATGTTCGGCGTCTGGACCGGACCTCCGTAGCAGCCCAGCGCGGAGAACCCGACGTCGTCGAGCACGATGTACAGCACGCTCGCCGCACCCTCCGGCGCGCGCGGCGGCTCGAACGGGGTCCAGTCGGGCTCCGACTCGCGGATGTCGACGTTGATCGTCCCCTTGAACCGCTCTGGCATCTCGCTGCTCCTCGGCGTTGTCGTGAGAGTTCATCCGAACGAGGCCGTGAGCGGCCCGGTGCCCGATCGTCCTGGCAGATCGCTGCAGCTGCATCACCCGATGGGGACTACGCCGCCGCCTCGACCGAGCTGAGCACCCACCGCGCCGGGAGCCGTCTCGTAGGATGACCGCCAATGCCTCGCGAATCAGATGGCGCGGCTTCCCAGACGGTCGATGCATCGCGGCGTACGTGGCTCGCCGCAGAACGGACCTGGCTCGCGTGGTGGCGGACCGGCATCGGTGCGACGGCGGTGGCGATCGCGGTCGGCCGCCTCGTGCCGGCGGTCACTCATGGATCTCGCTGGCCGTTCAGGGTGCTCGGGATCGGTTATGGGCTGCTTGCGGTCGCGGTGTTGGTGATCGGCGGGGTGCGCCAGCGGTCGACCGCGGAGGCTCTGCGCCGCGGCTCGTACTCCGAGCTGTCGACTCCGCTGGTGATGTGGCTGACCGCCGCGGCGGTGCTGCTCTCAGCGGGTGCGCTGGCGCTCGTCGCAGTGCGCCTCTAGGTAGGCCAGCTCAGCCCGTCACGGCCGCGCGCACCCGCTCGGCCTTGACCTCGGCCGACAGCGTCGCGACGTCGTAGACGCCGTAGTGGCGGCGGCCGTTGATGAAGAACGTGGGCGTCCCGGAGACGTTGCTCATGTCCGCCGACTCGACGTCCTCCGCGATCCGTGCCGAGCCCTTGCGCCTGCGCATGTACTCGCGGAAGCGGTCGACGTCGAGCCCGAGCTCCTCGGCGTAGCGCACCAGGTCCCGGATCCCAAGCTCGTCCTGATGCGCCAACAGCGTGTCGTACATCTCCCAAAACTTGCCCTGGTGGGCGGCCGCCTCGCTCGCCTCGGCCGCGTTCTGCGCGTTCGCGTGCACGTCGTTGAGCGGCAGGTGGCGCCACACGTAGCGCAGATCGCCGAATCCCGCGAGCAGTTCCCGCACGACCGGCTCGGCCTGCCCGCAGTAGGGGCACTGGAAGTCCCCGTACTCGACCAGTGTGACGGGGGCATCGACCGGTCCGCGGATGTGGTCACGCTCGGGGTCGACCGGAGTGGCCAGATCGACGAGCGACTCACTCGTGCCGACTAGCGCCCGCAACCGGACCCGCCGCGGGAGGAAGGCGGTGAGCCGGAATACCAGCGTGGTCGCCAGCGACGCACCGAGCGCGGCGGTCAACACGCCGAGCGTCGCCTCCTCGAGCTCGGTGCCGGTGAAGGCTAGCGACGCGATCAGCAGCGACACCGTGAACCCGATCCCGCAGATCGCCCCGCCTCCCAGCACCGAGGCCCAACCCACCGGCGGTCGGATCCGGCCGCCGCTCAGCCTCGTCACCAGGGCCGTGCCGCCGGTGATGCCGATCGGCTTGCCGACCACATACCCGACGATGATCCCGAGCGTGATCGGGGAGGTGTACGCGTGCGCGAGGAACGAGCCGCTGATCACGATCCCGGCGTTCGCGAGCGCGAACAGCGGCACGATCAGGTAGCTCGAGATCGGGTGGTAGATCTGCTGGAGTCGTTCGTTGGGCGACAACGCCGTGCGGACGCTCTCGCGGACCGACCGCGCTGCCTCGGACGTGGGCTGCTCGCGGAAGAAACGGAACAGGTCGGTGGCGTGCTCGAGGTCGGCGCGGGACGCCGGATAGGCGATCGACAACAGCCCGGCGATCACGCCGACGATTACAGGGTCGACTCCGGACTTCAGGAACGCGACCCACCCCACCAGGCCCAGCGCGAAATAGACCACGCCGTTGCGCACGCGCCGGACCCGGACGAGCAGGACCAGCCCCACCGAAGCCAACCCGACCAGCAGCGCGGCCGTGTTGATCGACGTGCTGTACGCGGTCGCGATCACCACGAACGCGACCAGATCGTCCGCGACCGCGACCGTGAGGATGAACGCGCGGAGGCTCTGCGGGAAGCGGCGCCCGACCAGCGCGAGCATTCCGAGCGCGAACGCCGTA
>Ga0187776_10001060_pt1 | contig 13510 bp, 12 predicted proteins | sample 0216_BV02_MP12_2_FD_132426 | JGI IMG/M metagenome (GOLD analysis project Ga0187776, IMG submission 132426) | Tropical peat soil microbial communities from peatlands in Department of Meta, Colombia - 0216_BV02_MP12_20_MG | ecosystem: Environmental > Terrestrial > Soil > Wetlands > Peat | place...
CAGCGGAGAGCCACACTCGCCGCAGAAGCGCTCGCCCGGCTCGTTGGCCGCGCCACACGCGGGGCAGGCCGTAGCCAGCGGGCTCCCGCACTCCGCGCAGAACTTGCGCCCTTCCCGGTTCTCGGTCCCGCAGCTCGGACAGCGCATTGCGCTGCCTACCCTAGTCCCTCAGAAGCGCGTTTCCGGCGCAGCGGTCGAGGTCGGCGAGCTGGCCCTCGACCCAGCTGGCGACGTCGTGCTCGCGCACCTGGGCGCGGATCGCCTCGATCCGCTCGCGCCGCTCGGCCAGCGGCATCGACAGCGCCTGATGCAGCGCCTCCGCCTGGCCGGCGACGTCGAACGGATTCACGGTCAGCGCCCACTCGCCCAGCTCTTCGTGAGCGCCCGCGTTCTCCGAGAGGATCACCACGCCGTCGCGCTCGTTCAGAAGCGGCGCCTCCTTCGAGACGAGGTTCAGCCCGTCGAAGATCGCGTTCACGAGCAGCACGTCGAACTGCTTGTAGGCGGCGAGCGCGCCCAGGAAGTCGTCCTCGATCGCGACCTCGAGCGGCGTCCAGCCGTTCTGCTGGAAGCGGTCGTTCACCCGGCGTGCCTCGCGCTGGATCGCGGCCACGTACTCCGAGTACTCCGGGATGTCCACGCGCGAGCGGTCGAGCAGCGCCAGCATCCCGACCCTGCCGCGCGACTCGGGGTGCGCCTCGAGATACAGCTCGTAGGCCCGGAAGCCGCGGACGATGTTCTTCGACGGGTCGGTCCGGTCGACGCGCAGGATCAGCCGCTCCGGCCGGCGCGCGACCAGCTCCCGCTCGGCGGCCAGCACCCGCTCGCTCTGCGCGAGCTCCTCGAACTCCGCCGGGTCGATCGAGATCGGGTGCACGGTCGCGAGCGTCCTGCGCCCGTCGTGGTCGACCACGCTCTCGGCGAAGTTGCAGTCCGCGCCCGCCAGGTCGGACGCCGCGCGCAGGAAGTTCAGCTTCCAGCGGTGCGTGTGGAAGCCGATCGCGTCGTTGGCGAGCAGGCCCTCGTGAATCGCGCGCCGGATCGGGTCGGGCAGGACGTGCCAGTAGTCGGTCTGCGGCCAGGGAATGTGGATGAAGTGGGCGAGCAACGCCTCGGGCGCGCGCTCGCGGACGAAGCGCGGGGCAAGGTAGAGGTGGTAGTCGTGGAAGAAGACCGCCGTGTCAGGCTCGAGCTCCAGCTCCTCGATGACGGCGTCGGCGAAGCCCTCGTTCACGCGCACGTAGCCCTCGTCCCAGGCGTTCTGGAGCGCGATGTCGAGCGACGGCGTGTAGGCGAGCTCCCAGAGGTAGTGCTGCAGGAACCAGAGCATCGGGTTCGAGACGACGTTGTAGTACCAGTCGTAGGCGGTCTCGTCGTGGGCCACGAGGCGCAGCCGGAAGGCCGAGCCGTTCGCCAGCGTCTCGTCGACGGCCTCGCCCCGGGACTCGGCTGCCAGCGCCCGGTCCTCTTCGCTGATCGCGCTCGCGATCCACGTCACGTCGTGGTGGGTGACCAGCCCGCGCAGGGCGGTCACGAGCCCCCCGCCCCCGCGACGGGCCACTCGCTCGCCGTTCTCGCGCGTGTACGTCACCGGCCCGCGGTTCGAGACGACGATCAGCTTCCGGCGCCCGGACACTGCCTCACGGACCCTATCTGCCCAGCCGCCGGAGACTAAGCCCGCGGCTCGGCGCTGCCGCGGTAGGCGATCACCTCGACCCGCTCCACCGTGACCATTCCTTCGCCCACCATCTCGTCCAGCACGGGCAGAATCCGCTCGATCTGCTCGGCCGAGTCGACAATCTCGATCAGGACGGGCAGGTCCTCCGACAGCCGCAGGATCCGCGCGGTGTGCAGCCGTGAGTCGGCGCCGAACCCTTCGATTCCGCGGATCACGGTCGCGCCGGCGAGCCCCTCCTTGCGCACGCGCTCGACGATCGCCTGGTAAAGCGGCTTGCCGTGCCAGCGATCGGATTCCCCGACAAAGATCCGCAGGAGCTTTCCCTCGCCCTCGATCTTCATCAGAGCGCCCTCCCCAGCACGACGCCACCATAGAGCGCGAGCACCCCGGCGGCGAGGCTGCCGGCGAGGTTCGCGCCGGCGAGCGCGTACGAGCGCCCCTCGAGCAGCCGGTAGCTCTCGAGCGAGAGGGTCGAGAAGGTCGTATAGGCGCCGAGAAAACCGATCGTCAGCGAGGCGCGCACCCAGGGCGCCACGGCGAACCGCTCCCCGAGGAGCGTGACGAGCAGGCCGAGCAGGAACGACCCGCTGACGTTCACGACGAACGTCCCCCAGGGGAACGACGCTGCCCGCCTCGAGACCCAGCCGTCGAGCCCGTAGCGAGCGAGCGCGCCGAGCGCCCCCGCCGCACCGATCGCAACCGCCGTTCTCACAGCCTCACTCCTTTCGTCACAGGAGCCATCAGCCGAACGGCGGTCGAGGGCGAGCTCCATCGCCCGAAGCGAGCGCGCAGTATAGGCGGCTCAGGCCGAGGTGCCGACGGTCGCCACGTCGGCGCCGGCGGTGTCGTTGCCGTCGAGGAGGTTGAAGGCGACGAGCCAGTCGCGCAGGAGCCTCGGCATCAGGAAGTTCCGTCGCACGTACTCCTTCCCCCGCAGCGCGCGCTGCCGCCCGGCCGCCGGGTCGCCGAGGATCTCGAGGCAGGCGCGGGCGCACTCCTCCGGCGAGGCCGGGTCGACGAGCCACCCCGTCTCGCCGTCCTGGATCTGGGCGACGATCCCGCCGACGCGGCTCGCGACCACCGGCCGCGTCTTCCAGAGCGCCTCGGTCACGGTCAGGCCGAACCCTTCGCGGATCGACTTCTGGATCACCGCCGCCGAGACGACCTGGAAAGCGTTGACCTCGACCGAGCCGATGTTGTTCAGGTTGGAGAGGATGTAGACGTCGGGGTCGCCGGCCGCGTAGGCGACCGTCTGGCTGTAGTAGTCCCAGCCCTCGGGGTCGTCGTGGGCCATCGAGCCGACGAGCGCAAGCTGCACGTCGGGCCGGTCGGCCTTCACCGCCCGGTAGGCGTCGATCACGCCGAGCGGGTCCTTCCACGGGTCGAAGCGAGAGACCTGGGTCAGAAGCGGGCGCTCGACGTCGACGCCGAACTGGTCGACGATGTAGGAGGCGTCCTCGGCCGAGAGCGCCATGTTCTTCGACGTCAGCGGGTCGATCGCCGGCGGCCAGATGAAGGCGCGCGGCAAGCCTGCCATCCGCGGCACGTACTCGGGCATGTGGAAGACCGCCGCGTCGTAGCGCCGCAGCCACGGCAGAAGGAAGTCGAGCACCTTTCCGTTCGGCTGCGAGAGATCGATGTGGCAGCGCCAGATCCAGCGCGCGTCGCTGTCCGGGAAGCGCTCGATCACCCCCGCCGGCTGCGGGTCGTGGACGATGACGAAGTCGTAGTCGTCCTCGAGCTCGTCCGCGTTCAGCGCGTTGTAGCGGCGAAAGACCTTCTCCTGCTCCCCGGTCAGCCCCATCGGATCGCCCTGCAGCGCGTTGTGAATCGTCTTCGTGACCGCGAAGAACTCCTCGGCGCCGCCGATGATGCGCCACTCGACGTCGAGGCCGGCGTCCTTCATCAGCGGCACGAGCGCGTAGTTGATCTCCGCCACGCCGCCGCCGAAGGCCGTCGCCGAGAGATGGAGGACGCGCCGGCCGGCCAGCGGCTCCGCGAGCCTGCGGATCTCCTCCATCAGGCCACGAGTGGCGATGGTGGCGTAGTCGCCGAGCGACTTCTGTCCGACGTTGACGAGCTGAAGCATGAGGGTGGCGTAGGCGCGGGGCCGCGCCGAGGATAACTAGTCGGTCAGAAGCCTCACGAACCTGAGCCGGATCCTATGGCTTGCCGGTTCGCTCGGACAGGCGCACGGGCACCTCGATGCGCTTGCCGTCCCGGACGATGGTGAAGTGCACGAGCTGACCCGGGGAGAGCCTGTCTGTGACAATTCGCACAACATCCTCGGAGCTGCGGACCGGGAGGTGATCGATCGCAATGATCACGTCCGAGCTCTTCGGGAAGTCGACACCGAGGTACGAACCGAGGGTTCCGTCGGCCTGTAGGTGTGCCGCGGCGGCGGGCGAGTGCGGCTCGACCTTCGTGATCGCAGCGCCCCGGTCGACGGCATAGCCGAAATGGCGAGCCATTGCGGGGGTCAGATCGGTGGTCACGACGCCCACGAACGCGTACGAGACGGCGCCGTTCGCGATCAGCTGCTGGAGCGAGCGGCGTGCCGAGTTGATCGGCACGGCGAACCCGACGCCCTCGGCGTTTCCGGAATCGCTGCGGATCTGCGCGTTGATCCCGATCACGCGCCCGCGCGCATCGAACAGCGGCCCGCCGGAGTTGCCGTGGTTGATCGGCGCGTCCGTCTGGATGGCGTCGACCAGCGAGAAGTTGGAGGTGAGCGAATCGATCGAGCGGTGGATCGCCGAGACGACGCCTACGCCCAGCGAGTCCTCGTTGCCGAACGGGCTCCCGATTGCAGCCACCGGCTCGCCGACGACGATGGCGGCCGAGTTGCCGAGCGGGACGGGATCGAGCGCGCGCCCGGATGGATCGACCTTCAGCAGTCCGACATCGTCGAACACGTCCCAGCCGACGACCTTGGCCGCGACCCGGTCGCGGTCCTGGAACTCGACGTAGACCCGGTCGGCGGCGTGGACGGCCGCGCCCTCGCCGGCGTTCGTGATCACGTGCGAGTTGGTCAGGATGTAGCCCTTCTTCGAGACGACGAAGCCGGAGCCCTGGGCGATGCTGGCTCTGGCCGGATCGCTGCCGAACTCGGAAAAGATGGTCACGACGCCCGGCGCGCGGACGGCGTAGATGCGGCTCGGGTCGAAGCCGTTGCCGGCCAGCGGCCTGGCGTCGGACTCGACGGCCGCCGGAACCGCGGACGCGCTGTCGGGAAGCAGTGGCGAGGCGCGGAAGACGGTGGTCGCCGAGCGCGGGCCGACCCAGCCGGCCAGCCTTCCGGTCGTCAGCGCGGCGGCGCCGCCCACGAGGGCGCAGACGACTGCGAGAGCGGCGAGCCAAGCTGGGCGCACGGCTGACGCACTGTAGCTGCGACCGGCACGGCCGCCATCCCCGTTTTCACGGTAAAACGGTCTGGAGCTCCCGCGAGTGCGGCAACGGAGCGCGCGCCGCCGGAAGGATCAGCGTGAACGTCGTCCGGCCGCCGCCCGATCTCAGCTCCAGCGCGCCGTCCATCAACTCCGCGAGCTGCTTTGCGATCGCCAGGCCCAGGCCGCTACCGGAGGCGCGGGTGCCGTCGAGCCGGTAGAAACGCTCGAACAGCTGCTCCCGCTGCTCCGGCGCGATCCCGCCGCCCTCGTCCTCGACCTCGAGCAGCGCGTTGTCGCCGCTGGTCGAGGCGCGAACCCACACCGGAGTGCCCCCCGGCGTGTGCAGGAGCGCGTTCTCGACCAGGATCCGGCCGATCTGGAGCGCGCGCAGCTCGTCGGCTGCTGCGACCACGCCTTCCCTGCCGGAAGGCTCGAGGACGTGCTCCGAGGCCCGCGCAGCCGGCCCGAACTCCTCGACGAGCTCCTCGGCCAGCGCAGAGAGGTCGACAGGCTCGCGCTCGACCGTCATCCGGCCCGCGTCCAGCCGCGAGAGGTCGAGCAGGTCGGAGGCGAGCTTCGTCAGGCGCGTCACCTGCTCGCGCATCGAGTCGAGGAACTCCAGCCGCGTCTGCTCATCCATGTCGCCGTCGTCCATCAGCTCGAGAAACCCTGCGAGCGAGAACAGCGGCGTTCGAAGCTCGTGGGAGGCATTGGCCACGAACTCGCGCCGCGCGTCGTCGAGCTGTGCCAGTCGCACGCGCATCCGCTCGAAGGCGACCGCGAGATCGCCGAGCTCGTCCCCGCCGCTGTCGCGAACCGGCTCGTCGAAGCGCCCGCCCGCGATTCGCTCTGCCGCCTGTTCGAGGCGCCGGATCCGCCGCGCGAAGATCCAGGCGCCGCCGTAGCCGAGCAAGAGCGAGATCAAAAGCGCCGCGGCGGCCGACTGCAGCACACGCCGCTGCACGAGGTGAACGCTGCCGAGCTGGCTGTCGAGGGAGTCGCTGAGCATCAGCACGTAACTCCCCGTCCCGTTCACGTACGGGGCGGCCACTTCCGCGTACTGCTTCTCGCCATGCCTGACGGTTCCGGACTCCAGGTGCCCGTTGGCAAGCGCCCTGGCGGCGAGCGGATCGTTGGTGAACTGGGCTCCCGACGAGCTCGAGTCGGCGATGGGGCCGGTCAGCGTCGACGGAAGAACCGCAACCCGGGCGCCGATGTCGCGCGATTCCGTGTCTGCGAGGTTCTGCAGCGCCGGGTACACGACCGTGGCCTTCACCACCTGCCCGCGGAGATCGCGGGCTGCACGGCTCAGCTGGGCCAGGCGCGCGTTCTCGAGACGGCTTTGCAGCGAGGGAACGACCGCGAGATAGACGATTCCGAGGCTGATGCCGACGACCAGTACGAGAGCCAGGCTGAGCCGCGTTCCGACGCTGTGGAAGAAGCGGCTCACGGGCTTCGGAAGCGGTAGCCGACGCCGCGCACAGTGAGGATGAACTCCGGCTCGGCCGCGTCGCTCTCGAGCTTTTCGCGGAGGTGCCGGACGTGCACGTCGATCGTGCGCGGCTCGCGATAGTCCGAGCCACCCCAGAGCGCCTGCAGGAGCTGCTCGCGCGTGTAGACGCGACCCGCGTGAGAAGCCAGCGTGCGCAGCAGCTCGAACTCGACGTACGTGAGCTGGACGTCATGGCCCTTGGCGCTGACCTCGCGCCGGGCGAGGTCGATCGTAAGGCCGTTGTTCCGGATCTGCTCCTCGCCGGCCCCCGCAGGCGCCGTCGCGGCACGGCGCAGGAGCGCGCGCACACGGCTGCGGAACTCGCGAATCGAGAACGGTTTCGTGATGTAGTCGTCGGCCCCGAGCTCGAGGCCAAGCACCTTGTCCAGCTCGTCGTCGCGCGCCGTGAGCATGATGATCGGCACGGCGCTCGAGGCGCGGAGCCGCTTGCAGACCTCCAGCCCGTCGAGCTTCGGCAGCATCAGGTCCAGCACGACCAGGTCGACGTGCTCGCGCTCGAACCGCTCGATCGCCTCCTGGCCGTCACGCGCCTGGAGCACGCGGAAGCCGTCGCGTTCGAGAGGGTAGGCGAGGAGCTTCTGAACCGCGTCCTCGTCGTCGACGAGCAGAATGGTCGAGGAATCTGGCATCGGCAAGTGCCTGCCGGCGCTGGTAGGTCTGCCACCTACTATAGCCAGGGTATGGCGGCGCTCCCGCCCCGTCCTGCGCGGCGCCGACCGCGGCCCGGCTCGCTCGAGCGCCCCGTCAGCGGCAGGCTCTACCGCGGCACCTGGCTGCTCGTCGGCATCCCGCTCCTGCTCGCAACCTTCACCGTGAGGAAAGCCGCGCCGCTGCCGGTGCCCCAGCCGTCGCTGCCGGCGACCTTCGACCGGGTTGGCGCGCTGACGCTCGCGAGGGAGCTCTCCGGGAACTACCCCGACCGCGTGCCCGGCACGGCGGGCGCCGCCGGCGCCGTCGCCTGGTTCGCCCAGCAGCTCGCGCCTTACGGGCTTCGACCCGTCGCCGACCGCTTCCGCGCCGACCTCCCGGGCCGCGGGACGCAGACGCTCGTCAACCAGGTGCTCACGATCCCGGGGCGGCTGCCGAGCGAGATCGTCCTGATGGCCCATCGCGACGACAACGGAACGGGGCCGGGAGCCAACGACAACGCCTCGGGGATCGCGGCGCTTCTCGAGCTCGCCCGTTCTTACGGGACGCCGGTCGCCGCGCCGGGTAGCCGGGCACTGAGCCCGCTGCACACCCTGGTCTTCGTCGCGACCGACGGCGGCGCCTTCGGCGCGCTCGGCGCCCGGCACTTCGCGGCCACGCACGAGGGGCACGTGCTCGCAGTGGTGGACCTCGCCGCGATCGCCGCGCGCGCTCCGCCGCGCCTCGTCCTCGCCGGGACGGAGCCTCGACTCGCGTCGCCCGGAATCGTCGAGACCGCCTCCGAGCGGATCCTCGAACAGACCGGCGCACGGCCGCACCGCGCTTCCGCGCTCGCACAGCTGATCGACCTCGCCTTCCCGTTCACGCTCCACGAACAGGGGCCGCTGCTGGCCCGCGGCCTGCCTGCGTTGACCCTGACCACCGGCGGAGAGCGGCCGCCGTCGGCGTTCTTCGACCGCCCTTCCCGACTCGATGCGAACCGCCTCGGCGAGCTCGGCCGCGCCGCGCAGCAGCTCCTGAGCTGGCTCGACTCGGGAGTCGAGCTCGCGCCGGGAACGGCGAGCTACGTCTACTTCGGGCCGCGGATCCTGCCGGGCTGGGCGATCGAGTTGGTCCTGATCGCAGCTCTGGCCCCGTTCATGGTCGCCGCGGTCGATCTCTTCGCGCGTTGCCGGAGGCGGCACATTCCGCTTGCGCCCGCCCTGCGGAGCTACCGCAGCCGCGCCGGCTTCTGGCTCTGGACGGTCGCGATCTTCGAGCTGTTCGCGCTGGCCGGCGTCTGGCCGAGCGCACCCGCGGTGCCGCTTCCGCCCGACAGCTCACCGGCCAGTCACTGGCCGGTCCTCGGCCTGATCGGGCTCGCGCTGCTGGGCGGGATCGGCTGGCTCGTCACCCGGGAGCGGCTGCTCCCCCGCCGGCCGGTCTCGCCGTCCGAGGAGCTGGCCGGGACGGCGGCGGCGCTGCTCGCCCTCGGCGTCGTCGCGCTGCTCGTCGTCGCAACGAACCCGTTCGCGCTGATCTTTCTGCTTCCGTCCCTGCACGCATGGCTCTGGCTTCCGCACTACCGCGGGCGACCGTTCTGGACGCGGGCTGCGCTGCTGCTGGCAGGCTTCGTCGGGCCGTTGCTGCTGCTGGGCTCGTTCGCCTTCCGTTTCGGCCTGGGCCTCGACTCGATCTGGTACGTCGCCGAGCTCGCCGCGACCGGCTACGCCGGCTTGCCGGCGTTGGTGATCGCCGCCGGCTGGCTGGCCGCGGCCGGCCAGGTCGCAGCGCTCTCGTCCGGGCGGTACGCGCCCTATCCGGACGCGCGCGAGCGACCGCCGCGCGGGCCGATCCGAGAGACGGTCAGGCGAACGGTGCTTACAGTGAGAGCAAGGAGGCGCAGGTCAGCCTCCGAGGAGCGGGCAATGGAAGGACGGGGATGACCCTCAAGCGCAGCGTTCGGATCGCGGGCACCGGCCTAATCGTGGCCGGCCTGCTGATGCTGGCCTGGGTCGTCGTCGTCTGGCGCTGGCAGGACCCGTTCACCGCGCTCTACACCCACTGGAAGCAGCACCAGCTCGCGCACAGCTACGAACACCGCTTCGCCGCGTATGCGCCCCGCCCGGTCACGAGGTCCGAGTCGGTCGCAGCGAAGATGGACGCGATCAAGCGCGAGGCCCGGCGCTACCGGCTCGACTCGCACCGCGGCCAGGCGATCGGCCGGATCCGCGTACCACGGTTGGGCCTGAAGATGATCCTCGTCAACGGCACCGACGACTCGACGCTGCGCAAGGGCCCCGGCCGCGATCTACGCACCTACATGCCCGGCGAGGGGCAACTCGTCTACATCGCCGGGCACCGGACGACCTACCTCGCTCCGTTCGCGCACATCGACAAGATCCGGATGGGGGACTCGGTAACCCTCGAGCTGCCTTACGGGACCTTCCGCTACACGGTCTTCCGGCGCCGGATCGTCGGCGCAGACGACCTCGCCGTGCTCCACTCGCACGGCCGCGAGGTGGTGGTGCTGCAGGCCTGCCACCCGCGCTTCTTCGCATCGCATCGCTATCTCGTCTACGCGCGGCTTGCCGAGGTGCAGCCTCGGGGTGCGCGGGCCTTCCGCGCGCCGGTGACGGTGCTCGCCGCCGCGCCGCTCGCCGCGGCCCAGGGCTGACCGGCCCGCATCGCTCAGTCGAGCCTGAGGTAACGGACCGGCGAGCCGCCCTCGAGCTCCCCGTCGCCGCGGGGCACCAGCACGAGCGCGTCGGCTCCGGCTGCCCGCGCGATCATGTGCGACTCCTGGCCAGGGAGTGGCTCGAGCTCGATCGAGCCCTCTTCCCCCGCCCGAGTCCGTGCACGGACGAGCTCGTCCCGGGCGGGGTTGCGTTTCACCGCAGCCGCGAGCCGCCCCGGCTGGAACCGGGGAAGAGGATCGGAGCCGCCCTGCAGCGCGAGCACAGCGGGCCGCACGAACAGCTCGAAGCCGACGAGGGAGGACACAGGATTCCCCGGCAGCCCGAAGACCAGCGTGGAGCCGCGGACGCCGAACGCGACCGGCTTGCCGGGCTTCACAGCCACACGCCAGAAGACCTCCTCGACCCCGAGCTCGGCCTCGATCCGGCGCACCAGATCGTGCGGGCCCACGGACACGCCTCCCGAGGTCACGAGCAGGTCCGCCTCGAGACCCCGCGAGAGCGCCTCGCGGTGCGCGTCCTCGTCGTCGGCCACCGCCGCCAGGCGCTCGGGGAGAGCGCCTGCCGACGCAAGCTGCGCAACGAGAATCAGTCCGTTCGCCTCGTAGACCTCGCCTGGCCCGAGCGGCTCGCCCGGCGACCGGAGCTCGGTTCCCGTGGTCACGACGGCGGCCCGCGGCCGCGCGGCGCAGACGACGTCCGGGACACCGGCCGCCGCCAGCGCGCCGAGCTGCGTCGGCCCGAGCCGGGTGCCGGTCTCGACGACCGGATCGCCGGCGCGAATGTCGCCACCGCGGGGACGAACGCTGGCACCGGGAGCCACCCGGTCAGAAACCTCAATGCCGTTTTCATTTTCGACAACATACTCGAAGGGGATGACAGCATCGGCTCCCTCTGGGACAACGCCCCCCGTGGCGATGGCCATCGCCTCGCCCGCCCCGAGCTCGCGTGGGGCCGGAGAGCCGGCGGCGATGCGCGCCACGACGGTCAGCCGGCCCGGAGTGTCCTCCGACCGCAGCGCGAAACCGTCCATGGCCGAGCTCGGAAAGGGCGGAAGATCGACCGCAGCCGCAGCGGTCCCGGCCAGGATCCGCCCACCGGCCTCCTCCAGCGGAACCGGCTCAGGGCCGAGCGGCCGAACCCGCTCGAGGATCAGGCGCTGCGCCTCGTCGATCGTCAGCAGCTCGACCAAGACCGCTACATACGCTACGCGCTGGCGGATAGGCTCACGCGGCCGTGATCTCGGTCGTCGTCCCCGTTCACGACGAGGAGCGGACGGTGGCGCTCCTCTTCGACGAGCTCCAGGCGGCCCTCGAGCCGCTCGATCAGCCCTGGGAAGCCGTCTTCGTGGACGACGGTTCGACCGACGGCTCGTTCGCCGCCCTGACCCGCCTGCACAACGCGAAGGACAACGTCCGGGTCGTGCGGCTCCGGCGCAACTTCGGCAAGGCGGCCGCGCTCGCGGCCGGCTTCGCGCAGGCGCAGGGAGACGTCGTCGTCACGATCGACGCCGACCTGCAGGACGATCCGGCCGAGATCCCACGGTTGCTGGCCAAGCTCGACGAGGGGTTCGATCTCGTCTCCGGCTGGAAGGCGCACCGCCGCGACCCGCTCAGCCGCCGGGCGCTGTCGCGGATCTTCAACTGGGTCACGGGCCGGGTCTCGGGCTTGCGCCTCCACGACATGAACTGCGGCCTCAAGGCCTACCGCGCCGAGGTGGTGAAGGAGTTGCGTCTCTACGGAGAGCTGCATCGCTTCATTCCGGTGCTCGCCCATTACCGCGGCCACCGGGTCGCTGAGCTGCCCGTCAACCACCGGCCGCGGGAGCACGGCCGCTCGCGTTACGGCGTCGAGCGCTACCTGCGCGGCTTCCTCGACCTGCTGACGGTCTCGTTCATCGGCCGTTACCGGCACCGGCCACTGCACCTGTTCGGCGGGCTCGGGTTGGGGCTGGGGACGATCGGCTTTGCCATCCTCGTCTACCTGACCGTCCTCAAGGTCGGCGGGCACGCGATCGGAGAGCGGCCGCTCCTCACCCTCGGCGTGCTGCTGGTCGTCGTCGGGCTGCAGTTCTTCTCGCTCGGGCTGATCAGCGAGCTGATCACGAGCCAGCACGAGGAGCGCACCGGGCCGCGCGAGCGAGCCGAGCTCGACGTCGAAGAGATCCTCTCCTAGCGGCGCTGGTCGCGATTCAGACTGGGAAACCGCTCGGTTCTGACGGATGCGCCGCAGGGCCGCGCCTCCGCGGCCCGGCGCCGCCCGCGCGCCCCGAAAGTCACACTCTCGGCACGCTTCCGTTTCACAGGCGCGCGAGGTTTCTCGATACGCTCGCAGCGGGGAGGAGGCTGGGCGTGCCTGAACCAGGTGACCGCAAGGGCACTCGCTTGCTACGCCCGCCCTGGAGCCCGCTCGGGCTTTGCCCGAGGGAGCGTCCACCGCTGGGAGCGCGATGAGGGTCCTCTACTTCGGAACCTACGAGCGCGACTACCCGCGGAACGCGCAGGTGATCTCCTGCCTCCGCGGCGCAGGCGTGGAGGTCGTCGAGCAGCACGAAAGCGTCTGGGAAGGGCGGCGTCACAGCTGGCAGGCGGGCCCTGGCACCGCCGCGCGCCTTGCCGCGGCAGAGCTGCGTCTGTTCCGGCGGCCGGCTGCCGACTTCGACGTGCTGCTCGTCGGCTACCCGGGGCATCTCGACCTCGCCGCTGCCCGCCACGCCGCCGGCGGCAGGCCCGTCGTCTTCAACCCGCTCGTCTCGCTGACGGACACGTTCGTCTCGGACCGCCGGAGATTCCAGCCCGGCTCCCTGCCGGCGCGGGCCCTGGCCGCGATCGACCGCTCCGCGCTCCGGGCCGCGGACCTCACGGTCGCCGACACGCAGGCCAACGCCGCCTACCTCGCCGAGCTCGGCGGCCTGCCGCCGGACCGGATCGACCACTGCCTCGTCGGCGCGGAGGAGCGTCTCTTCCGGCCGGGCTGGTCGCCGCAGGAGCCGTTCACGTTCCTGTTCGTCGGCAAGCTGATCCCGCTTCACGGCCTCGAGACGATCCTCGCCGCCGCGCGCGAGGCGCCGGAGCTGCGGATACGACTGGTGGGCAGCGGCCAGCTCGAGCCACTGCTCGAAGCACGCCCGCCGAACGTCGAGTGGGTCCGCTGGGTCGAGTACGACCAGCTGCCGGGGGAGCTGCACGGGGCCGGCGCCGCGCTCGGGATCTTCGGCGTCTCGGACAAGGCGCAGCGAGTCATCCCGAACAAGGCGTTCCACGCGCTCGCTTGCGGGACGCCGCTCGTGACCGCCGATACGCCGGCGGCGCGCGAGCTGCTCGTTCACGACGAGAGCGCGCTGCTGGTTCCGCCCGGCGACCCCAAAGCCCTCGTGACCGCCCTTCGGCGCCTCGCCGGCGACCCGGCCCTGACCCGGCGACTGGCCGAGGGCGGAAATGCCGCGTACCGCCGCGAGGCGAGCGAGAAGGTGCTCGGCGCCCGTTGGCGCGAGCTCCTCGAGCGGGCCCTGGCCGTACGATCGCCCCGGTCATGACCGCCCACCGCCTCACGAGATCGGCCTTCCTCGTCTGGGCCGCGATGGGCGCGTACGCCGCCGGGTTCTCGG
>Ga0187776_10001061_pt1 | contig 13506 bp, 13 predicted proteins | sample 0216_BV02_MP12_2_FD_132426 | JGI IMG/M metagenome (GOLD analysis project Ga0187776, IMG submission 132426) | Tropical peat soil microbial communities from peatlands in Department of Meta, Colombia - 0216_BV02_MP12_20_MG | ecosystem: Environmental > Terrestrial > Soil > Wetlands > Peat | place...
AAGTGGCTCTCGCTGCACAGCGGCGGAGGGCTCGCCGGCGGATCGGGGCTGATGCCCGCGGAGTGAGTGGCCAAGCCCCGCACAACCTCACGACAAGGAGCGGGTCATGGAGCTCGGAATGATCGGACTGGGCCGCATGGGCGCCAACATGGTCCGGCGCCTGCTGAAGGCGGGCCACCGTTGCGTGGTGTCCGACCGGTCGGCGCACGCGGTCGAGGAGCTCGCGAAGGCGAAGGCCGTGGGCGCAGCCTCGGCCGCGGACCTCGCGGGCAAGCTCGCCCGGCCGCGCGCGGTGTGGCTCATGGTTCCGGCCGCGGCGGTGGATGACACCATCGCCGAGCTCGTGCCCCACCTCGCGGAGGGCGACGCGATCGTGGACGGCGGGAACTCGTGGTACGTCGACGACATCCGCCGCGCGCGTGTGCTCGCCGGCCGCGGCATCCGCCATGTCGACGTGGGCACGAGCGGGGGCATCCGGGGCCTCGAGCGCGGCTACTGCATGATGATCGGCGGCGACGAGGCGACGGTGCAGCGCCTCGACCCGATCTTCGCGAGCCTCTCCCCGGGCATGGGCGACATCGCCCGCACGCCGGGCCGCAGCGGCGCGCTCGCCACGGCCGAGCAGGGCTACCTGCGCTGCGGGGCGAACGGCGCCGGCCACTTCGTGAAGATGGTGCACAACGGGATCGAGTACGGGATCATGGCCGCCTACGCCGAGGGCCTGGGCGTGCTGCGCGGCGCGAACGTCGGCGCGCGGGCCGGCGCGGTCGACGCCGAGACCACGCCCCTTCGCGATCCCGAGCACTACCGGTACGCGCTCGACCTGCCCGACATCGCCGAGGTGTGGCGGCGCGGCAGCGTGATCTCCTCGTGGCTGCTCGACCTCACGGCCGCCGCGCTCCTCGCCGATCCGGAGCTCGACCGCTTCGAGGGACGCGTTTCCGATTCGGGCGAGGGACGCTGGACGATCGAGGCGGCGATCGACGAGGGCGTGCCGGTGCCGGTGCTCGCCACGGCGCTCTTCGAGCGCTTCAGCTCGCGCGGCGCGGCGGGCTTCCAGGACAAGCTGCTCTCGGCCATGCGCTACGAGTTCGGCGGGCACGTGGAAAGGCCCGCGGCCCGATAGCGGGCCCGCCCGGGAGGAAGGAAGAATGGACGAGCCGGGCTGCGACGCGCTGGTGCTCTTCGGCGCGACGGGCGACCTCGCCCACAGGAAGATCTTTCCGTCGCTGCAGGCGATGGTCCGCCACGGCCATCTCGACGTGCCGGTGATCGGGGTGGCGAAGGCGGGCTGGACCCTCGAAGAGCTCAGGGCGCGCGCCCGCGACAGCGTGGGCAGGCACGGCGGCCTCGACCCGCCCGCGTTCGCGAAGCTCTCCGCCCTCCTGCGCTACGTGGACGGCGACTACGCCGAGGCGGCGACGTTCCAGGCGCTGCGCCGCGAGCTGGGGGAAGCCCGCCATCCCGTGCACTACCTCGCCATCCCGCCGGCGTTCTTCGGCAAGGTGGTCGAGCAGCTCGCCGCGGCGAATTGCACGCAGGGCGCGCGCATCGTGGTCGAGAAGCCGTTCGGTCGCGACCTCGCCTCGGCGCGCGTCCTCGACCGGATCCTGCTCTCCACCTTCGACGAGGAGCGCATCTTCCGCATCGACCATTACCTCGGCAAGCACCCGGTGCAGAACCTGGTGTTCTTCCGGTTCGCGAACGCCTTCCTCGAGTCGTTCTGGAACCGCCGCTTCGTGAAGAGCGTGCAGATCACGATGGCCGAGAGCTTCGGCGTGCAGGGGCGCGGCGCCTTCTACGACCAGATCGGCGCGGTCCGCGACGTGGTCCAGAACCACCTCTTCCAGGTGCTCGCGAACCTCGCGATGGAGCCCCCGGCCCGCATGGACGCCGAATCCGTGCGCGACGAGAAGGTGAAGGTGCTCAAGTCGATCGCGCCGGTCCGGACCGAAGACCTCGTCCGCGGCCAGTTCGAGGGCTACCACGCCGAGCCGGGCGTGGCGCCCGATTCGCGCACCGAGACCTTCGCGGCGCTCAAGCTCCAGATCGACTCGTGGCGCTGGGCGGGCGTGCCGTTCTTCATCCGCGCCGGAAAGTCGCTGCCGGTGACGTGCACCGAGGTCACGGTCCGGCTGCACCGCGCACCGAGGATATTCCCCGATTGCCCGGGCGTGCCCAACCACGTCCGCTTCCGCATCAACCCGCAGACGACGATCGCGCTCGGCGCGACCGTGATGGACGCCGACGACCGAATGGTGGGACAGAGCGTGGAGCTGCTCGCGAGCAGCGCGCCCGGCGCGGGGGAGACCGACGCCTACGAGCGGCTCCTCGTCGAGGCGATGGCGGGCGACCGCTCGCTCTTCGCGCGCGAGGATTACGTCGAGGAGGCGTGGCGCATCGTCGATCCCGTTCTACGCGCCGGCACGCCCGTGTTCCCATACCGGCCCGGCACGTGGGGCCCGGAGGAAGTCGACCGCAACGTCCTGCCGCCCGGCGGCTGGCAGGAGCCGCGCGTCGCAGACGGCAAGGCGTGAACATGCAGCTGGAAATCCTCGCAGACGCCGAGGCCGCGGCCGTGCGCGGCGCGCAGGTCATCGCCGCCGACGCGCGCTCGGCGGTGGCCGCGCGCGGGCGCTTCGTGATGGCGCTGAGCGGCGGCCGCACGCCGTGGGCGATGCTGCGCTACCTCGCGGACGCGGACCTTCCCTGGGGCGGCGTGGACGTGCTCCAGGTCGACGAGCGGATCGCGCCTGCGGGCGACCCGCAGCGAAACCTCACGCACTTGCGCGCGAACCTGCTCGAGTACGCGCCGCTGCGCCCCGACCAGGTCCACGCGATGCCGGTGGAGGCGCCCGATCTCGAAGCGGCCGCCGCCCACTATGCGGCAACCCTCACCGACCTCGCGGGCTCGCCGCCGGTGATCGACCTCGTCCACCTCGGGCTCGGCGCCGACGGCCATGCCGCCTCGCTCGTGCCGGGCGATCCCGTGCTCGAAGTGAGCGACGCGCTCGTGGCGCTCGCCGGGCCTTACCAGGGCTTGCGGCGGATGACGCTCACCTATCCCGCGATCAACGGCGCGCGCCGCGTCCTGTGGCTCGCGACGGGCGCCGAGAAGGCCTTCATGCTCGAGCGCCTGCGGGATGGCGACCGGTCGATCCCGGCGGGGCGCGTCGCGCAGGTCCGGGCGCTCGTGCTCGCCGATCGCGAGGCGGCCTGGAAGCTCGCCGCGCCGCACTGAGCGCCGCGCGCTCCGCGCCGTCCTATACTTGCCGGCGCGACGTCCTCGAAAAGGGAGACACGAATGAACGCCGGTCGCGACAGGCCGCGGCGGTGCCCGGGCGCCGCGGGCGCAGCCCTCGTGGTCCTTGCCGCTTCGCTCGCCGCGATCTCGCCGTGCTCGCGGGCGGCAGAGACGGCCGCGCCCGCGTCGACCCCCGCACAGCCGTCCACGCCCTCGCCTGCGGGCGGGGGCACGGCCGAGGAGCGGACCGAGGTCCCGCTCCGCCTCTTCAACCGGACGATCACCGTCTTCCGCGCGCCCTTCCTCGGCGTCACGCCGGAGGACCGCGCCGCGCGCACCCGCAGGACGCTCGCCGAGATCCTCGACAAGGGCGGGCCCGGCAAGGTCGAGGTGCGCCCCGCGCCGCAGGGAAACATGGTGATGATCGACGGGGAGCTCGCGATCATCATCACGCCGCAGGATACGGACCGGCTCCGCAACCAGTCGCTCGAGGAGGATACGGCGCAGGCCGCCGCCAACCTGGAGAAAGTCATCGCGGAGACCCGGGAATCGCGCGACCGCAGCCGGCTGCTCCGCAGCGCCGCCGCCGCTTCCGTGGCGACCGCCATCCTCGCGTTCGCGATCTGGGTGATCTGGCGCGCGCGCGGATGGCTGGTGCGCGGCCTGGCGGGGCTGCTGCAGCGCAGGACCGCCGCCCTCGAGGTCGCCGGCGCGCGGCTGCTGAAAGCGGAGCGGGTGTACGGAGTCGCGAGCCTGCTGGTGCGCGGCCTGTCGTGGCTCCTGGTCCTGCTCTTCACCGATCGGTGGCTGAGCTACGTCTTCAACCAGTTCCCGTATACGCGCCCCTGGGGCGAGGGGCTGGACGACTTCCTGCTCGGCACCGTCCGCAACATCGCCGGCGGCATCGTGAAGTCCGTGCCGGACCTCGTCGTGGCGGTGGTGATCTTCCTGCTCGCGCGCGGCGTGGTGGCCATCCTCGGGCCGATCTTCGACCACATCGAGGCCGGCCGGGGACGGCTGCGGTGGCTCGACGCCGATTCGGTGCGGCCCACGCGCCGCATCGTCAACGTGGCCGTGTGGCTCTTCGCGCTCGTGATGGCCTACCCCTACCTGCCGGGATCGCAGAGCGAGGCCTTCAAGGGCATGTCGGTGCTCATCGGCCTCGTGATCACGGTCGGGGGCTCGAGCGTTTTCGGGCAGGCGGCGAGCGGCCTCATCCTCATGTACTCCCGAACGCTGCGCATCGGCGACTACGTGCGCGTGAACGAGCACGAGGGCACGGTGGTCGGCATGGGCACCTTCACGACGCGCATCCGCACCGGCCTCGGCGAGGAGCTCACGCTGCCCAACGGCATGGTCCTCGGCACGGTGATCCGGAACTACTCGCGGGCGGTGAAGGGGCCGGGCTTCATCGTGGACACGACCGTCACCATCGGCTACGACACGCCGTGGCGGCAGGTCGAGGCGATGCTCGTCGAGGCGGCGAAGCGCACGCCGGGCATCCTCGCCGATCCCGCGCCGCGGGTCTTCCAGACCGGCCTCACGGACTTCTATCCCGAGTACCGGCTGGTGTGCCAGGCGATTCCCGCCGAGCCGATGCCCCGCGCCGTGGTCCTCTCGGCCCTGCACACGAACATCCAGGACGTCTTCAACGAGTACGGCGTGCAGATCATGTCGCCGCACTATCTCGGCGACCCGGATTCCCCGAAGGTGGTGCCGAAGGGAAAGTGGTACGCGGCACCGGCGGCACCGCCCGATGCAAGTCGCTCCTAGCAGCGGACGAGATCGGTGTGCCCGAAGCCCTTCGAGTAGTCGAGCACGGAGATCACCTCCGGCGCCACGCGGAAGATGCGAACGTCCGACGGGGCCGGTATCGCCACCGGCATCGAGTCCTGCTTCGGATACTTGAGCATCAGCATGCGCAGCACCTTTTCCCCTTCGGCCGGATCGGTCACGGCCTTCGCGCGCGCCGCCATGGAGAGCCCCATGATCTCCATCACCTGCGGCGCATCGTGGTCGACCGTGATCGACACCCGGTCGTCGCGCGCGATGTTCGCCGCCTTCTGGCTGTCCGGGCCGCAGAGGAAATAGATCGCAAGGCCCTCGTTCGCGTAGCCCACCGTCGTCGCCTGCGGCCAGCCGTCGGGCCGTAGCGTCGCGATCGTCATGACCCGGTGCTGGTCCAGGATCTCCAGGATCTTCCGCTTCATGCCCTCGTCCATCTTCCACCTCCTCGCGAAAGCCCGCTCGATCGAGATATGATGCCGCATGCTTCCGATCCCATTGTGCTTCACATGAGCGCGCGAGCCGACGACCGGCCGGTCGGGACGCCCGCGCAGGTGGCGCTCGCCGCCGGCGGCATCGCGGCGATCCTGGCTTCGACCTGCTGCCTGGGGCCCTTGCTGCTCGTCACGCTCGGCTTCTCGGGCGCGTGGATCGGGAACCTGACGGCGTTCGAGCCCTATCGCCCCTACTTCATCGGGGCGGCGCTGGTCGCCCTCGCCGTGGCCCAGCGACGCATCTGGCGCCCGGCCGCGGAATGCAGGCCCGGCGAGGTCTGCGCCGTTCCGCAGGTCAAGCAGGCGTACAAGATCCTGTACGGGATCGTGGTCCTGCTCGTCGTCGTCGCGCTCGGATTTCCGTACGTCGCTCCGCTTTTCTACTGATGGGAGATGCAATGAAACGTTTCCTCGCCGCGATCGCCTTCGGCCTCGCTGCCGCACCCGGATGGGCGGCCGAAAGGACGGTCACGCTGTCGATTCCGTCGATGGACTGCCCGGCCTGCCCGATCACCGTGAAGAAGGCGCTCGCGAAGGTGCCCGGCGTCGCGCGCGCCGACGTGAACTTCGACAAGCGCGAGGCCACCGTCACGTTCGACGACGCGAAGGCGAGCGTGGGGGACCTCACGGACGCCACGAAGAACGCGGGTTACCCCTCGAAGCCCGTCGCCAAGGCCATCTGAAGACGCCGAACCCGCCGTCGGAACTGCCCGTCGGGCCCGTCCTCGCGCTCACGACGGCCACCCAGTCGCTTTCGACGCTCGGCATCCTCGCGCTCGCCGCCGTCGCGCCCGCGGCCGCGAAGGGCCTCGGCGTGAGCCCGGCCCTCATCGGCTACCAGGTCGGCGTCGTGTTCTTCGGCGCGATGGTCTCCGCCGCGACGGCCGGCGGCATCGTGATGCGCTACGGCGCCGTGCGCGCGAGCCAGGTCACGCTCTGGCTCATCGGCGCCGGCTGCGCGATGTCGGCGATCGGCTCCCTCTACGCGACCGTTCCCGGCGCGATCGTCATGGGCCTGGGCTACGGGATCCCGAACCCCGCGGCCTCGGCGCTGCTCGCGCGCATTCCGTCGCATCGCAGCATCAACCTGCTCTACTCGATCAAGCAGACCGGCGTGCCGATCGGCGGAATCCTCTCGGGCGTGCTCGCGCCGCCGATCGCGGTCGCGTTCGGATGGCAGGCCGCGCTCCTCGTGTGCGCCGCGCTCCTCGGCGCGCTCGGCTTGGGCATCGGCGTCGTGCGCCAGGCGTGGGACGGGGACCGCCGGCCCGATGCCCCGATCCTCGCCGCGGTCGCGCGGAGCGCCGCGCTCGTGTGGGGGCACGGGCCGCTGCGCTGGATCTCCGTCACCTCGTTCCTCTATTCGGGCGTCCAGCTCTCGCTCACCGGATTCCTCGCGACGTATCTCGTGAGCGACATCCGCCTGAGCCTCGTGCTCGCGGGGACGGTGCTCTCGATCACGCACGGGAGCGGCGCGGTGGGCCGGCTCGTGTGGGGCTGGTTCGCGGACCGCGTGCGCTCCGGGTCGCTCGCGCTCGTCGTGAACGGGCTGCTCGCGGCCGTGGGGGCGCTCGTCACGGCCGCGATCGCGCCGCAATGGCCGATCGCGGCGGTGATCGGGGCGGCGGCATTCTTCGGCTTCTGCGCCGTGGGCTGGAACGGCGTGTACATGGCGCTCATCTCGCAGTTCAGCCCTGCGGAGCGCATCGGCTACGCGGTGGGAGGGAGCCTCATCATGACCTACGCGGGCGTGATCGTCGTGCCGCCCGCGTTCGCGACGCTGCACGGCCGGATGCATCTCGGATACGGCACGGGCTTCGCGGTGCTCTCGATCGTCGCGCTGCTGGGTGTCGCGTGCGTGAGCATGGCGGCCAGGGCGGCGGCTCGGGCGTCGCTCCGCCGAAATCTGTGAACCACGTCACAACGCCGGCGCCAAAAAACGCCCCGGATTTGTGCGGCCGGCCACAGCGCCAGGCCGAACAAGGGGATCACAATGGTCTTCCTGCGACCTCGCCTGCGAGGACGTGGATCATGGACACGATCGAGAGGGGCCCCGGGCATCGGGGCCACCCGAAGCACGACCCCGCAGCGGCGGCGAAGCTGCTCGCCGAGCTGCGCGGCGCCGATTCCCTCGCGGCGCTGAACGACCTGGCCGCCTGGCTCAGGGAGCTCACCGCGGTTCCCGCCCCCGACGCAGCCGCGCACGGCGAGATCGTCGCGCTGATCCAAGAGGCGGGAGCCCCGCACGTTTCCGCGCTGCTGGCGCCGTTCCTCCTGAGACCGGCCGACAGGCCGAAGGGCCACGAGTCGACGTGGCCTCCGGTCAACAGCTACCTTGCGGAGGCGTCGCGCGCGCTGGGCACGGCAGCGGAGCGCCTGCTCGAGCGAGCGGCGAGCGACCCGTCGGCGCAGCCTGCGGCCGCGGCCGCCGCGGCCCGAGCGCTGCACGCGTGCCGGCTGTTCACGAAGGCCTGCCTCGTGCGCTATCTCGGCGTCCCGCCGCAGGTCTGGCGGACGGCATACACCGTTCATCGCCATGCGGAGGCGGCCCACTGCGCCGCGATCGCGGTCCGCATGCACGGCGGCGACAAGACGACGACCACCGTCGAGCAGGAGCTCCTGCGGCTGTTGATGCTGCAATCCGCCGCGCCCGAAATGATGGCGCCGGGACAGGTCGAGGTGGCCGACTGGGCGACCGAGCAGCTGGGAGCGGATTTCACGTTGCGCCCGCCCGGGGTCGCGGACAACCCGTTCTGCTTCGATCCGGCGGGCGACGCGCCCCCGCACCGGGCGGCCGACCCGGCGCCGGGCTCCGATGCGGCGTTGCGCTATTTCGGCCCGGGCATGGCCTACGAGTCCCTGGGGCGCGTCTTCAAGCAGATGGGAACGAGCGGAAGCGTCGAGATCAAGGCGGCCGGCAAGGCGATCGCCCCGCACGTCCAGCTCTCGGCCGTGCAGCATCTGCTGGCGTTCTGGGCGGAGAGGTCTCCGTATACGGCACCCGCTCGCGAGCCGGCGACGGGGACCCTCCAGGTCGTCCGCGGCTATTCCCAGGCCTGGCAGCAGCTTTCCCATGGTGGAACGTCCACGAGCGAGCTGAGCCTCGCGGAGGATGGAGACGTTCCCCTGCAGGCGCCGGAAACCTGGACCCTTCACGACCGGGGCGGCAACGAGCTCGGGGTGGAGATTCCGCGCTCATCGGCCGACTCCGTGCGCTGCGGCGACGTGGTCGCGATCTCGACCGGCGCCGAGGGCGAGTGGTGGCTGGGCCTGATCCGCTCGATGCATGCCGGGGCGGGACACGGCACGCATGCCAGCATCTACATCGCCAGCCGGCATCCGCAGGCGATGCAGGCGCGCATGGTCATCCCGCGCGGCGAGGAGGCCGGCGTCAGCGAACAGGCCGCCCGCCAGTTCTCGTACGCCAATGTGCGCGCGATCATCGTATCGGACGGCGCCGCGACGTCGCAACCGGCCAACGCGCTCCTGCCGCCGGAGAGCTGGAAGGAAGGCCGCGCTTTCGAGGTGGCGGTCGAAGGCACAGCGCGCTTCCTGCGCTGCGTGCGCATCCTGCGGCGAGGCGACGATTACGTGCGTACGACGTTCGACTGGACGCAGAGCGCCTGAGCCTCCGTCGAGCCTGCGCGGCTAGTCGTGGTTCAGGGCCGCCTGGATCTCGGCGAAGCTGTGCGCGACCTCCCCGGTCTGGAGCGCCTCCCCGAGCTGGCGCGCGATCTGCGAGGTCGAGAAGATGCCCCGGATCATCGGGTGGCCCGCGGAGTCGTACTCGGCCGCCAGGGCGTGCTGCCGGCGGGAGCGTGCGAGCGTGGTGACGATGTGCCCCACGCGCGCCGAGCGCACGTCCGAGTAGGCGAGCACCTCGAGACGCTCCTGCGGCGTCATGATGTCGGCCACCGCGATGTCGCCGCGCGTGCCGCCGAACTCGCGCAGGTGAAGCAGGGGCTTTTCTCCCAACAGGTCGGTCGCGGTGATCAGGCCCTCGACCTCGTTCTCGACGTTCACGACGAGCAGCAGCCGGACGTTGCGGCGGACCATCACCCGCATCGCGTGCTCGATGGAGGCCTGCGGGTCGATCGTCACCGCGGTCACGACCTTCAGGTCCGTCATCACGCTGGTCGCCGGATCCTCGAGCTTCGCCGAGCCGGTCTCGATGCTCGGCTGGCAGAACGTGGCATGCCGGGGGAGCGGCCGGGCGGTCAGCGCCGGGAACGCCTGCATGGGGGTCTCCGTGGATGCGGCTTGCGTGACGACGATGTTGCAGCCGTCCACCCGCGTGCGCCACTTGAATAAATTGATCCCCGGATATCGTTTTCTTGGGTGGAATCCGATAGTCTGGCGCCGACGGCGGGGCGGGGCTCGCCGCGCGAAGACGGCATGGGAGGCCGAATGGGCACCCGCAGGATCGCAACGCTCCTCGTCTGCGCCGGATTCCTGGCGGGGATCGCGCTCGACCGGCTGTGGCTCGCGGCCGCACTGCCGGCCTTCTCGAGTGCCCTCCTCGCGCAGCCGGGCCTCATGCTGTCCGGTGCGAAGGTGCTGGGCGGATTCACGTTCGGCGTCCTGGCGCCGGTGCTCCTCGCGCTGCTGGTCCTCGCGCTGGCGCTCTTCCCGTGGGCGCACGCGTCGTATCCCGTGGCGCGCCGGGAGCGCTTCCGGCTGATCGGCCGGATGTCCGGCATCATCCTGCTCGTGCCGCTCTGGATCGTGGCCGCGGGATTCGTCTATCGGCTCGTCAAGCCGTACCTGCCGCCGCCCGCCTCGACGATCCTCGAATCGTTCGGTTTCCAGCCGAGCCTGTACTACCGGGTGCCCGACGACGCGCACCGGCTCCTGGGCCCGTTCGACGGCAGCCTCGCGTGCTTCGCCGGGCTCGCCGTGGGGCTGCTGCTCATCTATTACAAGCTTCCGCGTTGAGGGTGGCGTCCCGCGGGCGCGATCACCCTCCCGTGCAATGGTCCCGCTGCAGCTCCACGCGGCGATTCTTGGCGCGGTGCTCGTCGGTGTCGTTCGGAACCAGCGGGCGCGTATCGCCGTAGCCCGCGGTGCGGATGCGCCCCGCCTCGACGCCGTGCGCGACGAGCCACGCCTTCACCGCGCCCGCCCGCTCGGCCGACAGCTTCATGTTGTAGTCGCGCTTGCCGACGTCGTCGGTGTGGCCGCCGATCTCGCCGCTGAATTTCGGCTCCGCCTTGAAGATCGCGAGCACCTCGTTCAGCACCGGCTCGGATTCGGGCTTGAGCGTCGCCTTGTCGAAGTCGAAATTCACGCCGTAGATCTCGAGCTTGCACGACTTGGGCGGCGGCCCGCCCGCTTGCACCGTGAGCAGGCTGTACGAGGTGGTGGACTGCTCGTTGCCCGATCCGTGCCTGTAGATGTACCAGAGGTCGCCCTGGGGCGTCTTCTGCGTGAGCACCGCCTGGTTCGCGTCGGCCGGGTCGGTGACGAGCTGCGCGCCGATCTTCTCCAGCGCCGCGACGTAGTTCCGCTGCACGGCCATCGGCACCGGATCGCGGCTCGGGTCGGCGAGCTCGTAGACGATCTCGTGCACGCGGCCCGCCATCTTCTTCGTGCCGTCCTTCGTGTCGAACTCGACCGTGTCGAAGTCGCGGTTGTTGCACTCCGCGCGCTTGAAGTAGGAGAACTGCTTCACGAGCCACGAGGGATCCTTGCATCCCGCGGTGTCGATGGGTCCCGCGACGGGCTTCGCGACCACCTCCTGCTCGAGCGGCGCCTCCTCGAGCGTGGTGAGCGTGTACGTCCCGGTGGAGTCCTCGTTTCCGCTGCCGTGCTCGTAGAAGTACCACGCCTCGCCATGCGGGCCCTTCTTGCGCAGCAGGGCGTTGTAACCTTCGTTCTGGACGACCTGCGCGCCGAACTTCTGGCCGGCCTTCGCGTAGTACTCGCGCGCGGTCGCCGCCTTCGGATCCTTCGAGGGATCCTTGAGCTCGTAGAAGACCGAGACGCGGTGGCCGCTCACGCTCCGGGTCTTCCCGTCCGCGTCGACGTCGCGCGAATCCCACGCGCGCTCTTCGCACCCGGAGATCGCGAAGCCGGGCATGGGGGTCGGCGCCCATTCGGGGTTCGTACACTTCTTGTCGGCCGCCGACGCGCCGGCGGCAGCGAGAATGGCGGCCGTAAAAAGACAGCCGCCGAGAATTCGTCCCTGCATGTTCGCTCCCTGGGTTTCCTGGCGAGCGCGAGTATACAGGGGCGGTCCTGCGCGAAGCCGTCGCTGCGCGGCTATCCTAGCGGTGAATCGACGGGCGGCCGCGGTACCGGACACCGGAGGACGTGGGGGAACACCTTTGTACACCTGGTCGGAGATGCAGTCCCTGGACCTGCCGGGCCTGCTGGGCGCCGCGATCTATCTCGTCACCGGGCTCGGCTCCGGCCTGCACGCCCTGCTCACCAAGTCCGATCCGCGCAGCGCCCTGAGCTGGATGGCCTTGTGCGTCCTGGTGCCCTATGGCGGGGCGCTGTTCTATTGGCTGCTCGGGATCAACCGCGTGCGACGCCGACAGCTTTCGCCGTGGGGTTCGGCCTCGCAGACCGCCGTCCACACGAGCGCCCTGGCCGGGGAGGGCCTGCGCGCCCAGGTGCGGATCGGGGACGCGCTCACGCGCCGCCCCCTCGAGCCGGGAAACGCCATCGAGGCGCTGCACAACGGCGAGCTCGCCTTCCCGAGGATGCTCGAGGCGATCCGCGAGGCGCGCGAGTCCGTCTGGCTCGCCACGTACATCTTCCAGACCGATGCCGTCGGCGGGGAATTCATCGACGCGCTCGGCGCGGCGGTGCAGCGCGGGGTCAGCGTGCGGGTGCTCGTCGACGGCATCGGCGAGTGGTACGACTGGCCGCACGTCGTGCCGCGCCTGCGGCGCAAGGGCGTGCCGACCGCGCGCTTCCTGCCGCCGCGCCTGCTGCCCCCGAACCTCTCGCTCAACTGCCGCAACCATCGCAAGATCCTCGTCGCCGACGGCCGGATCGCCTTCATCGGCGGGATGAATCTCGGTGGGCGCGAGGTCGGGGGCGGAACGGGCCGCCGCATGACCGACATCCACTTCAGGCTCCTCGGGCCGGTGGTCGCGCAGCTCGCCGAGGCCTTCGCGGAGGACTGGGGGTTCGCGACCCACGAGCGGCTGCCGACTCCGGCCGCACCGGGCTCGGCCGGGCAATCCGTCTGTCGAGTCATCACCGGCGGGCCGGACGAGGACGTGGACAAGATCCTGCTGATCCTGCTGAGCGCGCTCGCGAGCGCCGAGCGCCACGTGCAGATCATGACGCCCTACTTCATCCCGCCCCTCGAGCTCGTCGCCGCGCTCGAGGCCACGGCCCTGCGCGGGGTGGACGTGTCGGTCGTGCTGCCCCGCCGCAGCAACCTGCGCTACATCGACTGGGCGACGCTGCACTGGATCCCGGCGCTCGTGGCGCGCGGCGTGCGCGTGCACCTGCAGGAGCCGCCTTTCTCACACGCGAAGCTCGTGGTCGTCGACGGCCGCTACGCGCACATCGGCTCGGTCAACGTCGACACGCGCAGCCTGCGCCTCAATTTCGAGATCGCGGTGGAGGTCTACGACGAGCGCTTCTGCGCGGAGCTCTCGGCGTCCATCGCCGAGCGTGAGCGCGCATCCCCGCCCCTGACCGTCCAGGAGACCCGCTCCGTGCCGGTCCTGCCGCGGGTGCGCAACGCCCTGTGCTGGCTCGTGTCGCCCTACCTGTGAGAAGGCGTGCACCCCGGACTCGGCGCCTCTCGCGATTACAATCGGCGTTCGTTCAGGGAGGCTCCCGATGGCGAAAGGAACGACCGTCCGCTGGCTCGACGAGCCGGAAGAGCAGGACTACCCGGCCGCGCTCTCTTACCTGAGCTTGATGTTCCCGCCGAAGGTCGCCGCGGCGCATGTGCGCAAGCTGCGAGGCGCCAGGACCGTGGACTTCAAGGCGAAGGACATCTTCCGGGCATCGGGG